>Ga0256786_1000014_pt1 | contig 188011 bp, 164 predicted proteins | sample MC6MC0937MT_FD_186053 | JGI IMG/M metagenome (GOLD analysis project Ga0256786, IMG submission 186053) | Metatranscriptome of enriched soil aggregate microbial communities from Iowa State University, Ames, United States - MC6-MC0937-MT... | ecosystem: Environmental > Terrestrial > Soil >...
GACGAATTGCGGTGTTTGGTTGAGAACGCCGCTTAAAGCGGTCGCCTTGTTGCTATCGTAATAGACAACGTTTTCATTGCCGAATTCCACGCCCGGCTGCACAACAACGCCGATGGCGCGCGAGAATGCATCTTCTAAGCCAAGGGCTGCAAAAGCCTTGCGGTGAATGGCAATGGTTTCAAGGGCTGCATCTGGCTTGGTCAGTTCCAGATCTTCGATTTCTTCCATTGCGCCGCCCGGGATCGGAACTTCCGTGCCGACAATATAGACAGGCAGATCAAAGCCCGATTCAGCGGCTGCTTTTTCTGCAACTTTGGCAAGACGTGCTGCACGTTCAGCGGTCACGGCATCAGGGAGCGCTACTGGTTCACCGGCACAGCCCATGGAGGTGTCGAGGTGGATTTTGGTGAAGCCTGCACGTACAAAGCCATCCATCATCACTTCGGACTTGGCCATGGCTTCTTCAGCAGACAGATGCTTCCAAGGATTTGGGCCGAGGTGATCGCCACCCAGAATAAGGTGCTTGGTATCAAAGCCGAGACGCGCTGCGATGTCTTCGACAAAACGGCGGAAATCAGCCGGTGTCATGCCGGTATAGCCGCCATCCTGATTGACCTGATTGCAGGTGGCTTCGATCAGAACGTCGGTCTTGGTTGCAATGCCTTCAAGAAGAGCTGCTTCGATAACCAGAGGATGAGCCGAGCAGATCGAGGTGATGCCTCCACGCGCACCGCTTGCATAACGCGCGGGAAGTTTGCTCAAGGTCTGAGTGCTGCTCATAACGGGACTCCGTTTTTTGCGATGAATGCATTGATTTCATCCATCGTTGACGTGCCTTCCATCGGCCCTTTGACACCGACCGCGCGCGCGCCTGTCGCGTTGGCTATCGTCAAAGCTTCCTTTGCTGCGATACCGCGCAACCAGCACGTGACGAAGGCTGCGCCAAAGCTGTCACCTGCGCCGGTTGGATCAATTTCATCCACCTTGAATGCTGGTGCTGTGACGTCGCCAGACTGGTCGAAATAGCTTGCGCCTTCAGCGCCACGCTTAATGACAATTGCCTTGATGCCACGAGCGAGTAGCTCCTCGATGGCTGCCTTTTCGTCCAAAGCCTTGGTGAAAAGGAAGATTTCAGGCCCGCTCGGCATGAACAAATCGGTATGTTCGAGTGCGTGTACGAGGGCGTCGCGCATACCTGGAAGATCAAGCATTTCCTTGCGGATATTCGGATCAAATGAGACCGTGCCGCCTTTCGCTTTGATGCGCATCGTTGCCTCGTGGATAGCCGTGACAATGCTCTCCGAGAAAAGCGCTGAGCCCATGATATGAAGATGATCAGCGGTCTCTATCAACTTTTCTGCTTCAGGTGTCAGCGCAATCGCGCTGCATGCACTGTGCTTGATGTTGAAGATGAAATCGCGATTTCCATTGGGGCGATAACGCACGAAAGCGCTGCCAGTGGCAGCTGTTGGATGCACGCTGATTGCTGAAACATCGACGCCATCTGTTTGCAAACGTTCGATGTTGAGGGTGCCAAAGTCGTCATTGCCAACGGCACTGACAATGCCACAGGGTTGCCCCATCTTGGCTGCCTGGTCAATGAATATCGCCGGTGCGCCGGAGGCAAAAGGGCCAATCAGCGGGATGGCGCTTTTGAAGCCGTTGCCGGTTTCGATAGCCATGATCTCAACGACGATTTCGCCGATGGTGATGATCTTTTTCATAGGAGCACCAAGTTATGTTCTGACGGATTTCGAGCGGACATCAAGCCAGACGGCGACGAGAATGACCACGCCCTTAACGATGAGCTGATAAAAATATGGCACTGACAGCATGTTCATGCCGTTGTTGATGACGCCGATGATCAGTGCGCCAAGGATTGTGCCAACCATGGTGCCGACACCGCCGGCAAGCGATGTGCCACCCAGAACCACAGCTGCAATCGCATCAAGCTCGTAGCCCATACCAGCATTGGTCTGCGCCGATGATAAACGTGATGAGAGCAGAATACCGCTGATCGCGGCCATGACACCCGAGAGCATGAAGACGAGGATCTTGATGCGATCGACCCGAATGCCGGAATAGATCGCTGCTTCCTTGTTGCCACCCGCCAGATAGATGCGTCGGCCAAAAACTGTTTTGGAGAGCAGAACATAGTTGACGAGAAATAGAACGCCGACGATCCAGATGATGATTGGCAGACCGAGCCAGCTCTCAGAACCGATTGCGAGCCAGGTTTCATTCTCGATAATTTCCGGCGCACCGTTGGTGGGCAGGCTGACCATGCCGCGATAGATGCCCATTGTTGCGACTGTCACAATGAAGGACGGAAGCATGAGCTTTGCGGAGAGCACACCGTTCAGTCCGCCCATGATGGCGCCGGCCGCGAGAGTGAAGATAACCGTTGGCGCAAAACCGAATCCCATGGAAAATGCCTGTGCCGCCACCATGCCAGCGACTGCAATGATTGAGCCGATGGAGAGGTCAATTTCACCGAGCAGGATCACATAGGTCATGCCGTAGGCCGCAACAGCGATGACCGCCACCTGCTGCATGATGTTCATGACGTTGTTGAACGCGACAAAGCGAGGGTTCAACATTGCAAAAACAATGCAGAGAGCGGCCAGGGAAATGACAATGCCGCCATATTGACGGATCATTGGAGAAGAGAAAAGCGAACGACGAATTTCTGCATCTGTGGCTTTTTTCTGAATATCTTGTGGGTTGCTCATTGATGCATTCCTGCTGCGTAGCTCATGACGGTTTCTGGTGTGAGGCCATCTGCGTTGAGTGTTGCGGCGACATGCTTGTTATGCATGACGACAACGCGATCACTCAGTCCCAAAACTTCTGGTAACTCGGACGAAACCATCAGGATTGCCGCACCATGGGCGGCAAGTTCACGGATGATGCGATAGATTTCAAATTTTGCGCCGACATCGACGCCACGGGTCGGCTCATCCAGGATGAGGATTTTGGGCTTCATCTGAAGCCACTTCGCCAGCACAATCTTCTGCTGATTGCCACCACTAAGCGAACCCGCAGCTGTATCAATGGAAGCGGTCTTGATCGCCAGCCTTAGCACTTCAGCTTTTGCGCTCGAGCGTTCAGCGGCGGAGCGCATCATGCCAAAAGGTCCAGCGAGTTGCCCGAGAGCAACCATGTTGATGTTGCGTTCAACGCTCTGCGGCAGAACAAGGCCTTCTTCCTTGCGGTTCTCGGTCACAAAAGCGATGCCATTGGCAATCGCTTGTGCTGGAGAGGCAAGAGTGATTGATTTTCCATCCAATAAGATCTCGCCGGTTGGATGGAGCATCCCGAAGAGTGCCTTCATCACATCCGAACGGCCAGAGCCGACAAGACCAAAAAGCCCTAGGACTTCGCCCGGTTTCACTTCAATTGATACATTGTTGAATTTGCCCGGAACGGAAAGCTGGTTGGTTTTCAGGATGGGAGGAATGATTTTTGACGGCGGCGGGGCTTCACGAGGGGGGTAGATGTCGTTCATCTCGCGACCGACCATCAAGGCAATCAGTTTTTCAATGCTGGTCTGGCTTTTTTCAGTCGTTGTTACATATTCACCATCGCGCACGACTGTAATGTCGTCGGACAGTCGCATGATTTCTTCCATGCGGTGGGAAATGTAGATGACGGCTGTACCGCGCGCTTTGAGCCGTTCAATGATGGTGAAAAGAATCTCGGCTTCGCTGTCAGAGAGCGATGATGTCGGTTCGTCTAGAATGACGACGTCAGCCGGTTGGCTCAACCCCTTGGCGATTTCAACCAACTGTCGCTGCGCAATCGATAGATCGCCGACTTTGGCACGCGCGTCTACGGGCAGACCGAGTTCTGCAATGAGCTTGCTGGCTTCGGCGTTGAGTTCTCGATCTCGGATAAAGCCAAAGCGGCTAGGCTCATTGTTTGCCAGAATGTTCTCGGCGACCGATAGGTTGCGAGACAGGCTTAGCTCTTGGAAAACGATTGAAATGCCACTGGTGCGTGCGCCGCGCGGGTTCTTGGGCGCGTAAGGGACGCCCTTGAGCACAATCGTGCCTGATGTTGGTTTAAAGACACCGGCAAGGATTTTCATCAGGGTGGATTTGCCGGCACCGTTTTCGCCTAGCAATGTATGCACGCGCCCGCGCCGAACAGTCAGGTTCATGCGCTTGAGTGCAACAACAGGGCCAAATGTCTTGGCGACATTGCTGATTTCAAGCACAATATCCAGATTGGTCGCGGTCGCAGAATCGATAGCGGTCATCGGAATCTCCGCTCTCCATTTGAGGTCTGTATTTGTTACGCTTGAAAATGCCCAACAGACAGCCTTGTATCGATCATGTGCTGCGGCGGCACGGACGCGTGGTGAGCGTCGTGCCGCCGCGCACGAAAGCGAAATGACGACTGGGAGGAGATGCCGTCATTTCACGCGGTTTTACTTGGTTTCGCCGTCCTTGGTGGCAACGCCCGGTACGATTGGCTGCTTTGCAGGAACCTCTTCGCCCTTGATCACCTTGACTGCGGTTTCAACGGCAACCTTGCCCATTTCTTCGGGATACTGCGCAATCACCCCGACCATGATCGGGTCGTTTTTAACCGCGTTGCGGGCTTCTTCCATACCATCAAAGCCGATAACCTTGACCTGCTTTTCGAGCTTTGCAGCTTTTACAGCGGAAGCGGCTGCGAGAGCGGCGTCATCGCCAAAGCCAAAGATACCTACAATGTCTGGATTGGCTTGAATGATGTTCTGTGCTGCTGCCAAGGCTTCCGAACGGGTGATACCAGGCTGGATCGATACGATCTTGATGTCTGGATGATTTGCGATTGCCTTTTTGAAGCCTTCGACGCGGTCCACCACCGATTGAACAGTCGGGTATTCAATCACAGCAACATTGCCTTTGTCGCCAATCGATGTTGCCATTAATTCGCCAGCCTTTTCCCCGCCAGCAAAATTGTCGGTACCAACAAAGGAGGTCACATCAATATTGTTGGCTGGTACGTCAACTGTAATGACCTTGATACCCGCTTTCTGTGCCTTGGTAATGGCCGAGCGGACGCCCTTGCTGTCGACGGGCGAAATGATGATCACATCGACGCCCTTGGTAATGAAATCCTCGACATCCGCCAGCTGCTTGCTCAGGTCCTGATTGGCAATGGAGACTTCCAGCGCAACGCCCTCTGTGGTGGCCTGCTTCTTAATCGCCTCGGCGAGGGAAATGTAGAAGGGATGCTGCTGGGTGAGTAGCGATGCGCCAATGCCTTCGGCGGCGGCGATACCGCTGAGCATTGCCAAGGCAACGCCAGAGAACAGAATACGGGCGAGCGACTTACGAAACATGATTTCCTCCGACGAGAACCGGGCTGTCCGGCTCCTCCTGATGATTGGGACCTCCGCGCAATCCGTGCGGCGTGGGCACCGGACCGGTGACCAGGTCGTGTGGAAGGCAGGCTCCGTGCGTGGCTCACGCGAGCCGAATATAGAAATGCGTAAGCTTGTTCCGGGAGTCAATACAAAAATTGTCGCGTGTAAAAAAGTGGTTGATTTTTTCGCGGGATTTCACAGCGAGATCACGGTGTTTCTGGCAGGGTTATGCGGTGATTGCCGGGCAGACATCACAAACGCGGTTGCTTCTGTGTCAAAAAAATTTTACGCATAGAAAGAAATATGCCGCTGGAACAATGACTCGAGCGGATCGGGAAGAATGCGCAATGGGTGGTCACAAGATCCGGACGATGGAGGAATTCGCGGCGGCCAGTGGGCTTTCGCGGCCAACCGTTTCGAAATATTTCGACAATCCCGAAAGTGTCAAGGCCTCGACCCGCGCCCGCATTGAACAGGCGCTTAAGGACCATAATTACCAGCCCAATATATTTGCGGTCAGCCTCAATCGGAAAAAGCCCAAGAATATCGGGGTGATTGTTCCGCACATCTCCGATCCCTTCTACGCTGAAATCATCCGTCAGATCGAGATGCGCTGCCTTTCCGAAGGTTATTGGACGATTGTTCTGTCATCGCATGGTGACCGCAAGCTGGAAGCGCGGGCAATGCGCACATTAATGTCGCTGAAAATTGCCGGCGTGCTGATGGCGCCGCTCGGATTTGATACCGACACCAAGCTGCTGGCCAGTCTGTCCAACGCCATGCCGATGGTGTTTCTGGACAATCGGATTGGCGAGGATCAGCCGTTTGTCGGCACCGATAATCGCCAGAGCATTGGCAATATAACCGAATATTTGTGTCGGACGGGCGAACATCCGTGCTTTTTGGAAATGCCAGCTGTCAATCAGAATGCATTGGACCGGCGTTCTGCTTATATTGCGACGATGGAGCATCTGGGCGTCGAGCCGATCGTGCTGCCGATGGCGGCCCGCAACTGGAATTTCGAAGAGCTCGGCTATTGCGAGGCCGGGCGAATTCTTGATCGCGGTGGCTTTCCGACGCGCACGGTGCTTTGTGCCAATGACCGGCTGGCATTCGGTGTCATCGCGGCGGCCTTTGAAAGACGCCGTCATGTCGGCCGCGAGGCCGGTTGCGATCTGCGGGTCGCAGGCCATGATGATCATCCGCTCAGTCGCTTCACCTGTCCGCCTCTGACCACGGTGGCGCAGGATTATCGCAATATCGCGCAATTGGGGCTCGATATGCTGTTTTCGCGTATTCATGCGCAGGAGAGTGGTGCGGCGGTGGAGACCGAGCTGCGCAGGCTCGACAGTCATCTGATCATGCGTGGCTCGGCCTGATCGGTTCTATGGATGTCTTGATCTGATGGTGTCGCGGGATGCAGTCTTTCAAGGCGTATTTCTCAACCAGGCCACCTCCAAGAATTTTCTTATTGAAACATCGTTTTTGCTGTTAGCATTGTGAGAAGGCAGGCAAGAGAAAGCCTCGCTTGACAAGCCGCATGGGACTGTTCATAAATTTTACACATGTAAGAAATTTGCTATGCATTCGTAAAGGAGGAGACGAAATGCGAACCAAATCTTATCGTGCAGGACTGATTGCATCGGTGGCAATATTGGCCATTGGATGTGGAGCGGCGAGTGCTGAGGAACTCACCATCGCCACAGTCAACAATGCTGACATGATCATCATGCAGAAGCTGTCGTCGGAATGGGAGAAGGAAACCGGCAACAAGCTCAATTGGGTGGTTTTGGAAGAAAACGTGTTGCGTCAACGCGTGACCACCGACATTGCCACCAAGAGTGGACAGTTCGATATCATGACCATCGGTGGCTACGAGGCGCCGATCTGGGGCAAGGCAGGCTGGCTGCTTGAGGTCGGCGATCTTGGTGATGATTATGATTATGATGATCTGATCAAGCCGGTGCGCGCGGGTCTCACCGTGGATGACAAGCTTTACGCCGTGCCCTTCTATGCTGAAAGCTCGTTTACCCTTTACCGCAAGGATCTGTTTGAAGCGGCTGGTCTGACCATGCCTGAGGCGCCGACCTATGCGCAGATCAAGGAATTTGCCACCAAGCTGACCGACAAGTCGAAGGAACAATATGGCCTCTGCCTGCGTGGCAAGCCGGGCTGGGGCGAAAACATGGCCTATCTTGGCACGCTGGTGAACACCTATGGTGGTCGCTGGTTTGACGAGCAATGGAAGCCACAGATCAATTCGGATGAATGGAAGAAGGCGATCAATTTCTATGTTGATCTGATGAAGGAAGCAGGCCCTCCCGGAATTACCTCCAATGGTTTCAACGAAAACCAAGCTTTGTTCTCGACGGGACATTGCGCGATGTGGATTGACGCGACCTCTGCTGCTGGGCGCATCTATGACAAGACCCAGAGCCAGGTTGCCGATAAGGTCGCCTTTACCAAGGCGCCCGTTGAAGTGACGCCGAACGGTTCCGCCTGGGCATGGTCATGGAACCTTGCAATCCCGGCCTCGACCAGCAAGGCGGAAGCGGCAAAGTCGTTCCTCAAATGGGCCACCTCGAAGAAATATGTCGAACTGGTCGGCGAGAAGGAAGGCTGGGTCGCGGTTCCCCCGGGCACCCGTCAATCGACCTATGCCAATGAGAACTATAAAAAGGCGGCGCCGTTTGCCGAGACCGTTCTCAAGGCGATCGAGTCTGCTGATCCAACCAAGCCGACCAAGGACCCGGTTCCCTATACAGGGATCCAGTTCGTAGCGATCCCGGAATTTCAGGCGATCGGCACCATTGTCGGTCAGGCGATCTCCTCGGCTGTTGCGGGTCAGCAAACTGTTGATGCCGCACTTGATGGCGCCCAGCGTCAGGCAGAGCAGATGATGACGCAGGCCGGTTACATCAAGTAAACCGGTCCCGCACCCCGATCCTGCCGCTTGACTTCAAATCGGGCGGCAGGTCGTTGTACCGCAAGGCTCATGAGCATGGGGAACAGGATTGTCAAACGGTTCTGCCTCCCAAAATGCTCAGAAGGCAACCGAAGAGCGGCCCGACGATGCCGCTTAACCGTCACTGCTCTTGGTGGAGTGAGAGCAAGAACGGGAAGGGAGGGGCATTTCATGCCATCTAGCAATGTGGCCGTTGCCGGCACCAAGTCTCGTTTTGCATCCAGATCACGCCGGACCATTCGGACCGGCCCTCTGCTTGCGCCTGCTGTTATCCTGCTGCTTTTATGGATGATTGTCCCACTGGCGATGACGCTGTGGTTTTCATTCCAATATTACAATCTGATCAATCCCTTCGTGACAGGCTTTGCCGGTGTCTCGAATTACGCTTTCCTCCTCTCCGACCCCGGACTGTGGTCGGCAATTGCCAACACTTTGATCCTGCTGGGATCTGTGCTGGCAATATCCATCATCCTGGGCGTGTTGTTTGCCGTCATTTTTGACCAGGATTTCTTTGGCAAGAACATTGCGCGGCTGCTGGTTATCGCGCCGTTCTTCGTGATGCCGACCGTCTCGGCCCTGATCTGGAAAAACCTGTTGATGCATCCGGTCAATGGCTTCTTCGCCTTCATTTCGCGCAGTCTTGGCCTGCCGGTGGTGGACTGGTTTTCGCAGTTCCCGATGGCGTCCATCATCATGATCGTATCCTGGCAATGGGTGCCGTTTGCGACGCTCATTCTGATGACGGCCATGCAGTCGCTCGATCGCGAGCAGATGGAGGCGGCGCGGCTGGATGGCGCGAAAGGTCCGGCGATGTTTTATTACATCATTCTGCCGCATCTTCTGCGTCCGATCTCCGTTGTCATCATGATCGAGACGATCTTTCTTCTGTCGATTTTCGCAGAAATTCTTGTCACCACCTCGGGCGGTCCTGGCATTGCCACCACGACGCTGACCTATTTCATCTATCTTAAAGCGCTGTTGCAATGGGACATTGGCGGAGCATCGGCGGCGGGCGTCATTGCCATTGTGCTTGCCAATATTGTTGCCTTTTTTCTCATTCGCACCGTTGCGCGCAACCTGGATAGTTAGGAGGCTGCGATGGCTCAAAAAAGACGTAAATTCAATAAGGCCACTCTCGCAGCCGGGATCATCGGCTGGGTGGTTGCGCTGCTGATGTTCTTTCCGATCCTGTGGATGCTGATGGCGGCGTTTAAGACCGAGATTGATGCGGTGGCTACGCCAAAGCTGTTGTTCTCGCCAACGCTTGAAAACTTTGCAGCGGTCAATCAGAGGGCTGATTATCTCCGCTATGCGATGAACAGCGTGGTTGAAAGCCTGGGCGCGACCATTCTGTCGCTGATCATCGCGGTGCCTGCGGCTTATGCGGCGGCGTTCTTTCCGGGAAAGCGCACCAAGGATCTGCTGCTGTGGATGCTGTCGACCAAGATGCTTCCCGCGGTTGGTGTGCTGGTGCCGATCTATCTTCTGGCGCGCGACAGCGGCATGCTGGATACACGCACCGGTCTGATCCTCATCTTCACGCTGTCCAATCTGCCGATTGTCGTCTGGATGCTTTATTCCTTCTTCAAGGAGGTGCCGCACGAGATTCTGGAAGCCAGCCGCATGGATGGCGCCAAGGTCGGACAGCAGATCCGCTATCTGTTGCTGCCGCTCAGTCTGCCGGGCATTGCGTCGACCGCGCTGCTTTCCATCATTTTATGCTGGAACGAAGCCTTCTGGAGTCTCAATCTGACGGCGTCTCAAGCCGGGCCCCTGACGGCGTTCATTGCGTCCTTTTCTTCGCCGGAAGGGCTCTTCTGGGCAAAACTCTCGGCGGCGTCCACGCTCGCCATCGCGCCAATTCTTGTCTTTGGTTGGATTACGCAGCGCCAGCTGGTGCGCGGTCTCACCTTCGGCGCCGTGAAGTAAAGGGAACCAAATGGCTACGCTTTCTTTTCATAACGCGACAAAATCCTATGGCAATGTCGATGTCATCCAGGGCGTCGATCTCAATATTGAAGACCGGGAATTCGTGGTCTTTGTCGGTCCGTCCGGCTCGGGAAAATCAACGCTGCTGCGGATGATCGCCGGCTTGGAGGAAATCACCGGCGGTGATCTGACGATTGACGGCCAAAACTGCAATGATGTGCCACCTGACGAACGCGGCCTGGCGATGGTTTTCCAGACCTATGCTTTGTATCCCCATATGAATGTGCGCGACAATATGGGTTTTGCCCTCAAGCTTGCAGGGGTGTCCAAGACCGAACGCGAGCGCAAGGTCGAGGAGGTGGCAAGGACGCTTCAGCTCGACAAGCTTCTCGATCGCAAGCCGCGCCAGCTCTCCGGTGGTCAGCGTCAGCGTGTTGCCATAGGCCGCGCAATGGTGCGCGAGCCTAAAATCTTCCTGTTTGATGAGCCATTGTCCAACCTCGATGCTGCGTTGCGCGTTCAGATGCGCATCGAGCTTGCGCGTCTGCATGACCGTTTGAACGCAACCATGATCTATGTGACGCATGATCAGGTCGAGGCGATGACGCTCGCAGACAAGATCGTTGTGCTGCGCGATGGCCGGGTTGAACAGATGGGGTCGCCGCTCGAACTTTATCATCATCCGGTCAATCGCTTTGTGGCCGGGTTTATCGGCTCACCGACGATGAATTTCATCGATGTGAAGATTAAGTCCACCGGCAGCGACGGGGTGACGGTTGAACTGAGCAATGGCAATACCGTCACGGTTCCGGTTACGGCCGCTGGGATGGAACCAGGTGGCGCGCTGGTTCTGGGGGTTCGCCCGGAGCATCTTCATCCGGCGGATGACGGCATTCTGGATGGTGAAATCATGGTGGTGGAGCGGCTGGGCGGGGAGACCTATCTTTACGTCCAGAATTCTGCAGCCAAGGAGCTGATTGTCGCTGAAGCCGGTGGCAGCAGCACGGCGCGCACGCATGAGACCGCCCGACTTGGTTTCAATCCAGCGGATGCACATCTCTTTAAATCGGATGGTCTGGCATTGGAGCGTCGAGAGCGGCATCCGCTTCTGTTGTCTGAAAAGAAAACGCATCGTTAGAGCGTGCCATGCGCTGATTTCGATCCCGCGCATCCAGTCCGAAGGCCTGTTGGCACTGGCGGGATGCGCTTTGACTGCACGCAATAATTTTCCGGAGAATTCTCATGAGACTGAAAGATAAGGTTGCCCTCATCACCGGCGCTGCACGCGGTATTGGTCTTGGCTTTGCTGAAGCCTATGCGCGTGAGGGGGCCAGGGTGATCATCGCCGATATCAACATCGAACGGGCAGAGGAAGCGGCGAAAAGCCTGGGTGATGGGGTGACGGCGGTGAAGCTTGATGTCACCAACCTTTCAGATATTGAAAAGGTGGTGGCCGCAGTCGACAAGGAATATGGTGGCATCGATATTCTGGTCAATAATGCTGCGATTTTCGATATGGCGCCCATCAATGCCATTACCGAAGAGAGCTATGAGCGTGTTCTTGGCATCAACCTCAAAGGCCCGCTGTTTATGATGAAAGCGGTGTCGAATGTGATGATCGCGCGGGGCCGTGGTGGCAAGATCATCAATATGGCAAGCCAGGCAGGGCGCCGCGGAGAGGGGCTGGTGACGCTTTATTGTCTGTCAAAAGCAGCAATCATCTCGGCTACACAATCGGCCGCCCTTGCACTGGTCAAACACAATATCCAGGTCAATGCGATTGCACCCGGCGTCGTGGATGGCGAGCATTGGGATGTGGTTGATGCGAATTTTGCCAAGTGGGAGGGCTTGAAGCCGGGCGAAAAGAAGGCTTTAGTTGCGAAGTCTGTTCCGATTGGCCGCTTTGCAGACCCGGAAGACATTACCGGCATGGCGATTTTCCTGGCTTCGTCGGAAAGCAATTACATCCTCGCCCAGACATTTGGTGTCGATGGCGGAAACTGGATGGCTTGAGCCATTTTTAGGTGCAGAAATGAAAGCCATTTATTTTACCGGTCATGGGATCGCGGCGCTTGCCCAGCTCCCTGACCCAGAGCTCAAGCCCGGACATGCCTTGATTGACGTCAATGCCTCAGGTCTGTGCCACACCGATATCGACGTGTTGCATGGCCGTTATGGATCAAGCGCGTTTCCGCTTGTGCCGGGGCATGAATATGCAGGTGTGGTGATTGCGGTCGCGGAAGACGTGACCAATGTGAAGCCGGGCGATCGGGTGGCCGTCGACCCGAATATTCCCTGCGGTCACTGTCGGGCTTGCCGCAAGGGACTGACCAATTTATGTGCTGAGCTGAAAGCCTATGGCGTCACCCATAATGGGGGCTTTGCCGATAAAAGCCTTGTGCATGCGCAGCATCTTCACCCGATTGGCAACTTGCCATTTGATGTCGCGGCCCTTGCTGAGCCGCTGGCCTGCGTTCTCAACGGGCTTGGCGCGGCGGGGTTGAAACCGGGTCCGCAAGGCTCTGAAACGGCACTGGTTTTCGGGGCAGGACCAATCGGTCTGCTGCTTGCGCTGTCGCTCAAAGCGCAAGGCGTTGAAAAAGTCGCTGTGGCGGACATTAACGAACATCGTCTGGCTTTTAGTGAAAGCCTCGGCCTTGAGCCGGTTGTGTCAGGCTCCGCTGAACTTGACGCCCGCAAGAAGAGCTTTGATTTTGTGGCTGACGCGACGGGCATTGCGAAAGTCGCGGAAGGCATGGTCAGCTTTACGGCCGATGGTGGTACGGTGCTGGTGTTTGGCGTCTGCGCGCCCGATGCGCGTATCTCGGTTGCGCCATTTGAAATCTTCCGGCGTCAGATCCGTCTTGCTGGTTCGCATTCGCTTAATCGCAATATTCCGCAGGCGCTTGAAATCCTTCAAAAGGACAAAGGTGAAATGGCGCGCCTCATTTCACATCGCCTTCCGATTGAGGAAATGCTGCCTTTCTTCACAAAACAGGGTGGTGATCCTGCGACGATGAAGGTTCAGTTTTTTGCGGATTGAAAGCACTGATTTTTAAGATTGGTGTCAGAAGGGTGCGGCCTAGCTGTGCCCTTCCTGGTTTTCAGGGCCATAAATAATCTCTTCACAGAGGTTGATAACTGATAGTGCGATCTGTAACCGATCCCACCCGGCATTTTCGGCCTCATCAACCAATTTTTGAAAGGCTGGTTCAAGCGCGAAGTCGCATTCGAACCGATACTTGCTTTCACCCATTGCGGTTGTCGGTGCATTGATCGGACGCACCATTCAAGATTTCCTCGCATAGATCGATTGCATTGCGAACCAGTTCCTTCAGTTAATTCCAACGCGCCGTAAAAATGTGCTTTCTGGCACGCTCCAGTACATTAAAATAACAAGTTTCTCATTCCTAACCGGATCGCTCGAGCCAATGTTTGCCTGTGCCTGATGTTTTTTCATATTCAAACGTTACCGGGTTTATACAAAGTCTATATGAAGTTCTGCTCATATTATCTATCAGGCAAATGACGTATTTCCGCCCTTCCTAAAAAAAGGGCCAGATACGAGATCTGGCCCTGAAAATGCGATGATCAACGTTGTGCGACAGGTCGAACCAACGGTGTGACACGTCGGATCGTCACGCGTCTGTTTTCCTGTTCCGCTGCCTGGGTGCGGATTTTCAGAAAGCGCTCGCCATAACCTTGTGTGACCAGATTTTCTGCCGGGATGTCGTAAACCTCGGTCAGGAGGTTTGCGACCGATTCCGCGCGCCGATCTGAGAGAACCAGGTTGGAACGATCAGAGCCGACAGCATCTGTATGGCCTTCAATGAAGAAGGTTTCGCCAGGATCCTTGGCCAAGACCTTTTGAATGGCATTGGCGACCTTTCGCAGTGTCTTGGCCTGTGACAAGGACACCTCGGCACTGCCGGTGGCGAAATGGATTGTATCGAGATCGATGCGGCGCACTTTATCCCGCAGGCGTGCGGAGTGCCGCACCTCATCGATGGTATAGACGCGTTCAACACGCTCCACAGGTGGCATTGCCAAAAAGTCGTAGAAGTCGCGCTCCGGATCCTGCGCCACATCGATAATGTAGTCGTTGACCGGAATTGTCAGTCGCATCGGAGGCAGATCATAGCCGACGTCGAATATTGCCGCACGCGGGCTATCGTCATACTCAGGCGCATAAATCATCAGATATTCATTTCCATCGCGGTCAATGCGAGAGCGCTGCAGGATATCGCCATAACGGTCATAAACCGTTACGATTTCATGCCCGCCAGGGCGCACAATCGTCTCGCGCAAGCGCCCACGGGGCAGCTCATCATAATAGGTGTTCTCGGCATTGCGGCGCAGGCGAGGACGATCATCGCCACGCACAAAGATGCGATCGCCGGCATCCAGAATGACCCGGTTATCGATCTGCTCGATGATCTTCACATTCGTCACGTTGTCGTTGATAGTCGTGTTGTTGACTGTCGTGTTGTTGATGACAGTGTTGTTAACGACCGTGTTATTGACGATGTTTGTCGTCTCAGGAACCATGAAAGCCGGCGCGTCTTTGACGCGTGTGCCTTCCTCTTTGAGGTTTGCCTCAATTTTTTGCGGTAGTGCGGCCTTCAGATTATCTGGAATTTCGACCTGAGCTGCAGCGTCATCAACTGGGGGCGGCAGCTTCTGCTCCTCTGTCGCACGCTGCTGCTCCCGCAATTTGCGGCGCTCTTCCCGCGATTGTTTACCGCCGAAATTGTCAGCATCTTTGTCGCTATCGAGAATGGCAGCCCCGTTTTCGACCGGCAGCACGACGGTCTCGTCCGTGCTGGCTGGATCGCGAGCAATCTGCTCCTTGAGTTCCGGCGTGCGTTCGTCGATGATTTCAGAAGGCGGATTCTGTGCGGCATTTTCCGGCGGCACAACTTGCGGCTTCTCACCTTCAGGTTGCTCTGGCGGCATGGCGCCGCTATCGGTGTCGGAGCTTGCCGGAGCGCCCGTATCTGCGGGCGCCTGAGGATTGTCGGGCAGTGCGGGCGCGTCAGATCGTTGTGGCCGCGCGGCGGGTTGTTCGGGATCCGGCTCAGGCGCTTGTGGTTGCGCTTGTGGCTGCGCTTGGGGTTGCGGCGCTACAGGCGGCTGCGGATCGGCCTGGGGCGGCTGTTCCTGCGGTGTTGGCGCGGGTTGGGCATTGTCCTGCGCGGGTGCGGGTTCTGTCGCTTCGCGTGCCTTTCTTTTGGCTTCGTCCTCTATCGTCTTTTGCTGCTCAATGCTCGGCTGCTGTTCTGCCGCTTCGCGACGAGCCTTCTCCTCTGCCTGTCTTTGCTCTTCAGCCTGACGCTGCGCTTGCTCATCAGCGGCTTTTTGTTGCTGCTCGGCTTCACGTTTTGCCTGTTCTTCGGCCGCTTTTTGTTGCAGGGCGGCCTGACGGGCCGCATCCTCAGCCTGTTTGCGACGTGCTTCTTCTTCAATGGCATTTTGTTCGTCTGCCGCGCGTTGCTGCTCTGCGGCTTCACGTTGCGCTTGTTCAGCAGCGCGCTGCTGTTGCTCGGCCTGTCGGTCCGCTTCTTGCTGTGCTGCACGCTGTTGTTCTTCAGCGTTGCGTCGTGTTTCTTCTTCTGCGGCGCGCTGCTGTTCGGCTGCCTCCCTTTGAGCCTCCTCGGCTGCCCGCTGCATTTCTTCGGCCTGTTGCTGCCTTAGCGTTTCGGCGTCTGAGTCCTGCTCACCGCTATCCTGCGCAAGCAGGATGGCCGGCTCGCTGAGCAGCTGTGCGTTGACCGGCTGCATCATCATGGAGGCAGAGAGTGCCGGCAGCACTACGGTTGCGAGAAGCTTGGAACGAATTTTCATAATCCCTCTCCTTAAGGACGGCAGACGTCGATGTGACCGACGGACGAGCGGCTTATATCGGACCGTCTCGCGCTATTAATCCGCATTGCTTGAGCGCAAATTCCGGCAAGATCACGACTTTGTTAGCGAAAACTTGATGAATAAAAGCTGAATAACTCTCTAACGGCCGTGTTTGCGGCGGCGGCTGCTGCAAATGCCCGAAATGGCCGTGCCAATCTATTCCGCTTTACCCTTTTGCTTGCAGGCAATATGAAAGTGACGGTGTTTTCAAAGTGCAAGATGGAGCGGCACTCAGCACAGTGTTGCGCTGCGGCCATGCTTGCCGTGTCTGAATAAACGAGAAGGGCAAGGGGGCAGGGTGGACGCAAAATCTGTTTATTTAACCGTCACGATGATCATCCTTGCCAATGGCGCGATGCTCAGTGCGATCAACCGCGATTTCCCCGTCTCGCTGCGCCCAGCTGCCATGAACTGGGTGTGGGCGACGCTTGTCGTTGCGGCGGGCTGCGTGACCTTTGCAGTGGGTGGCTGGCTGCCCCGTACCCTGTCGGTGCTGGTCGCCAATAGTTGTCTTTTTGCAGGGCTCTGCCTTTATTACCGGGCGATCAGAACGTTCCAGAATCTCGGCGGCAATCTGTTTCCATGGCTTGTCTTCGGTCTTGGCATGGCGGTTTTCCTGTATTTTCTGGCCATTGTTCCCGACACGCTGGCGCGGATCGTGGTGGTTTCGGTTGTCTGGATCTGGCTGATGGCAGCCAGTATCCGGCTGCTTGCCGACAAGCGCCACCGTGATGGTTCCCGCAGCCGCATCATGCTGATCTCGCTTTACTGTGCGGCGTTGGTTTTAACAGCACTGAGAGCTTTGTTCTATATTGCAACAGAGGCCGGTGCACAGCTCGACATTGCGGACAACAGCAACTGGATGAATACCATCACCCCGGTATTTCTGGCTATCCTGCCGATTATCGGTACCACGGCTTTCATTTTGATGTGTACAGATCAGGTGCGTCGTCGCTGGGAACGCGTCGCATCAAAGGATTATCTCACCGGATTGCCCAATCGCCGGACATTGAATGATGTGGGGACGGAGCGATTTGAGCGGGTCAGGCATTTACCGGTGCCGCATGTGGTGGCTGTCCTTGATATTGATGACTTCAAGCGGATCAATGACAATCATGGCCATGAGGTCGGTGATCAGGTGCTCAAACATGTCGCAGCATGCCTGCAGGCGAGCATGCAGGCGGATGATTTTGTTGCCCGCTCGGGTGGCGAGGAATTTGTCATCATCTTTGGCGAACGCAACAGTGAATTGCCGCTGATCGCGACAGAAGCCATCCGTCGGACCATCGCCGAGAGCCCGTTCGTAGTAGGGGAGAACGCATTGCCGGTGACAGTATCGATCGGCGTGGCTCAAAAAAGGGCGACCTCATCGAGCTTCGAAAGTCTTCTGCGCAAGGCGGATCGGGCGCTTTATCAAGCCAAGTCGAACGGCAAGAACCGGGTGGAGATTGCCGCGCAGTCGTCCGAAGCTAAGCCAGAATCTGGGTGACGGAGCGGGTTGCCGAAATCATCATCGGCACAAATTGCCGAACGAGCGTGTCTTCATTGTAGCGAAGATTGGAGGCAGCAAGGACTGCCGCCGCGGTTGTGTATCCGTCCGGCAGATAGATGGGAGCTGCCAGCGCGATGTCGTTGGTATAGACCTGTTCCTCGGCAATGGCAAAACCGCGCTGTCTTGTCTCTGAGATGCGTCGCCAGATCTTTTCGGGATCAAAGACGGTTTTCGGCGTATAGGCACGCAGGTCACTGCGCGCCAGAATATCGTGAATTTTAGCATCTTCCAGTCCGGCAAGAAAGACCAGGCCGGCTGCCGAACAATAGGCGGGAAGCCTGCTGCCGACAATGACATCATTGTCGAGCGTATTGGCAGAGAGATAGCGGGCGAGATAGATAATATCGGTGTCGTCAAGCAGCGTGAGCGAGATGGTTTCACCGGTGCTGCGGTTGAGATGAAGCAGATAGGGATGCGCTCTTTGCACCAGCAGGCTTGAACGTGTGTAGCGATAGGCCATGTTCAATGACTTGGCTGCTAGCTCATAGGTCTTGCTGCCGGGTACCTTTTGGAGATAGCCCAGATGCAGCAGCGTATGGGCAAAGCGCTGCGCGGCGGAGCGATCGATTCCTGCTCTTTGCGCGAGTTGGGTCAACGTCTGGCGCGGATGCAGTGGGTCGAACGCTTCCAGAACACGGAAGGCCTTTTCGACCGCCCGGACCATCATCGGGTCATCATGCTCGTCTTCGGTCAGTCCCATACATGCCTGTCCTCTGGCTGCGATGGCACTGCCGATGCCATTCTCACGTCAATCTTTTACCCTGTGTTCCTGAAGAGCGAAGAGACTTTTTTGGCGTCTCCACAATCAAAAGCTGCAGGATGCGGCAATCAGGAAGATGCCGCGCTGCGGCACGTTCCGTGATGGTGTCAGAAACGGATGTTCTGGAGCGTTGTGACATCCATGCCCGCATCTTTGAAACCTTCGAGAAGCAGGGGCACGATTGTTTGCTTGCTGCGGTTCTCGTCAGCCCATGTTTGCAGGAATTGCTGAACGCGGCCATCCTCGTCCTTGCGGGTTGCGGCGGAGACTGGAATGCCGTGGACGGGTTCTGGCAAGGTGTAGCTTGAGAACGCGCCGCGCGCGCTTTCGAAGGTCTTCATGCAGATTGGAAGTTCCTGCAGCATATAGTCTGCCCGACCTGACTGCACGGCCATGATGGCTTCGCTCATCTCCTTCAGGCTCATGATCTTGGCGTCAGGCATGTTTTTCTTGATGAAGGCGGTTTGTGCTGCGCCGGTCACCATGGCAAAGGTGACATTGGGAGAATTATACTCGGCCCATGTTTTCATCGGTTCCTTGCCTTTGGCACCGATCACGCAGTCGGACATCTGCCAGACCGGGCCAGCCATCGCGAGCGCTTTCTTGCGTTCTTCGGTTGCGGTCATACCGGGAAAGATGTCGAGACGACCCGATTGAAGGTCGAGCACAATGCTCTGCCAGGTCACTTCACGCCATTTCAGCTTGAGATCTTTGCCCATTGCCTTGCCCAGATCGGCTGCCATCTGACGACAGACCCGCGGACCATAGCCAGCATATTCGAGTTCGCCGCCGACGTGGAACGAGGTGGGCGGATAGTTTCTGACCCCGCCGCACACAACTTCTCCGGTCCGCTCGATCTTGTCCCATACGGATTCGGCGTTCGCCGGTGCGGCGATTGTGATGCCGACGAAGCTCAAAAGCGCTGCGGTGAGTGTTTTCATCATTGTATTCATTCCCTTCAACTGCCCTTCTGTGGAGGACTTGATAAGACCAGATCCACCTTGTGGTCATTGCGTGTTCCGCGACAAGGGAAAAATCATTTCGCAGCGCTTCTTCTCGCTAAAACAGCAAGAAAAAGCAAATATTGATAAAAAAAAATTTCACAGCGATTAAATGTAATCGCAGAACGATTAAAAAGGTATTTTTGTGTAAAAAACCTTGGTGGTTATCTCGAATCAAGCTAGCTGCCAGAAAGAGGCTGCCTGATCCGGATAGGGTGCCGCCGCAAAAATGGGAGTGCATTCGGATGTATCAATTTGACTGGTCCGTTATTCAGGACGGACAATTGTGGCTCAATGCGATCGGTGTGACGGTCGCCTATGCAGCCGTCACCTCCTTGGCTGGTCTGTTGATCGGCGTGTTTCTGGGGCTCGCTCTGGTGGCGCGGATTCCGGTGCTGACCTTGCTCATCAACGCCTATATCCATTTGTTTCGTTGCACGCCGCTCTTGGTGCAGATTGTCTGGTTCTTTTACGCGCTGCCGATGCTGACCGGCTATACTTTGCCGGACTGGTTTGCGGCAGGGCTCGGCTTGACCTTGTATATGGCGGCATTTTCGGCGGAGATATTTCGAGCCGGTGTCATTTCCATCGACCGGGGCCAGTGGGAAGCTTCGACTGTCTTGGGGTTCTCGTACTTTACCAAAATGCGTCATATCATTTTGCCGCAAGCAACACGACGCATGATCCCCCCGATTGTCAGTCAGACCATTTTGCAGCTGAAAAACACATCGCTTCTTTCGGTCGTTGCTGTTCCCGACCTTATGTATGCGGCTGGCAGCCTGACGATGGAAACCTACCGCCCGCTTGAAGTCTACACCTTTGCGGCGCTGCTCTATCTGGCGATCCTCACACCTGTGACGCTGATTGCGAACCGTTTCGAAATCAAACATTGAAGGTGGCTGCGATGATCAGAGTTCAGAATCTGCGCAAGACATTTGGCACGCATGAGGTGCTGCGCGGTATCGACCTTGTCGTGGAGCGCGGCGATGTCGCAGTGCTCATCGGCCCGTCGGGCTGCGGGAAATCAACCCTGCTTCGTTGTCTTGATCTGCTTGAACAACCGACGGAGGGCCTGATCGAGGTGGCCGGCAACCGCCTTGAATTCAATCCAAACAGCAAATATCCGGAGCGGGTGAAAGCGCATTTCCGTATGAAGACGGGGATGGTGTTTCAAGGCTTCAATCTTTTTCCCCATATGACGGTGCTGCAGAACGTCATGTCAGGCCCATTGCTCAACAAACTCAAGAGCAAGGACGAGGCGCGCGACCTGGCACTCAAACTGCTCAAGCGGGTGGGATTGTCAGACAAGGTTGATCTTTATCCGCGCCAGATTTCGGGTGGTCAGGCGCAGCGTGTGGCGATCGCTCGTGCTCTGGCACTGGAGCCGGAGGTGATGCTTTTTGACGAGCCGACATCAGCGCTCGATCCGGAACTGGTCGGCGAGGTTCTCGACGTGATGCAGGGGCTGGCTGCGGAGGGAACCACGATGATTGTGGTGACCCATGAGATGAGCTTTGCCCGCAATGTCGCATCCAAGGTCATTTTCATGGAGGCCGGGCATGTTGTGGAAACCGGGGCACCTGACCGTGTCCTCAAGCACCCCGAAACCGAACGTCTCAAGAGTTTCCTTTCCAAGGTTGAGCATTAATCATCTGACCAGACGGTGGATCATCGACAATGAAGCATTTTGATCTCGTGGGCATGTTTCCCGCCATTCCGACACCATTGACCGCAGACGGTGCGCTTGATGTTGCAGCGCTTAAAACCCTTATCGAGGCCAATCTTGCCGGTGGCGCAAAGGGCCTGGCACCGGTCGGTGGTACCGGAGAGTTTACCGCGCTTTCAATGCAGACGCGTGTCGCGATGGTTCGCGAAACAGTGCGGATCGTCAACGGCCGCGTTCCGGTGGTTGCCGGCGTTGTTTCTCCAGGCTGGGCAGAGGCAGTTGAACATGGACAAGCTTTTAAGGAGGTCGGTGCCGACGCCTTGCTTCTGGTGACGCCTTTTTATGTGATACCGAGCCAGCAAGGTGTGATTGATTATTTCCGCACCTACCGCAGCACGGTCGATTTGCCGCTTGTCTATTATGACGTTCCGGCGCGCACCAGCTTTGTCACGGCAGTCGATACGCTAAAGACCTTAGGTGAGGACGGCACCATTATCGGTGCCAAGATCTGCAATACGGATGCCTATTACTTCCAACGTCTTTCGGCGGCAATCGGCGGTCGTATTGCGCTTTTGTCTGGCGACGACATGATGTACGCGATCCATATCATGCATGGGGCAACGGGTGGTATTCTGGCCAGCGCACCGATGTTGCCGGCCTATTGGACCCAGATCCACGATACACTTGCCTCAGGCAGGCTTGCTGAGGGGATCGCACTGCATCAAAAGCTTCTGCCGAGCTTTGCTGCACTGTTCAATGAGGTCAATCCGGGCCCGCTCAAAACCATGATGGCGCATCTGGGACTGCCGGTTGGGCCGGTGTCATTGCCGTTGAAAGCCCCGAGCACGGCGACACAGCAACTCATCAATGAGGCCATTGAGGGTTTGCGGGTCCAGGGGATCGCTTAAACCATGGCAGGCGGGGCGCAATTTCTAGATTATGCAGAGGCGCGGGAACAGGCGAAACGCTTTCTTCCCCTCGCTCTGTTTGATTATATCGATCGCGGAACGGAGGCGGAAACGGCATTGCAAGCGCTGCATCATGGCTTTGCCACCCGCCGGATCGTGCCCCGTGTCTTGCGCTCGGTCTCAGCGCCGGATGTTTCGGTGCAATATCTGGGTGCTACGCACAAATGTCCTTTTGTGATTGCGCCAACTGCACTCGCTGGAATGGTGCGCCATGATGGAGAAGTGTTGATGGCGCGTGCGGCGCAGCAGGCAGGCCTACCCTTTGTCGTGGCAACGCAATCATCAACAAGTATCGAACAGATCTCGGCAAACGCTCCTGACAGTGAATTGTGGTTTCAGCTTTATGTTTGGCGCGACCGTTCTGAAACATGGAAACTCCTGGAACGCGCCAGAGCCTGTGGTGTTGAAACATTGGTTCTGACTGTTGATACGCCCGCCTCGCCGAAAAAAATTCATAACCGCCGCAATGGATTTGGCGTTCCACTAGAGCCCTCGATAACGCTTGCCCTGGACCTTATGCTGCATCCGCGTTGGACATTGGGTGTCATGGGAAGCTATGTGATGCGTAACGGATTTCCGTCCTATGCGCATTATCCTGGCGATGTTGCCAAGGCTGTCACCAGTTCCATTCGCAATCCACGCTTTGCACTCGACACGGTTCTTGATCAGGACTTTCTCAAGGAACTACGTCAGCGCTGGCCGCACAAACTGCTCATCAAGGGGGTACTTTGTGCCGCCGATGCAGTCGAGATTTTCAATTCAGGCTGCGATGGCGTGGTGGTATCGGCGCATGGCGGTCGCAATCTTGACAGTGCCGTTCGACCGCTGGATGTGTTGCCACGGATACGAGAGGCGGTCGGCCCCGACAAGACGCTTTTTGCTGATAGCGGTGTGAGGCGTGGTTCGGACGCAGCGAAACTTTTGGCTGCGGGCGCTGACGGTGTCTTCCTGGGGCGTGGGCCGCTTTATGGATTGGCGGCAAGTGGCGTTCAGGGTGTGGTGGAGATAATCGAGCAATTCAGGGATGAACTTCGCTTGTTCCTGGCGTTTTCAGGTGCTGAGGATATCTCGGCACTTGGTCAGGCCGAGTGGATCATTGAGAGCGCATTGAGAGAAGTCTGATCTCCCTTCGATCAGACAAAGATACATAGGCAAAAAGAGAGTGAGAGCGCCGATCTGATCCAAACAGATCAAAACGCGTTCTCATCGGAAATGCCCCAATTTTCTTTAGAATTCACAGGTAAGAAAATGCTGTCCAAGCCAAGCTGCAACGATGTTTTCCTGCACGACCTTCGCCAGGCGATTGGAAGCCAATATGTGCTGACAGAAGCCCATGACAAGGAACCTTATCTGACGGACTGGCGCGGCTATGAAAAGGGCGAAGCACTGGCAGTTGTCTTGCCTGCAACGACCGCTGAGGTCTCAGCCCTGATGAAGCTCTCTGCTAAACACGCCTGCAAGATTGTTCCGCAGGGGGGAAATACCGGGTTGTGTCAGGGCGCGGTGCCATCGGGGTCAGAGCGCACAATTGTCATGGCTTTGCGTCGCTTGGATGCGATCCGCGAGATCGACAAAGCGTCAAATGTCATTGTCGCCGATGCCGGTTTGACACTGACTGCGGCTCATGATGCCGTTGCAGCCTTAGACCGCCGCATTCCATTGCATCTTGGCAGTGAGGGGAGCGCTCAATTGGGCGGCCTTGCCTCCACCAACGCAGGGGGGACCAGCGCGCTTCGCTATGGCCCAATTCGTGATCTTATTTGCGGCATTGAAGTCGTGTTGCCGGATGGTCGCATTTTGAGTGATTTGCAGGCGCTTCGCAAAAACAACACGGGCTATGATCTGAAAAACCTGTTCATTGGTGCCGAAGGGACTCTGGGTATTATCACCGCGACGGCGTTGCGTTTGCAGCCAATGTTGCGTTCTGCGGGTCATGCCTGGATCGCGCTTCCCGATCTTGACGCTGCTGTGACCCTGTTGATGGGGCTGCAGGATCGCTTTGATACGGCGGTGCAGGCGGCAGAGCTTTTGTCAGGCAATCAGGTTGATCTGGTTCTTCAGCATATCCCTCGTGCAAGACATCCGCTGGACAGCCGCCCGGAATGGTCATTGCTGGTGGAGCTCGGCAGTGCAGACACAACAGCCCAGTTGCATCAAGCACTCGAAGAGTGGCTATCCGAGCAGTTCGAAGCTGGACTGGTTGTCGATGCCTTCATCGCACAGAGCCAGGCCCAGGCTGAAGACATCTGGCATTTAAGACATTCCGTTTCGGAAGCCAACAAGCTGCATGGCCATAGTCTCTCGCATGATATCGCGGTTCGAACGACGCTTGTTCCTGATCTGATCAAGCGGGCGAGTGCAGCGGTGCATGAAATCTATCCCCAGGCAGAGATTCTCATTGTTTCGCATATCGGGGATGGAAACATTCATTTCATTGCGCACTTCACCCATCAGCAGTGGTCCTGCATTGAGGATCACACTGCGGTCACCACAGAGATTATGAAGCGCGTCCATGATGTCGTCGATGAACTGAATGGTACGTTTTCGGCAGAACACGGAATTGGTCGAAAACTCGTCAAAGAACTCGCGACCCGCTCGGACCCTGTTCGGATGACTTTGATGCAATCTCTTCGCGATCTTATTGATCCTGATCGGCAAATGAATCCTGGAAGCGTGCTTGCAATCGAGCCGTAGCTTAAACGAGCAGCGTGGTATTGAAACGGCAAACTTTATCGGGACAGCCTGTTCTCATCATCGATCAGGACAAGGCGGGAAGGCGCTGATGAGCCCCACCGCCACAACACGACATTGAGATCATCCAGGCCTGCGCCGTTAGCAAAGCTCCGCACCAACAAGCCGTTATAGCCTGCAGCGATGAGGCGCCGCGCAAAAATTTGCGATGTTGCCTCTCCCTTCAAACGCATTTGATCGCGCCAGCCATGGTTGCTGAGCAATAACGCATCCAGTCCCATCTTCTTTAATGCAGATTCATCGCGGCAATCGAATAAAGTATCGATATCTGCCTCATAGGCGACGAGTGTTGTGGGTTGCAGGCTGCCAACCTGGTTAGCTTCACGAAGCGCGGTCATTATACTGACAGAGGAATAAAGCGCCGGAATGCCTTTTGGGTTGAAACGGCCTCCAAAAAGCGCGGCGCCGCGCCCAGAAAGGGGGTCGCGCGCATAAACTGGATTTAATGCCCGATAGAGTTTGTCACGATAAACAAGCGACACGGTTAGGCATGAACTCCGGCATCAACGGCATCGATATAGTCGAGAACCTCACTTGCTCTTCCGGTGAGAACCAATTGCATAGCCGTTTGGCCAGAAAAACCGGCCAATGGTTCGGAACGATACCAGGCATAAGCCATGAGTGCCGAACCGAAACGTGGTTCGACCTTGTTCAGGATTTCTACCATTTCCCGCAGTCGTTTTTGTGTTTTGTCGGATTGCACGCGGTCTTTGCGTTGCACAGCATCGCGACCCAAACCTGCGGAGCGTGCGACTTCATCACTTGTCGTACGCAGCGTATCTGCGATTTTGCGCGGTGCAAACAGACCATTATCTGAATATTGTGCGAGTCCCATATACAGACCCCTTGAAACAAAGCCATTTATTTTGACGCAATATAACGTCATTTTCGGTGGCATTCAAGGGATTTGGCCACGTCCGGCGTTAGATTTGGAAGCTAACTGAGCTCACGATCAATATCACGGCGTAAAACGATCGCTGTTGTGAGGTCCTCAACGATAGCGTGGCCTGCAATCAGATCGCGCACCCGATTAAGACCGTCAATCGAGCCGGTTTCAAGTTCAACGATAAGGTCAAGCTGACCGCTCACTGACGAAACGCGTCGCACCTCTGGATGACGGGCCAGGATATCGAGCAATTCATGGGCTGGCGTTCGGCGCAGGTTGATCAACAATGCCGCTCGAATGACATTTGCATCGATCTCACCGATATCCGCCCGGTATCCTCTGATGACGCCGCTTCGCTCGAGATTGGTGACGCGTTCGCTCGTGGCACTTCGCGACAATCCAATACGCCCAGCCAGCGTTTTCAGCGCGATACGCGCTTCCTTTGACAGGATTGCCAGTATTTCACGATCTTTCGCATCAAGTTCACGCATCATCATCCTGTTCGTCACCGGACATATGCCGGTTCATTCCGACAATGTGCCGGTTATCCCGACAGGATACTTGATGCCCGAAAATCCTTTGCATGCCAAGCTGCGGACAAGAAATGTAACCTGGAAAAATATTGGCTATGACTGATCTCTCTCACCCCGCGCCTCAGTTTTCAGTGATTGACGCAGAACAACTGGCAAAAGACGTTTTTGGCGTTGATGCAACGGCCTCTCAACTCGACAGCGAGCGTGATTGTAATTTTCGTCTCAAAACCGGCACGGATGCTGACTGGATACTGAAAATCGTCAATGCCAGTGAACCAAAGCTGGAAAGCGAGTTCCAGACGGCGCTGCTTCATCATCTTTCTGCAGCGCAATCCCGTCTCGCCGTTCCTCATTTAAAGCCAAGTGTTTCAGGAAATGTGCTGGCCTCGACAACCGGCAAAAGTGGCGAAAAACATGCTCTACGTCTTGTGGGCTGGTTGCCGGGAACCCCGCTGGCCGAAGTCAACAGAACGTTCGAACTGATGCGCAATCTGGGGCGTTCGCTGGGCGAACTCGACCAGGCGCTGCAGGGCTTCATCCATGTGGGTGCATTGCGTGATCTCGATTGGGATTTGCGCCATGCAGGCCGCGCGCGCGACCGTCTGCATTATATTGACGATGCTGATAAGAAAGCATTGCTTGAGCGCTTCATAACCCGCTTTGAAAACTTGGTCGCTCCCAAGCTTGCAGGCTTGCGTGCGCAGGTTATCCATAATGATGCCAATGATTGGAATGTTCTTGTCGATAACGACAATCATGAAAAAATCGCCGGCCTGATCGATTTTGGTGATGCTGTTCATACAGTGTTGATTTCAGAAGTCGCAATAGCCTGCGCCTATGCGGCCCTTGATACGCAAGATCCAATTGGCGCTGCTGCAGCCCTGGCTGAAGGATTTCATGAGCGTTATCCGCTCAAGGCCGAAGAAATTGATCTTCTCTTCGATCTGATTGCCATGCGCCTTGTCACAAGTGTTACATTCTCTGCATCGCGCCGCGAAAAGACCGATGACAATCCATATCTTGCGATCAGCGAAGCACCGGCATGGCGTCTTCTGGAAAAAATGGATGCGATGAACCCGCGCTTTGCCACCGCGATTTTGCGCAAGGCATGCGGCTTTGATGCAATCGATGGAGCAGCGGCCATCCGCAAGTGGGTGTCGGGTAATGCGAAAACATTCGCTCCTATCGTTCGCCCTGCGCCGGCGACGTTGAAAAAGGCGATTGTTCCCTATGGTGATGCTTCGCATTTCATGACGGTGGCCTCGGCGGAGCAACGCGCAACAGAAGCGACACAATGGTGGGACGATTTTTGTGCGGAACATGATATTGAGCTCGGAATAGGTTCCTGGGGTGAGAAACGCACGGTCTATACCGACAAAGCATTTCAATCCCGGTTCATTGAAGGACAGCGCCGCATTCATCATCTTGGCGTTGATTTGTTCATGCCAGCAGGAACACCGCTCTACACGCCACTGGCGGCAACGGTCTTAAGTGTTGAAATCGAGCATGAGCCGCTTGGGTATGGTGGTCTCGTCAAGCTCGAGCATCACCCTGAAAACTGCCCGCCATTTGTCACACTCTGGGGGCATATGGCGCATGAGGCGCTCGGCAGGCTGAAGCCGGGCCAGAAGCTGCAACCCGGTGACCTTGTTGGCCATATGGGTGATATTGATGAGAATGGCGGATGGACCCCGCATCTGCATTTTGAGATGACCACAGATGTGAATCTGACCGCAACTGAAATTTTGGGCGTTGGTGAAGCAGCATATCTTGACGTCTGGGCTGATTTATTTCCGGATGTTGCGGATCTGGCTGGCATTCCGCCAGAAACCTTTGCTCAAGATGGCAGAACCCGCGCTGAAATCATCGAAAAGCGCAAAGAAATACTGTTGCCAAACCTCTCGATCTCCTATTCCGAGCCGATCAAGTTCGTGCGTGGAGAAGGTACCTGGCTGATCGATGACCGGGGCCGTGCTTATCTCGATTGCTTCAACAATGTCTGCCACATCGGACATGCCCATGCAGAGGTGGTAGAGGCAATTGCCCGTCAGGCGGCCTTGCTGAATACCAATACCCGTTACCTGCATGACAACATTGTCGAATATGCAGAGCGGCTGACTGCCACATTGCCTGAGGGGCTGACTGTCGCATCCTTCGCGTGCTCAGGAAGTGAGGCGAATAGTCTGGCTTTGCGGATGGCACGCAATCATACCGGTCGCAATGAAGCCATCGTCCTTGACTGGGCTTATCATGGTACTACGCAGGAGCTCATTGATCTTAGCCCCTACAAGTATAAGCGCAAGGGTGGCAAGGGACGGCCCGAGCATGTGTATGAAGGCAGGATTCCTGATAGCTATCGCGCTCCGCAAGATTGGGCTTTCGAGGAGCATGGCAAAAGATTTGCTGAGGATATCGCCGAGAAAATTGATAGCATGCGCCTCCAGGGAAAAGCCCCTTCTTTCTTTATGGCAGAATCCATTCCAAGCGTTGCCGGTCAGGTGTTCCTGCCCGAAGGCTACCTGAAAGAAGTCTATGCAATGGTGCGTGCTGCGGGCGGTGTTTGCATCGCTGATGAAGTGCAGGTCGGGTTCGGTCGCGTTGGCAGTCACTGGTGGGCATTCGAGCTGCAGGATGTCGTGCCTGATATTGTCACGATGGGCAAGCCGATCGGCAATGGTCATCCAATGTCGGCCGTGGTGACCACGCGGGAGATCGCTGATAGTTTCAACAATGGTATGGAGTATTTCAATACATTTGGCGGCAATCCGGTGTCCTGCGCTGCGGGTCTTGCCGTCCTCAATGTCATCGAGCGTGATGGGTTGCGTGAAAATGCACTGGAAGTCGGCAACTATCTGATCGATGGCTTTCGCGAAATGCAAAACCGTTTCGAAATTATCGGCGATGTGCGTGGCCAGGGTCTGTTTCTGGGTATTGAACTGGTCACGGATCGCCAGACCAAGGCACCGGCGACTGATTTAGCGCGGCGCATCAATGATGGAGCGCGCCAGCGCGGTATTCTGATGGGCACTGAAGGCCCTCATGACAACGTGCTGAAAATGCGGCCGTCGATGGTGTTCAGCCGCCAGAATGCTGACCATCTGCTTGATGTGCTAAATGACAGTTTTGTATCTGCGCTGAAATAGACGCAGCAAGGGTTGTCTGACCAAAGGCCCTCACCGCCTGGCTTGTTCCGGAGCGGTGAGGGCTTTTTTGTGTTTGAAGCGACGCTCACAGCTTTGCGTGAACCGCCTCCGCCCGCAGGGCGGTGCGAATTTGCGGCTCTGCGGAGCGCCGACAATATGCCGGTAGATTCCGGCAATGTGTCGGGCCCGCAGACATATTGCAGGATGCTTGCAAACGGAGCCTGTGCCAAGCTCATTCTCGAAGGTTAATGACAAACCATAACCCCAAAACAAAAAGACAAATCCAGAGGAAACTCAAAATCATGCGTTCCAAGTTCAATAGCCTGTTTGCTGTCGCCGCCTTAGCAATCGCGGTCGGATTTTCGAGTGCCCCCGCCCAGGCGGACGAGCTGGAAAAGCTCAAGGCCGCCGGTGAAATGCGGATTGCAATGAGCGGCCAGTATCCGCCATTCAGCTTCACCAATGAAAAGAATGAGGTGGTCGGTTTTGATGCATCGATCGGCTCGGAAATCGCCAAGCGGATGGGGCTGAAGGCCAACATCGTCACCACTCCTTTCGACGGGATCATCGCCGGGCTGCTGGCCAAAAAATATGATGCGGTCGTAGCTTCCATGACCATCACACCGGAACGCGAGAAGGCCGTGGATTTTGTGGGACCCTACTATCATGCCGGACGCACGATCGTTGTCAAGGAGAGTTCCTCCATTCAGAAACTGGAGGATCTCAATGGCAAGACTGTTGGCGTAACCATGGGTGACGCCCATGAAAAATGGGCCAAGGCGCAAGGGGATTTGAGCGTGCGGACCTATAAGGGCCTCCCTGAAATGCTCATTGAACTGGATGCAGGTCGGCTGGATGCCCTGGTCATGGACAGCATTCCGGTGATGATTGCGGTGAAGGAGACCGGGCAGAAAGTCCGTATTCTTGATACGCCTGACATCGAAGGGGGGCGGGTGGCGCTCGGTATCGCAATCCGCAAGAACAATCCCGAACTCAAAGCGGAAATGCAAAAGACCCTGGAGGCCATGCTGGCTGATGGCGGCTACGAAAAAATTTCAATGGAATGGATCGGCAGCGACATTCGCTGATTGGATTACAGTCCGGCCCGAAGCAGTTCGGGCCGGTTCCCTTGACGTTTCGGAGTATGCTTATGGATCTTGCTTTGATGCAGCGGGTCCTCCCGTTCTTTCTGGAGGCTGCGTGGGTCACCGTGCAGATTTCTGTCCTTGCGCTTGCGCTGGGCTTTGCCATCGCCACCGTTCTTGTTCTGGCGCGCCTGTCAAACAGCGCGCTGCTGCGCCTGTTATCAGGGGCCTATATCAGCGTATTTCGCGGCACGCCCTGTCTGGTGCAGTTGTTTGTGCTGTATTTTGGCGGCCCGCAGATCGGGCTGGAGCTTGAACCCTATGCCGCCGGCGTGATTGGGCTTGGACTGAATATCGGCGCTTACATGGCGGAATCCATTCGTGGTGCCATTGCCGGCGTTGACAGGGGGCAAGCAGAAGCGGCCCGATCGATTGGTTTTGACCGCGGCCGGACGCTCAGGCTGATCATTCTGCCGCAGGCGGCTCGACTGATGATCCGTCCCCTCGGCGTCAATGCAGTGGCTTTGGTTAAAGGATCGGCACTGGTGTCCACGATTTCGGTGGTCGAACTCACCTATACCGCGCAACGCTTCATCAGTTCCACCTATAAGCCATTGGAGATATTCGCGGTTGCGGCGGTTCTCTACATGATCATTGTTTATGTTGTCGTCACGATCGTTGATCTGCTCGACAAGCGCTTCGCGCCGCGTTGAGAGGCAACTTAATGCCAGCACTTGATTTCAGTATTGTCGCCCCCTATGCCGATATCCTTCTCACCGGACTTGGCTGGACCCTGGTTCTCGCGATTGCCTCCAGTGTTCTTAGTTTTGTCTTTGGCATCCTGTTTGCGCTGATTGTTCTTTATGCGCCCGCACTGCTCGCAATTCCGGTCCGCTTCTTCATGTGGTTGTTCATGGGAACGCCACTGCTGTTGCAGCTTTATCTGATCTATTATGGTCTTGTGCAGATCGGCATTGATATTCCTGCGTTGTTTGCAGGCATCATCGGACTGAGCCTGCATTTCGCCGTCTATAATGCTGATGTTCTGCGTGCCGGAATTGTGTCGGTCGACCCGGGACAGACCGAAGGCGCGCGCTCCATTGGGCTTAGTCGGGGTCAGGCGTTACGCTATGTGATCATCCCGCAGGCCATCCGCAACACGATCCCCCCCATTGGCAACAACATGATCGTGCTGCTCAAGGATACTTCTCTCGTTTCCATTATCGGCATTGCCGAACTGGTACATAGTGCGCAGATCGCGATCAGCGAGACATACAGTCCGTTCGAATTCTATCTGACTGCGGCTGTGCTTTATTACATCGCCAATCTTGTCATGGAGGCGATGCTGCGACGTATTGAAAGAAAAGTGGAGGTGACGCGATGAGCGCATCCTTAGCAATGGTTGAAGTCAAGGCTGCGCGCAAGGCCTATGGCGCGCTTGAAGTCCTTAAAGGGATCGATCTGTCGGTGACGCGTGGCCAGATTATTGCGATCATCGGTCCGAGTGGCTCCGGCAAAAGCACCTTGTTGCGATCGATCAATCACCTTGAGACGCTGAATGGCGGCGAGGTCTGGCTCGACGGTACTCAGGTCAACCAGCCACTCAAGGGGCAGGCTTTTGAGAAACACATCAATGTGGTGCGCCAGCAGATGGGAATGGTGTTTCAGCACTTCAACCTGTTTCCGCATCTCACCGTGATGGACAATATTACCCTGGGTCCGATCAGGCTGAAAAACATGCGCAAGGCGGAGGCCCGTGCGCTGGCACTGGAATTGTTGGAGAAAGTCGGCCTCGCAAGCAAGGCGGATGTCTATCCGTCGCGTCTTTCGGGCGGCCAGAAGCAGCGTGTGGCGATTGCCAGAGCGCTTGCGATGCAGCCGAAGGTGATGTTGTTTGATGAAGCGACATCGGCGCTGGATCCGGAACTGGTCGATGAGGTCAATCTGGTGATGAAACAGCTGGCGGCGGAACATATGACCATGTTGATTGTCACCCACGAGATGCGGTTTGCAGGCGAGGTGGCCGATCGGATCTTGTTCATGGATGGTGGAGTGGTGGTTGAAGAAGGCGCTCCCAGTGCATTGTTGCGCAATCCGCAGCAGGAGCGCACACGCAGTTTCCTCAAAAACTATCTGTCGCAATGACGATGTCCCCGGGAGGACGTTCGGGCGCTGGCAGATTGATATCCGCCCTCGCCGTAGGCTCCCGCTTGTGAAGCCGCGGCTTCTGCCTTTTCTTCTTACGCCTGCGCCAGCGGCGTTCAGCTTGGTCAATTCTACGTTTAGCCCTGCGTCCGGCTGGATTTTTCAAAACCTGGGATTCTTTGCTCTGCCGACCTGGCTGATCAAGGCCGGCATTGTATCGCGGGATCGTTGATTGGCGGATGCCTGACACGGCATCGCTAAGTGGTTTGATGGCGGTTTCGAGCGGGCTGCCCCTGTCCCTCCAATGGAAACTTTCAAGCAGTTTTGGACGAAAGCAGATGGCCCAACGATGGAGTGAATGATCAAGATCGACGCCACGTCCGCAATCATTTCCTTCAGATTGCGAAGGCTCATGGTCAATGACAAGGACCGCCGTTTAAAGCGTTCGGCAGATGAGCATTGATTGATTTAGCCCTCATCGCGAGTAGCCTGCTCGCAGCCGCTGATTACACAGTCCGGCATGCCCTTTTAACACAGTTTCGCGTTGGCGTCATGACGGTAAGCATCGGTGGCATCTATTTCATCTCATTACGCGTAAAAGAGCGGGGAAGGTGAACATGAAACGATCGGCGCATATAAAACGCGAAGGACGTGAGCCTGTGCAGTCGAGGTCTTGTTTTCTAGCCTGGCCATCATTCCAGGCAATTGCTTTCATTATGACTGAAAGCCAGTCATTTTGCACCGAAGGTTAAAGGGTGGATAGAGGGCAATTCAGATTTTATAATCGGGAGGTGTAAGCTGGCCCTGGCAATCAGTGGCAGGAAGGCGGTTAGTGTGACTGTTGACGCGGAACGGAATGAATTAGCCTCCCGCTACCATCGCTTTGCAGTTCGTGAGGCTTGTGGGCGTTCTAAGCTATACGAGCACCTCGCTATGAGCATATCGGAAGACGCAGAGGTCCTCGGCCTGATCTCGGCCTTGCCTCAACCAAAGCAGCAGCCCAACCTGCTTCTTGCCGCCTACCGACATCTCTTCGGTATTCCGTCGAATTACAGCGAGTTCAAGCGAGTTTTGGTGAAGCGCTTTGATGCGGTTCGCTCGATCATTCTCAGGCGCTCGACGCAAACCAACGAACCGGGACGCTGCGCTTTGCTCCTGCCGGTTTTAGCGAAGCTACCGCAGCCTCTGGCGCTTTTGGAGGTTGGTGCGTCAGCTGGGCTTTGCCTTTTCCCGGATCGCTATGGATATGAATATCCCTCACGGAGCCTTCGGCCATCGGGGGCGGACAACTCGCATCCCGTGTTTCCATGCAAGGCTGCCGCAAATATTCAACTTCCTGAAACGCTGCCGCAGATCGTTTGGCGGGCTGGGCTCGATTTGAATCCGCTTGACGCTGGCGATCCAGACGAGGCCGCTTGGCTCGAAACACTTATTTGGCCCGAACAGGTGGAGCGCCGTAACCGGCTTCGTCTGGCACTCGGTATTGTGGCAGCGGAGCAGCCGACGATCGTAAAGGGTGATCTGCTGGGACCTGAGTTCGCAGACCTTTGCCTTCAAGCTCCACAGGATGCCACGCTGGTTGTCTTCCATACCGCCGTTCTCGCCTACGTTCCAAACAACGGCGACCGGATGGGATTTGCCCGCCAGGTTTCCGCGCTATCAGATATCTGGATCTGCAACGAGGCACCGGGCGTCATGCCGCATTTTGGCTTTTCCTCAGCAGACGCTCCCTCGCAAGGTGCCTTCTTGCTGTCGGTGAATAATCAACCGACGGCATGGACCGACCCGCACGGTGCTTGGATTGAGGCGATTGCGCCTGCGAAGCCGATCTCCGAAGGGGCTGCCCGACTTGACTGACGCGGGAATGGCCCTCTGAGCTTCTTGTCGGGATCGCGTCCGCCACTGCCACTGGAGCGTAAAAACCTGACAGACTGAGCCACTCTGTGCAAATCTGTAATCGTAAGTTGAAGCGAAGGGAGAGTTGTGCCGACGAACCTATCGCTCGCTCGTTGCATGAGGGAACGAGGGGCTCAGGCCAGAACGGGACGCTGCTCGGAGGCACGTGACCGTGGGCGCGATCTGATCCAAAATGATCAGATGCGTAACGACAGATTGCAGCGATGCAGCGCTTTGTCGTCTCAATCGATCAGGCCAAATGCGTTCTCGATCGCTCATTCCGGGAACCAATTGATAAACCCTACTACTATTGCACGATCTCCGATGCTAACAACTGTCAAGGTTCATCAGTTGTGAATATGATATGGCTCTGAAATCGGCGACCCTTAAAGATGTGGCGGCACTGGCGAATGTATCGCGTGCAACTGCTGCCCGTGCACTCAACAGTTACGGCTATGTTGGTGATGAAACCGCGCAGAAAGTTCACGCTGCTGCGGAGAAACTTGGATATAGAGGCAACCGACTTGCTCAGGCTCTGCGCAACGGGCAGCTGCCAATCATTGGCTGCGTTCTTGGCGATATACAAAATCCGTTCTTTGCAAAGATTGCCCATGATGTCGAAGTGCTGGCGCGAGAAGAAGGACATAATCTCATCATTGCGAGCAGTGAAGAACAGCTGGATCAGGAGAAATCACTTCTCGCCAGTTTGCAGTCTTTAAGCATTCGCGGTTTCATCATAGCGCCGACATCAGCCGAAGACAGTTCGCATCTGCAACGTCTGATCGATGAACATGTACCGCTCGTTTTGATTGACCGCGCAGCACAGGGAATTGAGTGCGACAGTGTTGTTGTCGACAATGAAGGTGGTGCGCGCAAGGCCATCGAATATCTGATCGAAATGGGGCATCGAGACATTGCGCTTTTGCAGGACGATGCGCGCATATTTACCTCACGCGAGCGTTTGAATGGCTACAGGACTGCGTTGCTCGCCCATGATATCGAACCCAATGAAAAATTGATCTGTGTCGCGCAGTCGACGGTTGAGCATGCCGTGGATGCAACCATCCGCGTTTTCAGTCAAAAAAGGCCGCCAACGGCTCTTTTTACTGTCGATAGCTTGATGACGCAGGGGGCGCTGTTAGCATTCCGCTCGATGGGAATATCGATTCCCCACGACGTGTCCCTGATCGGTTTTGATGATTTCAATCTGGCTACTTTTACCGATCCACAGATCACTGTCGTTGCTCAACCAGTGTCGGAAATAGGCCGCGCTGCGGGCCGGCTTTTGCTTGAGAAAATAGCAGGAAAGAAACGCCCCCCAGAGAAAATCAGCTTTGAAACCAAGCTGATAGTCCGAGGTTCTGTTCGCCGTCGTTGAACCGACGAGACGTGCAGTTTTGCCTGCAAAAAAAATTCTAAAGCCTACTTGCCATCAGAAAATTCCTGTGCGCTAAATAGTTGTGAGATCGATCTCACATTGTCTCAACGAGTTTCAGGCGCAAAACCGGTTCGGGCTTTTCTCGCGGTTTCAACGGCGCAAACGGGAAGGTAGTAATGCTCAACTTCGATAAAGACCGCTTTGTGAAAATTCAGGGCGGCGCGGTCGCGATTGCAGAAGATGTACGCGCTCTGATGCGCAGGCTGCTTGACGACGGCCTGGAGCGCATTTTCTTCATGGGGACGGGCGGCGTACAGTTTCTGACCCAGCCGGCAATCGAGATCGTCCGCAACGCAACTGTCTTTCCGGTTCAGGCGGCATTTTCTGCTCAGGTTGTTTTGGAATCGCCCGCTGGGCTGGACGACAAAGCACTTGTGATCCTTCCGTCCCTCTCCGGGACGACCAAGGAAAGTGTGCAGCTTCTGTCATTCCTGAAGAACAAGGGTGTCAAAACGCTATCGCTTACCGGACACAAAGATACGCCGCTTGGCCTTGATGCCGACTACAACTTTACCAATTTTGCGGAGGACGACACATCCTCGGAATCGTTTTACCTGCAGACCCTTTTGATCGTGCTTGCACTGCTGGCAGAGCGCGACGAATTTCCAGACTTCGACGAAACTGTCTCCGAGTTGAAGCGCCTCCCGGAACTTCTGGTTTCGGTTAAGGAGAGCTTTGAAGATGGCGCAGCAGCGCTCGCGCAGCAGATCAAGGACGAGAAATATCACATTTTTACCGGTGCCGGCACTGCTTGGCCTGAGGCTCACTATTACGGCATGTGCATTCTTGAAGAAATGCAATGGATCCGCACGCGCCCGGTTCATGCGTCCGATTTCTTCCACGGTACGCTCGAACTGGTTGAGCCGGGCGTCAGCCTGTTCATTTTCAAGGGCGAAGATGCATGCCGTCCATTGACGGAGCGGGTCGAAAACTTCGCAAAGCGCTACACCGATAAGGTTCATATTCTGGATGCCGCGTCAGCCAGTCTCCCAGGCATCTCCCAAAAGACACGCAGCCTGATCTCTCCAATCATCCTGGCGACCATGCTGGAGCGTTTGAGCGCTCATCTGGAAGTTCTGCGCGACCACCCGCTGACCACAAGGCGCTACTACAAGCGCGTCGAATATTAACAGCCTTCCCCGGTCCGGCTCTGCCGGATCGGGCTCCCGCATTCTGACGAAATAAAAACAAGAGCAAAAAGAGAGGAACTTCGAGATGAAATGCAGACCGTTTTTAAGCACAACAAGCCTTGCTTCACTGGTGATGTGTGGATGGTTGGCTGGCCCAATGGATGCAGCGGCCGCCGGTGATGCCATTGTGGCGGAACCCGATGCTCACGTCGAATATTCTGGCACGTTGAGCATTCTGACGAAGTTTGGCCTCCAGCAGCTTTCGCCCTATTTTGTCAACGCGGCTAAGGAATATGAGAAGCTTCACCCAGGCGTTAAAGTCGAGCTTATTCAGGAAAGCGACGATAGCGTGAAGGGGAAAACCAAGGCCCTGGTTGCGTCTAACTCACTGCCAGATATCTACTTTACCTGGACCGGGAGCTGGGGCGAAAATTTTGTGCGAGGCAATCGCGCTGTTGATCTGACAAAGATTATTGGTCCCGACACGCCATGGGGCAAACAGCTTGCCCATGCTGCGGTCGATGCTTTCCAATATAATGGAAAATTGTACGGAATTCCGCTTTATCTGGACGCAAAGTTCATGGGCTATAACAAGGTGCTTTTTGCCAAAGCCGGTCTGGCGGAACCGCAGAGTTTCGATGAGCTGATCAGTGCGTGTGCAGCGCTGCGCAAGTCTGGGGTAACGCCGATTTCGTTCGGCAACAAGGAAGGCTGGCCTGCTGTGCATTTTGCCGGACAGTTGCTTGCCTATAACGTGCCAAAAGCGACACTTGAAAAAGATTTCAACCCCAAGACCGCTGAATATTCGGATGCAGGCTATGTTGAAAGCCTGACACAATTGAAGAAAATTATCGATGATTGTTCGGACGGCGCAGGCACCAATGGTTCATCCTATGCTTCTGCATTGCAGCAATTCAGCAATGCCAAATCCGCAATGTACTATCAAGAAATTATCGAGTTCGATCAAAGCACTGCGGATGGCGCGTTGAAGAAGGAAGATTTTGGCTTCTTCAAACTGCCCGCATCAAAAGACGCAAAGGGTGATGTCAAATCAATCGAAGGTGCCCCGGAAGGCTACATGATCAATTCAGCCTCGAAGAATATTCCGCTGGCTGTGGATTTCATGAAGTTTATCACCTCACCCGAAAACGGGAAGATTTTGTCGGCACCACCTTATGGGCAGCCAAGCGCGACTGTTGGCGGATATTCGTCTGAAAGCATGAACCCGTCTGTCGTTGAAGGTCTCAAAGTTATCGCGGATTCATCCTATCTGATGCCGTGGCTTGATACCGCCAATCCACCGCGCGTTGCATCTGTCTGGCTTTCAGGTCTGCAAGCCCTGATTGGTGGCTCCATGACACCGGAACAGGTCATGGAAAAGGTAAAACAGGCTGCAGCCTATTCCCGATAAGGATGGTAATGGCCGATGACTGTCATGAAGCATGAAAATGGAGGGGAGGCTGCCAAAAACGGCTTCCCCCTGCCGGACGGGTCTCAATACGACAAGTCCGGTTTGCTGGCGAAGTTACTTTCTTTCCGCTGGGTTCTGATCGCATTCGTTTTGATCCTGTGGTTTGTCTACTATCCAATCATCGATAATTTTATCGTCAGTACGACAAATCAGGATATCTTCACCGGTGAAACTGCCTTTGTCGGTCTGGATAATTATCGGCGCCTGCAAGACGATCCGGTCATTTGGACTGCAATCTTCAACAATACGCTTTACGCGGTCATTTCGGTTGTGTTTCAGGTGTTGGGTGCATTCGTGCTCGCGGCGATCATTGAGGGTCTGCAGCATGAGACATGGCGCAGATTCTGGCGCGCTGTCTATTTCATACCATCAGCAATTTCGATCACTGTGACGGGGCTGCTTTTCTACTTTATCTATCAGCCCGATATCGGCCTGTTGGATTCCGCTTTTACCCATCTTGGACTTGCCACCTGGTCTCGTTCATGGCTGGGAGAAGAGCAGACTGCGATCTACGCAATTATCGCCATGAGCCAGTGGCAAGGTTTTGGCTATTCGACGCTTCTGTTTGCCATAGCAATCCAGAAGATCCCACGTGAACTTTATGATGCAGCGACCATGGACGGCGCCGGCATGTGGCGTCGGTTGTGGAACATAACATTTCCGCTGACGCGCGAAATGACCGGTCTTATGGTTATTGTTACGATTACCGGAGCGTTTCAGGTCTTCAACGAAGTCATGGTTATGACAGGTGGCGGCCCTAACAACGCCAGTCAGGTACTGGGAACATGGCTCTATCAACAGGGCTTTATTGAAAATGATTTCGGTTATGGCGCTGCGATCGCATCGGTGATTTTTATCATCACGCTGCTGACCGGCTTTGGACAGCTCTGGTATACTAGAAAACGGAGGGTGGACCTATGAGTGAGGCCTCCTATCAGCCGCGCGACATGCAATCCATAAATTTTGTGCAGACGCTTGTGCGTGTCTGCCTGGTCACTTTTCTGATCAGCCTCGGGGTCGTGGTCATCTATCCGCTGCTGTGGATGGCCCTGAACGGTTTCAAAACCAACTCCGAGATATTTGGTGAACCCTTTGCCCTACCGACGGGCTTTACGCTCGACAATTACATCTCAGCCTGGAACCAGGGCATCAGGAATTATATTGCAACGAGCATCATCGTCACGTTGGTTTCAGCGGTCTGCACGGTTCTGATCAGCGCGTGGACCGCCTTCGGCCTGACGCGATCCAAACTGCCTGGCAAGCCGTTCTTTGTCGGTCTGGTGCTTGGCGGATTGATGTTGAGTCCAACAGTTGCGGTCATTCCACTGGTGCGGATCATGCAAAAGCTTGGTCTCTATAACACCTATTGGGCTCTTATCATTCTCTATACCGCATTCCGCATCCCGTTCACCACCTTCCTTATTCGCGCCTATATGCTTGGTCTTCCACGCGATCTGGACGAAGCAGCCGTTATGGACGGAGCGAGTGAAGGCCAGATCTTCTGGCGTGTGACCTTGCCTCTGTGCAAACCGATCCTCGTCTCCTGTGTCATCCTGCATGTTCTGTTTGCCTGGAATGAATATCTCTTCGCCATGATCTTCACCAGTGGCGCGGATGTGCAGACATTGCCCGTTGGCCTCACTTCAATCATGGCAAAACATGGAACCAATTATGCCATTGTCTTTGCTGCAATGACCCTTTCGGCACTTCCGATCCTGATCGTCTTCTTCGCGGCCCAGCGCTTCTTCATTCGTGGGCTCGCGGAAGGAATCGGCAAATAGGGTGGTGGAAAATGTTACAACGTGAACAGTTGATTGGTGCCAATTTTTCGTTCCAGCACTATCCCTTTCAATGGGTTGTCAAACAGCTAAGGCTCATGGGCTTTCAACGCATGGAACTCTGGGGAACAGCGCCTCATCTTGATCTGTTTCATTCTGACCGCTCACGGCTTTCTGAGGTCCGCTCAGTTCTCAACGATAACGGGATGAGTGTCCATTGCTTCACCCCGGAACAGGTGCTTTATCCAGTCAATATCGCTTCTGGCGACGTCCCTTATCGGGAAAAGAGTGTTGAATCCTTCCTGCGAGCAGCCGATTTCTGCGCCGAACTGGGTGCCAACTACCTCTTCTTGACACCTGGACGGGGTTATGAGTGCGAGAGCCGCGAATTCGCATGGGACCACGCCCTGAATTCTTTGGAGAAAATTACGGCACATGCGGCCAGGCTGGGGCTTCGTTGTCTGCTTGAACCCTTGCAGCGTACCGAAAGCAACATCGTAAATAATGCCGCCGATCTTGAACGGCTCTGGAAGGAACTCAATGCGGATCATGTTGATCTGGTCCTTGACTTGGTCGCGATGGCAGCGGCTGGTGATACGGTCGGTGAGTATTTTTTGCGATTTGGTAAACGTCTTGCCCATGTTCATGTCGTCGATGGAACGCCCGCAGGACATTTGGCATGGGGGGATGGAAATCTACCACTCGACGCTTACCTTGCCGAAATCACCCAGCATTCATTCCGGGGCACCTTGACCTTCGAGCCTTTTGGCAACGGTTCATATGCACTGGATCCGGCTGCGGTCTGGCGGCAATGCCTTGACGCGATTTCTCCCCATTTTGATAGTGCGGAATGATGATGATGAACCCAAATATCAATCTTGTCGCTGTCGGTGACAATTGCCTCGATGCCTATCTTGACAAGGGGGTGGTCACTGTCGGTGGAAATGCCCTCAATGTCGCCGTGCAGTGGAAACGACTTGGGGTCGGTGCTCGTTATATGGGCGCGATGGCTCCCGACAGGGAAGCCGAGATCATGCTTGATGTGATCGAAAACGTCGGACTTTTGCCAGGCGATATTGAAACGATTGAGGGAAATTCTGCTGTCACGCTTTTGACCGATAATAACGGCGAACGGCATTTCCTGTTTGAATCTCTGGGTGTTGGCGAAAACTACATTCCAGACCAAGAGCGTTATCAATCATTGATCTCATCCGATTGGACCCATCTTGGAACCAATTCGAGTGAAAAACTGGTGCGAAAGCTCGTTGAGGACGGTACCAGGTTCAGCGTGGATGTCTCGACCCGGCATTTTGACCTGACACTGAAAGGCGTGCCACTGGTCTTTGCATCAGGTCCCGATGATCCACAGGAACCGGTTGAGCCATTGATTGCACAGTTAAAGCAGGCTGGAGCCCAACAAGTCGTTATTACCTGCGGAAAACGCGGGTCATTCTATGACAATGGACGTCAGTTATTTTCTGCAGGCTCGGTACCTGTGCAGGTGGTCGATACCTGTGGAGCCGGTGATAGCTTTATCGCTTCATTTCTGGTGGCACTTTTCTTCGAACAGTGTCCTGAAGAACAAGCACTTCAAAGGGCTGCAGTGGGGGCCTCTGAAACCTGCACGCACCCGGGTGGTTTTCCCCAGCCCCTGCAGGCAATCCCGCAATGGTTGCTCGATAAATACCAGGATGTGATTGCAACAGCGCAGAAGGTCTGACTATGAACTCCATCACAATGAGAGCGCCGGTTGTCGCGGCGAAGCGGGATCGCTCTTTCTGGCTGCAAAGCATTGCTGCCGATCCCGTCACCGCGCCCTTATCGGGCCAGCATCAATGCGATATTGCAATCGTTGGCGGGGGGTATGCCGGGCTTTGGACAGCATTGCGGCTACGAGAGCAAGACCCAGAGGCGCGCATCACAATCCTTGAAGCGGATTTTTGCGGTTCTGGCGCATCCGGACGCAATGGCGGTCAAGTCCACAGCTGGTTTGCTGAAATCGATATCTTGCGCGACCTTGTCGGCGATGAAGATGCACGGATGCTTTGTCAGGCAACCTGCGATGCGATTGAGGAGCTGAAGGTGCTGCAAGATTGCGGCATCATAGACATGGATCTGCGCCTGGATGGCTGGCTTTGGACCGCAAGTTCTCTCGCGCAGGAACGGGCGTGGGCCAAGGCCGTGGATATTTGCCGAAGATCCGGGGTCAACCCGTTTAAGACGCTGAATGCGCATGACATTGAACGGCGTACTGGCTCCACTGCGTCCTATGTTGGCATTGTCGAAGAGCGGGCAGGGACTGTTCAACCGGCAAAGCTTGCCCTTGGCCTTCGCAAGCTTGCGATGGCAAAGGGGATTGTCATTCATGAAAGAAGCCCTGTTTTGGAGGTCGTTTTAGGTGAACGGCCCGAACTTAAAACACCGGACGGAACATTGACGGCCAACAAGGTTGCTTTAACAGTCAATGCTTGGGCTTCCGCGATACCTGAACTTCATCCCTATTTGTATGTTGTAAGCAGCCAACTGATTGCAACAGCGCCTGCCCCAAACATACTGGAGCGCATCGGGTGGACCGATGGTGCGTCGATCTGTGATGCGCAGCATCACGTGCTCTATTATCAGCGCACGACCTCCGATCAGGTCGTATTTGGACGGGGAACGGGTGGGATTGCCTATAATGATCGCATTGACGCGCGTTTTAACCGCGGCAGCGACGGTGGTGCAGACAACATACGTGAACTTCACCGGGTATATCCTCAGCTAAAGGGCGTGCCTATCCTCCATGACTGGAGCGGTCCGATTGACTGCACTGCGCAGCATCTGCCGGTATTTGATCATCTCAGAAGTCATCCGAATGTATTCTATGCGTTTGGCTTTAATGGGACCGGTATTGCCCAGACGCCTGTCGCAGGTCGAATTCTGGCAAGCCTGATCCTGGGGCGCGTGGATAAATGGAGCGGTTGTGGTTTGGTAGGCATCAAAAATCGCACCAAGCTTCCTCCCGAACCGGTGCGCTATCTGGGCGCCAAAATTGTCCGTGGTGCCATTCGAAGAAAGAACGATGCCGAAATCCTCAACCGTGTCCCAGGCCCCATAACAAGGTTTCTGGCAAGTCTGGCTCCGTGAGCCAACCGACCCACGCGGAACAAAACTACAAGGAACGGGAACAATGGCCGACCTGTCGCTGAAGAATATACGTAAATCCTACTCCAATCTGGAGGTACTCCATGGAATTGACCTTGATATCACATCGGGCGAGTTCGTTGTTTTTGTCGGGCCGTCGGGTTGTGGAAAGTCCACCCTGTTGCGCTCAATTGCGGGCCTTGAGACAATAACGTCAGGTGATCTCGTCATCGCCGGTGAGCGAATGAACAATGTTGCTCCGTCGAAACGGGGTATCTCAATGGTGTTCCAGTCCTATGCGCTTTATCCGCATATGACTGTTTATGAGAATATGGCTTTCGGTCTGCGTATCGCCGGTGTGTCAAAGGCTGAGATAGACAAAAGGGTCAAGAAAGCCGGCGAGATTCTTCAACTGAGCGGCTATCTGCAACGCTTGCCGAAGGCGCTTTCAGGTGGGCAGAGGCAACGTGTTGCGATTGGACGGGCGATTGTCAGAAACCCGCGCGTGTTTTTGTTTGATGAGCCTTTGTCGAATCTTGATGCAGCTCTGCGTGTGGCCACACGCATCGAGCTTGCAAAACTCAAGCAAAGGATGCCCGATGTCACAATGATCTATGTGACCCATGATCAGGTGGAAGCCATGACGTTGGCGGATCGGATCGTTGTGTTCAAAGACGGCAATATCGAGCAGATTGGCACGCCAGTGGAGCTTTACAAAAAGCCAGCCAATCTTTTCGTTGCCCAGTTTATTGGTTCCCCGGCCATGAACATACTCGCGGGCACCATATCGGAGGCCTCGGGACGCCATTACAGCTGTCATCTTGACTGCGGGACGAAACTCGCTCTTGAAGCGGGTGAGGGAACGTTCGCACTCAAGGATCGAGTTAGCGTTGGAATTCGTCCAGAAAATACCAGGATTGCCCGCAACGAAACTGAGGGGCCTGTCTTTTCTGGTACAGTGGATCTTGTAGAGCATCTGGGCGAAGCCCAGATCCTCTATATGGATATTGCCGGATCTCATGGCAAATATCTGATCAAGACAGCGGAAGACACTGATTTTAGGAGATCAGATACGTTATCTTTCTCGGCGTCGACGAAGGATATACATGTTTTCTCGCACGAAGGGGCAGCCGTTCCAGCTCAAATCGTGTGAATCTTGAAGCATCAAAGTTGCGCGGTCAGCTCAAAGATGCACGCAATTATTCAGCGCTGAAGGTAAGCGAGAGATGTCAGGTGAATAAGATTGTCTCGCATTCTGCGATCATGAAAAGCGTTTATGGCGCCTGAAAAAAGGCTTCTATTGCCCCCGGCTGAATAAGTTCTGCCCATCATCACCAGATTATGGCTTTCAGCAGACGTTTTCATCAATTTCAATTTCCGCAGTGAATTTGGATGAAAATGATTACTTCTCGTGAATTTTCAAACAGAATTAATTGTTGGTTCCCAGTGGCGCGATGTCTGTTCATGCAAACCGTCCGCCGCTCAATCTGAGCGTCTGATCATGTACTGTGATGTGCAAGGCCTGTGAGGGTAAAGGATGACGGCTGGTCGCGAATGAAGCTACGCGGAGCGGATGGCAAAGCTCTAATTTACGAACTCGTCGCCATAAATTTCGAAGAGCGATTTACAGAAAGTCGCGATATTGGCTCCGGAAAGCGGTATTGTTTTAGTTGGCACGTCTAGCGTTCAGCCACACCACAAGTTCGAACTTCACGATTGTGGTCGACATGCTACTGACCGGCTCTGATTCCATTCCTGAACACTCTCTATGTGGACAAGAACCTGAAGCATCATGGCTTGATCTAGGGTCTTCTCGCGCACGAACCGGGTGCTGAACGCCACCAAGCCCTATGGCAACATCCTCGACTTTCGCCAGCAACAGGGCGCAGTCGATGCCGCCATCGCGCTGTTCTCGGGCGAGGCCGCTGCCGTAAAAGACCGCGAAATCTGGCTGGTCGACAAGGCCCGGTGGTCATCCAGAAACTAGAGACCGCGGTCTAGAAGCTGATACCTTCATGAAATCGCAGGGCCTCGACTGGGCATCGGAAGCCTTACCCAACCTCAAGGGCGACGCGGCCGTGCGGCATCCATTGAACACTTCAAAGAGGTGCGGCGGCTCAAGACCCAACTTGACCAGTACACCGACCTGACAGAAGAGAACCGCAATACCACCGAACAGGTTTTGCCACGCGACAACGTTCTTGGATTTCGCGGCGTCTATGCCCAACTGCCCGAAGTGCTGCGCAATCGGTCTAAGCAGTTCTGTGACCTTGCGCGCTAGATCATGGAAACCACCCACACAACCCGGAACGATCCGTAGCACTGCGAAAGCTTCTTGAAGCGAAGGCCGCAGCCGTTCGGGCGTGTGTTTAAAGGCCTGCGGCTTTGCGTAGTGCTTCGTTCATACTCCGGCGCCAGTTTTTTCCCGTTGCCTTGAATTTTTCGACAACATCGGGATCAAGACGCAGCGTAACCGCCTCTTTTGGGTTGGGAACCTTAGGCCGACCGCGTGAGCGCTGTATGCTTTCATAATGCGCTGGTAGCGCTTCCTTGAATGGTTTGGCCTTTTTCATTTCCTCTTTGGTAATAGGAGGATTGTCTGAAACCGTATCCCAATCCTCTTTGATGTAGCCATGCTCTGCAGCATGTTTCGGATTAAAATTGATAGCCATTAGATTAGGCTCCTTTCATCTTTTCGGGCAGGGCGCATTGAGATAACGGAGAGCGCTTCTGTGCCGAGGGTCACGAAGATAACAACGATTGTTCCGTCTGCGAGGCGACCAATAGCTTGAAGCCTGCCATTTTTGGCGGGAATGACAGTTGAAGTTTCGAAAAACTCGATAGTTAGCGAAGCAAAATCCATACCGTGCTTGAAAAGATTGGCCGCGCGTTTTGGTTCGTCCCATACGATCTTCATGTGATTATACGTACATGAATAATAGTCACCTCACAAGAATAAAAGTACACAAAAAACATTCGTCCGATCATCACGGTGAAAGGGAGTGCCAAGACTTCTGATAATACACGAAAGAAACAGGGCGGTGCTTCTCCTTTCAAACCGAGGCAAAGCTGTAATCCTGCTGGTCGCCCCAAGGGCGCACGCAACAAGCTCGGTGAGCGGTTTCTCGAAGACTTGCTGCATTCATGGGAAGCGCAAGGCTCGCCTGTCATTCAGACGGTCATTGATACCAAACCAGAAGCCTATTTGAAGGTCGTGGCATCTCTGATGCCGAAAGACGTAAATATAAACGTCAACCAGATAGGGGAAATGTCTGATGAGCAGCATCTTGAACGGCTCCGCAAACTCGACGCCACAATTAAACCTTTCCTCCCTTCTCATGGAGAAGATGGAAATCATGCAGGAGATGGAGCGCCGACAACGCACTAACCGGCGCCGCTTTTACAAACCCCTATCCGAAACAGATTGAGTTTCACACCGCAGGCGCTTCTCACAGGGAGCGCCATTTTGTAGCTGGTAATCAGCTGGGTAAAACGCTTGTAGGTGCCGTCAAAGCCGATCCTCATCTGGCATCTGCGGCGCAAATAGCTCTTTAGGTAAACGTCGTATTGATTGTTGCAGCTAGCATGAACCTGTGGCTTTGCTTTTAACCGCCATCTTCATTTTTCTCGCTAACCGCAGGCAAAGTGATCGAGAGCGACAGAAGTTGTTACTTCCGCTATGTTCAAGCGATAGTAAAAAATATCGGATGGCAATCAAACTATGGCGTCCGGAGGCAGTAAAGGCAGCTTTCCGAAACTTTACGACTAGAAAGGACCTGCAGCTTGCGGCCCCATTGCTGCCGTTTAAGGCAAATGTGCATCCTTGACTCATACTCTAGATCAGAAACCTGACGTTAGATTTCCCTCGCCCCCCACGGAGCATTTTACGTTTTCAATAAGATCTGCCGTACGCCGGTGATGATCGCCTCTGGCGAAAAATTTTTCGACGACCATTCTGTTGCGAACAGTGTTCGGCGCTGTGCAGGACTCGACGATGACGTTTGTCTGAATCGCCATTGGCTCCAGGATCGAGAATATTTACTCAACGCTCGGGCCAGTGACGCTTTTTTTACCGCCCTTTCTAGCACTTGCGATAATTTTGCCGTCCTCGTCTGTGATTGGTTTTCGCGCTGCCTGCACTGAAAACGAATATAGAGTTACACGGCGCGGGCCAAAGGCCCAAGCAGCGCTTGTCGACGCAGGATCAAAGGGCCGAGGCTGCTATTCTGACGAGCTTCTGCTGTTGACCGGATTACTAAGTATGATAAAGTATGTGTAATAGGTGCTTAGTTATGTCCTCAGTGGAACGTCTGACCATTACACTACCCACAGAAATGGCAACGACAGTGCGCGATGCCGTTGCCGGCGGCGAATACGCCTCCGCAAGCGAAGTCATCCGCCAGGCGTTGCGCGACTGGATGCGTGCGCACGACACCGAACGCCGGGATCTTGAAGCCTTGCGGACAGCTATTCGTGCAGGACTGCAGAGCGGCAATGCTATTCCCGCTGAAGAAGTCTTTGCAGCCCTGCGTGCCCGCTACACCAAGGACTGACAATGACGCTTTTCATTCGTCCAGCCGCACTGGCAGACCTTATCGAGATCGGAATTACATCGCGATAGACAACCCGGATCGGGCGTTATCCTTTATCGCGGCATTCGAAGCGCTCATCTTTAGCGCAATTGCGGTGCGCCCGGAAAGCTTCCCAGCGCGACCTGACCTCGGAGAGGGTCTGCGCGTCGCGCGCCATCACCGCTATCTCGTCTTCTTCACGAACAATGCAGAACGCATCGAAGTGCTGCGCATCTTGCACGGCGCGCGTGACCTTCAGTCCCTTCTGAACTGAGCCGGAAAGAGGGCATGCGTGAAAGTCGCCCCTCGCCTTATCACCGCCATCGCCGGAACCTGGGGTCGATGCGCGTTGACCCTTATAGGAATTTGTATGGAAGAAACGGACTTCACGGTGAGACGGCGGATCCCATGTCGCAACGGCGTTATAAGTTTCTGCCAAAACCTTATAACGCCGTTCCGGGATGCTGTCATTATAAGCTGTTGGCAGAAATAGCGGATGGGTCGATAGGAATGCTGATAACAGGCGAAGTATGGATGTTCGCTTGGGTCGACGACTGTATCGTTGTGAAACCTTTGTCCCGCTTTGGGCGGGGTGTTCACGCGAAAGTTCAATCTCTTCTGAAGCCTAACAAGGGATGTAACAGCCGTTTCGTCATTGGAGAGCGATAATCTCATAACCATCCCTGGCAATGAGCGAAAATTGTGTTGTTATAAATTTGATCGCTGTTACAGCGGAATTTTCGCGTAGCCCTTCGAGAGAATTGGCCCGGTCGGACGCCCGATTGGCGAGCCTCCGGCGGGCTCTAATGTAAGTTCGTAAAGCTGTTCACCGCGCGGTTTTGGCAGGTCTGGTCCCTTTAATTGCGTTGATTGCCCACCTTCGAGTAAGCCCAGCGACACCGGCCCCATCTCCTGAGAAGGAAGGGTCCAGACCTGAATGGCTTTTCCAGCTGGTATTGTGACATGGTTTAATAATCGCACACGCGCATTTTCATTGCCAAAATCTTCGACGATTGCCTGCACGCTTCCGGCATCATCCAGCAAAACAGCGATTACAATTGGATCGACAGTTCTGTTCAACGACCACCCCAGGCCGATTGCAAGAAGGATCGAAGCTGCTGCGGCGGAAAGCGCTGCAAGTCGCCACCGATTGACACTGTTCCTGTTATCATTGGCGCTCCTGACGAATGTGGTCGATACGGCGGGATCATCGGAGAGCCGGCTTTGAACCGCGCGCCAGACGCGTTCCTCCACGTGCATCGGGGTGACTGAACTATCGAGTGGCAGAAAGCGTTCCCTGCTGCTCGCAACCGCTCTTTTCAGGGCTTCGTTGTTGGCAATTTCATCTTCCACTTGAGCCGTCTCATCAGCATCAAGCAGACCCAATACATATTCGTCGGCCAGTTCTTCAATATTATCGAATGATCTTATCATGCCATGCATGCCCGCAATGCGCTCAACCCTCGCCGTATCCAGGATTTGGCGGTCCCCAGAGGTATCTGCAGGCGACCCGCTATTTCACCATGCGAATAACCGCCGACATAGGCCATCAAAATTCCGTCCCGCTTGTCCTTATCGAGCGATTGAAGACAATCGCGCAATTGGCTTTTTTGATCGAGGCGATGCCAGGCGTTCAGAATCTCATTGGAATGCTCGGCTTCGACCAAGGTTTCTACATGTTCGACCGTGTGTTCGCGATTGCCATCGCGCAATGCATTCAATGCTCGATTTCTGACAATCGCATAAATCCATCCCTTGGCAGAGCCTTGATCCGGGGCATATTGATGGGCATGAGTCCAGATCCGAATGAGTGCTTCTTGTAAGACCTCTTCTGCAAGCTCGCGGCGCCGAAGAATGCGGTGGGCAATTGCCAGCAAGCGGCCCGCTTCCTGATCAAATATGGCGCGCAGCCCGGAGCGGTCGCGACGCACGCAGGCAGCAATAGCATTTGCCAGTTCATCCTTTTGCCCGCCCATGCGATCTGTCTCCTCATCCGATAGCTAACTTAACCGCAATGCCTATCGACAGGAAACAGGCAAGGACATGCATTGAAAATTTATTTTCTTTCGCTGCATCCAAACCACAAGTCTCGCGTGTCTTAAAATGTGAGACGCTAAAACCCACGCGTAAAACAGCGGCTTCAAACCGGGAAACAAAGGAGATTAATGATGCGTATCACTCAGTTGGCACTGGCCACATCTACAATGCTTGGGGTTTCGATTGTTCACGCTATGGCTGCACCGGCTATTGGCCTTGTCGGCGACAAGACGCTTGTCATGTTTGACACAGAGGATGGCAAGGTCACAAAGACGATGGATGTGGCCGACGTTGAAAAGCTGCTTGGCATTGATTTTCGACCTGCCGACAAGACCGTTATAGGTGTTACCGAGGATCATCGGATTGTCGCCATTAACATCGAGAGTGGTACGGTAAATGAAGTATCGAAGATGAACGAGATGCTGCCACTCACGCGAGGGCAGGCGGTCATTGTCGATTTCAATCCAATGGCTGACCGTCTTCGTTTCATGACTGGGACAACTAATCATCGTGTTCATCCGGATACGGGTGCGGTGACGGTCGATGGCAAGCTTGCTTTCGAAAAGGGCGATGTCGCGGAAGGATCTGAAGGTAAAATCGCTGCCGCAGCTTACACCAATTCCATCGGCAAGCCTGAAAAGACTGCCATGTTCAATATTGATGCTGGCAACAAGACACTGGTTCAGCAAACAAAACCCAATGACGGGACTTTGAAGACGATCGGCAAGCTGGACATAAGTGAGAGCCCTGAAACCTATGCCTTTGACATTCAGGGAATGGCGGAAGGCCTCAACACCGCTTACCTTGTTGGTGATAATACGATCTACACAGTTGATCTTGACACAGGTGCCGCCACGAAGGTCGGAACGATCGAGAAGCTCGATGGCCATTTGCGCGATATAGCTATTCTTCCGGCTTCTTAAATGACGAACGTGGCCGGTTTTCGATCGGCCCTTTTCTCAGTCCTTTGTTTGATAATCTGCGATTAAACTGAGATCGACATTTGGAGGGTAAGAACACAGTTTCGTCCCTCGTTAACAATGGCAGGATCGCATCCGTTGCGTGTTCATTCCTCTCCTCGAAAGCTTGGCTTCCATCACATCACCGACCGGGTAAGAACCCGGTCGGTAAATCGAGTAAATTCAAAGGCAATTACATTTTAGGCAAAAGCACTTTGTCGATGACATGGATCACACCGTTGGACTGCTTCACGTCTGCGATCGTCACGTGGGCGACGGTTCCATTCTCGTCGGTGAGGGTGAGCTTTCCCATCTTTTCCCTGGCTGTTAAGACACAGCCGCCCACAGTCTTGATGGCGTGTGATCCATTGTCGTCCTTAATCATCTTGGAGATATTTTTCGACATGGCATCAGCGGCAACAACGTGACAGGTCAGGACTTTCGTCAGCTTCTCCTTGTTCTCCGGCTTTAGAAGGTCATCCACTGTGACTTTTGGTAGGGCAGCGAAGGCTCTGTCCGTGGGTGCGAAAACGGTGAACGGTCCTTTGCCTTTCAGAGTGTCGACAAGACCAGCCGCTTTGACAGCTGCGACGAGTGTGGTGTGGTCCTTCGAGTTCATCGCGTTGTCAACGATTGTCTTATTGTCATACATTGCCGCCCCACCAACTGTTGGATTCTCGGCCAATGCAACTGTGGCGCAGGCGGAGAGAATTGCAGCAGCAGTGAGTGCTTTTCCAGAAAAACGCATCATTTCATTTTCCTCCCATGATCCGGATCGATTCCGGTTTCCCCTGTTCGGGGGCATGTTAGTTAACGAAATTTCCGCTGCGCCAGATCACTTTGGCAGAGTATTTTTTCAAGCCGGACTTGGTTGCGCAAGCATCGGCTCGGTTTGACCCGAAAACAAGCTGGTTCGCATGCTGTGCGGCGCGAGAAGGGCCGCTTTGCCAATTCGTCCGCAACGAAGCCGTCAATGTTGGCGATTGCTGTGACGGCGTGCACCATCAGATCATCATGCCTGTTGGAGCGGTCGAGGGCCGAGCGAAACTTGCGAACGCCGGCTGGAGTTTGTTTTTCGGCATTCATCGATCGTGCAACGCCTGGGGCATCGCCGCTAGACCAGAGCGTAGCTCAGCGACGAATATTTTTCTGGGCAGAGATCAGTGATCTCTTAATTGCTTTAGTCTAGATTACGTTCACGTTCTCGGCTTTGGACTTGCCCGTTTTGCGGTCCTGTCCGATATCATAGCTGACTTTTTGTCCGTCGTGGAGTGCGCTGCCATAAGCAACTGCCGAGATGTGAACAAATACATCAGCGCCACCATTTTCAGGTGTAATGAAGCCGAAGCCTTTTTCGTTGTTGAAAAATTTAACTGTACCGGTCGCCATTATTTCCTCATCTGTCGTTGTTGATGGGATCTGTCTAGCTTGCTCTGCTGATGCCCGCAACAGGAAACCGAATTTCAGTTCCTCCACTGAGGTTTGTAGGCCTTTCAGGCGTAAAGTTGAACGGATCCCGTATGAAACTGCACATCTATGGATGGTTTCGTGGGTTCAGGACGCGCCTGTAAACCCCTTATGCCCTTAAAGTGTGTTGGACAGGCCTATACGCCTCTGCAAAACGATCACGCAGGGTCGATCAAACCAAACGACGCAGAAAACGCACAGCTCGTCTGATCGACGGGCATGCATCGCTCCGCAAAGCATCAACTTCCTCCTCTCCTGAGACCGCTTTCTCATACGCTACTCAGGCAATGCATGAACCTATAATTACAGGCTGCGGTATCCCTCGAGCTCAAGCGCGCGTGTCTGCGTTCTCCATACTGCATGAACTGCAGCAATGGGAACGGTTCTTTGCGTGGACGGTCACCTCTCTTTGGCTTCCAATGATAGCACTAAGGCATCTCTGAAGCCGCGAGTGAGGAAACCGTCCATGGAGTCGAATCCTTATGCCGGCAAGTAAATTTCCCGAACGCGGGAGTCTCGTGCCAGTCTTTCGGCAGGACCAGATACGTGGATCTGACCATGCTCGGAGGCATAGACATAATCGGCAATTTCGAGAGAGAGATCCACGTTTTGTTCAACTAGAACAATCGATACCCCTGCCTCAGCCAGCTTAATAATAATCTCAAAGATCTGGTGAATGATGATCGGCGCTAACCCAAGTGATGGTTCATCCAGAAGTAACAATTCTGGGTTGCCCATCATCGATCTTGCAATCGCCACCATCTGCTGTTGCCCACCGGACAATCGACCAGCTTGACTTTTACGGCGCTCCGCGAGCACTGGAAACAACGTATAGACATGGTCAAACAATTCAGCTTCGGTCTTGCCGCGCCCTTCCAAAAAGCCCGCCATCAGGTTCTCTTCGATGGTGAGGTGCTGGAAGACCGCGCGCCCCTCTGGACAATGGCCAAGGCCGCGTTTCGCGATCTGATAAGGCTTCATCCGGTCGATACGCTCGCTTTTGAAGCTGATTTGCCCAGAGGTGATCGGACAAACGCCGCTAATTGAGCGTAGAAGCGTGCTTTTGCCAGCCCCATTCGGACCAATCAGCGAAACGATTTCTCCTGCATAGAGCTCAAGATTGATGCCATGCAAGACTTTCACCCGACCGTAACCGGACTCGATTTGCTCGATTGCGAGCAGCGGTTTCGATGTCACTGATTGCACCTGGCTGGCCAAGATAAGCCTCCTGAACTTGCTGATTGTTACGGATGTCGACGGGCGACCCATGCGCCAGAACACTACCGCGGTTCATCACATAGATTTCATCCGATATGGACATGATGAGTTTCATGTCATGCTCAATGAGCACGACGGCGATGTCGCCCGATTTCAGGTCGACAATGTGATGCTTGAGTTCTTCTGTTTCGCCGTGATTAAGTCCTGCGGCAGGTTCATCCAGGAGGATGGCATGCGGGTCATTGACCATCGCACGGGCAAGTTCGACAAGCTTTTGCTGCCCATAGGCGAGCGATCCGGCAAGCCTTTGCGCATGATGCGAAATGCCAAGTTTTTGGAGGGTCGCGTGGCACTTTTCTCGTCGATGTTTTTCGGCACTCCTTCCCGGAAGAGCGTCCGCGATCAGCGCCGAAATTGTAGGAGGAACGAGGGCGACCTCCAGGTTCTGCATGACGGTCATTCCATCGAAAAGACGGATATTCTGGTAAGTGCGTCCCAATCCTGCATACGCAACGGCGATGATCCGAAGAATTCGGTCGTTGATCGCGATTGCCGCACCCATGACCATCGCAACATGTTCATTGCGGGTACCAGTGTCATGCCTTCATCGTTTTGCGTAAACCCAACGCTGACAGGTGCGGCGCTCAGCGTGCGCATTGCGGATACGCTGATCAAGGAAATCTAGACTTTCATGAAAGCCAGTCCACAATGCTCCAACATTGTGGACTAACCATATAACGCTATTTTGTCGGAACGTAGCTCATAAACTCGCTGAGCTTCTCTGCGTAAAGTTCCGCCACATTGCTGGTTGTCGCATGACCCCGTGTCTTACTGCTCGCAGGAATTATAAGGTAGCTGCCATGTGGCATCCGATCAACGGCGGCTTGCAGAAGGCCGAGCTCTTCCGGATTGCGCTCATCATCAGCTGCGTTGATCGCAAACAGATATGCAGTGATTTTCTCAAGATCCTTTGATGGATCGAAATCCCCTGAAGCGCTCCACTGATAGAGTGTGTCATTTGCGTCCACGATTTTTGCCTCGGACAGCTTTGCGTCCACAAGGGTGTTGGCCTCCGCATTTGTGGGGGCTGCTTGCCAGAGACGTGTATTTCCGCCATTCGTTGCAAGATCATACCAGACAGAAGCGATGCGGAGATTTTCCGGCTGCTTTTGGTAATTGCCGCTTTGCCAGGCTGGATCTTTGGTGATCGCATCAATCAGCATCCTGCGCATCATACAGTTACGTCCGGCCATCGGCGCAGGTAGCGACGCCATGGGAACCAGTGCATCCGCAAAATCCGGATAGCGGATACCCCAGTTCCAGACATGCATCCCGCCCATTGAATGGCCCAGAATGAGACGCAGGTGATCAATCCCAAGCCCTTCCTTGACCAGTCGATATTGCGCTTCAACCATGTCGTCATAATTGTAATGCGGAAATTTGATGCGCAACCCATCGGAAGGCTTTTGCGAGCCTCCCGCACCGATAGAGTCTGGCAATATCAGAAAGTATTTTTGGGCATCAATTGGTTGTCCAGGACCAAAAAGCGCCTCTGCAAATCCCTTGTTCAGCATTTTCCTGGCTGATTCATTGGTCCCATGCAAAATCAATACAGGTTGGCCATCAGGGTTGCCAATGGTCAGATAGTGCGTTTTCAGATCCATGGTGCTGCCATCATGGAACCGAAAATTTGTGATCGTGTAATCGTGTTCTTCCGGCTTTGGATAGTTCTCAGCCATGACCTGATTTGACGCTTGAAAAATTATCAAAAGAATTGCTGTGAGCAGCACGGCCTTCCGTTTTACATAACGCATCATGTGCAGTTCCTCCTCCATTTAACTGTAAAATTGTGTTCTCCAACTCTCCCTGTAGGAAACAGGCTCCCGTGAGTGTTCGAGAACGCTAAACGAAAAATGGCGGGGTGAAACCCCGCCATGCAACCTTATTCCGCAAGTTCTCGCATGACCTTGATCAGGTCCGATTTTCCTTCAAAGCCGATGCCTGGAAGGTCAGGCATGACGATGTGGCCGTCTTCGACTTTCACACCATCCGGGAAACCGCCATAAGGCTGGAAGAGGTCTGGATAGCTCTCATTGCCGCCCAGCCCGAGTCCAGCTGCAATGTTCAGCGACATCTGATGGCCACCATGAGGGATGCAGCGCGAAGGAGACCAGCCCAGCTGGTCGAGCACGTCAAGCGTCCGAAGATATTCGACAAGGCCATAAGAGAGTGCGCAATCAAATTGTAGCCAGTCCCGATCCGGGCGCATACCACCGTACCGGATCAGGTTCCGCGCATCCTGATGGGAGAACAGATTTTCGCCAGTTGCCATCGCACCGGGATAGAATTCGGAGAGTGCGGCCTGAAGCTGGTAATCGAGTGGATCGCCAACTTCTTCGTACCAGAACAGCGGATAATCACGCAGCATCTTTGCATAGGCTATGCCGGTTTCAAGATCGAAACGACCATTGGCATCAACAGCCAGCCGGGCTTCTGATCCGATTTCTTCGAGAACAGCTTCGATACGGCGCTTGTCTTCGTCAATGGACGCGCCGCCAATTTTCATTTTGACGACATTATAGCCACGGTCGAGATAGCTGCGCATTTCCTTGCGCAGAGCGGAATCGTCTTTGCCCGGATAGTAATATCCGCCAGCCGCATAAACGAACACGCGCGGGTTAGCCTCAACACCCTTGGTTTCTGCGAGCAGGCGAAAAAGGGGCTTTCCAGCAATTTTTGCAACCGCATCCCAAACAGCCATGTCGATTGTACCGACTGCAACCGAGCGTTCGCCATGGCCGCCTGGCTTTTCATTGGCCATCATAGCCCCCCAGATCTTGTGTGGGTCGAGATTATCACCGGCTTCGTTGACCAGGCTTTCAGGGTCTGCCTGCAGAATACGATCCCGGAACCGTTCACGAATGAGCCCGCCCTGTCCGTAGCGACCATTTGAGTTAAAACCATAACCCACGACCCGGCGGCCATCACGGACGACATCAGTAACGACTGCCACGAGGCTCGCCGTCATTTTGCTGAAGTCGATATACGCGTTACGGATCGGCGAAGAGATCGGTTTGGTCACTTCACGGACTTCGATGATGCGCATGATATCTATCTCCTATTCTGCTGAATTCTTTATGCTAAGCGTGCTGATGAGTGGCTTCCGGCAGTGCCTGAGCGGTTATTTTCCGTGGCGTCTGGCCTTTCTGTTCGGCGATGACCTGGCGTACGGTATCCATGTCGAGTTCACCTTCCCATTTGGCGACTGCAATCGTTGCAACGCCATTTCCGATCAGGTTCACGACAGCGCGTGCTTCGTTCATGAAACGATCAACACCAAGAAGCAGGACCAGCCCGGCTACAGGTACGGTGTGGAAGGTGGAAAGGGTTGCGGCGAGCGTGACAAAGCCTGCACCGGCCACGCCTGCTGATCCTTTGGAAGTGAGCAACAGGACGCCGAGAATACCTAACTGCCCCCAGAGGCTAAGATCGGTATTGGTGGCCTGCGCGATAAAGATTGCAGCCATTGTCAGATAGATACAGGTGCCATCAGCATTGAAAGCGTAGCCAGTTGGCAGCACCAGTCCGACGACTGGCTTGCTGACGCCAAGACGTTCAAGCTTGGTCATCATGCGTGGCAGGACCGCCTCTGTTGAGCAGGTCGCCAATGTGATGAAAATCTCATCCTTGAAATATCGGAAGAACTGAAGAAGTGGAAAGCCCGTCCAGCGCGCGACGGTGCCTAGGACGAGAACCACGAAAAGAATCGATGTCAGATAGACCGCGAGCATCAGGTGGCCGAGAGACCAGATTGTTCCGATACCGTGCTTGCCAATCGTGTAGGCAACGCCAGCGCCAGCGCCCAATGGCGCCAGCTTCATAACCATTCCAACGATACGGAAAAGTGCCTGCAGCGACACGTCGATCACATCGACAAAAGGCTTCGCGCGCTCGCCGATCTGTACCAGGGCAATACCGAACAGAAGTGCGATCAGAATGACTTGCAACATTGCGCCGGAAGCGAAAGCGCCGACAATGGTTTGCGGAATGATATCCAAAAAGAAATCAATGACGCCGCCATGTTCGGCTGCACTCTTCTGATAGCCTGCAATCGATGATGCATCGATCTGACTGGCATCAATATTCATACCCGCTCCCGGCTGCATCAGATTGACGACAATCAGGCCAAGCACCAGAGCAATGGTCGATGCGATCTCGAAATAGATGAGCGCAACAGTTCCAATGCGCCCCACTTCGTGAACATTGCCCATTTTTGCGATACCAAGGACCACCGTTCCGAAAATAATCGGGGCGAGCAGCATCTTGATGAGTTTGATGAAACCAGTCGCAAATGGTTGCAAAGAGGTGGCTGTGTCAGGCCAGAAGAAGCCTATGAGGCAGCCGATAACAATGCCGATCAAAACCTGAATGTAGAGTTGACTGAACAGTCCTCTCATTATTTCCTCCCAAGAATGGAGAGCTACTGCCTTCATCCTCCCGGCAGCACACCTCTCATGTGAGGAAATTCATAACCTTGGATAACTGAGAATGACCAATGCCAACTATCGTATGATCAATGCACATTCTGCATAGATGAAGTGGCAAGATCTGACTTTTTGGATAAGCCAGATCAAGAGTTCTCCGAATTATTGGCGATTTCTCCCGACCGACTTTGTGTCATCGATGCTGAATGGCGGAAGCGATACTGGCATAAATTCCGATAATGCGGGAAATCCAGGATGGGGCGCCGACGAATGTGGGCGCAGTGTTTCTGTCGTTGCATAGACCGCTGCGACCCTCATTTGATATCATTCTTCATTACTGGTCCGTGACTCCTACGAAATGTGGCCATTCTGAAACCTTAAATAGTTAAAATCTTTAGGTCAGCACAACTCGTGCGTCAGAACTTATAGGCTATAAAGGGATAGGAGATTTAAAACTATGAATTCAAAGAAGCGAAATCTAAGCGTGCTCGCTCGGCGGGCGCTCGACCAGCAATTGAAGCCTCTGCGAACAATGGAGTCGTTGATCCGCCCGGAAGGGGAGATGAGGGCTATTCATGAATCTATCGGTTGACGACAGGGCAGTTCTGGAAGCCACTGAACGTTGCACAGCCACGCATTACAGCTCTGGAGTGGAGCCCACGGAGGCACTAAGTCGTAACGCTCATGAGCCCTGCGGCAATCAGCCGAGTTATTGGATAGCGTTCTCATCTATGCTGTCGTAGCCGAGGCTAATCTGGGTGATGTGTTGAAATCCCACACTCGTCTGGTGCCGCGTGGGCCGCGCTTTGTTCGCATCTCGGCCAGGTGTTCATACAGCTTCAGCGCGTATTCTTCCTTGTTACCGTAAACGTCGGCTCGATTGTACCTGCGTTCAAATACTTTGTGATCGTGTTGCGCGACAGCCCGGTGCGTCGGCTGATCTCACGGATCGACTGCTTCTCTCGCAGCGCCGTCCGACGGATGATGTTTAACAGTCCCATGTGGATCACTCCCTTGCCCCCGTTGCTCACCGCGTTTGGGGGAAGGTTCACATGGCTCAGTTCTTAATGGAAATTATCTGCCTAACCGGCTCAGTTCTGCGTGGAAACCAACACCTCTATATTAGCGCCAGCGATTTAGCTTTGAGTGTCCGATTTGCCCTGATTTTGTGGCCACAACGAGATGCTTCGGATTCTTGCCACGATGCACGCCAGGACGCTGTCTGTCAGTTGATCTGGCAGCTTATGAGCAAGTCCGCTTATTGTTGATTGGGCAGTTTTCTCCCCGAGCGCCAGAAGCTGTTCTAGTTCAGCAATCAGCTTCGACTGATCGAATTTACAGCGATCCGCAGTCTGTATGAAATGGCGCGGGGTGATGTCACTGATCTTGTAGTGGTTGTTGTCACCCACCGACATTGCCAGCTTGAATTTCTTGGTGCTGACCTGATTTGAATCAATGCTCGGCTGCGCGGTGAGGATGTCATAGAGCGGTGTCAGCGTGTATCGCATTCCCGGCGTTAGAAAGACGCTGAAATTTTTCGCGTGGCCATCGGTGGCACCGAGTAACCAGAAGATGAGCTGCGCCTTCAAATAGGCAAGCTGATCATCTTGTGGTTTGTCGCTTCCCTTGAGCAGTTGCATGATGGCCTGATTATCAGGACCGCCATCAGCTTGGTATTTGAGGTTAGGCGGTACTGATAGCGCCTGGCACATATCTTCTTGTGGACGGCGTAGTAGACGGCCATCGCGCGTCCAGATGCGGTCGAAGCGTTCCACAGCAAGAGCCTTAGTGCCCGCAAAATCGACTATTTCAACATTGGCGACATCAAGCCCAAATGCCTTGCAAAGCTTCATGCAGAGATATTCGTTCTCGACGCTGTTGCTGAGATCGATACCGTTCGGAATCTGCCCAATCTGCGGTTTGATGATATGCGTCGTTGGCGTTGTTCCGAGCGGAACTTGCCACTTGCCCTCATGATAGAGCAGTGCGGTCTTTTCCTGGGCTCCGGCTATGGAAATGCGGAAATCGTCATTCTCATCCATGCCGAGGGGGGATGATTTGAGGTCGGCAATCTTTTCTGCGATTTCTTTATCGCTGATGGGGCGACCTTCGATCGTGCCAGTCTTTCCTACGTCGGCATTGTCTGGCAGGAACTGGAGGGCACCGACACAGTCAGCGCCAATCTTGCTCAGCAGGCTGTAAGCATCTGTGCCGCTCGCCTGCACCTTTGCCGCCACTCTGTCCCGTATTGCCTTGTTGTCTGGCAGAAGGTTCTCGAGCACGGCGAGTACCGGCGCACCAATATAGCGGTCTTCTCGCAAAGGGAGCGATAGCGACACCGGTATAGCATTGTCCCATTCAAGCCACTCCTGCGCATACTGAAAATCAATCGCGCCGCTGGAAGCGCGTGCAAGCATGCCGACGTCTCTTCCGTTGAGCAGTACCCGCAGAGGTGGATTTCTCTTGGTACGTGCCATCTAGAAGAGATCCTCAATGTCATGCGCAGACGTTGACCGTTCCTGTATGACCAGCTCCAGATTCAGGGCAGCGAGAACGTCGGTCAGCGTGTTGAGTTGGACGCCACCTTCGCCGTTCTCCAGCTGCGAAATCGTAGCCTGCCGGAGTTTGGTTTTTTCTCCGAGCTGGGTTTGCGTGAGCCCCTTCAATTTGCGCTGCCTTCTTATCGCAGCCCCGATGTGGGGTGGTGTTCGGACAATGTTATTCATGCGACCTCTCTGAGCATGAATATACGCGAAAGCGTATTTATCGTCAATATACGCTACGCCGTATATAGCGGCCTTATACGCTATTGCGCATAAAACGATTTTATGCGTTTAAGCGTATAAACGAATTGGTGTGTATATTTTAATCGTATTATTAGCTTGGCTTGGGCGCTGACGTCTGGGGGAGACGCATAACCGGGTTCTTATGCACGAAATTTTCAGTTGGCACGTAGAAAGGCTTAAGCTTCAAGCGCTGCCGGAAGGTGCGTTTCGATACACAGAACTGTTGTTTGATAGAGAGTGCTTTTGCAGCCGAAATGATGCCTTGTTGTTTGTGGATCATGTGAATGAGTTCGACAAGATTTCTTGTCGAACTCTTGTTGCAAAAGGGTAGGGCGGTTTAGCCTTCAGGCTTCGGAAAACTCGAGAATTGTCCCGCTTCCGTCGACAGGTGCGATGATTATTCCGTTGCTTGTTGTCGTATAGGTAATGTTGTTCCCATCGAGCGCTGCACGCGTTTTGGAAAGTGCTGTGACCTGAACGCGTAGTGATGCAAATGCTCCTTGTGGCGTTGAATTCACAACAGCTTTTCCGTAAATGCTCTCGGCCGCTTCGCGGTCATAAACAATGATCGCAGCAGAGCGCGGGCCGGTATAAACCTGCCAGTGCCCATCCTCCTGGTTTGCAGTGCCAGCGGAAAATAGGCGAGCGAAGCCCTCAGCTGTTGCTTCAGGCTGGTCCGAGATTGCAATGATTGCTGCAAGCCCATTCGCGCCATTCGCATGTTTTATCAATTCCGGCAGCCAGACCGTTTCGTGCGTTTTGTGCTGGCACATGAAGACCATGCCCTGGGGCACACCGCTATCAGCGAAAGAAACCGTTTCGAACGCGGCGACACCCTCACCGCCGCCTGGCAGTTCGACAGGGCGTGAAAACGCTCCTACGTCTCCTGTCTTCAGGCCCAGTTCAGTCAGTTCCTTCTTTGCGTCACTCGCACTGGCTATACGACAGGCAATCGCGTGCAGACCTTCGCCTTGTGCTGCAAGTTTTTCGCGCTGATTTAGATTTCCGTCGGTTTCAGAAACGATGCCAAGAAGCTCAAAATAATCATCCGGGAACATGATCGTATAATTCCCGGTACCCTTTTCTTTGCTGTGCAGGCCGCGTGGACTAAGAGTAAAGCCAAAACGGCGATATTGCTCGGCACTTTTCTCCAGATCGTTGACAAGAAGAAAGACGTGGTCAACTCCGTTGACGGGATGCGACATGCGATATTCCTTTGTTATGCTTGGATGAAGACCTTATCGGGAAACCCAAGGCTGGTCTTGCTCGGACTAGAGTGTGCTGGTGACAGGCGAGGATGGTGGCGTAAGGGACGTGGCCTTGTCACAGTTGCGGGAAAACGGATAACAGACAAGCTCGATTGCAGAAAATCGACACTTATTAACGCAGAAATTGCGGTATATTTTACCAAATTGAAGAAGAATAATAGTTTATATTGACAAAGATAATAGAGATTCTAGCATAAGAATGCTTGCAGGCAATATTATAGCAAGAAAAGAGCTTTGCTGAACAATTTCAGGGGCTTGAACAATAATGGGACGTGGGGGAAAAGAGGCTGGAAAAGCCCTCCTCAAAGTTCTTCAGGGGAACACAGAATGCATATCAGAAAAGCCGGCCTTGGCCTGTTTCTCGTTGCCTTTTCGCTTGCAACGGCATCCTCCCATGCCGAAGATGTGAAGCGTGGCGGCACGGTCATTGTCCATATGAACACTGAACAGGGTGTTCTCAATCCAGCGCTTCGTGCCTCTACGGGGGTTTATCAGATCACGGGTCGTATTATGGAGCCGTTGATTGACCGGACCTATGAGGGTTACGTGCCCGTATTGGCCACGAGCTGGTCGTCTTCAGAAGATGGTAAGGCCATCACGTTCAAGCTGCGCGAGAATGTGCGTTGGCATGATGGTCAGCCGTTCACCTGCGAGGACGTTTCCTTCAGCGCGATGAATCTTTGGAAAAAACTGCTCAACTATTCAACGACGCTTCAGGCCAATCTGGAATCCGTCGATTGCACCGATCCTCACACGGCAGTTTTCAACTATTCAAAGCCGATGCCGCTGGAACTGCTGGTTGCAGCAATGCCAGATCTCGGCCATCCGGTGCCCAAGCATCTTTATGAAGGCACGGATATTCTCAAGAATAAATATAATTCTGCACCTGTCGGAACGGGCCCATTCAAGTTCGTAGAATATGAGCGCGGCCAGCATATCATTGCACAACGCAATGATGATTACTGGCGCGGCAAGGAATACCCTTATCTCGATCGTGTTGTATGGCGTTTCATGCCCGATAAGGCAGCCGCTGCGGCAGCGCTTGAAGCAGGCGAGATGATGGAAACTGGCTTTAACGGCATTTCCATGTCGGATACTGAGCGTCTTCAGAAAGATGGCCGTTTCGACACTGGAACGAAGGGCTTTGAAAACAACGTTGCCCATTCGACCGTTGAATTCAATCTGCGCAATCCGATCCTCGCCAATCTGAAAGTGCGTCAGGCCATTTATCACGCCCTCGATATTGATTTTGCGATCAGGACCATCATGCGCGGCTATGCCAAGCCAGGTCGAGGCCCAATTCCAAGCTCAGGTGGCGCAAATTACACTGACGATGTTCAGACCTATGCGTACGACGTCGAAAAGGCAAAACAGCTGCTTGATGAAGCTGGCTTTCCGGCAGGTCCTGATGGCATCCGCTTCAAGCTCCGTCACCGTCCTGCGCCATGGGGCGAATATACGCAGCTCTGGGCCGAATATTATGCGCAAGCCATGAAGGAAGTTGGCATCGACGTGGAAATCCTGACGAATGATGCGCCGGGCTTCCTCAATGGTGTTTATCGTGACCATGATTTCGATACAGCAAGTGGCTGGCACCAGTTCCGTTCGGATCCGGCCGTCTCCACCACCGTCTGGCTGCGCTCAGGCGCGCCTGTCGGTACGGCATGGTCGAACCAGTTCGATTACAAATCGGATGAAATGGATCAGCTGATCGATCAGGCCGCTTCCGAGCTGGATCCGGCAAAGCGTGCTGACCTTTATCATCAGATTCAGAAGCTGGAGATGAAGGACCTTCCCGTTATCTTCGCAATCGAACATCCGTTTGTTGGTGTGACCAGCAAGGTGTTGAAGAACCATCACAATACACCGCGCTGGGATTCTTCAAGCTGGTACGATCTCTGGATCGATCAATAGTCTTAATCAGGCTGTTGCCGGTTTCCGGCAACAGCTTTTTTCTTCCCGACAGCAGAAACTGCGTCTGAATATCTGCAGGATAATTCTCAATGCCCCTGCCTCCAATCCTGACTTTTGCGCTGCGCCGTATCTTGCAGGCGATACCGGTCATTCTCCTCATCATGATTGGCTCGTTTCTCCTTATCAAACTTGCCCCCGGTGACACGGTTGACGCATTGGTGGGCGATATGGGAGGGGCTGACCCGCAATTTGTTGCAAGTCTGCGTGCCGACTATGGTCTTGACCAGTCTGTATGGGTTCAACTTTGGATTTACATGACAAAGCTGGCCCAGTTCGACTTCGGCTGGTCCTATGTTTATGAACTGCCGGTACGAGATGTTTTAATATCCCGTCTGGTGCCGACGCTGCTGCTGATGGTTTCGTCGCTTTCGATAGCCTTTATTTTTGGCATAGCACTCGGCGCCTTCGCGGCAAGACGTGCGTACTCGTTTACAGATAATGCCATCTCGACGCTCGGCCTGATCTGTTACGCAATGCCGAGCTTTTTCCTCAGCCTTATTCTGATGTTTGTATTCTCGGTGAAGCTTGGCTGGCTTCCAGTTGGTGGTTACAAAACCATCGCAGGTTTTTACACGGGCTGGAAGAATGTCTGGGATATAACCGTGCATCTCGTCATGCCGACAACGGCACTGTCGCTGATTTACGTTGCTTTCTATATGCGGCTGATGCGCACCAGTGTCCTCGAAGTCGAAAGCCTCGATTATGTTCGTACCGCTCGCGCCAAAGGTGCGAGCAACGCACGAGTGATGTTTCATCACATCATGCGCAACGCCTTTCTGCCGGTCGTAACGCTGCTCGGACTTCAATTCTCGACTGTGCTTGGTGGTTCAGTGGTGATCGAAACGATTTTCTCGCTGCCCGGCCTTGGCCAGTTGGCTTACACTTCTGTGATAAAGCGCGATCTCAACACGTTGATGGGGATCATCTTCCTATGCTCAGTGCTCGTGGTGATCGTGAATTTCATCACCGATCTTATCTATGCGCGGCTTGATTCCAGGATCGAACTGTCATGACGTCTCAAGACCTTACTCTTCCTCGCCCCCAAGCCTCGCGTGCCCGCATTTTGTGGCAGCGTTTTAGTCGTAACCGTGCTGCTGTGTTGGGGCTTGTTCTGTTTATTGCAGTGGTGATGATCGCAATTTTAGCCGGGGTCATCACGCCCGGCGATCCTCTGCGTCGCGTGGGCGATCCGCTTACATGGCCATTCGTTAATGCCGCAACGCCGCTGGGAACCGATCAGCTTGGGCGCGATATTATGGCGGGCATATTTCACGGCGCACGCATTTCGTTGCTGATTGGCGTTGTTGCTACCATGATTTCGATTGTCATCGGCGTCATTATTGGCGCAGTTGCCGGTTATTATGGCGGCTGGGTTGATGACGCACTCATGCGGGTGACTGAAGCGTTCCAGACCGTGCCTAGCTTTGTGCTTCTGCTGACACTGGTGGCAATTTTCGGATCATCGATCGAAAATATCATCATTTGCATCGGCATTGTTTCGTGGACCGCGCCTGCGCGAATGGTTCGTGCGGAATTCATGGCTCTGCGCAATCGTGAGTTTGTCGATGCAGCTCGTAATCTCGGTGTCGGTAATCTGTCGATCATCTTCCGCGAAATCCTTCCCAATGCCTTGCCGCCGGTCGTCGTCTTTGCGTCGGTGGTCATGGCAACTTCCATTCTCATGGAAAGTGCACTGGCATTTCTCAGCCTCGGCGATCCCAATTACGCGAGCTGGGGCAATATGATAGGTCAGGGTCGCGCAGTGCTGCGAACCGACTGGTTCTGCTCGGTTGTTCCTGGCATTGCCATCCTGCTCACCGTGCTTTCTTTCAGCCTGCTTGGCGAAGGGCTTAATGACGCGCTCAACCCAAGGCAGAAGAAGAAATGACTGCGGCTCCTGTTCTAGAAATTCAGAACCTGCAAATCGCTTTGCCTGAGGGCGCGGATCGTCCCTTCGCATTGCAGGATCTGACGTTGACCATCAGTCCGGGCGAAATCCTCTGCCTTGTTGGGGAAAGCGGCTCGGGTAAATCCCTGTCGGCAGGCGCGATCATGCGGCTTTTGCCAGAGCCACATGTGCGGGTCACCCATGGCTCAATCAGGCTCGAAGGCACGGAGCTTTATTCGCTGACCGAAGGCGCCATGAAAAAGCTGCGCGGCGACCGCATCGGCATGATTTTTCAAGAGCCAATGACTGCACTCAACCCACAAAAGACCGTGGGATGGCAGATTGATGAGGTGCTACGTCTACATACGAAGCTCAGCCGCAAGGAGCGTCGTGTGGCTGTGCTCGACATGTTGGGTGAAGTCAAAATTCCTGATCCGATGTCAGCATATAGTGCCTATCCGCATCAGATTTCCGGTGGTCAGCGCCAGCGTGTCATGATCGCCATGGCGCTTATCCTGAAACCGCGCCTCATCATTGCCGATGAACCGACAACTGCCCTCGATGTAACCACACAAGCGCAAATTCTGAAGCTGATCCGGGATCTTCAACGCGAACACAATACCGGCATTTTATTCATCACCCACGACTTTGGCGTGGTGGCGGAAATAGCGGATCGTGTTGCAGTGCTTCGTCTTGGTCAGCTGGTCGAAGAGGGACCTGCCCAGGAAGTCCTCAACAACCCGCAGCATCCCTACACTCAGGCGCTAATCGCATCGGTTCCAGCGCTGACGCCACCAGAGGTGAAGCAATCAGTCAATAGCCAGCCTGTCATTCTGAAAGCCAGCGACCTGCGCAAGACTTTCAAGGCGCAAGGTGGTTTGTTCAGCGGCAAGCGCAGCGCTGTGCCTGCCGTCAAAGACTTGTCGTTTGAACTGAGGCAGGGTGAGACGCTGGGCGTGGTTGGCGAAAGCGGATCGGGGAAAACCACAGTTTCGCGGATCGTGACACGACTTCTTGCAGCTGACAGCGGCAAAGTCGATGTGAATGGCCGTGATTTTCTGAGCGTAAGCGGACGTGAAGTTCGCGCCATGCGCAAAGATATTCAAATGGTCTTTCAGGATCCGATGGCGTCACTCAACCCCCGCCGCCGCGTCGTTGACCTGATTGCACAGGGACCAATTGTCCATGGTATGCCAAAAAAGCAGGCGCATGCGAAGGCGCGTGAACTGCTCGAACTGGTCGAGCTTTCGCCTGCCGCCGCTGATCGCTTTCCGCATGAGTTTTCGGGCGGTCAGCGTCAGCGCATCGGCATTGCGCGTGCACTGGCACTTGAGCCGCGCATTATCGTGGCAGATGAACCGGTTTCCGCACTTGATGTCTCGGTTCAAGCACAGGTTCTGCGCTTGCTGGCTGATCTGCGTGAAAGGCTGAACCTTTCATTGTTGTTTGTAACGCATGATCTGCGTGTTGCCGCCCAGCTCTGCGACCGCATCATAGTTATGTCGAAGGGCGAAATCGCTGAAGCCGGGCCAACTGCTGAAGTCTTCGCCAATCCGCAGCATGAATATACGCAGCGCCTGCTTGCCTCTATTCCTGGCAAGAATTGGACGCCTCCTCGCTCCAACAGCGCAGAATGAAAGCGCCAGACATTATGGAAAATATCCAGTTCCCGCCATCTATCTGGGCTGCAACAGCCCCGGCCCGTAAGCCCGCATTTCCCCTAAGCAGCGATACTGAGGCAGATGTCGTTATCGTGGGCGGTGGTTTCACCGGCCTTTCGGCAGCACTACACCTTGCCAGGCGTGGCAAGCGTGTGCTTTTGCTTGAAGGCAAAGCAGTGGGCTGGGGAGCGTCCGGGCGCAACAATGGTCAGGTTATTCCGACCATGACCGCTGCTGAACCTGATGCAATCGCCAAACGTTACGGAACGTCGGGTGAACGTTTTGCAAAGCTGATCGGTAACAGTGCGGATATTCTGTTTTGCATCGTGCGTGAGGAAAACATTGAGGCAGAAGCAGAGCAAACCGGCTGGTTCCAGCCTGCGCACTCACCAGGACGGGTCCAGCTTTCAAAAGCGCGTGTTGAAGCGTGGAAACGTTTTGGTTTTCCGGCTGAATATCTCGATAGCGCGGCGACCGCCAAGCTTCTAGGCAGCGATTTCTGGTATGGCGGCATGTTCAATCCGACTGGTGGCCATATCAATCCGCTGGCCCTTGCCCGTGGATTGGCAGCCGCCGCTGAACGCCATGGCGCAGTTATTCATGAACAAAGCCCTGTTACTTCCTATGAGCGCAAGGGCGATCATTGGGAAGTGCGTACCGATAATGCAACGGTCCGTGCAAAAGGTTTTCTGCTTGCGACCAACACCTATACGGGCGAGTTGCGCGAAAAGCTTGCGCCACGTCTGGCGCGCACTATCGTACCTGTTCTCTCATGGCAGATGGCGACAACGCCGGTCAGCGACAACCTCCGCGCGACGATCCTTCCCGGTCGCCAGGCGGTCTCCGACACGCGTGGGGATCTGCGCTTTTTCCGTTATGACGCACGCAATCGTCTGATTACCGGCGGTGTGGTGATGGGCGATTACAATGTTGCAGAACGTGTGAAGCATAAGGCTGCACGCAATCTTGCAGAGGCTTTCCCGGCGCTTGGCGAGCCAGAAATGACCCACGTCTGGAGCGGCTATATCGGTATGACGTGGGACCGCTTTCCGCGTGTTCACCAACTCGGCACGGATGGCTGGGCATGGATCGGCTGCAATGGCCGGGGTGTGGCACTCGGCACAGCACTTGGACGCGAGATAGCACGCGCACTGGATGGCGAGCCGGTTCAGGAACTTGCATTGCCAGTTTCGGAGCCGGAACCGCTACCTTTCCATAAAATTGCAAGGAAGATCGCACCGTTCTATCTCGCATGGTTGCGCCGCAAAGATCTCAAAGAGCCCAATCTCTGAGCTGACTATTCAACATTCATGTGAAAGGTAGATCCATGAATCAAATGCCAATTCTTGAACGTCGCCGTATCGAGGCACTCGTTCTGAAAAATGTCTATGAGGTTCTTCGCGAGCGTTCGGGCGAGGAAGAAGCTCAGGCAGCAATCGGCGAAGCTGTGACCCGTTCAGCAATCGAACAAGGGAAAAACTTCGCCGAAGAACTTGGCCGGACGCCTGATCTTCAGGACTTTGCCGATATTCTCCCACTCTGGACCAAAGATAATGCGCTGGAAATTGAAGTGTTGTCTCAGGGGAAGGATCATTTCGATTTCAATGTGAAACGTTGCCGCTATTCGGAAATGTATCGCGCTATGGGATTGGGTGAGATTGGCCACCTGCTGTCCTGCAATCGTGATGGCGATTTCTGCATCGGCTATAATCCAGAAATGAAGCTGGAGCGCACACAGACCATCATGAAGGGCGCAAGCCATTGCGATTTCCGTTATAGCCTTGATACCAACCAACAGGGAGCCTGATATGCCGGTTGAAAACTGGACCTCGAACCAGCTTGACGATCTGATTGCCTTCCGCCGTGATCTGCATGAAAATCCGGAACTGCTTTATGATGTAAATCGGACTGCGGAAAAAGTGGCAGACGCATTGCGTGCGGCTGGCCTTGACGAAGTGGTAACCGGTATTGGCCGCACAGGTGTCGTCGGTGTCATTCGTGGACAGACCAACAAATCTGGTCGCGCTGTCGCTCTGCGTGCTGATATGGATGCGCTGCCGATTTTTGAAGAGACCGGTGCGGAATGGTCATCGAAGGTTCCGGGGAAAATGCACGCCTGCGGCCATGATGGTCACACCACCATGCTTCTGGGCGCAGCACGCGAACTGGCTCAAAGCCGCGCCTTTGATGGCACCGTCATTGTCATTTTCCAGCCTGCCGAAGAAGGTGGCGCGGGTGCAAAAGCCATGATCGATGACGGTCTTTTCAAACGCTGGCCCGTTAATGAAGTTTACGGCATGCACAACCGTCCCAATCTTGAAGTTGGCAACTTCACGATTAACTCAGGCCCAATCATGGGATCGGTGGATGTGATCGACATCGTAATCGACGGTGTGGGCGGTCACGCCGCATCGCCGCATCATACGATTGATCCAATTCCAGTGACGGCTGCGCTTATTCAGGCCATTCAAACGCTGACTGCCCGAACAATCGATCCGTTGGATTCTGCTGTTATCTCGATCACCACCATACATGGCGGTGATGCTTTCAACGTTATTCCGCAGTCGATCAAGCTAACCGGAACTGTGCGCACCTTGCGTGAAGAAGTACGGGATCATGTCGAAGAGCGTCTAACTCGTGCTGTGCAGGGTATAGCGGATGCTTTTGGGGCAAAGGCCACACTCGATTATCAGCGTAATTATCCTGTGACGGTCAACCACGAGCATGAAACTGAGCTGGCAGCTCTTGCAGCTGAAGCCGTAGCAGGTGCAGAACGCGTGACGCGTGACATGCCGGCAACTCTTGGTGGTGAAGACTTTGCATTCATGCTCAATGAAGTGCCGGGCGCGATGATCAACATTGGTAATGGCCCCAGTGCCAATCTGCATCATCCCAAGTATGACTTTAATGATGACGTTATAGCTTGGGGCTCTTCTTACTGGACGACACTGGTACGCCAGCGTTTACCAGCCTGATGGTTTCTATTTCGCGGTTCTCCACTTTCAGAGTGCTTTGGCGATTGGACTTCCCCTTCAAAAGTGGAGGGCTTCTGTCAGACAAGTCTGACAGAAGCCTTAGAATTGAAGCAGCGAGAATTTACAGGAGAATTCAAACGCGAAGCCGTTCGGATTTTAACGACGAGTGGTCGAGGCATTTCATCGGTTGCCGAGGACCTTGGCATTGGCAAATTAACACTTGACCGCTGGCGTCGTAATTTTGCTGAGTAAGATTTACTCTCCGCTCCGCATGAAGGCATGAGCCAGGAGCTTGCCCGGCTTCGTAAAGAAAACGAGCTTCTACGACAGGAACGAGATTTATTAGAAAAGCGACAGCTCATTTCGAAAGACGACGGGCGGTAGCATGTCTTAAATCAGCGGCGCTCAAGTCGTGAAGCTCACCTGGTCCGCGTTTGCGTTGTCAGATCGAGACGCCATCTTCACTTTCATTGAGGCGGAGAATCCCTCATCTGCAATCATGGTCGACGATCGGATAGTCGCGGCTGCTCGTAGCGCAATTGATTTTCCGGCGAGTGGTTGGGTTAGCAGAATTGCCGGGACGCGGGAACTGGTTATAAACGGTACCCCATAAGTCGTGGCTTACGCTATAACACAATCGGCCGTTCGTATCCTCCGCCGACTTCATGGCGCACGGGAATGGCCTGACATGATCCCAACCAGCTGCGCTTCCAACTTTATTTCTGGGGTCAACGGCGCGCCAATTCGCTTCTCTCCAAGATCAATGGGCGATACTGCCGTTGAGGAGGGGCAATCGTCAAAAATCTGGACGGGCAATCAAAGCACTGATGATATTTGGGTGCCAAATTCCTTATTCGCACGAGTAATACTTCCAAGCAATTAATACCGGGCCATCTCGGCCTGGAAGTTTGTTACGCGATGAATCCGCTGGGCATTTGACGATGAACAGCCCTGTTCACGGGCCATGCGCCGCAGAAGGTTGTGATGGGATGGACGCCCCTCCGACGGCCTTAATGTGGCAGAATGGAAGCGTTGAGCACCATTGTGGAGGATGCGTCCATGAAAGAGATTACTAGGGTTGGTTTAAACAGCATGTCCACACATTATCTTGACATGATTTCGAACAGAGGGGCTGTTTTATCGGACAGCCTATTCGGACTAAGTGAGCCTATACCGTGCACCTCTGGCTATGTCCGCGTCTCAACAACCGGCCAAATCACGGAAAAACAGATCCAGGAAATCGAAGCCGCCGGCTTTCAAGTCGAGCCGCGCCGGGTCGTCACTGAAAGATTTCCGGCAGCACCGCCATCGCGCAACGTCGCGGCTCTTCCCGGTTGTTGGATACGCTGGAGTCCGGAGACATCCTCATCGTCACCAAGCTCGACCGCCCTGGTTGTGATGCTATCGATGTAAGCAGTACCGTCAAAGCCCTCGCGGAAATGGACGTGAAGGTCTACTGCCTCGCACTCGGCGGGGCCGACCACCATTTTGCGGGTTCACGGTCCGTTCGACCTTAGCGTACTGTTTTGCGATGCTCTTGTTCCGACCGTTCAAGACAGTTTCAGCGTCCGGTACTGTGGAAAATTTCGTTTTCCGTTAAGAAATCCACTATCTACGCGCAAGTCAATTTCAGCGTGGATAAGTCACTGAAATCACGGGTTTACCCACACAGGGTCTGGCGGCTCCGACCAGGCGAAGCGCCGGCATTATACAGAAGTCGCCCAGGGATCGATGACCTCCAGTCCCGCGGCTCGAAACGGGCTGGTATCGCGGGTCGCCACAATAAAGCCATGGGCCGCAGCAGTAGCCGCGATGTAGCCGTCAGCGTTGGCGATAGCCTTACCAGACGTCCGCGCTTGTGCCATCAGATCGGCGTAGTGCTTGGTCGTGGCCAGGTCGAAGGCCAGGACGCGGCCAGCGAAGGCCGGCAAAACCTCGTGCTCCAGTCGTTGCTGATAAATCGTGCGGCGCTTCCCCTCTGGCATCGCCGCAAGGCCATAGCGCAACTCGGCGACAGTGATGGCAGATAGGTAAAGCGTTTCAATGGCCTGTGCATCGAACCACGTCAGCGCGTCGGGGTGTGGCTCGACTTTCCACATCTCGGAAATCACGTTGGTGTCGATGACAATCATTCAAACCTCATCGGTTCGGCCGGCGTCTTGTCGCGCACACTGTCAAATACGGCGTGCTCTTCATCCGTCAGGCCGCCGGCCTCGCGGGCGATGGACGCCAGCAAGGAACCCAGCTTGACGCGCTGAGGCGGTCGAGCGGCGGTTTCGAGAATTTCGCGGATTTCCGCCTCGGTGCTACGGCCGTGGTGGGCGGCGCGTACACGAAGCGCCCGATGCACAGCATCGGGTAGATTTCTAACGGTCACATTCGCCATTTGATGGCACTCCTGCATTATGATATCGCGGAGATCAGAATATACAAAGTGATATCAAAGCGCAAGCTTGAAACGCTTAAGTTGACCTGTGAGGTCAGGCTGAAGCGCGACTTTTGCCGTTTGAGTTTACGCAAAACGATGTCTGTTTGCGAAGATTTTCTGCCGAAACACTTCTGCGGGCGTTTTGTACCCCAAACATTTGCGCGGCGTATTGTTGAGCCGATGACAGATGAATGCGAGGTCTCGATCACTGAGGGTGAGCGGATCAAGGTCTCGGGGGAGCCAACGTCTTGTGCGTCTGTTGGTGTTTTCAACGGTGCCTTTCTGCCAGGGTGATTGCGGATCGCAGAACCATATTTGCGACCCTATTCCATTCTGTAGATACGACCACTCTGTAAACTCAGTGCCACGATCAAACGTGATTGATCGGCGGGCCATTTGGGGCAGGGGTTGGAGTACCCTAATCACGCCATCCATCACCGGCCGTGACTGACGATCATTGTTACGTAGCAACACAGTAAAGCGGCTCACCCGCTCGACCAGAGACGTCACATTGGCCTTGCCGAACCTCTTGCGAAACTGGATGAGGTCGCATTCCCATGTGTGGATACCCCCGGTAATGCAAGGATTATTTTTGGATTGCTCGAACGTGAGATCGGTTACGGTCATGTGTCAGGCCTCTGTTGAAGCGGCCATTTATGCCGCGGGCCGGTATGGCGATGCGAAGGTCAGGTCCATGTCAGTGGCGCGGGCGCGAAGCCCTTTGGGAATGCCTGGTTTTCCTGATCTCGATCTTGCCGATCTGTTTGCCCTTACTTTCCAACGTCCTCCTCACATAATCGGAGATTTCCGTTTCGGTATTAAGCCGAAACAGGTTCTCCCCGATATTCTTCACCTTTTGTCATCATTGCCCAGATCGCTCGCGCAGTCTTATTTGCTAAGGCGATAGCGATGAGCAATCGTGGTTTACGTTGCAGCATTTTCTGAAGCCACGAGCCTTCAGGGACTCCATTCTTGATCGCCCATCGAATGCGGGTCATTGCCCCAATGATTAGTAGGCGGCGGATGTCGCGTTGTCCCATTTTCGAAGTACGACCAAGTTTTTGTTTGCCGCCAGTCGACTTCTGCAAGGGTACAAGGCCAAGCCACGCCGCAAAATCACGGCCGCGACGAAAGCTGTTCATATCAGGCCCAAAAGCTTTGATAGCCATAGCGCTGACAGGGCCAATGCCTGGTGCAGTTTGCAGGAGTAGCGCCTCTGGGTCACGCTTCGCTTCTTCCTTCATCTGCCGCTCGACAACAGCAATCTTCGTATTGCAGCTCTGGAGCTGATCCATAAGTAGACGTCCGAGCTCCACTACCAGCAAAGGCAACGGTGTATCGGGATCTTCTATCTCCCGTTCAAGTTTGCGCACAAAAGTAAGGCCCGCAGGTACAACAATCCCGTATTCCATCAAGTGTCCGCGCAGAGCATTGACGATTTGGTTCCTTTGACGAACCAAAAGATCTCGTGTCTTAAAGATCATTGCCCTTGACTGCTGTTCAGCAGACTTAACCGGAACGAACCGCATGGTCGGCCGGATAGCGGCTTCGCTAATGGCTTCCGCGTCAGCGGCATCATTCTTGTGTCTTTTAACAAAGGGCTTAACGTAGATAGGTGGAATGAGCCTGACGTCGTGGCCAAGGGCACCAATCTCACGCCCCCAATAGTGCGCAGAACCACAAGCCTCCATTGCGACTACTGTCGGCGACTGACCTGCCAGAAAGACACTTAACTGATCTCTTGTCAGTTTTTTCCGAAACAGGGGTTTGCCAGTGGTGTCTGCTCCGTGCAGTTGGAATACAGATTTAGCGAGATCAATACCAATTATTGCGGCGCTTTCCATGAACACATCTCCGATGCCAGATTAGCCCCGCACCCGCAGTATGCCTGATCTGCCTACGATCGGGGAAGGGGTATCCACACCATCAGTGTCCGAACTGCTTGCGCCTGGCAACCATGTCTGGACGATAAAGGATGCTCAGTTCTGGTGGAAAGCGGCGCCCATGATGACGCCGGGCATGACGTGGGCGGCGTCGGGCACGACGTTCCGGCAGATATTTCCAAAGCTCTTCTTTTCGACCGTCGGTAGAATACACAAACTGATAGATTGTTTCGTGACTGACAGAGATGGGATGCCGCTCCAGTCGCATTCTCCCGGCAATCTGTTGCGGTGACCATCCATCGCTGATGTGATCGATCACGGACTGCCGGAGCTCATCATACCGGATGAGCTTGCGTTGCTTCGAACGCCGCTCGCGGCATTTCTGGTCAGCAATCGTACAGTAATAGCCGTTTAAATCCTTAATCTCATCATCATTAAACTGATTGCGTTTCAGTTCACGAAAAATCGTCGAGCGATGCCTTCCAAGCTTCTCAGCAATAACGTCAACGGAAAGCTTTGCAGTGCGCCAGCGTGCTATTCTGCGACGTTCATCCAGATCAATATGCGAATAGGTGCGGTCCATGACGGGTTCCTTGCATTGGATAACTCATTGTTATCATTTGCAAGTCGCACTTCAAACTAGAACCCACCCCGGCTACATACATTGATTGCATAATCTGTATTATGGAACGAACTAATGGATATTGCTATATAGTTTCCATGTCGGCGATGTTAGCAAGAGCTACCGCGTCATGACGGGACCTTGGCGTTTTGTATGAAAATTATAAGTTACTCGACGTGAGCATTGGCGTTTCAGGCATGCCCGTAAATCATGCCATCTCGACGCCAAAACAAGCATGCCATCGCTCATTAGATTGCGATCCCATGCGCCGAGTTTCGTGGAATCCGAGGCACTGGCGGTTCCAATATTCTCCCGGAAGACCCTAGCATTGCAAATTGCAGGCTTGGCATCGGAAACACGCGCACATGCTTGCCGCAACTCTCCCGCGTATCGACTGTAGAGACAAAGGAGCAATCGTTGCTGCAACTTGGCCCAGGGCAAAATGCCTCGTGGGAGACCGAGGTTTCGAACGCATTAAGAAACCCGGTATCGAGTGCGGCTTCTTTTAAAACCTCAAGGAAACCCGTCATTGGCCCGCACTAGCCAACATCAGATTGAATCGGCGCCAATCCGTCTGGCTCGGGTGCACGTTTGAACGGCGCCGATATCGCTTCGCCGACAATTCTTGGGTCGACTGCCCGTTGACACACGGCATGCAGAGGATTAACAATTGTTCAGATGGTGAACTTTATTACACGAGGCGACTTTGGCGGCGGTGTTTGACAGTGAGGACGATCTGGCGATCCGGGCGGCATGGTTGCACTATGCGGGCGGCATGACCCAGTCTGAAGTCGCTGATCGGCTCAATCTGCCCCGCGTCAAAACCCACCGCCTTATCGCGCGCGCCGTTCAGGCTGGCGCCGTGAACATTTCCATTGAGGGCGAGATCGGCGAATGTATTCGTCTAGAGAACAGCCTCAAGGACGAATACGGACTTGAGGTCTGCGAGGTCGCGCCTGATCTTAATGAAGAAGCTATGCCATTAAAGGCGCTCGGCATTCGCGGAGCCGATTTTCTCTATCGACTGATCGCATCGCAACAATATCAGCTCCTTGGTATCGGCCATGGCCGTACGCTGGCTGCCGCCGCATCCCATCTCCGACGTATTGAAGCGACTGGAATTCGGTTCGTTTCGCTCATTGGCGGACTTGCGCGCAATTATGCAGCCAATCCGCATGATGTCATTCACAAGCTCGCTGAGAAAACATCGGCACCGGCTTACATGCTGCCTGTGCCCTTCGCCGCCAACACGCCAGAGGATCGTGAAGTTCTGCTTTCACAGCGCGGTGTCGCTGGTGTGTTTGAGCTTTCAGCAGAATCCGAAGTAAAAATCGTCGGTATCGGCAATGTGGAAGCCGATGCGCAACTCGTCGCGGCCGACATGATCGACCGCGAAGAAATCTCCAGTATCAAGGCCATGGGAGCAAGGGCCGAGGTTCTGGGATACTTCTTCGACACAGAAGGCAAGCATGTGGAAACGCCGCTCACTGCGCGTTCGATCACGCTCGACCTTGACGTGCTGAGGAAGAGCCGCCTGATCGCAATTGCAGGGGGGCGGGATAAGGTCGGCGCGATCCGCGCCGTTTTAAAATCCGGTCTGCTTTCAGGCCTGATCGTTGACGAAGTAACTGCAAGGAATCTTTTGTCATACGCCCCTTGAGGAGGGGGCTTTCTGGGAGGAACGAAATTGTACGATAAAGAGAAAGACCTGATCGCAGCGTTTCAGCGCGGACAGATGAGCCGTCGCAGCCTTATGAAGGGGCTCGGCATTTTAGGGATGAGTGTTTCATCCGCGTCGGTTCTGCTTAACCTGAGCGCCACACGCGCCCTCGCCGCTGACTTCGACTGGAAAAAGCACGAGGGCAAGACCGTCAAGCTTTTGCTGAACAAGCACCCCTATACCGATGCGATGATCGCCAATCTCAAGGCGTTCAAAGAACTCACCGGTATGGAAGTCAAATATGATGTCTTCCCGGAAGATGTCTATTTCGACAAGGTGACCGCAGCCCTTTCATCAGGCTCAACCGAGTATGATGCCTTCATGTCAGGCGCTTACATGACATGGACCTATGGTCCTGCTGGCTGGATCGAAGATCTCAAACCCTATATCACCGATGCAAGCCAGACCAATCCCAATTACAACTGGGACGATTTCCTCAAGCCTGTCGTTGACAGTTGCGCATGGAATGGAAAGCCGGGCGGACAGCTCGGATCGGAAGACGCCAAACAATGGTGTATCCCGATGGCTTATGAAATGAATAACCTCACCTACAACAAGCGCATTTTCGACGCCAACAAGCTGACCGTTCCGACCACGCTCGACGAGCTGATTGAAACGGGCAAGAAGGCCAAGGGCGTGCTTTCCGGTGGATATGGCGTGGGCGTTCGCGGTTCGCGCAGCTGGGCGACAATCCATGCCGGCTTCCTGTCCGGCTATGCCAATTTCGGTCAGAAAGATCTCACAGTTGCCGATGACGGCATGTTGTCGGCGGCCATGAACACCGATGTTTCCAAGGATTACCACAAGAAGTGGGTGCAGATGATCCAGGAAGCCGGTGCGCCTGACTGGTCGACGCATACATGGTATCAGGTCGGCACGGATCTTGGTGCCGGAAAATCGGCCCTCATTTATGATGCAGACTGCCTTGGCTATTTCATGAACGGTCCGGGTAATGCCGAAATGGGCAATCTTGCCTATGCAGCCTTCAAGCCGAACCCGGAAGCCTCAGGCCCAACGCCAAATGTCTGGATCTGGTCGCTCTGCATGTCGAGCTTCTCCAAGCAGAAGGACGCAACATGGTTCTTCCTGCAATGGGCGACCGGCCCTGAACACGACCTGTTCGGCGCACGCGAAATGGATCTGACAAACCCTGTCCGCAAATCGGTCTGGGCGGACCAGACCTATCGCGACAAGATTGCTGCGAAATATCCGGGTTATGTCGAAATGTTCGACGCCTCGGCGAACGGTGCTTCGATCAAGTTCACGGCACAGCCGTTGTTCTTCGACCTGACCACCGAATGGGCTGCGATGCTGCAAAAGATGGTGGCAAAGGAAGTGCCTGTCGATGAAGGTCTCGACCAGCTGGCTGAAAGCGTGAACCGCCAGCTGAAAGAAGCCGGTCTGGGCTGAAAATGATGCAACGAGGGCGACGGTAAATACCGCTGCCCTCATCATTCCCATTCAGTATTCCGCCTGCCTGACAAGGAACGGGACGTGTTTGTCTCGATGGCGGAGCTTTGCCGAGGACACCGCCTCATGAACGATATGACCAAAGCGCCCGTGCTTCGCCGCCGTCGTGTCAGTCGCCGAATGCTACCCTATCTGCTGAGCCTGCCAGCGCTGCTGACATGCATTGGCATTCTCGTGCCCTTTTTGACAGCGGTTGCCTATTCGCTTCAGCGATACCGGCTTTCGCAGCCATGGGCCCGCAAATGGAATTGGGGTGAAAATTACCTCAACTTCATGACCGACGCGGCCTTCTGGAACACGCTCAAAGTCTCCGCCACCTATGCGTTTTCGACCGTAATCTGTGAACTGTTGCTGGGCCTTGGCATCGCGCTTTTGCTGCAGCGCCGGACCATGATCAACAATGCAATTTCGATCATGCTTCTAATGCCGCTGATGACCGCACCCGCCCTCGCCGCCCTGATGTGGAAACTGATGACCAATCCAGGTTTCGGTATTATGTCATGGTTGGCCACGCAAGTGGGGCTTGAGAATTTCCGCTGGGCATCCGATCCCGCAACCGCAATGTTGACCGTGGTGATTGTTGACATCTGGGTCTACACACCCTTCATCATGATCCTGTTGCTGGCAGGCCTGCGTTCGTTACCACAGCAACCTTTTGAAGCCGCAACCCTTGATGGTGTGCCGCGCCTGTTCGTTTTCTGGCGCATTACGCTGCCGATGTTGACACCGTTCTTACTTACTGCAACGCTTTTCCGTGTCATCGAAAGCATCCAGCAATTCGATATTATTTACGCCATGACCCAGGGCGGGCCGGGCAACCGGCTGACCGTCTTCCAGGTCGAAGCCTATCTCAATTTCTTCCAGTCCACCAATGTCGGGCGTTCCGCAGCACTGATGATTATCCTCTGGGCAATCACCTACACGCTGTCGAACATATTCATCAAGCAATGGCTTCGCCTGCGCGAAAAATCCCATGCCGAAGCGTAAGAGGATATGACGATGCAACATGTTCACCCTCTCGAACGCATCCTGCGTGTCATTGCGCTGACCCTTGTGGTGCTGTTCTTCATGTTTCCGATTGTCTGGATTTTCCTGATGAGTTTCCAGACCAACGAAACCATTCTGCGCGTTCCGCCCTCCGTGGTGTTCTCGCCCACACTTGAAAACTACACCGCACTGATTTCCGGCAAGCTGCAAACATCGGCAGGCATTCTGGAAATCAGTTTCATGAAGAACCTGTTCAACTCGTTCTTCCTCTCAGTGACATCGGTCGCAATCGGACTTCTGCTTGGCGTTCCTGCAGCCTATGCCTTTGCACGGTTGAAATTCCGTGGCTCGGAAGACATCGCTTTCACGCTGCTGTCGTTCCGCTTTGCCCCGCCACTGCTGGTATTGCTGCCACTCACAATCTATTTTCAGCAGATCGGTCTCAGCGATACTTATGTTGGCCTTATCTGGGTCTACCAGCTTATCGTTCTGCCGCTGATCCTTTGGATCGTGCGTGGATATTTTGAGGATATGCCCGCCGATATCGAATATTCCTATCGTATCGCAGGCCATAGCTGGGGTGCCACCTTCCGCAAGATCGCTCTGCCACTTGCTGGTCCCGGCATTGCAGCCGCAGCACTGCTGGCTTTCATCTTCGCCTGGAACAACTTCGTTTTTGCACTGGTGCTTGCATCGGCGGACAAACAGCCGGTGACGGTGGGTGCGCTTGCCTTCGTGACAGCCTCCGGCATCCAGTACGGACAAGTCGCAGCGGCCATCGTGCTCTCGATTGCGCCTACTTTCGCCATCGCACTTTATGCCCAACGTTATCTCGTCGAGGGCTTGTCGCTCGGCGCGGTGAAAGGGTGAGACATGTCCATATCACTGAAAAACATCCATAAATCCTTCAAGAGCCATAAAGTCCTCGATAATGTTTCCTTTGACGTCGCAACCGGCGAAACCGTGGTTCTTTTTGGTCCATCCGGTGCGGGCAAGACTGTTCTTCTTCGCCTGATTGCCGGCGTGGTTGACCCGGACGAAGGCAGCATTTTCCTCAATGGGCAAGACATGGCAGGTGTCGAGCCGGAAGATCGCGGCCTCGGAATGGCATTCCAGAACTTTGCACTCTTTCCGCATATGGACGCGGCTGAAAACATAGCTGCGCCACTCACCGCACGGCGGCATGGCAAGGACAAGATCCGGGAGGCTGTTGGCAATCTTGCACGGCTCCTGAAGATTGATCATGTCATAAGCCACAAGCCAAAGGAGCTATCCAACGGCCAGAAGCAGCGCACCGCCCTCGCCCGTGCGCTCGCTGGCGACCCGTCGATCCTGCTGCTCGACGATCCGTTGCGCAATGTCGATGCCAAGCTGCGTTTTGAAATGCGGCTTGAACTGCCGCGTCTGCTGCGTGAACGCAATGCGACCGTCATATACGTGACGCAGGATTATAAGGAAGCTATGGCTCTGGGCGACCGAATTGCTGTTCTGGATACCAAAGGCATAACGCAGATCGGCACCCCGGAGGATATCTACTGTCGTCCGGCAACCATTGAAATTGCGCGGCTGTTTGGCGATCCGGTTATCAACCTTCTCGAAATAACGCCTGAGAAAATGCCGACAGGCGCTATCGAAACACGGCTCTCGCGCGGTCGTCTCGTCCTGTCTCAAAGCCTCGCAGCGCATGTGGGCCAGTCATTGCTTCTGGGTCTGCGCCCTGAATCAATCCGGTTCGTCGCCTCCGATACACCCGGCGCAATCCCCATCACCATCGAAGCCGAAACGCCCTTGAATGAAAAGACCGTTTCGCTTGCCGTTACGGAGCGCGGCCGCGAAATCATGCTTTCAAGGCCGGCGGGAACCTACGCACCCGATCGTGGTCCGGCGCATGTCGCTGTCGATGCAAATTCCGTTCTGCTGTTTGATCCTCAAACCGGACGCCGTGTTGAACTGGAGGTCGGACAATGACCAAGACGATGCTCAAACTGACCAATGTCGACAAGTTCTATGGTCCGGTTGGCAAAGGTTTTCATGCGGTCAAAAACCTCAACATGGAAATCAATGCCGGCGAAATCATAGCGCTGTTAGGCTCATCGGGCTGTGGCAAGACCTCGACGCTGCGTATGATTGCAGGGTTTGAGCCTGTCTCTCGCGGCACAATCAACATGGCCGGACGCGAAGTGCATCAGTTGCCACCAGTCCGCAGGCATGTCGCGATGGCCTTCGAGGGATATTCGCTTTATCCGACTGTGAATGTTCGCGACAATATCGCCTTCGCACTGAAGGCTGCAAAGCTTCCGGAAAGCGATGTCACCCGCCGCGTCAATGAAGTGGCGGGGATGCTGGAAATCACGGACATCCTGCATCGCATGCCCGGCACGATTTCCGGCGGGCAGCAGCAGCGCGCGTCGCTTGCACGCGCGCTGGTACGCGAGGCCGATCTCTATCTGCTTGATGAGCCAATGGGCCAGCTTGAACCACAACTGCGCACATTGCTGCGTGGCCGTATCAAGCATTACATCAAAGAGCACGGGCTGACCGCCATTCTGGTGACCCACGATCAGACGGAAGCCAACGCTTTGGCTGACCGTATCGCCGTGATGGAAGGTGGCGTCCTGCAACAATTTGCAAGCCCGCAGGAAATCAAGTTCAAACCGGCCAATCTGTTCACCGGCACTTTCGTCGGCGAACCACCGATGAATACCTTTCCCGCCAAAGCTTCGGCAGACAGCGACGGTGGCTTGAGCTTTGACCTTGGGCACGGCCAGAAACTTGACTATAAGAGCGACGCTTTCAAAGCTGAGACACGCGATCTGGTGGTTTCACTCGGAAATGTCGTGGTTGGTATCAGGCCCTATGCTGTTCAGCGCACGGCTCAAGGTGCGGCCGCGAGGGTCAATGTGAATCAATGGCTCGGCGATCAAAGCCATATTGGCGCAACGCTTGGTGACAGGCCATTGGTTCTCGTCGAGCATGAGCGCAGTGCTGTTCAAGTTGGCGAGAGCATAGGCGTGCATTTTCCTGCCAATGACCTGCATGTATTTGATGCCAATAGCGGACAGGCGATCACTCATGGTCAGGAGATCGCATGATGGCACAACAGGATATACTCATTGGCATCGATGCAGGCACTTCGGTCATCAAAACAGTGGCGTTCGATCTGTCCGGTCAGCAGATAGCGGTCGCAGCCGTCTCCAATCGGTATGTGACGCGGCCTGATGGCGCGGCAGTTCAGGATATGAACGACACCTGGGAAGACGCGGCTCTCGCTTTGCGGCAGCTTGTCGAGAAGGTTCCCGGTATCGCCAATCGTGTCGCTGCGATCGGCGTCACCGGCCAGGGTGATGGTACCTGGCTGATCGACAAGCACGGTGAACCGGTAACTGAGGCATGGCTTTGGCTGGACGCCCGTGCAGCTGATCGTGCGGAAAAGCTCAAGCAGAAGCCGTGCGATCAGGCGCGCTATGTCTCCACCGGTGCCGGGCTCAATTCCTGCCAGATGGGAACGCAACTTGGGCTGATGCGGGAAATCATGCCCGAGGTTTTTGACACAGCCACAACCTCACTTCACTGCAAGGACTGGCTCTATTTCCGTATGACGGGTGAACGGGTAGTTGATCCATCGGAAGCAAGTTTTACTTTTGGCGATTTCCGCACCCGAAATTACTCCCCCGATGTGATTGACGCACTTGAACTCAACGACCTCAAATATCTTCTGCCGCCTGTCATCGATGGCACACAGCAGACACACAAGCTCACGGAAGCTGCGGCACGGCAGACCGGCTTGCGTGCGGGTACTCCGGTCGCTCTCGCTTATGTTGATGTCACCTGCACGGCAATCGGCGGCGGTCTTTTCGCTCAGGACGATATCAATGCCTGCACCATCATCGGTTCGACCGGAATGCATATGGTCGCAAAACCGGCAGAAGACTTCATGCCGGTCGGTGCCCGTTCCGGCTATGTGATGCCGTTGCCGATACCCGGCTGGGTCGCGCAAATTCAGAGCAATATGGCGGCCACCCTCAATCTTGACTGGGTCTTCGCATTAGCCGGTGAAATGGCACGCGATTTTGGACACCAGGCCGACAGAGCCGAGCTGATCGCCCGCCTGAATGGTTGGCTCACCCAGGCACGGCCGGGGCAGCTCCTTTATCACCCCTATATCTCTGAGGCGGGTGAACGCGGGCCATTCATTGATGTAAGCGCGCGGGCAAGCCTGATCGGTCTTAATTCCGGCCATCGTTTCCCGGATATTGTCCGGTCTGTGGTCGAAGGCCTTGGCCTTTCGGCGCGCCATTGCTATTCCGCGATGGGAGAAATACCACGCGAAATTGTCGTCACAGGCGGCGCAGCGCGCGCTGATGAACTGCGTCGTATTCTTGGAGCCTGTCTCGGTGCTGACCTGCGACGGGCGACCCGTGAAGAAGCAGGTGCGACGGGTGCTGCGATGATTGCCGCGGTCGGCGTCGGCCTTGCGCCGGATATGAGAACAATTATCAAGGATTGGGTCAGCCCTACCCTTTCCAGCCCCGAGGGGCCCGACGCCGGACTCGTCCAAAAATATAACCAGATTTTCCCCAGCTACACCGCTTCGGTCGCCGCTCTGGCACCGATCTGGAAGCAATTGTAAATAAAGGAGATGCGTGCATGAGCCGCAAACTCGTGGTCATCGGGGACCATTTCATGCTGCCCGAAATATTTGAAGAAAAGCTCCGCGAAGCCTGTGGCGATGCTCTGGAGATACGCGGTTTCAGACAGGATTGGCCGGATCGTCCAATGGAGCATGGCTATGCCGTTTCCGGCATGGACGGCCTGAAAGAATATATGGGTTCGGCCGATGAAGTCGTAGACATGATTGGCGACGCGGAAATACTTGTCACGCAACTCGCTCCAATGTCACGGACAATGCTCGACCGGCTACCGGGGCTCAAAATGATAGCCGTCACGCGCGGTGGCCCGGTGAACATTGACATGAAGGCAGCACGCGACCACGGCTTGCGGGTAGTCAACGCACCGGGACGCAATGCGTCGGCAGTGGCTGAATTTACCCTTGGTGCCATTCTGGCTGAGACGCGCAAAATTCGGGTTGGCCATGAAGCTCTGCGACAGGGTATCTGGCGCGGTGATCTCTATCGCGCTGACACAACGGGGCGTGAGCTCTCGGAAATGACAGTGGGTGTTGTGGGATACGGCCAGATCGGCAGCCGTGTGGTGCGCCTGCTCCGTGCTTTCGGGGCAAAGGTGCTCGTGCATGACCCCTATGTGCAACTCAACCCGGCAGATGCCGCAGACGGCGTAGAACTCGTCAGTTTTGATCGCCTGCTATCTGAAGCCGATCTCGTCACGATGCACCCGCGCGTAACGGAAGAGACCACCGGGATGATGAATGCAAAATCATTCGCCAAGATGAAACCCGGAGCGACTTTCGTAAATACCGCACGCGGTCCGCTTTGCGATTACGATGCTCTGACAGAAGCTTTGCTATCCGGACACATCGGAGGGGCAATGCTTGAAACCTTTGGTGTAGAACCGGTCCCCGCTGACTGGCCTTTGCTTAAACTTGATAATGTAACGCTGACACCGCATATCGCGGGTGCGTCGGTTCGCACCGTCACTTTCGCGGCTGAACAGGCTGCAGAAGAAGTGCGCCGATATATTGCAGGTGAACCCGCCTGGCACCTGTGTTGAGGAGAATATCATGAACGAGAACCAACTGCGCCAATCCATCATCGACGGCTGCCTTGCCATGTCCCGCTCGGGGCTTAATCGCGGCTCATCAGGCAACATTTCGCTGCGCGCTGGCGATCATATGTTGATTACGCCGTCGGCGATCCCCTATGAGCAGATGACGCCGGACATGATCGCAAAAATGCGGATCGACGATGATAGTGGCGCCTTTGAAGGTCTGAGAAAACCATCAGTCGAATGGCCATTTCACCGTGATATTCTGCGCGCACGTCCCGAAATGAATGCGGTGGTTCACACCCATGCTCGCTTCGCCACGATCCTTTCGGTGGCACGCAAACAGATCCCGGCTGTGCATTACATGATTGCAGCCTTTGGTGGTCCAACAATTCGCCTTGCCGACTATGCCACCTATGGCACAGCAGAATTATCCCGCAACATCATTACTGCGCTCGACGGTCGCCAAGGTTGCCTGATGGCCAATCACGGCATGGTTGTCTGCGCCGATACGCTGACACGCGCCTTATGGCTCGCCCATGAACTCGAAGCGCTGGCTGACCAATATTACCACGCGGAACTCATTGGTGGGGCGCATATCCTTTCGAATGAAGAGATCGAACGCACCGCACGCGGCTTTGCAAGCTATGGCGTTCAGGACCGCAAGCCCGACGCTGCCTGATCGATAGGAGCCAATAGTGGTGGACACAGCAAACCCTTCCAATCCAACCATACCACCTCAATTGCAGGCGGAATTCGATGCGCTTGTCCGGCTTTCGGCAAAAGTGGGGCAAGATCCTCTGCTGGTGCAGGGGGCTGGTGGCAACACATCGTTGAAAATCGGTGATGTGATGTGGATCAAGGCATCAGGCACCAATCTGGGTGATGCGCTTGAACGGAATATTTTTGTGCCAACCGCATGGAAGGACATTGCTCGTTCGCTAAAAGAAGGATCACCCGAGGCTGACCAACCTGCGGCTTTTCTGCTTGGTGATGGAAGTTTGCGACCTTCAATCGAAACCTGTCTTCATGCGATTTTCGATGCGGCGGTTGTTGTGCATGTCCACTGTGTTTCGACCATCGCGCTAGCTGTTTTGCGCGATGGAGAACAGCGCATCAAACAACGCCTGCCAGATATTGAATGGGCGTGGGTGCCTTATCGGAGGCCAGGAGCGGAGCTGGGACGAATGCTCCTTGAAAGACGCAGGACGGAAAATGTCGCGATTCTTGGCAATCACGGCCTGCTGGTCGCAGCAAATAGTGTGGCAGAAGCGGAAATCTTGTTGGAAGAGGTTTGCTACAAGCTCCGGCTTGTAGCGGCCTCCGGTGCGGGAAAGACTCCCGATCCCGCACCGGATGGTTATAAGCCACTGACGACGGATCACGCTCTGGCCAAGGCAATGACAGTTCACCGCCTTCGTGAAATTGCGTTGGGCGGCAACATGTATCCCGATCATGTCATCTTTTGCGGGCCGAAGATCGGCAACGCCGAAAAGCCTTCGGGCGAAATTCTGATCGTCGATCCGGAAGGCCGCGTATTTATCAAAGCAGACGCGAATACGGGGGCCGAAGCACTCGCAGGCTGTCTTGGCAATGTTCTGCTACGCCTTCCAGACCATATCGAGGTCAATTATCTGACCATTGAGGATGCTGCTTCCCTGCTGAACTGGGATGCAGAAAAATACCGGCAGAGTTTGAATGTCTGAAAAACTTTATCTCGGAATCGATCTCGGCACATCAGGGGCGCGTGCTGTGGTGATCAATGATCAGTCGAGGCAGATTTCATCAGGCAGAGCAACGATTGAAGGCAATCATCGCAGCCCTGTTCAATGGCATCGCGCAATGGAAGTCGCGTTGGATAAAGCCCTTTCAAGCGTGGAGCGCAAAAAAATTCACGCAGTGGCTGTCGACGGCACATCGGGTAGTGTCCTGCCTGTCGATAATGCAGGCAGACCGCTGGCCGATGCGCTGATGTACAACGATCCACCGTCAGACTTGCATGCAGCTGCCGCGTTGCAAGGATTGTTGGAGCCGGGAAGCCTTGCAGGCGTTCCAGCGCTACTGCGCGCGCAGTCCTTCCTGTCGCTACATCCAGCGCATATCTTGCATCAAGCTGATTGGCTTACCTTCCTGTTTTCCGGACGCTTTGTTTCCGATGACAACAACGCGCTTAAAACAGGCTATTCTTCTCTCACACGAAGCTGGCCCGAATGGATGGCCCAGCACGCGCTGTACCCGGCGCTCCCCGATGTTGTTGAACCCGGTACGATCATTGGCACCATCACGCAAAATGCTGCAAAACGCTTTGCGCTATCGCCCAGAACCCTTGTGATTGCGGGCACCACTGATGGCTGCGCATCCTTTATCGCTTCCGGTGCGCGTGAACCGGGCGATGCGGTTTCGGTTCTTGGGACGACACTGACTTTGAAATTGCTTTCCAACAAGCCCATCAATGCGCCGGAATTTGGCATTTACAGTCACCGGCTGCTGGGAAACTGGCTGGCAGGCGGTGCCTCTAACGCGGGCGGCGCAGCCTTGCTTAGTCACTTCACCGCTGATGAAATGACAGCGCTGAGTGCCATGGTCAATCCAGACAAACCAACGGGTCTCAACTACTATCCTTTACCCAGCAAGGGCGAGCGCTTTCCGGTCAATGATCCTGAATTGCCACCCCGATTAACGCCGCGTCCAGACGATGCTGCCACTTTTCTTCAAGGAATGTTTGAGGGGATAGCCACTATCGAAGCGAAGGGTTACGCTTTACTTGAAAAATTGGGAGCACCAGCTTTGAGGTCTGTTCGTTCGATGGGGGGCGGCGCCAAGAATTTGCAATGGACAGCCATTCGCTCCAGAAGTCTTGGCGTGCCTGTTATCAATGCCGCGTCCGATGAAGCCGCATCTGGTGCTGCCCGACTGGCTCTTATTGGAGCGAACAATGCTTGAAATAGTGGACCTGTTGGAAGTGGCTTCACAGTTCGATGCATTTTTCATCGATCAGTTTGGGGTTCTGCTGGATGGTGAGAGGCCCTATCCGGGTGCGCGAGAAGCATTAGCGGCGCTCAGCGATCTTGGAAAACCGATTCTTCTTCTATCGAATTCCGGAAAGCGGGGCGAAGCCAATGCCCGCCGGCTGGTTCAACTTGGGTTTGCGCGGAGCTTGTTTCAGGAAGTCTTAAGTTCCGGCGAAGTTGCGCACGCACAATTGGCTTCGGCTATCGGCATCCATTTGCCGCCAAAGCCAAAAATCTGGCTTCATTCACGCGATGGCGATTTGTCTGCTGTTGAAAATCTTCCGGTCGAATTGGTTCAAGCGCCAGAGAGTGCTGATTTACTGCTGCTGGCTGCCAGCAATGCGGATAGGATATCACTCGACGAATATTCGCATTTGTTAAGATCGGCGGCGGACCGCAACATTCCATGTTGGTGTACCAACCCGGATATCGTCATGCTCACGGCTCATGGACCAAAGCCAGGCGCTGGACGAATAGCGCAGGAATATGGCGCAATCGGCGGGTCGGTTACGCTTATCGGCAAACCCTATCCCATGATCTATCAGGAAGCGGCACGAAGACTGGAGTTGAAAAATCCACGCGTGCTTTGCATCGGTGACAGTATCGAACATGACATTGCAGGCGGCTTCACTGCGGGGCACAAGACCTGTCTTGTCGGTAGCGGAATTCACGCGCGCTCATCCATCAAAGATTTGGAGTTGGAAGCAAGAGAAAGTGGAGTGATGTTCGATTACTACATCACCGCTTTCCGATTGAAGGAAGAGTCGCGGCTGCGTTTTTTTGTGCGCGGGTAAGCAACAGAGGATGGGAAACGCTTATTGGATCATCGTGCAGGATATTTCGGGGCGCCTCAGATTTGGCGGTTGTGTTGCAAAAATCCAATTTGAACGGAGCGCGGCTTAACTCTGGACGCGATTAAGCAGCGAGGGTTTGGAACTTTTGTTTGATAGATAGTGCATTTCGTTATTTAAAGACGGCTTGCTCTTAGTCTCTTCAAGTCGGCTCTCTGCTTCGCATTGCGATATCGCTATTCCGTTGGTCTCACTCCCAGCAATGGAGGGTTGAATGATCGAGATCAATGCCGGGTTCCGCCATCATTTCCTTGCGATTGCGCAGGCTCAATTGCAAACCAGGTACTACCGGACGCACAGCGGGCCCAAGGGAGTGACAGTACCGGATGCGTTGTGTTGCACAAGAAATTACGACACGAGCAATTTTTGCCATTCTTCGCCAAACAGCCTGCTTGCACAGTGGCGATGGAAGCGTGTTCCAGCAGTCATCATTGGGGCCGTCGGAGGGGCGTCCATCCCATCACAACCGTCATCCGTCCCGCTCATCCCGAATTTCCACACGACCTCGTTCCGACGCCATCACCGCCTTATTTAGTCATCGCGTGCTTTGCATGGAAACTTGTAGAGGTAGGATCGGTTGACAAAGAGGGCTGTTTGCTTGAGCGGCCAAACCCCTGCGGCCGTCATGGTGGATATCAGGCTGGGCTCCTACATCGCCAATAATCAGCGCGCGAAAAGACGCCAGTTAAGAAAAGTCAGAGTTTCAGGTGGGTTCGACCACATTGACGCTTTCGAGAGCGTCGTCGCGGCTTGGTAAGCGAAAGTCGTGCGTGAACGGAAGGTGACAGGCGCACGTTCGATCGTAGCGTATAATTTTGAACCAATGTTGTTCGCCCCTCATAAAAGCAGCTGGTGATAATGATAAGAGGCATCCGCGGCACTTAATAGGTCTATATCCAACACAACCTGTTTCGGGTCGATGAACGATGGAACCGACAGCGATCGATTGCGTTGCTTGTATCAGGAGGAACAAACATGTCGATACGGTTTCATATAGCAGCGCTGCTTAGTATCGTCGTTAATGCGGTTGTTTTTGGCATCGGCGCAATAACGGTACTCTCGGTGCCATCACTTGCACTGCAGGCGAAAATGCTTCTGCCGTTATGTGTAGCGACGAGTTTGATCGTTGCTCCACCTATTTCTTGGTGGTTCGCGCCGCGTTTGCGAAACAGATACTGGCGTCAGCACACTCCCACACATGTGTAGTTTACCTGTGCCCTTCCCTTGAAAGTCAACATGGTGGGCCTAATTCAGTTGATAGCCTGGAGCAACATTATGTCAGAAACAGACCCAAAACGTGCTTGGAAAATAGCGGCAGATAACCGTGTGTGCTTTTACGGGTGGAATGGGAAGCAAGTCCCAATGACACCCATTGTGCGTGAAGAAGAGGGAACGATTTATTTCCTTGCTGATGCAGACAGTGAAAAAGTGACTGATATTCACGGGAAATTACCTGTGCAGCTTACTTTTTCCAACGAAGCCTCCAATGACTATTTGTTCATCGCAGCTGATGCTCAAATCTCAAATGACCGCTTCAAGATCAAAGAATTATGGACCCCTTTGGCAAAAGCATTCTGGGATTCAGAGGATGACCCGGACATCCGACTGATCGTGGTTTCTCCAAACCATGCAGAATTCTGGGACGGCCCGGGCAGGGTCGCTGCAACAGCAAAAATGCTTTTTGCGTCTGTCACGGGCAACAAACCCGATATGGGCGATAATCGCGAAACCGGAATGTAGAACGGGCAGACGGAAAGAACTGTCTTTTGTTTAGAGTTAGCTTTGCCCAAATTTGTCCACTGCTAACATGAGCTGGCTTTTCCGGAGCAGCACAACCGCTGACCTCCGGAACCGCCAACAACGTGGCTAGGACTGTAACTCGGTTTCATCGACGGGGTGGCATGCAGGCGTCGTTTCATAATCGAACATCTTATGATTGGCCGCCGTAGAAACCTGATTTCTCGCCGACCGGTGTTCACACCATAAATCGCAGCATCATTATTGCAAATGACACGGTGATATCGCCGCCTATGCGGGTGGCGATCTGCGCAAATGGCATGAGTTCCATTCTGTTGGAAGCCGTCGAGATTGCGATGTCGCCCGTGCCACCCTGACCACTGTGGCAGCCTGCAACAATCGCAGTATCGATCGGATAGAGCCTGACCCATCTTGCGGTAATGAAGCCTGTTGCAATGAGGGAGGAGACTGTGGCAAACACAGTCACCACTGTTGGAAGCGTGAACACGGCGATGAAAGTATCCCACGGTGTCAGTGCCACGCCCATCGCAAACAGAAGGGGCCAGGTCACAATGGTGGAAAAGAACCGGTAAACTTGCCGGCTACCGTTTTCGATAACCTCATCAAACAGCCGCCCGATCTTTGCCGCAACGACGAGAAAAAGCATGGTTATCGGTGCGGGAAAAGCAGTTAGCTTCTGGATATACACACCCAGCAAATACAGGCTAAAGATCCTAATACCGGCGGCGGCAACATCTTTGATTTCAAGGGGTTTGGACGATATCCTCACTTTTGATCGCACATTATCTGTACCCGGCTGCAATTGCCCCTCGCCCGTGAAATTTGGACGATATTTTCCCAGCAGGTTAGTAGGCCGCAGAGAAGAACGGCGGTAAAACTCGCGAGCATCACGACTGGGATGATCTGTGCGAACAAGGTATCCTGCGGCTGATGCAGGATGAGACAATATCCCACAGAAAGCGGTATTGCCCCCTCACCCAGGCCTCCGGCCATAATGGGGGCGACGATGAAGAACAAACTGTGCGAGGCAGTTAATCCCATCGCCATGCCCACAAGGGTGCCGACGATAAACGCTACAATGGAACCTGCAGCAAGCGGAACAAGGATCTTCAAAAATCCTTGCACCAGCACCTGACGGTCCATGCTGATGATACTTCCGACAATGATAGCGGAGATATAAAGATAGAGGAAATTTGACTGCTTGCAGAATGTCGTGACAGCGGCCGCGACTGACGGCGGAATAACCCCATAGAAGACTGCGGCAGAAGGCACGACGAATGTCATGATGGCAGCGCCGCCCATCAAGCCGAGAATAGGGATCCGCCTGCCCAGCTCCATGAAAATGAATCCACCAACCGACAGAATGCCAATTGCCATCGTCAAATCAGAAGGAACCTTGTCGATTGATACGAAGCCGATGATCAGCAGTGTTAAAAGCAGATAGATTGGAAGCGGCACAACGCCGATGCGTAGGCTCTGCGCGAACCAGAATCCTGCACGCCAGTCTACTTTGTTAGCTTTTTGATTTGTCAACTTACGATGAACCATTTTTCCTCGTCAATGGAATGAAACGTCCCGCTGTCGAGCATCCCATTTGGGTCTTGCAGACGCTCTGCATCTATCGGCGAGGGAACGCTGCAGATGCGAAAAGAGAATGTTTTTCTGAGTGCTAGGATGTTTTGTTTACAAAGAGATGATGAACGCCTTCCCCACAGATCAATCCTTGCTTCGGCAAGGATCGCATCACAAGGAGTCGTGGGTTGTGCGCTTTGACCTGCAGGCGCGGTGGTCCAATCACCGCAACATTTTTGGGTCAGCCTTCCAGAACTGTTAGCTTGAGGGAGACTCATCGCGACGCACGCTTCCGCGCCTGTTTGGCACGGCGAGCGTTGGGTATGTTAGCAAGGCATAAAATATCATCAAAAATTTGGTCAATCACTACACATAAGTTCTAGTTTGAGAGCTGAATGAATTGCCGTAGCATTTTTATGAGCGCAATTCCCCAGATGTAGGGATGCCACTGGAAAGGGCAGAAGGAGGCACACCGGCGGCTCGAGTGGCCTGGGCTTAGCGACCAGCTATGATCGATTGCAGGAAACATCCCAATGAGCGATGGGATGCGTCTTGGTCACACCTGTGGGGAAGGTGCTCTGGGTCAACGGCTTCCGCTGTCCTGCCAAAACTTACGGAAATCATAGATGCGGAGTTTGCGCTTCCAAACGGGAGTTGAAGACAAGCCTATTCAAGCACAGAACGCAGGAGCCTCTCCAGAATGCATCCAGCATTCACGGAGAGCCAATCGATGAACGGTTTGAGACAGCCCTTGTAACCAGACGAGCAAGCCCGCCTCATTTTGGCTCAGGACATCCAGCGATGACGTGTCAACAGACACGACTTGTAAACAGGTCCCCCACTGTGAGACGCCGCCCTTGCACCGTATGCAGCAACAACGACCTACGAGCGCCTGCTAGGGCAGTCGGCCGCTCCCGCCTTCGTGCTGACGCTCCATAAATTTGCGGGTCAGTTGCACAAGGCATTCGTGAGCTTCCGCTTCCGTAAGTCCGGTCTGGAGTTTCCCGTCGAACTCGGCGGGTTCGTTCCGGTAGGCTTCAATTACCGACCAGGTTCCGTCATCATCTTCTCTAAGCTTATAGCCGTTCTCAATCATATCGTCCGTCCTCATGCCTCAGATACCCGGGCAGCGGCATCTTTGCTGATTGATCCCAGATACATGTCGTCGGTGCATGTCCTAAGGTCTGGGCCAAGCAGGCCCAAACTGTTTCATGTCTGCGACGCTGCCCTCGGCAAGCGTCTGTTGATATCTGCTAAAACGCATCTGATCTCACGGGGTTCCGTTTGACACCCTATTTGGACGGCGCGGAGATTGATGATTTTCTCATTTCAGTACGCACAACACGCAGCATTCGTTGCGTGGCAAGGAATTGAGCCATACTGGCTGGTCTTAAACGCACAGCTGCAAGCGTCGCTTTATACTAAATAGAACAGCTATTTGCTAAAGAGAGCTTATGTCTTGAACTAAGGTCATTCTCTCATTTGAAGTGGCAGCACGCGCCACGCGCCTCCCGTCGCTTGCACACGTGCTAGTATAGCCCTGCTAAAGGGAAGAAGCGTTCCGATCGCCGATGCTTAGACAGCCTACGATGCCCGCGCCCGACAGTCACTCATAGGGCGCCTCAGACAGCAAGGCTGCTGCCATTCATCGGGAGGAGTACGCCCACCAGACCATCCGATCCCTATGCTCAGCCAACCTTGACTTCCCATCCCTGAACCGTATCTGTGGCTCGAAAGGTTGGCGCTGTCAGGAAGGCAAGAACTACGACGGAAACCCGTGTGGGCTTATTCTATTCCTTTCGACCACCCAAGAAAATCCCAATTATTTATTGAGGGGATGCTTGCCGAACGACGAAAATCCGGACTTGCCGAAGCGAGGACAAAGGGCCTGGCACAATGCGTCGCGCGGTCAACGACCGCATAATTGGACATGGCAGCGGTGGCGCTATCCTTGATGTGCGTTCAAAATCGGGTCTTTCGAGCGCTTACTGTCTCTTAACATGGCTTTGGCTATGTCGCCTTTTGCAACTTTACCTGATAATTTCCGTTTCATATGCGCTTTCCTATCATGTTCGGGGACCTAATTTGTATCTTGAAATCATCATTGTCGTGCTTCTCACGCTTCTCAACGGTGTTCTGGCCATGTCTGAGCTTGCCGTTGTGTCATCACGGCCGGCGCGCCTACGCGTTATGGCCGACAAGGGAAGCAGGGGCGCCCAGATTGCTATTTCCCTGGCGGAAACCCCGGGACGTTTTCTCTCGACCGTTCAGATTGGCATTACATTGGTCGGCATTTTGTCAGGTGCATTTTCGGGCGCCACGCTGGGCGCGAGACTGACCGGCTGGTTGGTCAATCAGGGTTTGTCCCCTTCAATTGCCGATGCATTGGGTGTGGGGTCAGTGGTGGTCTGCATTACCTATCTCTCGCTGATTGTTGGTGAGCTGGTCCCCAAGCAGATCGCCTTGCGTGAGCCGGAAGTCGTTGCAAGCCGCGTTGCTCCCGCCATGGTTCTTCTGTCAAAACTTGCGGCGCCATTGGTGTGGTTGCTCGATACATCCGGCCGACTTGTGCTCAAAATGCTCGGGCAATCGGGGCAATCTGGAGACAGTGTCACCGATGAGGAAATCAAATCCGTGCTTGCAGAAGCACACCACGCCGGCGTGATTGAGACGGAAGAATCGCGGATGATCGCCGGCGTGATGCGTCTGGCTGATCGGACCGCTCGGGGGTTGATGACGCCGCGGCTCGATGTGGAAATGGTGGATATTTCGGACGATATCGAGTCGATTCGCGACCAGCTCAAAAGCAGCAGTCGCTCCCGGCTTCCGGTTCGTGGTAAGGATTCTGAGGAAATTATCGGTGTGCTCCAGGCTCGTGACTTCTTTCATCACCTCTCAACGAGTGGCGATGTGCGGATCCGCGACATCGTCAAGGATGTTCCGGTGGTTTCCGACTTTTCCGATGCGCTGGACGTGGTTGAAGCAATCCGCGGTACTCCAACCCATATGGTGCTTGTCTATGACGAGTACGGCCATTTTGAGGGCGTCGTCACTGCCGGCGACGTGATGGAAGCTATTATTGGTGTCATGCAGGAAGACCACGTTGCAGAACAGGCCATCGTGCGGCGCGCCGATGGCTCCTATCTTGTTTCTGGCTGGATGCCGATTGACGAATTTTCCGAGTTCATGCGCTTTCCGATTGAGGATGATGTTGAATACAATACGATTGCCGGCTACGTCCTGGAGGAGCTCAAGCATCTGCCAGACGTCGGTGAAAGCTTTAGTCGGAATGGATGGACCTTCGAGATCGTCGACCTGGATGGCCGACGCATTGACAAATTGCTGGTCAGTTCGCAACAGCAGGATGCAGGATAAAGGTGGCGCGCGAGGTCAGCGCGCGCCAATTCTGCCTAGCTTTTATGATGGACGGATTGCAATGCGTAGACGGGGGTGGATATCCCTTCCATTCGCGCCTTGAGCTGAAGCGACAAATATTGCGAATAATGCCGCGATTGATGCAGGTTGCCGCCATGGAACCACAGCGCTTCCTGCTGCGTCGGCTTCCACATATTGCGCTGTTCGCCTTCCCACGGCCCGGGATCCTTGGGCGTTTCAGAACCCAAACCCCAGACCTTGCCCACCTTGTCTGCCGTTTCCTTGTCAATAATGTCCTCAACCCAGCCATTCATGGAACCATAGCCGGTTGCATAAACGATCAGATCGGCCGGCAATTCCGTGCCGTCGACAAGTCTGACACTGTTGTCTGTGATCTCATCAATTTGCCCTGAAGCAAGCTTGATCTTGCCGTCAATGATGAGCTGGGAAGCACCAATATCGATATAGTAGCCGGACCCGCGTCGCAGATATTTGAGAAACAGCCCCGATCCATCGGAACCAAAATCGAGTTGGAAGCCAGCTTTTTCAAGTGCTGAGTAGAAATCGGCGTCGATCTCACGGATCCTGTCGTAGATTGGTATCTGGAACTCATGCATGATACGATAGGGAAGCGAAGCGAAGATCAGATCGGCCTTGGCGGTCGTGATGCCGTTCTGCACCGCCTCTTCCGAGTAGAGTGCGCCCAGCCCATGTTTCATCAAAGGCTCCGAGCGGACGATATGCGTCGATGAGCGCTGAACCATCGTCACATCAACCCCAGCTTCGCAAAGGGCTGCACAAATATCGTGGGCAGAATTGTTCGACCCGATGACCACGACCTTCTTGCCCTGATAGCCGTCCGGTCCCGGATGCTGGGACGAATGTTGCTGCTCGCCCTCAAAACGATCCTGCCCTTTGATGCTCGGAACATTCGGCTTGCCCGACATGCCGGTAGCAAAAACCAGGTGTTTGGGCCGCAGCGTGATTTCTTCGCCATCTCGGTCGATGACAACCGACCACTCCTTGTTGCTATCGTTCCATTTTGCCGACTTCACCGTGGAATGCGTCCAGTAATTAAGCTCCATCACTTTTGTGTAGAACTCCAGCCAGTCGCCAATCTTGTCTTTCGGCGCAAAAATCGGCCAGTTTTTCGGGAAGTCAATATAAGGCAGATGATCGTACCAAACCGGATCATGCAGACAGAGAGACTTGTAGCGCTTGCGCCATGAGTCCCCCGGACGCGCATTGCGCTCGACAATGATCGTTGGGACCCCGAGCTGACGCAGGCGCGCGCCCAGCGCTATGCCGCCCTGCCCCCCACCGATCACAAGCACATAGGGCTGTGTCTGATAACCAAGGCTACGCTCCTCCTCTTCGCGCTCTTCCTTCCAGGTCTTCGCACCAAGATTCTCACCGTGCTTTGCCCCGAGCGGCCGGGTCAAGCCGGATCTTTCCTCATGGCCTTTCAACTCCGACATGACGGTGAGAAGCGTCCATATCTTTCCGCCCTTCAGACGAATAAGTCCGTAGCCGCGTGCGACTTCAGTTTCAAAACAGATCCAGCTTTCCGTTACACCATCTGCATCCGTCGCCGCTTCCCCCGGCGCAACACGCCATTGAACCGGCTTTATCAACTGTAATTGCGATTGCAGCATGTCACGCAGCTGCTCATGCCCCTCCACAGTTTTGATATTCCAGGTGAAGGCAACCAAATCGCGCCAGTAGCAATCATCTACAAACATCGAAACCGCTTCGTCGATCCGGCCCGCTTCAAGTGCTGCGCCGAACCTTTCGAGCAAGGTCTGCACGCGCACGTTTGGTGTTTTCTCAAGCATTAAATTTCCTCCCATAGATGTTGGCGCCGAGCTCTCCCAAGCGCGGCGTTGCATGCGTCAGCGTTTAAGATCGATCAGTATTTTGAGCTGGGTGCCGGCAGGGTCGAGCAGGCTGTCAAAGCCTTCTCTGACGGCATCCTGCAACGCGATTGTCTTGGTCACGATGTTTTTTGCTGGGATCTGGCCGCTCGCAATCAGCCTGGCGACACGCGGCCAATAATGCGTGGGATAGGCCCATGCACCCCGGATATCGATATCCTTGAAAGTGACATCGAACCAGTTGAGCGGATTTTCATGCGGGTGAAGACCGGTCTGTACCACTACACCCTGTTTGCGCACGGCATCGGCGCAGTTTTTCAAGGCATGTTCATTGCCAACACATTCGATAGCTACGTCACAGCCGACATTGCCTTCAGTTGCCGCACGCACCACCTCGCCAACATCCTCTAGTTTCGGATTGATGGTATGCACATCACCGAGCTTTTCCCGGGCAAGCTGCAATCGCGTTTCATTGAGATCAGACAGAAATAGCTGCGAAGCGCCTGCGGCGCGTGCTGCCATTGCAACCAGAATGCCAATAGGGCCTGCGCCCGTCACCAGCACACTGTTGCCAGCCGTGACACCGCCACGATCGCAGGCGTAAACCGCTACCGCCGCAGGTTCGATCAACGCCGCTTCTTCATCACTGAGGTTATCGGGAATCGGCTGGACATTGTAACTGTTGAGCAAAGCCTGTTGGGCCATGCCGCCCGAATGCCAGGACAGTCCCGCAAGTGCCAGACTGGTGCTTAAATGATAAAGACCTCGTTGGGCAAAATAATCGCCCGCGCGCGGCATGATCAAGGGTTGTACCGACACGCGGTCCCCGATCTTGACGTGGCTGACATCCGCACCCACCGCTTTGACCACCCCGCCAAATTCATGCCCCAGGATCTGGGGGACAATCGCTTTGGTATAGGGATGCGGCTTTGTAGGAATTAAAATGGGACCATAGGCATATTCGTGCAGATCGGTCCCGCAAATACCGCAGAAACGGTTTTGGACCACGACCTGATCCGGGCCGGGATCAACAGGTGGTGGCACGTCTTCAACGCGCAGATCCTTGGCAGCATAAAAGCGCAATGCACGCATATATTTCTCCTCCATTTGCGTCATGGGAAGAAAAAGCAAGCCGCATGCCAATTGCTGTTCAAAGAATAAGTTACTGTTTTCGTGGGATTTTATCCTCGGGAGACGATTCAGCCTAAACGGATGCAACAGGTTGGATGCAACAGGTGTTGCAACTCCTGCATCATATTTGGGACTGTTTCAGTCGACGATGGATCGTCGACCGATTGACGCCCAGTTTTCGAGCCAGCGCTGAGATATTGTTGCCGCAGGCGTCAAGCTGACTGCGCAGGGTTGGCTGATCATTGTTCTCAAAAATATCCGGTTGAAGATGATCGGGCAGACAGTCGGTGGTAATGATCTGACTGGTCGCCATTGCCGCTGCAACACGCAACGTATTGTCCAGCTCACGCAGATTTCCCGGCCAGCGATAGGCAGCGAGTTTCGCCTTCGCTGAGCGGTCAGTCGTGAGCTTTTCACCCTCTTCATCCCCGATGCGGCGCAAGAGGTGGTCAACGAGACTATCGAAGTCTTGCCGGTTGCGCAGTGCAGGCAGGGTCAGTGTCGCCGCATTGAGACGATAAAGCAGATCTTCGCGAAACCGGCCCTGGGCGGCGAGAACTGCCAGATCATGATGGGATGCTGACAACAGCCGGAACTTGACGGGCTTCGGTTTCAGCGCACCCACCGGCTGGATTTCGCTTTCCGAGAGAACGCGCAACAATCGGCTCTGCAGGACAAGCGGCATATCGCCAATCTCGTCGAGGAACAAGGTGCCGCCATTGGCCGCCTCAATGAGCCCGATCTTTCCCTTTTGCGTCGCACCGGTGAAAGCACCTGCCACATAGCCGAACAACTCGGATTCGATGAGCTGTTCGGGTATAGCCGCGCAATTGACCGCAATAAACGGACCGGATTTAGCGCTGCTGTCGTGAATGGCGCGTGCCAGATATTCCTTGCCGCTGCCGGTTTCACCCCTGATTAGAATGGGGAGATGGCGGTCCGCAAGTCGTGCGGCGCGGGCCTGGAGCGCCTCCATGGCCGGATCACCGAAACTCAACTGACGAAGGGCGGCGGGCAAACGGGTGGCCTGACTGGGCGTTGAGGTGCGGAAACTGCTGACAGGGGCAATCGCACTTGCAAACAGGGTGAGACCGTTGCGCGCCTCAAGCAGACGCTCACCGTTAGGTCGTCCTCGCATCAGCGTCGGAAGTTGCTCAATCTCGATATCGAAGACGTCGGAAATCGGCTTGCCGATGAACTGTCTTGTCGCAAGATCAGGGCGGCCCATCGCGCGCGCAACTGCGCCAAAGCCGCCATGCGTCAGGCCCGTGATGATACCATTGCCGTTGACGGTGAGTGCTGCATCCGGATCGACATCGAGAAAATCCGGTAATTTTGCCAGACGCAGAACCCAATCTTCGCCCGCTCGGGTCATCAAATTGGCAAGCTCGATCCGCCGCGCGGTTGACGCAACCAGATGCAACGCCAATTGCTGGCTGGCTTTTGCCGTTGGTGAGCGCAGCTGCGATATATCGAGCACCGCCGAAAGATCACCGAACGTATCGAAAATGGGCGCAGCCGTGCAGGTCAAGCCGATGTGGCAGGCATCAAAATGATCGTCCTGATGAATGATTACCGGTTTGCCCGAAACCATGCAGGCGCCGACGGCACATGTTCCTGCACGATCTTCCGACCATTCCGATCCGAGATAAAGACCCGCCTTGCGCAACTGATTATCGAATGTCGGATCGCCCATGAATTCAACCGTGACGCCGCGCGCATCTGAAAGCAGCAAAACATAATTCTGATCTGCAACCTGCCTGAAGAGGGCTTCAAGACCGCTACGCCCGATGCGAATAAGTTCCTCCGATTGCTCGCGATGCTCACGCAGCAATGTATCGGGCACGATATAAGCTTGCTGGGTCTGAGCGGGATTAAGTTGATAATCGTTGAGACAACGTAGCCAGGATTGGATCACCGGACGATCACGATCCGAGGCGCCACCCATGGCGACGCGCTCAATCTCCTTGATGTGCGACAGTGCCGACACCATGATCCTCCTCCTCTGGCCAATGCTGGCACAAGTCAGACCTTGCTTCAAGTCGCGATCATGACCGTGTTCAACCGTGCATAGGCATTCTTTCTCCGTCCCTTTCACGACTTGCCATCTCATATGAAGGTGATTAAATTACTCATCTTTAATCCCTGACAGCTGGCACCGCCAGGTGGTCGCCTTGACGAGGACATTTCTCAGATTGAGCTTTTGGCATTCGATGATTTGGAACGCGGACGGTATCCGTGTGACCGCCCCGGTGAAATGGCGCGTTCTGGACGGATTGGTCAGCGTCTTTTGGGAGGCTGAAAGTCCTTCCGGCGCTTCGGGTTATTTCTTGTCACATGATCCGCGCATCATGATCTTCTTCCAGGATGTGTCGTCGAAAATTCGCATATCGAACCAGCAGCGCTTTGGCGAAAGCCACCGACGACCCATGGCGCGGGCAATTTACATTCCGGCTGGTGTACCGCTGTGGACAAGCACGGTCGCAGCGCACCGCTTTTCTCATCTCAATCTACACTTTCACAAAGATCGCCTGCTCAAATATCTGCGGCCATCCCTGGGGATCTCGCTCGCGATGACCACGATGCGCAGCCCTGTTGAACTGCATGATATCGGTGCCCTTGAAGTGCTCGCAAAGTTGCTCGAAGAGGAAGTCAGCAATCCCTCTCAGCACACATTTTATGTCGAGAATCTCATCGGCACTATACTAGCACGATTGCTTGTCACTGCGTGTGACCAGAAGAGGCCGGGCAATGGCCGATTGACACAAGCTCAGTTGAACAAGCTCAACGCAAGAATAGGCGTCAGTCACAATGGTCGCCTCAGTGTTTCAGAGATGGCCGCAACTGTGGGTCTGTCCGAAAGCTGGTTTTCGAATGTGTTTAAACAGACCACAGGCCAGACACCGTTACAATGGCAGTTGGCCAAGCGGATTGATCGCGCACAGGAGCTTTTGCGCGTCAAGGAGGCCACGGTGGCGGAGGTGGCCGCTCAACTCGGCTTCACGGATCAAGCCCACCTGACCAAAGTGTTCCGACAGGTGGTGGGCGAAACTCCGGCCGCCTGGCGCCGGCTCGATCATAACGGCCTTTAATCGCTGTTCGGCGGCGCTCCTTGCGCCCGATCGTAAAGCGCACGCAGTGATCCTTTACCAGCTCCGACGCAATGTCGCGGTGATTTCACGGCCCGGATTATAGAAATCTGCGCCAAAGCCACCATAGGCCACATATTTCTTGTCGAACAGATTGCTGACATTGACTTCAAGGGTCGACTTATCCAGGAATTCATAACTGAGCGCCGCATCGAAGACCACACTCGCATCAGCGCCCGAATTATTGGCGGCCGTGAAATAATAGGCCCCGGTATAGCGCGTCCCCAGGCCAAGGGTAAGATTTCCGATCTTGCCGTGGCCAGGCAGGGTATAGTTGGCCCATAATGAAGCGAGATGATTGGAGACAAATTGCGGTTTGTTGCCTTCCGTTCCGTCTCCCCCGTTCTCTACAATTTCGGGATCAAGATAGGAGTAGGCCGCGGTGAGACTGAAATGATCCGTGATTTCCGCCTTGGCTTCAAGATCAATGCCCCGGACGCGGATTTCACCAATCGTGCTTGGCTGCGCAGTGATGGGATCAGTGATCGAGATATTGTTCTTAGTCAGGTCATAGAGCGCGAGCGTGAACAGCGCTGGAAAGGCTTCCGGGCGATATTTGACACCAACTTCAAACTGCTCGCCGCGCTCCGGATCCACACCGATGGCGGGTGGGGCCACCGACTGCGCATAGCTGCCATAGACAGCCCATGCGTCACTGACCTTATAGGTGAGGCCAAATCGGCTGGTCAGCTCATCGAAATCCGCTTGGGTGCTGCTGTTTCTGATCAAGTTTGTCTGCTGCAAATCCAGCCAGTCATTGCGCAGGCCGATGCTGGCAATCCATTTCTCGGCTATTGTCAAATCCTGCTGCAGATAAAGCGCTGTCGTCCTTTGCTTGCTGGCGACATTGCTAAAGAGCGGCACGCTCGCCGGCGCTCCTGTGTAAACCGGATTTGTCCAGTCTATACTCGGTGCGCTCCCAAACCGCGTCGCGTTGTTGGCTTTGTAATCATTATATTGCAGGCCAAGCATGGTGCGACTTTTCACATTGGCAAAATCCGTTTCATAGGTCACATTCGCATCGCCAATAAAATTGTTTCCCGACGCTTCATTGCCAAAGTAGGAGCGTCCGGCAATGGTCGAACCATCAGAAGGCGTCGAGGATATGTAGGCATAGCCGAAATCCGTGCTCTGCTTGCTGTAGCGGCCATTGACACGCAGGCTGAACCCGTTGCCGAAATCATGATCAAACATGGCGCTGACGCTGTTTCGATCCGTACCGCGGTAATTATAGTCAGGTTCGCCAAAAAAGCGGCTGCGGCTGAAATCCGTGCCCACCGGATGGCCACCGCTGCCTGGCACACCGTTTTTATGAAGGTGATCAAAAACAATCGTCAGATTGGTGGCGTCATCGGGTCGCCAAGTCAAACCACCCGTAATGAACTTTTCATCATCGCGGGAGTAATCATATTCGGCATCTCCATCGCGGAACTTTCCCGTCAACCGGTAGGACACTGTGTCATCAGGGGTAAGATTATTGCCAAAATCAAATCCCACTTCCTTGCGGCTGAATGAGCCACCTGTCACATAGGCTTCACCGAACCGTTCATTGCGCGGTCGCTTGCTGACATAATTAACTGAACCGCCGGGATCTGAAACACCAAAAACCGTTGAGTTTCCGCCCTTAAGAACCTCGACACGGTCGAAGGCATAGGGTTCTTCCCGAATGCCCCCAAACGGGCGTCCCAGGGGGAGGCCGTCGCGGTAAGTGGTTGCATCGAAGCCACGAATTTTAAAGAAATCAAAACGATCATCTGAACCGTAGAAGTCGGTGGAAACGCCGGCGGTGTACTGCAAGACCTGTTCAACACTCTGCGCTCCGCGCTGCTGGATTTCCTTTGCAGTAATAACCGACACAGAGGCGGAGGTGTCGAGAATATCCGTCGCCAGCTTGCTGCCACTCACCGTACGTGTCGCAACGATCGTGCTTCTATCATCATCGGAGCCCTTGCCATCAACAGTAATCGTCTCGAGGATGACCGTCGCAGTTTCGGGCTTTTGCTGCGGTATATTCTGCGCTCGACCATTCGCAGGCATCAACATCACCCATGCCGCACAACTGAGCAAGAGCTTGGTTCCTGTCCGCTCTGCGATTGACCGATTGTCTTCAGACAGTGTGCTTACCATGATGTTGTTCCGGATTAGAGCTTCGGTTACCAGCAGACACGTCCGGGGCGTGAGACAATAGCCTTGTCTGGCCCCCGCGATATCCCGCTATGTTGAGGGCTTTCCACTAACTTGAGACTATTTATCCAGTATTGTAAAATCCAGCATTATTGTAGAAAGCGACGGTTATTTCAGCGCAATATTGCCCGGCATTCGCTGCTGGCCTTGACGCTCGCGCTTTAAGCTGAGACTGAAAGACAAGTTTTACAGCCCGCGAAAGTATCTCGATGCAAAGCCTTGTCCGCTCCCTGTTCCTTCTTGCTGCGATCTGTGGTGTGGTCTTGGCGCCCACAGCTGCGAAATCCGAGCAAGAACAAGGCTATCCAATTGTCGTAAAGCACGCTTTCGGAACGACGATGATTGAGAAAAAGCCGGTGAGAATTGCCAGTGTGGCTTGGGCCAATCACGAAGTCGCTCTTGCGTTGGGGGTTGTCCCCGTCGGCATGGCTGCGGCAAATTTCGGAGATGACGATGGCGACGGAGTCTTGCCCTGGGTCACAGAACGGCTGAAGCAACTCGGTGCTGAAACGCCCGTGCTTTTCGACGAAGGTGATGGAATTGATTTTGAAGCGGTTGCGGCGACCAGCCCCGATCTGATCCTTGCGGCTTATTCGGGATTGAGCGAATCCGATTATCAGACATTAAGTCAGATCGCGCCAGTGGTTGCCTATCCCGATGCTGCTTGGTCGACCGACTGGCGCCAGATGATCCGGCTCAACAGCACCGCCATGGGCCTGGCAAGCCAAGGCGATGCACTGATCAACAAGATCGAATCCGAGATCACCGAAACGCTGGCGGCTTTTCCGCAGCTAAAAGCAAAGTCTGCGCTGTTCGTCACCCATCTTGATGCTGGCGATTTAAGCACCATTCATTTCTACACCACCAATGACACACGGGTGAAGTTTTTCCAGGATCTTGGTCTGGTTTCTCCCAAAAGCGTGATAGCAGCATCTGAACCCGGTCAGTTTTCCGGTTCCATCAGTTCGGAGCGGGTCGATCTGTTCGATGACGTCGATATTATCGTCACTTATGGTGGCCAATCTTTGTCTGCAGCCCTCAAATCAAACCCACTTTTGTCCAAACTGCCCGTGGTCAAAAATGATGCATTGGTTATGCTCGGTCGCGATCCGCTCGGCACCGCAGCCAATCCAACGCCCTTGTCGATCCCTTTCGTGCTGAAGGACTATGTTGCGCTGCTCGCAGGCGCTGCGGACAAATCGAAATGAACGCGGTTCGCCTCGATACATCAGCACATCACTATTACGCTGCCGGCTCCAATAAATCCCGACTGCTATGGCTGTTGTTACTCGCCACCATTCTTGTCTTGGCTAGTGGCCTCTCGATAGGTCTGGGGACGCGCGCCGTGTCATTGGCAGAAATCCTCAATGCGCTCAATGGGCATCGCGAAACGATGGGCGAAGCAGCCGTTGCGTTGAGGATCCCCAGGACGCTACTCGCGATCATTGCTGGCGCGGCTCTCGGCCTTGCCGGTTGTGTGATGCAGGGGATCACGCGCAATCCGCTGGCTGATCCTGGGATCCTGGGTGTGAATATGGGCGCCGCGCTTGCGATGGTGATCGCCATAGCTTGGTTCAACATCGGATCGACTTATACTCCTATCTGGGTGGCCATTGGCGGCGCGGGCGCCGCGGCTACCTTTGTTTATATCGTGGGCTCGCTGGGTCGGGGGGGCGCCACCCCGCTCAAACTCGCTTTGGCTGGCGCTGCAACCTCTGTTGCCTTTTCTTCTCTCGTGGTGGCAATCATTCTGCCGCGGGCAGATCTGGCCGGCAGCATCCGCGCCTGGCAGATCGGCGGCGTGGGCGGCGCCACTTTCGATCGGATCGTCCATGTATTGCCGTTTCTGGTGTTTGGGCTGGTGATCAGTCTATTGAGTGCCCGAAAACTGAATTCACTCGCATTGGGCGAGGAACTTGCAGCGGGACTGGGAGAAAATGTCGCTTTCGCACGTCTTTGTGCAGCGATCGGAGCAATCTTCTTATGCGGCGCGACGACGGCTATTTGCGGTCCAATCGGCTTTGTAGGTCTCGTCGTGCCGCATCTGTGTCGTTTGCTAATTGGTGTCGATCATCGCTGGTTGCTACCCTTTTCGGCAATCACTGGCGCCGTCCTGCTTGTTACCTCCGACATAATCGGACGGGTCATTGCGCGGCCGACGGAGATTGATGTTGGAATTATAACCGCCTTCCTTGGCGCTCCATTCTTCATCTACATCGTCCGACGTCAGCGGGTTCGGGAGTTGTGACTATGTCTGGCTCGGTTTGCGATCAGCTTTTGCGCCGTCGCCAGGTCGCCATGCGGGCCCGACACCGCCGCTTGGCCTGTCTGATCGTCATTTTGATCGCAGCATTTGCGTTGACATTAACGCTGGGACAGTCCTTCACCCCACCGCATCTGGTGATCAAGGTGCTGCTCGGGCAAAGCGTCCCTGGAGCAAGCTTCACGGTGGGACAACTTCGGCTGCCGCGCGCGCTCCTGTCGGTTCTCGCGGGTTTGAGTTTCGGTCTGGGCGGAGTGGCGTTTCAGACCATGCTGCGCAATCCTCTTGCAAGCCCTGACATTATCGGGATCAGTTCGGGTGCCAGCGCCGCGGCCGTCTTTGCAATTGTTGTTCTCTCTATGAATGGTGCAGCCGTTTCCATCTTTGCGGTTCTCAGTGGTCTCGCCATTGCCATGCTGGTCTATGCTCTGTCCTTTCGAGATGGCGTGGCGGGAACCCGGCTCATTCTGGTGGGGATCGGGGTATCGGCCATGCTCGAAAGCTTCATCGCCTATGTTCTGTCGAGCGCCCCTGCCTGGAACCTGCAGGAAGCAATGCGCTGGCTCACCGGAAGCGTCAACGGCGCGCGACTGGATCAACTCGCTCCACTGCTTCTTGCCCTGATGATCTTTGGCGGGCTGCTGCTGAGCAGACAGCGAGATCTTGAAATCCTGCGACTGGGGGACGACACTGCTGCCGCATTGGGCACCAATGTGGCACGTACACGCGTCATTATCATCATCGCTGCGGTGGGGATGATTTCCTTTGCCACCGCCATTGCCGGTCCAATTTCGTTCGTCGCCTTTCTGTCCGGTCCGATTGCCGCACGCATTTTCCGCAGCAATGGATCGCTGTTGCTGCCTGCCGCCCTCATCGGCGCCATTCTTGTACTGGTGGGTGATTATATCGGTCAATTCCTGTTACCCGGACGCTACCCTGTCGGCGTTATCACCGGTGCTCTTGGCGCACCCTACCTGATCTATCTCATTATACGCGTCAACCGGACCGGGGGTACATTATGACTAACCTCTCTCTAGAAGTGAAAGGCTTATCAAGCGGTTACGGCGATAATCTGATCCTCAAGGAGCTTGACCTCACCATTGTTTCAGGAAAAATAACGGTGATCGTCGGCGCCAATGCCTGTGGCAAGTCAACCCTGCTGCGCACCATGTCACGTCTGCTCGTTCCGCAGCAGGGCACCGTGCTGCTCGATGGAAAATCCATCCATAAGATGCCTTCACGTATCGTTGCCCGTTCGCTCGGATTGCTGCCGCAATCGCCTATTGCACCCGATGGCATCAGTGTTGCCGATCTTGTCAGCCGCGGCCGACACCCCTATCAGGGTATCTTCTCCCGCTGGACCCGCGCCGATAATGAAGCGGTTGCCGCAGCGCTCTGTGCGACGAAAACCCTGCAACTCGCCGACAGGATGGTCGACGAACTGTCCGGCGGTCAGAAACAACGGGTTTGGATCGCCATGGCGCTCGCCCAGCAAACGAAGATCCTGCTGCTGGACGAGCCAACCACCTTCCTTGATATCAGTCATCAGGTCGAGGTCCTTGATCTGCTCACCGATCTCAACCGAGAGCGGCAGACAACCATTGTTATGGTGCTACATGACCTCAATCTTGCTGCGCGCTATGCCGATCATCTCATTGCCATAAAGGCGGGAAAGCTGCATATCGAAGGGCCGCCAGATGCCGTTCTGTGCGAAGATACCGTCCGCGCGGTTTTCAATCTCGACAGTCAGATCATTACCGACCCGACCTCGGGGCGCCCAATGATGCTGCCGATCGGCCGTTATCCCAAGCGATAAGCGCGGCCCTGCTGGAATTGTCGAAAGCGGATGCAGCAGTGACGTTTTTTTGGCCAGCTGCCTATTTTTTGTACAGCAGTAAACCTTTGTATGCGCAGGCAACCAGCAGCTGACAGCCTATCAGACGAATGATTGATCCTGCCGACGCCAATTATCGGCGCCATCAAGGCTTTTAACGTCAATGCCCCCGCTGATTTCAAACTGGCACGACACTTGCTTGGTAGATGGCAGGCGCGGTGCTGTCGGCAAATGCCGGTGACAGCGCAACAATTTGGTTTCAGACGCAGAACAAAAGAGACTAGGCGATGACAAAATTTAAGCTCGAATATATCTGGTTGGATGGATACACCCCGACACCGAACCTGCGTGGTAAAACCCAGATCAAGGAATATGACGCTTTCCCTAGCCTTGATCAGCTTCCTCTTTGGGGCTTCGATGGATCATCGACGATGCAGGCCGAGGGCCGCAGCTCGGATTGCGTTCTAAAGCCTGTCGCGATCTATCCCGATCCAGCGCGCAGCAATGGCGCGCTTGTCATGTGCGAAGTGATGATGCCGGACGGTGTCACCCCGCATCCTTCCAACAGTCGCGCCACAGTTCTTGACGATGAAGACGCATGGTTCGGCTTTGAACAGGAATATTTCTTCTACGAGAACGGTCGACCACTCGGCTTTCCTGAACAGGGCTTTCCGGCACCCCAGGGCCCTTATTACACCGGTGTTGGCTACAAGAATGTGGGTTCGATCGCGCGAAAGATCGTTGAGGAACATCTTGATCTCTGCCTTGAAGCCGGCATCAATCACGAAGGCATCAATGCGGAAGTCGCCAAGGGCCAGTGGGAATTCCAGATCTTCGGTAAAGGGTCGCGCAGCGCCGCTGACCAGATGTGGATCGCCCGCTATCTTCTGCTGCGCCTTTGTGAACAGTACGGTATCGATATTGAATTCCATTGCAAGCCGCTTGGTGACACCGACTGGAACGGTTCGGGCATGCATTGCAATTTTTCGACAAAGTTCATGCGCGAAGTTGGCGGCAAAGCCTATTTCGAAGCTTTGATGGCACAGTTTGAAAAAAACCTTCAGGACCATATCGACGTTTATGGACCCGACAATCACATGCGATTGACCGGCAAGCATGAGACGGCTCCATGGAACAAGTTCTCCTACGGTGTTGGTGATCGCGGCGCATCGATCCGCGTTCCACATTCCTTCATCCAGAACGACTACAAGGGCTATCTCGAGGATCGTCGACCCAATTCCCAGGGCTGCCCATATCAGATCGCTTCTCAGGTGCTTAAGACGATATCGGAAGTGCCGACTGCAGCCGATGAGGCGCTCGCAGCCTGACCATCTGGCTTTAGAAATCAAAAAGCCGACCGTCTCGCACGGTCGGCTTTTCATATCGACTTTTACGGATCCGGTGGCGATCCGGAAAGCTGATCAAGATAATGCCGGCACCAATGAAACACATCATTGGTTGTCACAGCCTCCATCATTGCTTGATAGCGTTGTCGCCGCTGCTCAAGCGGCATGGACGCTGCGCGCGCCAGGGCGTCAGCAATGGTCTCAACATCATATGGATTGACCAGAAGTGCACCCTCGCCCAGTTCATGGGCTGCCCCAGCAAAGCGCGAAAGAACCAGAACTCCGGGATCTTCTGGATCCTGTGCTGCGACATATTCTTTTGCGACTAGGTTCATACCATCGCGGAGCGGGGTCACCAGCCCGACTTTCGCCATACGGTAGACTGCCGAAAGCAATTGTTGACCAAAGGCACGATTGACATAACGCACCGGCGTCCAATCGAGCCGGCCCATTGCACCGTTGATATGTCCCGCGATTTCAGCGACTTCGTGTTGCAGCGCGTCATATTCGGCGACATCAGAGCGACTTTTCGGGGTGATTTGCAGCATGGTGATGCGCCCGTGCCAGGCCGGATTAACCTCAAGGAAACGGCGAAAGCCGCGCAAGCGCTCCGGTATCCCTTTGGTGTAATCGAGGCGATCCACCCCGACAATCAGATCACGCCCCTCCAGGGACTGCTGAAACCGCTTTATTGTGGAACTGATGCTGGCAGATGGGACGGCGCTTGAAAAAGAACTGACATCGATACCGATCGGAAAGGCGCCGACGCGAAAGCGCCGCAGCGGATTGTCCAACAGACCTGGCTTTCCCTCGACGGGATTGGCAACGCCGCCTCGACGCAAACAAAGCGCAAAATTTTCTGCATCATCCTCGGTCTGAAACCCGATGAGATCAAACGCCGTCATGGCAGTCAACAGAGCAGCCTGTACCGGCAAAGTAAAAAACACATCCGGCGAGGGCCACGGGATGTGCATGAAAAAGCCGATCCGATTGGCGACGCCCATCTGTCTGAGCTCCGCTGCCAGCGGCAAAAGATGATAATCATGAATCCAGATGACATCATCCGCGCGGATGAGCGGCCTCAAACGTTCGGCAAACAGCCGGTTGACTCTGAGATAGCCGGCCATATCCCGACGTGCATAATCGGTCAGATCAATCCGATAATGACATAGCGGCCAGAGCACACTATTGGCAAGACCCGCATAATATTCGGCAAGATCCTGATCGGACAAGTCGGACAGGGCGTATGTAATGGCACCTTCCTCGCGGATCGTCAGCGGCCCGGGCTCCTTTGTGCCGCTTGTGCGCCCCGACCACCCCATCCAGATGCCACCGCGTTCCTTCAAGGCAGCCTGGACCGCTACCGCCAGCCCGCCCTGTGGCGGGCGGTCCGGGTCGGGGACGCGATTGGAAACAACAACCAGTCTGCTCACGAACATGTCTCCTGCAATTTCAGCTGAGCCGACAAAAATCCACGCAGGCGCTCATCCAACCTCTTCACAACCAATGCTCCTGATCCAGTTTCTTAATAGTGTCGGGGTTTGGATAACCATTGAGGCACAGGTTTTGTTTCCGTTCGTCACATGACCGACGCGTATACTGGCCCCTCCTCGGGTGTTGATTTCCGCAAACATCGCTTCGTCGGTCAGGTCATCGCCCGCGGCAATGGGAAATCGCCCTTTGAAAGCAGGCGTTTGCATGAAGAAGTTGACAGCAGTGGCCTTGGTGCTGCCTCCCGGCTTGACCTCATACACGAACTTTCCGGCCTGCAAACTATAGGTGGCGCCTGCCGTCACGACGGCCTGTTTCATGATCTCGAGGACGGCCGCCGCATGATGCTGGGCGCGGCGATAATGCAAAGCGAACGCCCTGCCCTTGTCTTCGAAAATTACGCCGGAAAGCCCTGACGCAGCAGCCTTCGCATTGGCTCGCGCCGTCATATAACTTCTCCAATCCTCGCTGTGAGAAGAAATATCAGAACCGTTGCATCCTTCCACCTGTCCTTTTAGCTTAAGCTCTGCGCCATGCAGTCCCGCAACCGCAAATGGGTGAGCGGGAAACAAAGCCTCCACAAAGGCCACGGAACGTCCTGTTACAATCGCCACTGCGCCATGGGTGCGCTCAGAGAGACGTTGCAGATTTTCCTGCAAGTCCGGCTCCGCTTTAACGGCATTCGGTGTAGGCGCAAGATCAAGCAAAGTTCCGTCAAGATCGAGGAAAAAGGCCAGTTGTCCGATTCTGGGCACGTTTGACCATTTGCTCACTTCAAGTGATCGAACCTGATGGAAAGAGGAAGATGGGAATAGGGCCGGCAAGGATGGCGCCGTTGAAGTTCTGATTGATTTAGCTTGTGTCATGCATTGTTAGGATAGGGTGTGGTGCAAAGAAGGCAAGCAACGGATTGGTTCTTAGTGGCGGATGAACCAGCAGAGGCGCGTGCGAGAGGGCGAACAGAAGAATGGAATGTTCTAGCCCACTCGTGAGGACAGAATGTTACGGAAAATTGTTGTATTTCTAAGCTGTGCCAAGATCGGCACAATCCTGCCTCCTGCGCCATGTCCGTCGCAGATTTATCACAATCGCGAATTGTTATCGCAAATCGCTGAAATAACACTAGCTAATTTTATCTGATCCCGCCTAAAACCATGACATGCATCCCCCATCCCGCGAGAATAACAGACTACGGCGATTTCTTCCCGACCTTCCGTGGCGGATCGGTGCGGCAGCGGTGTTTTTCACATGGTGTGTGTATTGCTATATTACCGATGTGGATTGGGGCTCGTTGTTGTTGGGAATAGCTTCGGGCGCGATGGTCGTTTGCTGGTCATTTGATGCGTCGGAAGACGGCTTGAGTAATTCTGACTGGCAAGACGATGAACGGCTCTGAGGCCACCCCGCACGAAGTAAGTGGATGAGTGAGGGGCGGCCGTGTTACCCTTGTGAGGGCCGCTGTTGTGCGCACACAAGGCCTTCATACAGGTTTTTGCAATGATGCGGCTTTACGATCACACGATCGCATTAACTGGGGTCGCAGAATACCGCACATCGGCGGAATAAGCATCGCAAAAGCTGAGAGCCTTGAGAGCTTGCAAGAGAGAATGTGCGCAGATCCTTTTCAGCTATTGGGCCTGGTAAAAACCGATATTATCCCCTCTGAACCAGCCAGTGTCTTGAACGCTTTGAAGCATTGCTAGCCTAAGGCTTGGTGTAAAATTGTTTCGGCAGGGACGATCAATATCGCACGCAACGAATGGCATGCCGAGGCGGAGATCGACAGGCTCGCGTCGGCGGGCATCGACAGTATTTTGTCCCGTGAGGCGGAGTAATTATGAACTTCAGCACCTTCATATTTCTAATAAACGCCTCTTATCCGGCTTATGCCGGAACATTTATGACGACACTGATCCGCATCCTGGCGCTTCAGTATGAAAACGCTTTTCCACAAACCTTTGTGTTTGCACTGCCGTTCTTAATGAAAGTCTTCGTGATTGCCCTTGCTGTTCGAACGATTAAAAATCCGGTTATGAAACTAAGATATTTTTCGAAGTCTTTCATCGGATTGGCCGAGAGTATCCGCTGTTATTTTATCGCTTACAAAAGTACATTTGTTCTCTACCCGTATCTGTTGTGATTGCTGTTACTAAGTGTTGACCAGGTGATCACCAGCGAGGTTTCATTGCTGGCTAATCAGGCGTCCAATAAAGCCTACAGAAAACCCACAGCCTTCGGTAATTTGCTCACACGCGCATTGCAAAGTGCGACACCTTTTTCAGCCGCCCTCATTTTGAGCGAGACCGCCAGCAGTTCCTGATTTTTCTTTCTCGCTATTTCTGTTCTATACGGTTTTGTCTACCCGTGCATTCGATCCAGGCATCTTACCATCCACACGGAGCCGCGAGAGCACACTAACGAAACGATCATAGAAGATAACTAAACTTTCCGAGCAGCAAAGCGTGGGGTGCTGATTCCTCTGTTTTAACGTGTCGGTCAAACTATCACAGGGCGCTGTGGCTTTTGTACTGATTTATGTTGATTCAAACGTGTATGGCCCGATGTACTCCAGCTTAATACATGTCGGCTTTCTCATCATACAGATCCTGGTTGTTTAAGGCCTGATTGATTTCACAGAGATTTCCGCCCGGCTGGGGAAGGTCATCCTCTTGGCTGTAATCGCACATGTAGAGAATTGCCGCAGTCGTCTCACTGGTTGGCCTCGTTTACGGTTTATCGGTGCCTTTTCTATCCGAAGTCATTCTGCCTCGTCTGCAAGACCCGTATTTCCGCAAACATTTGGCTAACGCCAAAGCGGGGGTGGCCTGGCTTCGATCGTAGCTTTATCGCTGGCGGTCGTGGAATTATCTAGAAGGATCAGCAACACGTATCCACTAATGGTGTGCAAAGAGCGGCGATCGTTCGCCATTGGATTACGCCTTGAGAAAACAGACCGCGCGCGCGACAAATAATCCATCACCGGTTCAACGCGCGTGGAATAAGGTCCTATCGCAGTTTGATCCATTCCGTTGACAACCATCCCTCATTGGCACCGATGCCGATTGTGTGTGCTTCGTCCCATTTTCGATCGCGCAGCAAATCATCGCGCCCCTTGCTTCCGATCTCATCTCTCAAAGGAACGCACGCAAGCAACAATGCGGTCCCGTCGCGACCAACTGATCCTGCTTTTCGGCGTAGCTTAAAGAAGCATAATTGACCTACACCTCTCCCTAATCTCAAATCAGACCGCACCTCAGGCCCTCGGCGCGGTCGGTTGTGGGAGGTGGCTCAGCTAACTCGCTATAATCAAGACGGTTAATGAGAGCAGCAGCGCGGGAAACATCACCACGGTTCCCAGCTTGAAGAATGCAATAGCACCAATCCCCACTCCTTCACGACGCAGTGCAGACAACCACAATATGGTTGCTAGCGATCCGGTTATGGAAAGGTTTGGCCCAAGATCGACGCCTATCAGAATGGCGGCTGCAACTTTATCTGGGACATTGGCAACCTGCACTACACTTCCCGCCAAGAGGCCCGCGGGCAGATTGTTCACCATATTTGATATGAGCGCAACAGCGAGCCCTGAAAGGGCTGCCGCGTGGTCCGGCCATGCCAAAGAAGCGTGAGATAGTTGTTCTGCAATCACGCTGGTCAGGTTGGTGTTTTCCAGGGCTTCAACGACGATAAATAGACCGCCCACCAATGGCAACACGCTCCAAGCCACATTTTTGAATACCCCTGAGAGTGATTTTTTGGTTAAGAGCAAAACTGTCATCATCGTGACAAAGCCTGTTATAAAAGTGGGCAGGCCTAGATCGAAATGAAAAGCGGACGAGCACAGCAGAACAAAACTTGTAACGCATAGACCAGCTGCAGCAAGCTTTCCATTCAAGGAGAGCTTCAACTCCGATTGATGAATTTGCAAGGTTTCGGTCAGGATCGCTGGGCGTTGCGTCCAGTATAGAGCAAGAAAAGTCGCAAGAATGGCACCGATTGACGGCAGGCTAAATGTTGCAATCCAAAGCCATAAAGAGGGCATGGTGCCAGCGCCGAAGACGACGAGGTTAGCCGGATTGGATATTGGCAAAACAAAGCTCGCTGCATTCGCGGTGAAGGCACAAACAAGCAGGAACGGCATCGGATTTGAGATTTTTGCGGCCCGGCAGGCGGCGTAAACTGCTGGTGTCAGAACAACGGCCGTGGCGTCATTCGATAAAAAGGCAGTGACCACTACTCCAACGATATAGATCAGCAGAAAGAGTCTTTTTGGTGAGCCCTTTGCGTGAGACAAAGCGAAAAATGCCAGCCAGTCAAACAGCCCCTCTCGTCTTGCCACCTCGGATAACAGCATCATTCCAGTGAGAAAGAGATAGACATCTGTTCCCCTCTGCAGACCGTTCCAAGCATCTTGCGCGGAGATGAGCTGGAAAACAATGAGCGCGAACGCCCCGGATAAAGCAAAAACAAACTCTGGGAAGCGAAATGGGCGAAAGACTACCCCCAAAGCGGTAAATGTTGAAATCGTCCAGATTGCGATTGTTGCGAGCATTTCTTGTTGAGCCAACACCGTTATGATCGGGAAAATATCTAGCATGATTCGGCTTCGATACCGTGTGAAATCAAGACCGTGGCCGCTCCCAAATTTTGGTCATCACGAAAGCTTCGGGGCTAAGAGCGGTGGCGACGCCATCTTAAGTCGCGGCGCATGCAGGCGCACATTTTTCACCGCCGTCCAGGTTCTCGTTATTGGTGCTCGAGGAGGTTCCGCTTTTAGTGGAGATTAAACTTGCGACGGAAAGGGTCGACATCACGTGTCAAAGCTGATAACGCATTGCAGCAGCGTTTCATGGAAGTTCTGCCAGCCGAATGGTGCTGAGGCGTATCCAATCTGACGGGAAACAAAATTGAGACGTTCGAACTCGGTGGAGACCCGCTAAGTTATTGCCTAGTCGAACAAGCTGGCGAGCGGCGCGGCGATTTGGTAGGTGCGACCGAGTGATAGTTCCGCGGCGGTTTATCTGATGAGGCCTTCCTCCCTTGCAATCTGTCCCCCAATGCCACTAATACATTGTATTCCTGTAATCATCCTCGAGACCTCTGTCGATCTCTTGCATTTTTTCCTCATCGGGTGCACCGGTTGTATCGTCCAGTATCATCTTAATCAACGACGGCATCTCACTGCGATCCTGATGATAATTATTGTCCCAAAGATGCGAGCGCCTCAACGCCTTTGCGCAATGGAGGAACACTTCGCAAACTTGCACAACGATCGCCAAGGTGGGGGGGCGATTGTTGACCTGCATAGTTTCGAGAAGAACTGGCTCATTGGTGATATAGGCAGATCCATTGACGCGCAAAGTGTCGTCAAAGCCTGGGACCATGAAAAGGATACCCACGGCAGGATTCTTTATGATATTCGATAGACTATCCAGTCGGTTGTTTCCTGGGCGATCTGGAATTAAAAGAGTGCTCTCATTTAGAATGTGAACAAATCCCGGTGGGTCGCCGCGAGGACTGACATCTGCGCGGCCATTAAGGTCCTGAGTGCCCAAGCAAAGAAAAGGGGAGCGGCGAATGAATTCTTTCGCATGTAAGCCGAGCGTATACTGGACTTTCTGAAGTCCCAGCTCGTGCGTGGCAGAATAGAGCTTTCGCAACACGTCTTCATTGTCGATCACAAATTCTGATTTCATGTTCCCCGACCAGATCGTACAATCTCACACAATGATGTACGTACCTCATAAAAAGGTCAAGTCTTTTTAGATAGAAGAGTGGAAACGCCTGCTCCCGCTTCGGCAGCGCCCAACATAAAGGTAGCATTGGTCTTCTTCGTGAGACACGGCTAAAAGAAAGATGCATCAATCTTGAAAAGTTTGGGCATCCTTGTGCTCTCAATGGCCGATAAAGCTCGTAACCTGGGCCTCACTCTAGAAATTTTCCTGCAAACGGACTGCAGTATCGAGCAGTTGCCTGTTCTATAACTCATAAAGTCCAGTTCTTAAGGGCGATAGGAACGGTTTCGATCGCTCAGGCTTTAATCAAATTTTCGCCACGAGACCCTTTCAGCACCACACTGCTCGTTCTTGCCGCCCAATCCGCTATCACCAACGGTTCAGGGGCCTTGCTGTTATTTTGTTTAAAAGCGCTGTCGCTTGCAAGTCGGTACGTCGACCTCGCTGACTAGGTGCCCTGAATCACGGGTGCGTCCAAAGCCAGAGTTTTTACGACTTATGTCTGATTTTTTTTTACGATCAGGCCACCAAATGATTGAGATAATGCAAAACATGGAAACCTGGCACGTTGTATGATTGCACTATGCAACGGGCGACGCGGTGCGAAACCCATGGATTCTGACAGTGGCGCTTTCACATGACCATGACTTGCGGTAATATGCTGCATCCGGTGGTGTCGAACTGCATTCAACCGATGTCACCCATCGCAAGGTTTCTGCGAGATTTCGCCTGAACAAGGCCCTCTTGCCCGATTCCGACGAGAGGTGTTGCGGTCGCCCCGCGCCAGGATTACCCGGACGCCAGCAAGCGCATCTTCAATTTAACGAAATTACGCACAATGATTGGGCTGGCGGCAATCTGCAAAAAACGCCGATTACCTGCTGAAGGAGGGCAGCAGGTCGCCTTTTGAAGCGCGGCGGAATCAGCCGCATCCTGTGCTCGTTTCCGCGAGCTAAATACGTTGACGCTCGCATTTGCAAAGGCCCTCTTTTGCCTTCACGACATGTTTTTCGATGTGTTTTGCATTTGGCTCACAAAATCTTATCGGGTTGTGCCGCGCGCTGATCTTGCTGGGCATGGTCGGCTCCATCCTTGCCGTTGGAAAACAGGAACAGGGTGATCAAGGCGAAGAACATGATGATGATGGCGACATCGAATGCGTTGACGGCGCAGGCGATCCCGATGGCACCCGTTGCCCAGAGGCTTGCCGCCGTTGCGGTTCCCTTGACCGAGGTACTTAAACGCAGGATGGCACCGCCGCCGATAAAGCCCATGCCCGTGATCACCCCCTCAATGATGCGCGCCAGCGCTTCCGGATTGTCAATCGTGACACCTTCGGTCGCCTGAACGAATCCGCAACTTGCGACTGCTACGAGCGGGAAGGTGCGCAAACCCGCGCTGCGTTCCTCGCGTTCACGATGAAAGCCTATTGGAAGCGCCAGAATATAGGCTGCAGCCAGCGTGATAATATGTGGCCAAACATTGAAGTTATCGGAATTGAGAACTTCATGCAGCGCCGAATAAAACTGATCCATTTGTGACCTTCCCTGCTGGTGGGTCATAAACGAAAATATTTGAAGAACGTTCCCAAAAAGCGGGGCTGCAACGGTGTCATCACAGAAGGCACCGGTGCAATGGTTCGTTGCGAACCGCCGGCAATGCGGGTTCAACAGCCAGGCGTACCGCGTTGCAACTGAAACCAGAGGCGGTCGCAGAGCGACGCCGCCAGTTTGTGTGCTGGTTAAAGACGTCTCGGTCCATGGCTTTTCGATAGAAGGCTGGCCCTGTCGCAGGTCATGGCAACGGATTGCTCAACTCTTCATGAAGCGCAACGCGCGCAGGATCTCAAAATAATCCGTCGTTTCAAAAAGCACTGATCGCGGACCGTTGCTGCAAGCGTTGGGATAGAAGGACGCGCGATAGGCGTCACAGGGATTGTTGAATTCAATGATCAGGCGAAACTGTTTGGCAATGACTGGAGGCTGGATTGCGGCAATATTCTCTACAGCTGCCTGTGCTGCCGCTGCAATCGCAGCGCGCGCTGCGGCGGGCGCCATCGACAACGCGGCTGCACCATAGCCCGTCAAGGTTTGCACAGTTGCAATCCCGATCACAAGGTCGTTGGCATCGTGACAGATCCCGGCATCACCGCTCACCAGCAGCGATGGCACCTTGTAACGGGCCGCGCAAAGGGCGTTGATGGTGAACTCGGAAACCACCGCATCATTGAGGATGAGTCTGGAAATCCGCAGATTGAAGGTATGGGCCAGCGGATTGGCTTCTGTTCCGGCTTTTGCGTGATAGCCGATATAGAAGGCGCCGGAAAAGCTTTCATCAAGTCCAAACATCATCGAATCGGGATGGCCAGACCAGCCGCGCACGATCTGCGCGTAGTCTGGCAGCCTTTCGAGGATCAGATTGCGGCCGCTGTCATGAGCATCCTTGATCAGGATCTGGGTGGCGCCGCCAGCCCGTGCGCCCTGACAGGCAGCCACTACTTCCTCGGTCATCAGCGACCTGAACTCCTGGTAATCGGTGTGACCGTGCTGGGCCTCGTCCCATGACAGAATACCGGCAGTGCCTTCCATATCGGCTGAAATGAACAGTTTCATTCGTCCTCCTTGCGGTACAGAGTAATGGCGATCTTGGTGGTTTCGGGGGCGATCTGCGTTGGGATCAGTCTGGCGATACCGCGTCGATGAACGCATTGAAGATCCGCAATCCGGGATGCAGGTACTGTTGCGTGCGCTCATCCTGATCGGAGCCATTCGGATTTTCGGCATTCTGATTGCCGCCATTCTGACTGCAGAGACGGGCTGAATACATGCGCTCCGGATGCCATTGCAGGCCGATCGCGAAACTATAAGCAGGCACCTCAATCGCTTCCACAACCCCGTCAGGCGCGCGGGCGGCAACGGTGACGGCCTCTGATATTTCGACGAGCGCTTCGCGATGAAACGTGTTGACGCTCAAGGACGCCGAGCCCAGGATGGCTGCGATCCGGCTATCGGGAGCAACCAGCACATCATGGCTGAGCGCATCGCTGTCATGCATCAGACCGCCAGGCATATGGTTGCCGATATCGGACACCATGCGGCAGCCATTCAGACAGCCCAGCATCTGCATGCCGTTGCAAATTCCCAGCACCGGTTTGTCGATGGCAAGAAATCCCTGCATTAACGCGCATTCAACAGCCAGGCGTTCGGAGGCCGGGAAAGCGGATTGGTCGCCGTCGACATACCAATCTGTTGGAAATTTGATACGGCCACCAACACTTAAGAATCCATCGAAATCGGCAATCACCTGTTCTACAATCCCGCCAAGATAGGGAATGCCATAGGGGATGCCGCCGGCGCGCGCGATCGCCTCGAAATAGTGTTTTGACATCTCGTAGCGATCGCCGCCCGCAAGGGTATTTTCATCCATGATGACGGCGATGCGCGGCCTGCGCCGTCCGGTCGATGTTCTGCTCAGTGTCATGTTGTCTCCCCCTTTTTATGTCGGGCACAGATGCAGTTTAGCCTTGTCGAAGCCAGTCGGCCAGAGACGGGCGGAAATTGCCAGCACGACCGGCCAGCGCCTCGGCCTGGCACATCGAATTGAGCACCGCCTCCTGGGTTGCTTCGGCTGCGGCTCGAAACAGGATATCGATCCGGCTCTCATGGATGACCTCGATCGGCACGATGCCGCGTGTCTCGTCGTGATCGATCGGCTGTGCGGTGGAGAAGCCGAGCGCGATATCGCCACTGCCGTGCCCCCAAAACGCACCCAGCCGCGCCAGGCCGGCGCCACACCGCTTGACGATGCGTTTGAGCTGACGATGCTCAACCGGCGTATCGGTGGCGAGCACCACGATGACCGATCCCTTTTCCGGCATCGCATCGGCCTGTGGAGAAGGTCGTCTGCCATCAGGAAGGACCAGATCGCCAGCGCAGCCAAAATTCGTCAAGGCCAGAATGCCAAGATGATAATCCTTGCCGTTGAGTTCAAAGCGCCGCGATGCGGAGCCGATCCCGCCTTTGAAGCCGAAGCAGCTCATGCCGGTTCCAGCGCCGACATTGCCCTGTTCGACATGGCTTCCTGCTGCCTTGAGGGCGAATTCGGCATGTTGTTCGGTCACCGCCATGGCCTGAATGTCGTTGAGTGGTCCGTCATTGCATTCCAGCACGACCGCATTGACGGTGGCGGTGCTGCGTCCGATATCAGGATTGGACTTTATGGCCCGTCTGATCAACGCATTGGCGCAGGTTCCCACGCCAAAGCTGTTGGTGAGCAGAATGGGGGTTTCCAGTTGCCCCAGTTCCTCGATCTGGATCAGACCGGTGCTTTTACCAAACCCGTTTATGATTTCGCATGCGGCGACGAGCTTTTGCCGGTAGAGATTTCCGCCATGCGGAACGATAGCGGTCACACCGGTATTGATATCGCCATTGCCGGGTGCCGGGCAACGCAATGTGTGATGGCCTATGCGGACGCCTGCGACATCGGTAATCATATTGTTGCGGCCTGTCGGCATATTGCCACAGATCAGACGAAAGTCGCGGGCAGATGCCATGGTGCTTGTCCTTGTGTTCGAGCCGTGCCAGATCGCATGCGTGTCAAAGCCGCCCGGCTTCGATGATCCGTTTCAGGAACGCCTTGGTGCGCTCGCCCTGCGGATTGCCGAAGATCTGTGCCGGTGGTCCCTCCTCATAGACCTTGCCGCTTTGCAGGAAGCAGACTTTATCGGCCACCTCGCGGGCAAAGCCCATTTCATGGGTAGCCAACACCATGGTCATGCCCTTCTGGGCGAGATCACGCACGATGTCGAGCACTTCGGAGACCAGTTCCGGATCAAGCGCTGAGGTAATTTCGTCGAGAAGCAGCAAGGTCGGATCCATCATCAAAGCGCGCACGATCGCCACACGCTGTTGCTGGCCGCCTGAGAGGCGGTCGGGATATTCGTCAGCCTTGTGGTCGAGGCCGATCCGCGCAAGCAGGCCGCGGCCTTTTTCGCGCGCTTGTTGTGCCAAGACCCCGAGAACGCGGATCGGACCCAGTGTGATATTTTCCATCACCGTCATGTGCGGGAACAGATTATAGCCCTGGAAGACAATACCGATTTCCCGCCGCAGCAGATCCAGATCGACACCCGGACCGGTAACACGATCGCCGTGGAGCCTGATTTCGCCTGCATCAATTGTCTCCAGCCGATTGATGCAGCGCAGCAGCGTTGACTTGCCACAGCCAGACGGCCCAATCAGGCAGACCACCTGATGGTGTTCGATAGTCAGGCTGATGCCTGAGAGAACCTCAAGAGCACCATAGCGCTTGACGGCCTTGTCGATTTCAACGAGTGCCATGGATTTTCCTTACATGCCCGAACGCATTTTTCTGCGATCCCGCTCGATAAGGCGATCGACAAAGCGCGCCTGCGGGATGGTGATGAGAATGAACAGCAGCGCGACTGTTGTGACGGCGGACAGATTGAAATAATTGCTTGCGATGATCTTGGACTGGTTGAAAGCGTCGATGGTACCGATGATCGCCACAAGCGCGGTATCCTTTTGCAGGCTGATGCAATTGTTCATCAGCGGCGGAATGATGCCGCGCACGGCGAGTGGGATGACGACATGGCGCATGGTGCGGCTGTAAGACAGTCCCAGCGAGCGGGCGGCCGCAATCTGGCTTGGATGCACGCTTTCAATGCCGGAGCGATAGACCTCCGATGTATAGGCGCCATAGGTCAATGTCAGCGCGATGATCGCATAAGCGTTTGAGGACAGATCCTTCAAGATTGGCAAGCCGGTGAGCGGCAGACCAAAGCCGATCAGATAGATTGTGATGATCGCCGGCAGCCCGCGAAACAAATCGCTGTAGAAGGTGGCGATCAGGCGGATAGGCCGCCCTGCCTTACCGGGAAGTGTGCGGGCGATGGCGATGACGAGCGCCCAGATCAGGATCAGCACGGCGGCGATCAGAAAGATGACGATATTCGTACCGAAGGCTCTGATGACGGTTGTCGCGGATCGGATGATCAGGTTGACATCAAAGAAGGTGCGACTGACTGCGGCGTCATTGACAATGAGGAACCAGGCACCGGCACAGAAGAGCAGCATGGCGATGGCATAGGAGATAGCCTGCCAGGACAGATCGGAGGCACGGGCGCCCGATGCACGTCCTTGATAAATATCGGTGGTATTGGCTGCGGCTTGAGCCAGCCTGAGGCTTTGAAAGGCGAACCACAGGATGACGAGCGGTGGCGCAAGCATGGCGATGCTCACACTGAGGACTGGTCGCGACTGCCATCCCTGCATCATGGCGTAGCTGGTAACGCTATAGATGGTCTGTGTGGTTAACAGCAGTGTCAGAAAGGCAAAGGCGAAGGTCAGCCAGGCACGGCCAATGTGGGTCCGGACCGTATTTCGGGCCCGCCACAGCTGCGCCCGTTCGGCGCTGACGTCGGTTGTCGGAAGAGACATGAGCATTCTCGCAGAAAGTCGCAGGGCATCTCCTTGGGAGATGCTCTGCCATGAGGACGAAATGGAGTGTAGCGTGGCGGTGACCCGCCAATTCTGCCTTGCGTCAAGGCTGCCAGAGTGGCACGTCCGCGGGTGATGTTCCCCAGGACGGCAACAAATAACTGGCCTCGAGCTTCTGCAATGTTCCGTCCTTGCTCATATCATTGATCAACTGATCGATGACCGCCTTGTTTTCGGAGCCTTTTGGATAGATACCCGCCGTTTCCCCGCCTGAATGATATTTTCCGACCACAGCAAGCTTGCCATTGGCATTCTTGACCTGCCCCAGGATGATTGAAAGATCGGTCATCACGGCGTCAACCTTGCCGGCAGCGAGAGCTGTGAACATGGAGGCGGTGTCGTCGAACACGTCCAGGCTTTTGACCCCAAGCACCTCTTGAGCGAACGGCACCAAAGTGGTGCCGGCCTGGGTGCCGATCCGGACGTTTTTGATCTCGGTCTCGCTAATCTTCCTGTCCGAACGTACGGCAACACCGTAATCCGAATTCATATAGGGTGCGGAGAAGTCGACCACCTTGCGGCGCGGTTCGGTGACGGAGATGAGCGCCAGGGCAATATCATAGTCACGGTTCTGCCCGGCAACGATGGAATCGAAGGATGCATTGACGAGCTTGACCTTGTTGAGCCCCAACCGATGCGCGATATTGACGGCGATGCAGAATTCGTATCCGTCGCGGATGGTTTCAGGCGTATCACCGTTGAATTGACCGAGCGCTGGCAGATTTATGATGACGGTGAATTGTCCAGTAACCGCGGGCTGAATCTGCGCGGTGGCCTGCTTGCCGAGCAATGGGCAATCGCCATAGCCTTCGGTTTCAGCCGCAGCACTGAATGGCATCAGCGCGAAGCCGGCCAGCAGCATGCGCAAGGCCAATGTGATGATTGATTTTTGTTTTTTCATGTTCCCCTCTTGCTTTCATTGTTGTGAGGTTAGAGACCGCTCTGGGCGGTCGAGCGTGCAAGCTTCAGATAGACCTCCTGAAGCCTGCGGGTGACCGGTCCCGGCCGGCCATCGGCAATGGTGCAGGCCTTGATGCCGATCACCGGTGTGACGAAACTCGAGGCGCTGGTGAGGAAGGCTTCGCGTGCTTCCTTTGCCTCATCGATGGTGAACAGACGTTCCTCGATCCGCAGTCTGTTTTCCGCAGCGATTTCAAGCACGGCCCGGCGCGTGCAACCGGGCAGGATCGCCTGGGAATTGGGACGCGTGATCAGAACATTGTCTTTGGAGAGAATGAAGGCAGTTGATGAAGCGCCTTCGGTAACGAAGCCGTTTTCCTCCAGCCAAACCTCGTGATAGCCCTGCTCCCTGGCAGTCTTTTTTGCGAGCACTTGAGCGAGCAGCATGATGGTTTTGATATCTCTGCGCGCCCAGCGGGTGTCAGGGGCGACATCGACCCGCACACCGTCACGAATGGCAGCATTGTTGGTCAGGTCTTTCGCCTGTGTGAACATGACGAGATTGGGGGTGATGGTGGCCGGCGAGACAAAATCGCGCTCTGCCGCGCCGCGGGTAATCTGGATATAAACCACTCCCTCGCGCAGCTGGTTCTTGTCAATCAGCTCCATCTGCGCCTGGCGGAGCGCCGCAAGCGACAGCGGCAGCGCGATATCGATTGCCTGAACCGAGCGTTCAAGGCGGGCGAGATGCAGATCATTGTCGATCAGCTGCCCGTCGATAACCGCGCTGACTTCGTAGATTCCGTCGCCAAACAGAAAGCCCCTGTCAAAGACAGAAATTCGGGCGGCATCCTCGTCGACGAATGCGCCGTTTAAATAAATAACTCTGCCCAAGCTTGCGCCTCCGGCCCATTGCGTTTGTGATGGGAGCAGGCTAGGTAAAAGCAAGACCGCTGGCCAATGCTATGTTTTGCAAGCATTATGCAGAAATTGCATATCGCTTTACGGCCGTGACGATGCGCTGTTGCAAGCGTGTGGCAAGCGGTTATAGGGTGATGGCGGGTGGAGACAGGAACAAGGCGATGGAACTCAAATGGCTCGAAGATTTCATCGTGCTCGCTTCTACGGCGAGTTTTTCGCGGGCTGCGGCGGCTCGCCATGTCACACAGTCGGCCTTTTCCCGTCGCATCAAGCAGCTTGAGGTCTGGTTGGGTGTGACGCTCGTCAACCGCGCGACCTTCCCGGCCCAGCTCACGCAAGAGGGCAAGGTTTTTCTGATCGTCGCTGAGGAAACGGTGCGTCAGTTTCATGTCACGCGCGAGAGCTTGCAGGCAAACCGGCAGGGATTGAGTGCAGCGGTCAAGTTTTCGGCCTTGCATACGTTGACGGTGACGTTTTTTCCCGGCTGGCTAAAGGAGCTCGCCGTGGAGACCGGTGCAATCCGTTCACAGCTTGTGCCGGATCGGGGTGGATTTGAAGATAACATCGCCACGCTTAGCGAGGGCGAGGTGGATTTCTTCCTGACCTATGCGCATCCCTCGGTCCCGACCTTCATCGATAAGGAGCGTTTTCCCTCCATCGTGCTGGGCACGGAGCGCCTTGTTCCGGTATCGCGGCCAGGTGAGAGCGGACCCGTTCTTGATCATGCGATTGCGACCGGAACAGCCATTGCCTATCTGAGCTATGGGGAGTTTTCGTTTTTTGGCGCAGCTCTTGCGAGGAAATTCGCGGCCCGTCCGGGTTTTTCACGCAAGGTCGTGCATGAGAATACCATGTCGATTGGTTTGAAGGCGATGATGCAGGCAGGTTGGGGCATGGCATGGCTGCCCGAGAGCCTTGTGCAGGAGGAACTGCAGCGGGGAGAGATCGAGCTTGCCTCGACTGATCCGTATTGGAACTTGACGGTTGAGATCCGCATCGTCCGACACCAATCGCCGCTTTCGTTTCGCGCGGAGACGATCTGGAAGCATTTGATGCTGCATGCTCAGCCGGCGTGAGGACGCGGACGCTGCTGTTGATCTTGCTGGCATGGTCGGTGCTGCATCAAACGCAATTTGCCGCCCGACCCTTTCTCGCGCAACCGGCATGGCGTCACATCCCACCAGGTCCCGACAGCAATACCGGGGGATCAACAGTTCCCGATTGAGATCATTTATAGCCCTTTTCCCAATCCGGCATTGGCATGGCGTAAGGCCGCTCGCACCCACGCTCTAGCGCGCAGCGCTGCGTGGATGCCAGATAATATCAAAGACTGCTGGCTGCACTGATTGCTGGGACAGAGCGAAGAAGGCATGGATCGGGCGCGGCAGTTCGGGTGCTTCGATCAAAAATAGGATCTCGTTGCTGGCGGTTACGGGATGGACACGGATCCAGGTCTTTCCGATGGGGATACCTTGCGACACGATCTGAAAATCGGCGGCCTTGCGGCTGGATTTGAGGGTCGGGATCAGGGCGATGGGCGCATCGATAAAAAATGTCCGCAGATAGCCTTCATAACGGCCATCTGCGCCGGCGCTGATTGTTCCGATTGCAGGCATGTTCAGTCTCCTCAACCAAAGGGCTTATTCCCTTCGTGAGATATCGACCAAACCACGCTCAAAGGCAGGGATGCAAGGTCCGTTTGAACGTGTTTTTGCAGCGAAGCGTTCGCGAGGAGCCGAACTGGCGGGGAAGAACACGTGCTGCCCTGGCACAAACGTGGCCTTGCGTCGCTGACGAGCTGGTTCAGATTTCTTGCGAAGGGGACGAGCCGTCTGTTGGTTGCGATGAAACGGGAGGCAAGGTGGGCGCGGCTGGCGCTGGGGTGAATGAAGGGACGCATGCCGACGGCGCGGCAGCTCAACAAAGGGCCATGATGTTGCGTCTTAATTGCGGTGGTCTGTCGCGAGCGGACGACTGCTTGTTCGGCGTCGTCGTTAAAATTTCCGGCCATGTCATTTGTTAATCATGGCGATGGCGCTTGCTTCAAAAAGGGGTATTTTTGAGCAGGAAGAACATCGCCCCGACGATCAGTGCTGCCACCAGCAATGCCATCAGAATCGCCGCTATTGTGAGGCCTTTTCTCGGTTCATCGTGTCTCACGTGCTCTCCCTCGCGTCAAAACGAAACGCCCCGGCTTCTGGCCCTTGTTAGAGAAGTCATCGCTTCTGTTTCGACAGGCTCTGTTTACAAGCGGTCATGACATGCGGAAGATCCTCGGGCTGCATTTCCGTAAGGGAGGGAAGAGGCGCATTGCTCTCATACCAGTGTGCGGTTTCAACCAGGAAGCCCGCCGCCCGTGCCGCTCTGATAAACAATGCGCGCTCCCGCGCCGTTTTGCCGTCGCTCTCAGCCAGACAGGCACCGATCGCGGCAAGATGCAGTCTCCGCCGCGCTGGAGCTGACCGCCTTTCGCGCAGCCATTGAAGGGCAGCGGTGGTCGTTGTGATGGTCAGTCGGACTTGATAGTCTTCGCTGACCAGGTCTATTGGTTGTCCCCAACGCATAGCGGAAGAACTCCTCTGACCATTTTATAAAGCGTCATTTGAACTGCGGTGAATTACGTCTGGTGCCCGCAGCGACGGCATCGATTTCTGATCGCTACCCTTCAGCCTGCCGGCGAGGATAGGATTGGGGCCGGACCATCACAAGATTTGCGGCACTCGGCTGCACGGATAAGGTCGTAAACCGATCCGCAAGCGCCGCTGGATTTTCGTGGCCGCAGCGTCGCCCTCCCCAGATCTCGATGGCCAGCGGGCGGCGATCATTTGCATGGGGTGGTTCCCAGCAGATTTCGACCATGTCTCCATTGGGAAACTCAAGCACGATCGAGCGCGCCGTCACGGCAAGCATTTCGTCCTCATTGGCAAGATAGGCTTTGACGGCATTTTGCTCTGGCATTGGGATATCCTGGTTAGACAAAAAATTGGCTGAAATGACATGGGTGATGAAAACAATGGAGCGCGCCCGATCCGGCCGCTGGCACCGCAAAGTGGACGTGCCGCCCAGCCTGAAAATCAACGCTGCGACTGCCGCAACGCAGCGCAAGTTTTGGGACCTTCGAACCAGGCTGTTCATGACGCCCTTTGCTCACCAATGACTATCATCCCTGGACAGGTCCAAACAATTACAAGAAATTGCTGCTAACAATTGCGCGTCGATTTTCGGCGGCGGCCGCGCCAAACAGCAGGCTGCGCGCCACTTTCCTGTCGGAATTTGGGCCAGACTTTGATCCGCAACAAAGGCCAGCTAGTTGCGCGCGAGCGCCACCACCGGATCGAGCCTCGATGCGTTGCGCGCCGGAATGAAGCCGAAGCCAATGCCAATCAGCGATGAGCAGAGGATTGCGACCAGGATCGAACCGGGTGAGTAGATAAGCGCGAACATGCTGTTGAACTGGGCAAATAACACACCGAAACCGAGCGCGAAGCCGGTTCCCGCCAATCCGCCGATCAGGCAGACGAGGACCGATTCAATGAGGAACTGTTGCAGAATATCGCTTTGTCGCGCGCCCACCGCCATACGCACACCGATCTCGTTGACGCGTTCGGACACCGACACCAGCATGATGTTCATCACGCCAATGCCGCCGACAAAAAGCGAAATGCCAGCGATGCTTGCGACCAGCAGCGCCAATGTTGCGGTGGTTGCTTCAATGGTCTTCTGCAGGCTGCTGGTATTGAAGATGAAAAAATCCTTCTGCCCGTGCCTGAAACTGAGAAAGGAGGTGATGATCTTTTCGGCCGCAGTCGGATCCATCGTATCGGCAACACGCACGATGATGGACTGCAAGGTGTTGGTTCCGGTCATGCGGGTCTGCACTGTTGTGTAGGGAAGATAGACCTCAAGGTTCTGCGATGCACCCATCCCCTGCTCCTGCGCCTTCACCACACCAATGATGCGCAACGGGGTCTGCCGCAGCATGATAATCTTTCCGATCACGGACCCCCGCGCATGCTCAAACAGTGTCTTGCGCGCATTTTCGTCAATCAGCGCGTCCTGGACACGCTGTTGCACGGCTGTTTGATCGAAGAAACGCCCTTCGAGCAATCTGCTTTTGCGGGTGACGAAATATTGTGGGCCGACGCCATTGACTGTCACACTGACCTCCTTGTTACCAACCCGCACGGTGGAGGCGGTGGATACCAGCGGCGTGGCAGCGATGACATAGGGCATTTTTTTAAGCTGCTGGGCGTCACTGATCGTCAGGGTGGTGATTTGTGCAGCCTTGAGATCACCAAATCCGCGGCCAGGGCTGATATAAAGCGTATTGCTGCCAAGATCGCTGATCTGTTCAAGGATTTTCTTTTGGGAGCCCTGGCCGAGCGCGATCACGCAAACAACGGAAGCTGTGCCGATGATGATACCGAGCATGGTGAGGAATGTACGCATGCGATGGGCGTTCATCGACCGCAGCGCCATAGCGAAAGCTTCGAGAAACCGGTCTTTGTATCCCTTGAGAAAATGCATCCGGCCCTTGCCTGCCGCGCTTGGAAGCAGATCCGGCTCCTCGGCCTGCTTCGCCTTTCGATCATCGGCAATGATGGTCCCGTCGCTGATTTCGATGATGCGGTTGGCGCGTTCAGCCACCCTGCGATCATGGGTCACGATAATGATCGTGTGACCCTCGTCATTGAGTTGCTGCAAAATTGAAAGCACGTCCTCGCCGCTCTGGCGGTCGAGTGCGCCTGTTGGTTCATCGGCGAGGATCACCGCAGCGTCGTTGATGAGCGCGCGCGCAATGGAAACCCGCTGCTGCTGGCCACCCGAAAGCTGATTGGGGCGATGGTGTAGTCGTTCACCCATACCGAGACGTTTGATAATCTCGGTTGCCTTTTCACGCCGTGCCAAGCGGTCGCGCCCCGCGTAGATGGCAGGGATTTCGACATTGCCGAGCGCATCGAGTTCGCTGAGCAGGTGATAGCGTTGAAAGATAAATCCGAAATGCTCGCGTCGCAGCTGCGCGAGTTCATCCGGTGATAGATCGGCGGTTTCCCGCCCGGAAATCCGATAGGTCCCTTCGGACGGTCTGTCCAGGCACCCCAGAATATTCATCAATGTCGATTTACCGGAACCCGATGCGCCGATAATGGCGACCATCTCCCCCCGTTCAATCGTCAGCTCGATATTTTTGAGAACATGGGTGAAACCGTCACCGGCAGGATAGCGACGATGAATGTCTTCAAGCGCGATCAGCGGAACCTCTGTCACTTCACAACCCCATCGCGGCCTCGCCCAAGTCCGCATGGGGCTCGGCGAGCTGGTTATCGGTCACAATTGTTTCGCCTTCGTTGAGGCCAGTGCGTATTTCAGTGTTGATCTTGTCGGTAATGCCTGTGCCAACGAGACGCTCGGAGATGCGACCCTCAGGGCCGAGAACCCGCACAGTGGCTTTTTTATCCCCCGCGAGGCGCAGCGCCGAAACCGGGGCGATAAGCACATCTCGCGCCTCATCCAGAACAATATGGATTTCGGCCGTCATGTAGGTTTTCAGGAATCCGTCGCTGTTGGGTACCTGAAAAATTCCCTTGTAATAAATTGCAGCAGCAGAGGTTGCCGCAACAGCGACGGCACTGCTTCCGGCGAAGCTTTTATCATTCACAATGGTCTCTGGCGCTGGATTGATGATGGCGAGTTTCGCTTGATAGCGTTTGGCGCTGTCGCCGGAAACGGTGAAATAGACAGCCATGCCGGGCTGTACCCTGGTGATATCGGCCTCGGAGATATCCGCCTCGACCGTCATCATGTCGAGTGCTCCGAGAATGGCAATGGTGGGTGCCGACTGGGCGGCATTCACCGTCTGACCTTCCTGCACGACGGTCGCAAGCACGGTGCCATCCATCGGCGCGGTGATCCGTGTATAGGCAAGATTGGTTTCGGCGATTTTGACTTCGACCTGCGACGCCGCAATGACCGCCTCGCTGTGGCTGAGCTGGGCCTGACGCTCCTTGAGCGCGCTCACCGCCTTGTCATATTCGGAGTGCGCGACGGCATTGCTTGCGACCATCCGTTGATGGCGAGCAAGATCGCTGCGGGCGAGTTCGAGTTGCGCTTCATTTTGTGTGCGGGTGGCCTCATTCTGACGCAAGGTCGCCTGGGCTTTCTGCAGCTCGTTTTGCTGCGATGTCGCGTCGATCAGCGCGATGACATCGCCTTTGCTGACTTTTTGACCCGGCCGCACCTTCAATGAGAGGATACGGCCGGTGGCCTGTGCCCCGATCGCCACAAGGCTCTGCGGCTTCAGCACGCCGGTAGCAAGAACCGCGCTTTCAAGATTGCCGCGCTCAATGCGGGTGGTGGCAGGCGGCGGCGCGTCGCTGTTTAATCGTGCTGTGATCGAAAAAACAATGAGCAAGGCGAGAACAAGCAGGGCGAGCCAGAGATGCCAGCGCACAACTGTCCTGGAGGAGGATGTCACGATTTTCATGGGAGCCTCGGCGAAACCGGTTGTTTTATCAGATGCGGACCCGAATAACCGTCGATGACTTCCGGTTTGCCGGGATGAAGCCGCCCTTGAAAGGACCCGCCAAGCGCCTTTTGCAGCGCGATGTAATTGACCACCAGATCGGTTTGAATCTCTGCGAGACTTGTTTCGGCATTCAGGAGGTCGCGCTGGGTATTCAACACGTCAATGAAGCTCTTGCTTCCCCCCTCAAATTGCGTGAGCGTAAGGTCTTTGATCTTGCGACTGTTGCGGACAATTGTCTGCAACTGCGCGGCGCGCAGCTGGTTCTGATTGAAGGCGACGCTCGCATTCTCCACCTCACTGAGCGCCGTCAGAATCGCCTTTTTATAGGCGATGAATGCCAGATCGCGGCCTGCTTTTGCGCCATCGACTTCGGCATTCAGCTTACCGCCCTGGAAGATCGGAACAGACAGTGTTGGACCGAAACTCCAGCCGATCGTTGAGCGCTTTGCGAGATCGCCGAAATTTGCGCCGCCTGTATTGATGGCTCCGCTCAGCGAAACACTGGGGTAAAGTGCGGCCTCGGCCTGCCCGATCTTGGCCGTGGCGCTGGCATAATCGTGTTGCGCGGCGCGCAGGTCCGGGCGCCAGAACAGCAGATCCGCGGGAAGTCCGATCGCGGTTGTGCGCGGCACAGTGGGGATCGCAGCCGGCTTTGCCAAGGTCTGGGCGACAAGAAGCGACGATTGTCCGACAAGCACAGTCAAACTGTTGAGAAAGGATGCGTAGCGGATGCGCAAGCTCGGTATCTGCGCAAGCGTCGTCGCTGCCTGGGTTTGCGCACTGAGCAGGTCAACCTGGGATATCTGGCCAGCACTCAATTGGGTCTTGGTCAGCGCAACGGTGCGTTGTTGGGTAGCAGCATTGTGCTGAGCGATGGCGATCATTGCCTCTGTACCGCGCAACTGTGCATAGTTGGTTGCCACTTCGCCGATCAATGTCAGCAGCACGGCCTGCATCTGTTCATCGGCGGACAAGGCATTGTAATAAGCGGCCTCGACGCCGCGTCGGTTGCCGCCAAACAGATCCAGTTCCCAGCGGGTCTGAAAGCTCAGATTGGTGGTACTGGACGCCAGCGCTGCTGCGCTATCACTGCGCTTATAGCCGATATCGCTATCAAGTGAGGGGGAGAGCGTCGCGCCTGTTGCGGCAAGCTGCGCGCGTGCCAGCCGAACCTTGGCTTTGGCATCCGCAAGCCGCACGCTCGATGTGATGGCCTGCGCAATCAGTGCATTGAGAACGGGATCATTGAGTGTCCTCCACCAATCACCGCGCAGCGGACCCTGCCCATCGGCCTTGCTGGCATAGGCAGCGGGGGTGATGACGAGCGGATTGTGGACGTCGGGCCCGACAATGACACAAGAGGCAATGAACGGCAGGATTCCGATGATCCATGCTGGGCGAAGAAACTGTCTAAGCAATCGTTATTCCTGGAAATGCGTTGGTTGTTCACCAATTTTCCGTGCGGCAGGATGCGGTCCTTTGACCATGGCCCGAAGCAGAACGCGCTCGAAACACGGTATTGCAGCGTCTTGACCTCCATTGATCGGCATCCGCATTCACGGCAAGAAAAAGCAAGCCCGGCTTGCGGTCTGCTCCGATATGTCATGGGCAGATTGCGGGAGCATTACGCGCAGGATCGACGCCTCCGGTGATTTCTACCGCGTCGCCCCGATGGCCACCGGCGCGCCATCTCGTTGCCCGGTCATGCGAGCGCTGGTCATCCGCGGCTTTCACCGGTAGAGGACGGTATGCGTTGCCTTGGATCAAAACCGCGTCTTCTTCATCGCTCACGCCTCATCAAACTGGGAGACACAAGCCTATGATGGGAATCGAAACGGCGTAAACCCCATCTTATAGCGGCAAAACTGTTGGGATTTGATTGGCAAGTGCCAGGCCGCTTGACAGTGGCGCGCCGGCCCCGCAGGCAGTCGTTCTGCCGTGTCGAGCCGATGTGGTCTAAGAAAAAGACGCCGCCTGGAAAGGCAGCGGCTGCAACACTACAAATGCGCGGCGTTTACAGGGAGGTTCCGATCCGCAACAGCGGCAGATCCCGCTGCATATAGCGATCCATGATTTCCGACAGCAGCGAATTGCCGGCATTGTCGGCCTTGGCCGCGGTCAGTGTGACGACAGCGGCACAAAGCTTGTCGGCTGCAAGGCTTTCTCCGGAAAACTGAGCATTCTGTGCGGCTTTCATCTCCCCCCAGGCCGATTTGATCGCCTCGAGTGCCTTGTCCGCCGTCTGGCAGTCGGGATAGGCGAGCGCAATGGCAACAGCGGGTGCCGCCTTGATCTGGGCGTCGGCGATTATGCCGCCGAAATAGGGTGGAAGACCCCGGCCCTGCTCCTTGACCATGGCCTCGAGTTGTTGTCGTGCGGCGTCGTGATCCAAAGCTGCTGCCGTCAATAATTTCTCTGGATCGATGCCTTCCGCACCCAATATCGGAGAGATGACCGCCGCTTGCACAATCGCGCCTTCGTCTGGCGCCACGGCATGGTTGAGCCCGGCTATGGCTGTCAGAATGACATCACTTTCAGCCACCGAGGGGCCTGGTTGAGCAAGCTGTTTGATCGCGTCTGCAGACGCCGTGTCAACCAGAGCCTGTCCCAGCGGCAACACAAAACGTGCGGTTCCCATCGTGCCCCGCCATGGATCCTTTGCATTGGCTTTTGATAGATCCATTTTTCCGGCTTCCCCATTTTGGAGGAGGCCCGGGATGGCCGGGTCGCCTGCAGCAAAATCCGAACTTTTCAGGCTTTCCAGCAACTGTGACACGCTGGCCTGATCTTTAAGACCCCAATAGGTAACAGTCCCCAGCGCCTGTCCGAATGCCGCAAAATAAGCAACGTCATCGAAAGCGATTTTTGCATGGCTCGACCATTCGTCCAAACCATAGCCGATCGGTTGCAAAGCGGGAATTTGCTGAACCAGGGCCAGCCTGCGCATGGCATCTGCGGAAGGGGCTGCTTCATCAAGCCCGCGCCATGCCTTGATATCGACGAACGTGATCTGCATTGCATCTGGGTTTGAAAGCGCCGTTTGCGGTATTTGCGCCAGGGCCTGTTGCAGGTTCTCTGTGCTGTTCAGTGCCAAGGCGGAACTGGTAAAGCCCATCATCAATCCCAGAGCACAGACCGTCATACGCATTTCTTTCTCCCATCAACGCACTGGCTGACACCCAAATCGCCATGCTCGGCCGCAAAAGCTGCGTAATCGGCTTGATGGAGATGTCAGCCCAAAGACCTGCTTTGACCATTCAACCCGGTGTGCTGTCAACCTTTGCACGGCCGATTGGTGCCCCCTGCGGCGCAGGTTTTTTGGTTGAAACCATGGCTCGGCGGGCTTGCGTTTCTCTAGTCAATCGCATTCAGTGCGGCCTTGAGACCCTTGAGGGGAACGACGATTTCAACCGGCTGATGGTTCTGGGAAAAACCAATCGTCACCACCGATTCCTTGTCGATATGCTCTCTGGTTATCGGGCCGACGGGGAGCATGGCCAGACAGACCCTGTCATCACAGCCCTTGTAATCGAGAGCAACCGGCCTTGCTCTGCCCGGAAACGAAACCTTTACTGGCTGCTGCTTTTCCACCAAGGATGGCACGCGCAACAGCAGGAACGGCTCCCCGTTCCTGGTTGCTGCTAGCGACCAGCTGAAGACGGCCGCACCCGCTTGGTCGGTAATGATCTGGCTGACATTGCAGGTCTTCTGCTTCCGCTTGAGGTTTTCGTCACAAATCAATGTCCAGTTCTCGAAAGGCTGGATGCTGCGCCTGATCTCGCCCCATTGCGCGCCCTTTGGAAGCGCAACCTCGGAGGGCTTGAGAAAATAGCGGTGGTTCTGTTCCTGTGCAGCAGCAGCGATCACGCCGCACAGGAACGATAGCACAAAACCGAGGGTGACTCTGAACAACAATGGTTTTCCCTTAGTTGAGTGTGAAGCTCAAGCCGGCACCCAGACCCATCTTGCCCCCCGAGCTGGTGCCCGAAACATTGGCCCGGATCGTGCTGTCATCATTGGTGTAACCGGCACCAAAGGCCAGCGCGCTCTGGCCGCGCCAGAAGCCGCCGCCGACCGCGACGGAGAGTTTGCCGGGATTCTCGTCATAGCGCAGGGAGGCGGCAGCCAGCCCGATGGCTGCGGAGCGGTGCGCATCGTCACGCACGCCGTCGATGCTGGAGACCAGTTCCGAGAAACGCTGTTCGGTAAAGTTCTTGACCTCTGCGAAGGCGTTTTCGATACGGGTATCGATGCGATTGTCGACATAGCTGTAATTCTGTGTCGGTACATGTCCAGCCAGCACGGCGTTCAGCTGGGCAAGATTGACCGCGTCGGTGTCGTTGACACCGGCTGCGACATTGGAAATCACCACCGGTGTTGAAGGATCGCCCCCCTGTAAAGTGATGGTATTTGATTTGCTGCCATCGGGGTTCTGGTCATATTTGACCGCGACATTGTCCAGCCTTTCCACGGCCAGATTGGTGGCATGAAGCTGCGAGCCGTTGATGGCATCGGTCGAGCTTTGAGCAATGCGACCGGCCGCGACATTTGTCAGCGTGCGCTCATTATTGAGCGTGCCGATCGACAGCGTTCCCACCGGCTGTGCGCCCGCAAAACCATAGGTTTGCCCAGCAATGGTCGTGGTTGCAGTTGCCACCGTTGGCAGGGTCTGAGCCCCTGCCCCAAGGGCGACGCTGTTTGCGGTACTGGCTGTCGCGCCCGCGCCAAGCGCAACGGCATTCTGGCCGGAAGCACTGCTCATCATATCCCCGACAATCATTGCATTCTGCCCCAAGTTGGAGCTGATCCAGGCGTTGAGGACGCTCAGATCGACTGTTGATCCACCGGCGTCGGAGGGAACGCCTGCAATCAGCGCCTGGCCGCCATTGGCGGTGGGCACGGTACAGGTCCACGCGCCATTGCCACCAAAACCCGGGCGCGTACAAAAAGCGCTCGGCGTTCCGGTGGCGTCCGCGAGCGCCGGGGACAATGTCGCGATGAAAGGCATCGACAATGCCAGTATTGCGGTGAAAGCTGTCTGTATTTTTTGATGATACGTGTTCGTCGACAGGCCATGCGAAAGCAATGCATAGTTCAATGCCATAATTTTCCCCAAAGTAAATGCCCGGAATGTCAGTTACTCGGATGAACGCTACGCAAATACTTACAGTGAGTCATCGATAGAAATATCGATGACTTAACCTTTGGTCAGATTCTGGAACTTTTGATGAATTAATCTGGCTCCAACCAAATCACCATCAACTGAAGACTAAATTAGAATTCCCACTGGAAATGGCGGTTGTCAATTCAGAAAATGCCAGCATTGCTTGCAGACTGCGGCGAAAGCGCAAGGGCTGCCATGTGAAAAAGCCTAGAAAGATCAGTAAAGGACTTGTTTTGCGGGGTTGATGAGACCGCGACGGAAGCATCGCGGTCGTAAATAGAACCAATTTTGGGTAGTTGTTCGCCTTATAATTTCGGGTGCGAGGCGCGCCATGACAGCAGCGAGCCGGCCGTGATCATGGCGACGCCTGTGCATAATGCGATGCCGGGGCGAATCCCCAGCCATAGGCAGGTCATGACGGCGGCAAGAACCGGGGTGAAATAGGACATTGTGGCCAGAAGGGAAATATTGCCGCGACAGATGCCGCGGTTCCAGCAGGCATATGCAGTCGCGGACATGGAACCAAAAATGAACACCTGCGCCAGGCCGCTCAGATGCAGCGGCACATGCGGTTCCGCGCTGAGCGCATATTTGATCCACAGAATGGCGGCCGTCACCAGGAAGTAAAAGGGCACGGCAGTCTTGTCGCTGTGATAGTGGCGGGTGACTACGGAATAAAGCCCCCACAAAAATGCGGCTGCAAGCGCATAGAGATAAGCCAGCGGATTGCTGGACACATTGAGAAGAAAGCTTTGAAAGGACAAATCCCTGCCGCCATTCATGACCAGGCCGATACCAACGAGGCAAAAAACCAGGGCGATCGCCAGCAAGGGGGATCCGCGCTGCTGTTTGCTGATAACCGCAAACAGCACGGTGACGCTCGGCCACAAATAATTGATCATGCCCAGTTCCAGAGCCTGGTCACGATTATGGGCCAGTCCAATGGCGAGCGCGAGCGATATTTCATAGCCGACAAACAACAGCCCACACCACCAGAGGCCGGGATTATAGAGCGCGCGCAATCTTGGCAGGCCCAGCACCAGAGCCGCGACCAGGCCACTTGCTGTATAAATAAGGGCGGCACCGGCGATCGGTCCGAATATTTCTGAAACCGAACGTATAAAGCCGATGGAGACACTCCAGAGCGGAATGGCGAACATACCAATAAGCGTCGAGGTCTGGGTGTCGTTTGGCGTGTCATTGGACAATGAGGGCGTGGACATTTCTGGCATTCTGAAAGGGTAAGAGGACATGGGGTATATGGGGATATATGGGATCTCACAGCGCACGGTCTGTGCAATCCAGACAGCCGCGACGATGGGGAACTGGGCGACAGCGCGTTGAGATCGCCCTGGCCATCGGGTGATTGCGAAATCGCCTTTCTTCAAACCATCCCCAAGCGCTTGGCTTGTGGGCTGCTATAGCTGCTTCGCGGAGGAAAGTGTGAAAAATCTACTGCGCTTTCCACCGCCATTGCCAGGATCACGCCAAAGTGAGAGCCGCGGATATTTTCGGCTCAAGATCCCGGATCCCCAATGCCATTATTGCATTTCTTGCAACATAATCACAATATTAATGATAATTGATATCAATTATTCCGCGCGTTAGATTGCCCTCAACACAGATTGCAAAAGCGGCTTAACCGCGGAAAGGCAAAATCATGCTGAACCAGATCAAAGGTCTACATCACGTCACATCCATGGCTGCGGATGCGCGCCAGAACAATCAGTTCTTTACCGACACATTGGGCCTGCGTCGGGTGAAGAAGACCGTCAATTTCGACGAACCCAGTGTCTATCACCTCTATTATGGCGATGAAATTGGCACTCCCGGCTCGGTGATGACCTATTTCCCGTTTCCCAACATCGTTCGGGGTCGTCCGGGAGTCGGGGAAGTTGGTGAAACCGAGTTTGCCGTACCAAAGGGGTCGCTTGGATTCTGGAAAGATCGACTTGTCGCCAAAGATGTTACTGGCCTTGAAGCCGATCAGCTGTTTGGCGCCGAGCGGCTGCGTTTTGAGGGACCGGATGGCGATGGCTTTGCGCTGGTTGAAAGCGCGGACGACAACCGTGCGCCTTGGATCGGCGCCGGCGTCTCCGAGGATGTGGCGATCCGCGGCTTCCGTGGCGCACGCATGCGGCTTCACGATATTGATGCCAGTGCCGAACTGCTCACCTTCATGGGCTATCAACGCACAGAAACCGAAGGCAATGTGAGCCGCTTCATCATGCCCAATGGCAATGGCGCTGATACGATCGACCTCGAAGCCCTGCCTGCGGCACAGGCTGCGCGTCAGGGGGCGGGTTCCGTCCACCACATCGCTTTCGCGGTGCCGGACCGGGCTGCACAGCTTGAAGTGCGCAAGGCACTGATGGACACGGGCTATCATGTCACGCCGGTGATCGACCGCGATTATTTCTGGGCGATCTATTTCCGCACCCCGGGCGGCGTGCTGTTTGAAATTGCCACAAACGAACCCGGCTTTGACCGCGACGAGGATACCGCACATTTGGGCGAAGCACTCAAACTGCCAAGCCGCTATGAGGCCTATCGTGATCGCATCGAAGCCAATCTCGAGCCTTTGACAACTCAATAACTGGATGCCTCCGGCTGTGCCGGAGGCGCCCTCTTTTGGAGGTTAATCATGACGAAAAATGAATATATCAGCTTCCGCCGCGATGGTGCTGCCGGCTCGCCGGTTGTCATTGCCTTTCACGGAACGGGTGGCAATGAACACCAGTTTACCGGATTGATCGAGCAGATATTGCCCGATGCAGGCATTGTTGCGCCGCGCGGCGACGTCTCGGAATTCGGAGCCAATCGTTTCTTCCGTCGCACCGGCGAAGGCGTCTATGATATGGATGACCTTCATCTGCGCACCGAAAAAATGCTCGGCTTTATAAGCGCGGTCCGCAAGCTAAACCCGGAACGCGAGATCTTGGCGCTCGGCTATTCAAATGGTGCCAACATTCTGGCATCGATGCTGTTTTCCGATCCCAGCCTGTTTGACCGCGCGGCTCTCATGCATCCACTGATTCCGTGGACACCGGACCCGCAACCGAAGCTGTCTGGCAAACGCATTCTGATCACAGCAGGCGAAGTTGATCCGATCTCGCCGTTGAAGCTGTCGAAGGGCCTGATTGAATGGTTCAGCGCACAGGGTGCGGATGTGACATCGCTGATTGCGCCCGGCGGACATGAAATCCGCCCGGCCGAGCTTGAAAGCCTGAAGAAATTTTTGCGCGCTGCCTGATCAGACGATCTCGCCGTGAACACAACGAAGCCAGATAAACCCCGGCGAGTAAGCTCGTCGGGGTTTTTCGTTTTGGTCTTAACACGGCATTGTGGTTATTATTACGTATTTCGCAATTTAATAACAATTATTGTAGCAATTGTGATCAATTATCGATCCGTCTAGTTTGGGTTCAACACGGTCGCAGAGTGTGACGCAAGCGATCCTCACCACAAACGTAAAACCAGACGGAGATAGCCATGTCCAACAAGCTCGAAGTTCTTACCCCATCCAACAGCCAGATCATCTTCATCGATCATCAGCCACAGATGGCTTTCGGCGTGCAGTCGATCGACCGTCAGCTTTTGAAGAATAATACTGTTGGGCTGGCAAAGGCCGCCAAGGTTTTCAACATCCCAACCGTCATTACCACGGTTGAAACCGACAGCTTCTCCGGCCAGACCTATCCGGAACTGCTTGATGTTTTCCCGGAAGCCCCCCTTCTCGAACGCACGTCGATGAACTCGTGGGACGATCTGAAAGTGCGCGACGCGCTTGCAGAAGGTGCAGCTGAAGGCCGCAAGAAGATCGTGGTTTCGGGCCTCTGGACCGAAGTTTGTAACACCACTTTTGCTCTTTCAGCGCTGAATGACACCGATTATGAAATCTACATGGTCGCCGATGCGTCGGGCGGAACCTCGCTGCAAGCGCATGATTACGCGATGGACCGCATGGTTCAGGTCGGCGTTATCCCTGTTACCTGGCAGCAGGTGCTGCTTGAATGGCAGCGCGACTGGGCACATCGCGAAACCTATGATGCCGTTATGAACATCGTGCGGGAACATTCAGGGGCTTACGGCATGGGCGTCGATTACGCTTTCACCATGGTCCATGGCGCACAATCGCGCAGCCAGCACAAAGGCCCACGCCTCGAGCCAAAGCCTGCGCTTTAAAGCGCATCCCGAAAAGTGTGAAACGGTTTTCGGGTAAGATGCGCGTTAGAACGTGCTCTAAGTAAGGCACGGCCCGGTACAAAAGCCGGGCCAGGACCATCAAGTCGCATTGTACAATCGATACCATGCGCTGGATGCTATTCTCCCAATTTGATTTCTCCCTTTCAAAGCATCTGAATTCTCGAAAAGGAAACAGGATGACTGCCGCCACTCCTCCCAAACAGGACATTGCAACCGGCCCATTGAGCTTCCGCGTTTTCCGAGCGCTTTGGATCGCCACCATTATCTCCAATATCGGCACCTGGATGAACGATGTTGGCTCTGCCTGGCTGATGACCTCGCTCTCGCCAAGCCCGATGTTTGTGGCGCTCGTTCAGGCAGCCACAACCTTGCCGATGTTTCTGTTGGCATTGCCTGCCGGTGCCATGGCTGACATCGTCGACCGCCGAAAACTGCTTCTGGGTGCGCAGGCTCTGGGCCTCGTCGGTGCTGCAACACTGGCAATGCTGACCCTGGCTGGTCTCACCACACCCTGGGTGCTACTTGGCGTGACCTTCGTCCTCGGCATATCAGCAGCGCTGAGCGCCCCTGTCTTTCAGGCGATCGTGCCGGAACTCGTTGACAAGCAGGCATTGCCCGACGCGGTTGCGCTCAACAGCCTCGGCGTCAATATTTCCCGCGCCATCGGCCCGGCCCTTGGCGGTGTCATTGTTGCAGTGGCGGGCATTCCAGCCGTTTTTGCCCTCAACGCTGTCTCCGTCATCGCGGTTTTGAGCGTGATCTTTTTCTGGAAACGCAAACAAACCGAATCCGCTCTTCCACCAGAGCATTTTATTGGCGCGCTGCGCGCAGGCTACCGCTATGCACGCCACTCGGCAGCGATGCGCCTCGTTCTGATACGTTCCGCAGGCTTCTTCCTGTTCGGCAGTGCCTTATGGGCGATGCTGCCACTGGTTGGCCGCCGCGAACTCGGCCTGGATGCTGCGGGCTATGGTGCTCTTCTTGGCTGTATGGGTGCAGGCGCAGTACTCGGTGCGCTCATTCTCAAGAAGCTACGCAAGAACGTCGCTGCAAACACCATTTCCATCTGGGCAACACTGCTGTTTGCTTTTGCTACCCTGACACTGGCTCTGGTGCCAAACGCATGGGTCGGTGGCGCTGTCATGTTCCTTGCTGGCCTTGCATGGATCGGCATGCTGACCTCGCTCAATGTTGCGGCACAAATGGCAGCACCTGGCTGGGTCAAGGCTCGCGCTCTCGCCGTCTATCTTCTGGTGTTCCAGGGCGCTATGACCGGCGGCAGCATCATCTGGGGTACGATCGCATCGCGCTTCAATGTCACAACCGCACTCGTCGTAGCAGCCATTGCTCTGGTGATATCTCTTATACTGGCCCGCATCTGGCAGCTGCCAAAAGACCAGACCACCGACCTCGCCCCTTCAAACCATTGGGCAGAGCCCGTGGTTGCGGTGCGTCCCGAAGGTGATCGCGGCCCGGTCCTGATCGAAATCGAATACAGGATCGAGCCACAGCGTATTGCTGAGTTTACCACCGCTCTTCGCAAGTTCAGTGTAGTCCGTTACCGCGATGGCGCTATCCGCTGGGATGTTTGGGAAGATGTTGCAGTGCCCGGTCGTGTGGTCGAAGCCTTCATCGTCGAAAGCTGGATCGAACATCAGCGCCAGCATGCTCGTGTCACCCATTCAGATCAGCTTGATCAAAAGACATTGAACACGTTTCATTTAGGCGACACGCCACCCGTCATACGGCATATGCTTCAGCCCTTGTAGGTCAGAGCTATCCAACAAAAAGTAGCGGCTTTTTCAAGCCGCTACTCCATCGTTTCAAATCTGACTGGAGGGTATCAAATCCGAACGAACGATCCGATTAGAACGAACGCTGGAAGCGAACCATTCCCTGCCAGGCTTTTTCACCCTTGAGTTCGGAACGATCATCCGACCACTTCGTGTAGGAAATTTCCGGCGTGACAGTGAAGCCAGGAACGAGCGTGTAAGCAACGTTTGCTGTTGCTGCGAAACGACCAGCATCTTCGTAAGCTGCCTGAACGTTAATGGTTGCCTGCTTGGTCGCCTTGAACTTCGCGCCACCCCAGAGAGCCCAGTCGCCACCCCAAGTGCCGTAGAAGCTGTCGATACGACGAACGCCACGCCAGCTACCATCAGCAAAGCGCTGTGTGACCGTGTAGTTGTCGTCGTTTGACTTATAGGCGCCCTGGACCCAAACAGAGAACTGCTCGGTGACGTTGACATCAAGGCGAACCTTACCGGCCCATTCTTCGTTCAGCGCGTCATAGGCACCGACACCGGCGATCGAACCCCAGGCCTGAGCGAACTTCAGGCCAGCAACGACATGCGGGGTGTAATCGTCGATCGTGACATTGACATCAGAATCGCCATTGCCGCCCTGTTCGAGAGCAACGACAGCCGAGAAACCGTTGCCGCCCTTGAATGTGTAGCTGATAGCATTCGTACGCGTACCACCGGCGAGAATGACGTCGTCGTTCATGACGTCGCCGAGGTATCCGGTGAAGGTAACGAATTTCGATTCATCAAGACCGAGACGCAAACCACCGAGTTCAATATAGGCAAAGCGGAGCTGGCCGCTGGCGCCATTATCGCCGTTGTTCCAATCGTAACGGACGTCGGCATAGGTCTTCAAAGTGCCAAGGTCAGTTTCGGATGCGGTGGAGAAACGAAGCTCAAAACGAGACTTCATGTCATAGGTATCGCGGTCGAGCTGCGACAGACGCTTTGCGTAGACGTTATCGCCCCCTTTAATGTCGTAACGCAAATAGCCATGAATACGCAGGCAGGTCTCAGTACCTGGAATGTAGAAATAGCCCGCACCGTAAGCGTCGCAAACGCGAACATATTCTACAGCTTCTGGCTCTGGTGCAACAATTGCATCCGCTGCCTGCGCGACCGATGCGAAAGAAAACACTGCAGCCGAAGCGCAGAGAAAATTCTTAACCCTCATAAAATAACTCCATAAGCGAGGTGTGACGCGAGGGCTTATAGAATATAAAACGTCTGAAGCAATAAATATATTGTGTATTTTTAGTGAATTTATTTTAGGGTTAATTATATTAATATTTCATAAATCTGACTTAAATATAGTATAATTGCCTCTTTATAGAGCAAGAATCAAATTCTTATTATTATATAAATCGATTATTTTGATAAATTTTCTAGCTATCATATTTATATGACAGATTTTTATATGTCCGCAGGCATTGTCGAAATAAGCAAAAACACTGCTGATGGGAGGGAGACGAGTCGGCATATTGCGACCCCCAGCGCAGCTCAGTGAAAAGCATGACGAGCGCTTGAGCTCACAGGGTTTAACAGCTATCAGAGCGGGTAATGGGCCTATCCCAAATACTTACGAGGCGTTTTCCGCATGATTCCTGAATTCATCGTCACTCACTCAGGGGGCTTTCATGCCGACGAGTTGATGTCGAGTGTTATCCTCACCAAGCTTTTTCCGAACGCTAAACTCATTCGAAGCCGTGATCCTGAATGGATTACGCCAAACCATGATCGCATCATTTATGATGTTGGTGGGGCCTATGACCACACGGCACGCATTTATGACCACCATCAACGCGGGGCGCCTCGTCGTGATGACGGTCGGGCCTTGAGTTCTTTTGGTTTGATCTGGCAGCATTATGGACGAGATTACCTCGCGGCTGCCGGCATTCCTGAAAAAGACATCGCGATAATTCACGCCTCGTTTGATGAAAGCTATGTTCTACCGATCGATCTCGTAGACAATGGCGAACTAAGCCCTGCAGTAGCAGGACAACTTGCCGGGCTCATTTTGCCTACGCTTCTGGAAACATTGAAGCCAGTCTTCGATGATAGGCGGCCAGATGCAGATGACTGCGCGTTTCAACATGCGCTCACGATAGCGCGTAGCTTTGTTGAAGCAAAGATTGCAGGGCTCGCAGCCAAATTACGAGCCGAAACGATTGTTCTGAACGCAATCGAGGCTGCCGGTGCAAGCCAGGTTCTCGAACTTCCAATCGGGATGCCATTCCGTTCGGCCATTGTCAAAGCGGAAGCAGAACATTTGCTATTCGTTGTTCACCCGCGCAGTCACGACTGGGGGCTCACTGGTATTCGTAAATCAGATGATGGATTTGAATTGCGAGCTGATTTACCGGTGGCCTGGGCTGGCCTGACGAACGGTGATCTCGAGGCTGCGTGTGGCGTGCAAGGCGCAACCTTCTGCCATAATGGCCGCTTTATCGCAGCAGCTCGCACGCGCGAGGCTGCTTTGGCGATGGCAGATCTGGCCGTTCGGAATCATTTAGAGCAAGGTTGAACACCTATTGCAGTTTTAGCGTTTAAAGAGGCTCAATCGAGCCTCTTTTTGTTGAGGCGATAAAGCTATTCTTTCACAGCTCCCGTCATGGACGAAACGTAATAGTCCACGAAAAATGAGTAGAGGATAACCACCGGCAGCGATCCGAACAATGCACCGGCCATCAGCGCTCCCCATTCGAAAATATCACCGCGTACAAGTTCAGTGAGAACCCCAACCGGCACTGTCTTGTTTTCTGACGACTGAATAAAGGTCAGCGCGTAGATAAATTCGTTCCAAGATAGAGTGAAAGCGAATATGCCTGCAGATATCAAGCCCGGCACAGCCAGCGGTAGAATGATCCTCCACAATATTTGCCAACGGCTAGCTCCGTCAACCAATGCACTCTCTTCAAGCTCGAAGGGAATGGAGCGGAAATACCCCATCAACAACCACGTACAGAAAGGGATGAGGAACGTTGGATAAGTGAAAATCAAAGCCAGGCGCGAGTCGTAGATCCCAAGTTTGAAAACAATGAATGCCAGTGGAATAAATAGGATCGACGGTGGAACGAGATACGCCAGGAAAATCAGCAGCCCGACCGAGCGGGAGCCTGTAAAGCGAATACGCTCAATCGCGTAGGCACTGAGGATGGATGTGACAAGCGATATGAAGGTTGCCGCTGTTGCAACCAACATGGTGTTCCATAGCCACCCGGGATATGAGGTCTCAAACAACAGATATTTGATATGATCGAATGTCGCGTCAACGACCCAGAAAGGGCTGTAATTATTATAGTCTGTCAGCTGAGAGTTAGGCTTTACGGCAGTGATAGCCATCCAGTAAAATGGAAATAGCAACACGAAAATAAACAGTGCTATCGGGATATAGACTGTGACTACCCGTCTTGGTAGACGGTTGAGATATGACATGCCTTGCGTGTCGTCGGTGAGCGTGCCGGATGCTTGGTTCCCGGTTTTCATAGTCTTCTCCATGCTCAGTCCCCTCCGCCTTGTTGCCACTTGCGTCGCTGCAAACCAAAGAAAGAGAACATGATTGCCGCGAGCAGAAACGGTATCATCGCCACCGCGATTGCAGCTCCTTCGCCGAGCTGGCCACCAGGAATTGCGCGTTGGAAGGAAAGCGTAGCCATCAGGTGTGTCGCATTGACCGGGCCACCCTTTGTAAGAACGTAAATAAGCTGGAAATCGGTAAACGTGAACAACACCGAGAAGGTCATCACCACGGCAATGATCGGGGTGAGCATGGGCAGCGTGACATGGCGAAAGCGTTGCCAGCTCGACGCGCCATCCAGTGAGGCTGCCTCTTGAAGAGAGGCGGGAATAGTCTGCAGACCTGCAAGCAAAGAAATCGCAACGAATGGAATTCCGCGCCACACATTTGCGGCGATTACAGACAACCGCGCATTCGTTGGATCTCCGAGGAAGTTGATCGGCTGCTCGATAAGCCCCATCTGCATCAAAGACCAAGAAATTATGGAAAACTGTGAATCGTAGATCCACCAAAACGCCAGAGCCGACAACACTGTCGGAACAACCCAGGGCAAAAGAACTATGGCGCGGAAAAACGATTTTATCGGCAGGTTTTCATTCAGCAACAATGCGAGCCATAGTCCGAGCCCAAACTTCAATACTGAAGCAACAAATGTATAGAGTACCGTATTGAATACGGAGAGCCAGAAAACGCTGTCGTCCCAGAGAAATTCGTAGTTCTCCAGACCAATGAATATTCCATCTCGCCCGATTTTTGTATCCGTGAAGCCGAGCCAGACACCCAGGCCCAGGGGGTATGTGAGGAAGCAAAGCAGAAAGACCGCCGCTGGCAGCATGAAAAGGAAGCCGAGCACATCCCGATTATTCCCCAAGCGTGGTCGGGAAGGGTTTTGAAGCCCGCTTTCATTTCCGGGATTTTTTGAATTCGTCATTGCCATGGATTACGTCTCCAGAACAGAAAATCGAAAAAGAGGCGCCGGATGACCCATCGCCTCTCAATCACCAGGATCAGACGCGGTAATATCGGTTGGCCCGTTTTTCTGCGCTTGCCATGGCATCTTCCGGTGTTTCAGCACCGGTTACTGCTGACGCAAACATATCGACTAGAACGTAGTCCGCCATCACGGCCGCCGACGCATATCCAAGTGGCCCCGCATAACCGTTCGGCCGCAGCGTTTCGGATGCACGCGCATAGGGTGCGTGGATCGGGTTGTCGGTCCAGACGGGGTTGTCCGCGAAAGCCTTCAACGGCTGGCAACAATAAGCGCTCGACTGTTTGATCCAGTTGTTCATCTGGTCGGCTTCCATCATGAACTTGATGTAAGCCTTTGCGGCTTCGGGATATTTTGTATGCTTGAACAACAGCAGGGAGCTGGTCTGATGCAGTTCCACACTCTTGCCGACCGGACCGATTGGGAAGTTTGTGCTGCGCATATCCTCTGCGATTTCTGCGAGCTTTGGATCGTTCTTTGCAGCGTAATAGATTGAGACGCCATTGGCGGTCAGTGAGACCTGTCCGGCGAGGAATGCGCGGTTGTTATTGATGTCCAGCCAGCTTTCGGTGCCTGGAATGAAGGTGGCATAGAGTTGCTTGGCATAATTGAGCGCAGCGAGCGTTTCGGGCGAGTTGATGGTGATTTCGCCTTTCTCATTGACCATTTGCGCACCGTGGCTCCACAAAAGCCAATGGGCATAATTATTGCCGTCACCGACCGCCTTGCCATGCGGGAATCCGGCTGGCGTATTGTTGGCTTTCATGGCCTTGCAAAGTTCGAGAAAGCCCGCGGTATCTTTCGGGAATTCGCTGAAGCCGGCTTTCTTCATATGGCTGTCGCGATAAACAATGGCATTACCGATCGCCGTCAGCGGCATGGCAATGAACTTGTCCTCACGCACGGCATAGCCTTTGAGGCCATCGTAGAAGCCGCCATATTTGCCATCGAGATAGCCGCCGAGCTCGGTCAGATCGACGAGCTTGTCGGGATATTGATGGGCGTCATCGAACCAGCACATGACCAGGTCGGGCCCTGATCCGACATTGGCCGCAACGGCGGCCTTTGGCCGGATATCCTCCCAGCTTTCCTTATCGATGCGAACTTCGACACCGGTCGCCTCGGTGAATTTCTTGGTATTGGCGATCCAGCTTTCTTCATCGCCCTTGACGAAGGGGGTCCAGCGCAGCAGGCGCAGACTGGCGCCCTCTTCTGGCTTGTAATCTGGTTCGGCGGCAAATGCGGGTTGAAAGCCGAGGCCAGAGAGGCCTGCAGCACCGGCAAGACTTGCGGTTCCTGCAAGGAATGTCCTTCTTCTGATAGTCATCATGCTCCTCCTCCAAAGATGGGACTTCTCATCCGTGACAGCCGCTGTCCCAAGGCGCGGATGCCGAGATGTCGTCTGATGCGACGTACTGATCATACCGCGGGTTCCCTCCCCGGTACGCAACGGCTGTTCAGTCCGTCAGTCTGTGCCCGTCCTGGGCATCGAACAGATGAACATTGGTCGGATCAATGGAAACGGAAATCGTTTCCCCTGGGCGGACATCGACGCGTTCGCGGAAAATGCAGGTATTCAAACTGCCGCCGAAACTGACCACGATCTGGGTTTCGTAACCGGTGGGTTCAATCACCGCGACCGGCACCTTCATGCCGGCCGCGTCAAGCCGGATATATTCGGGCCGCACGCCATAGACCAGGCTTAGGCCGACCGCCTGCGGGTAGGCACGGGCAAGCGGCAAGCGCATTCCGTCTTCCGCGATGAAGCTTGCCGGGTCATCTGCATGGATCGTGCCTTTGATCATGTTCATGGCTGGCGAGCCGATGAAGCCGGCAACGAACAGATTATTGGGGTGATCATAGAGTGTGAGCGGCGAGCCTATCTGCTCGACGCGGCCATCATGCATGACGACGATCTTATCGGCCATTGTCATGGCTTCGATCTGGTCATGAGTGACATAGACGGTGGTGGTTTTAAGACGGTGATGCAGCTCCTTGATTTCGGCGCGCATGGCAACGCGCAGCTTGGCATCCAGATTGGAGAGCGGTTCATCAAACAGAAAGACCTGCGGATCGCGGACGATTGCCCGACCCATGGCCACGCGCTGGCGCTGTCCGCCGGAGAGTTGGCGTGGATAGCGATCAAGCAGACTGGTCAGACCGAGAATGCCGGCCGCATAGTTGACCCGCTCGTCGATTTCTGCCTGCGGCGCAGAACTCAGCATCAAGGAGAATGCCATATTCTTTGCGACCGTCATATGCGGATAAAGCGCGTAGTTCTGGAACACCATCGCGATATCGCGTTCCTTGGGGGGCAGATTATTAACGGTACGACCGCCGATCCGGATTTCCCCACCGGAGATATTTTCCAGCCCCGCCAGCATGCGCAAAAGGGTGGATTTTCCGCAGCCGGACGGGCCGACGAGAATGACGAATTCGCCATCTTCAATATCGATATTCACGCCTTTGATTACAGGAAAGGTGCCGAAAGACTTTTTGACTTCAGCAAACGCAACAGCTGCCATGCAATTCCTCCCAGAATGTGATCAATGATTTGAATGATTGAGAAAATGAACCGCCGGCTCCTCACTTCCGACGTTTGCATTTTGGTGCTTTTTTCTCCTTTCGCTTTGTTGATTGCAGTTTTGGTCAGCCGCGACCGACCAGGGGCATCTTGGTCGCCATGACGGTCATGGTCAAGACATTGGCATCCAGTGGCAGGCCCGCCATATAGACAACCGCCTTGCCGATATGGACCGGATCAATGGTTGGCTCTGCAGCCATGGTGCCGTTGGCCTGAACGACACCGGTCGATATTTTCTGCGTCATCTCACTGGCGGCATTGCCAATATCGATCTGGCCGCAGGCAATATCAAAATTGCGACCGTCGAGCGCAGTGGACTTGGTCAAACCGGTGATGGCGTGTTTGGTCGCTGTATAGGGGGCAGAATTGGGGCGCGGGGTCGTTGCCGAGATCGAGCCATTATTGATGATACGGCCACCGCGTGGATTTTGTGCCTTCATCAGGCGAAAAGCCTGCTGTGTGCATAGGAAGGCGCCGGTCAAATTGGCGCCGACAATGGCGGTCCAATCATCGAAGCTGACGTCCTCGAGCGCAACGCCGGGCACCAGGGTTCCGGCATTGTTGACCAACAGGTCAAGCCGGCCGAAGCTTCTTTCGACCGTGTCAAACAGGTTTTTGACAGAAACAGGATCACTGACATCGGCGGCCACGGCTAAAAAACTGCCGTTGGTTTCGGCGCTAAGGGCCGCCACCGCTTTTTCCAGAACGGCGGTGCGCCGGCCTGAAATGATGAGCTGATAGCCGGCAAGTGCCAATGCTTTTGCAATGGCGCGGCCCACGCCTGTCCCCCCACCTGTCACCAGTGCTACCGGTTTACGCCGTACCACACCATCCTCATTCATCCCTGGCCTCCCTTTTGTTCTCTTGACCGGTTGATCGCAGTCGGTGCGACCTTATTCTGCGTAGACTGGCGCAATATCTGCAGCCATTTCAACCCATCCTGGCGATCGGCCGAAGGACGGTATTCCGCGCCGATGGGTTTCGAATATCCCAGGCTTTTTAGTCCATTGAGAATAAAGCGATAATCGAGCTCACCCTCATCGGGCTCCGCGCGATCTGGAACCGAGGCAATCTGCACGTGACCGATCACCGGCAACAGCGCCGCAAGCCGACGACTGATGTCGCCCTCGACAATCTGGATGTGATAGCAATCAAACATCAGTTTCAGATTGGGCAGGCGCAGCGCGTCGATGATGGCTTTGGCCTGCCCCGAACTGTTTAAGAAATAGCCGGGAGCGTCGCGATCATTGAGCGGTTCGATCAGGATGGTGATGCCGTGTTCGGATGCGCGCGCGCAGGCATAGCGCAGATTGTCGAGGAACGCCCTGTGCGCGTCATCCCCCTTTGCGCGTCCGGCCATGACATGAATATTGACGCAGCGAATTGCCACGGCGTAATCGATCGCCTGGTCGATTGTTGCCCGCGCTTCTGATTGACGACCCGGCAGGGCGCTCAGACCATTGTCGCCCGCCTCGACATCGCCCCGGGCGGTATTCAACCCGATCATCGTCAGCCCGGTCTCATCAAGCGCTGCCAGAATGTCGGCTGCAGAATGTCGGTAAGGCCAATGACATTCGACCGCGTCAAAACCGGCCTGCTTGGCCGCGCGGATCGCATCGGGCAGCGACAGCTGCTGCCACAGAAAGCCGAGATTTGCAGAAAACCGCACCATTCTAGTCCCATTCCACATCAAATTGTTCGACGACCTTCAGGATTTGCGCGCTGGTGAGCGCATTGGGCTGCATGCCGCGGGTCAGCAAAGCGAGCCTTGCGGTTTCCTCCAGCTCTTCGATGGCGTAGACGGCGGCTTCCAGGTCGCGGGCTGCCACCACAGGACCGTGATTGGCTAGCATCACAGCACTGCGCTTTCCCGCCAGCCCCTTGATCGCCGCCCCGATCGCCGGATCCCCCGGCATGAAATAGGGCAGCATTTTCACCCTCCCCAATTTAATGATGGAATAGGCGGTCAGGGGCGGCAGCATATTGTCGGGATCGGTATCGGGCAGCAGCGACAAGGCGACCGAATGACAGGAATGCAAATGCACGACGGCCTGCGCACGGGCACCACGGGTGTCGTAGAAAGCGGTATGCAGCGGCATCTCCTTGGTTGGCGGATCACCGTCGAGAAAGCGGCCCTCCTGATCAAACAGCGACAATCGCTGCGGATCCAGCCGCCCAAAGGAGCTGCCCGTCGGGGTTACGAGCAGGCGACCGTCGGAAAGGCGGGCGGAGATATTGCCGGAGGAACCGGCGGTGAGCCCGCGATCATACATCGATTTTGCCAATAGACAGATCGTTTCGCGCAGTTTTGTTGCTTCGCTCATCCCGCCTCCAGCATGTTCAAGGCATCGCGGAAGAAGGAAGGGGCTCCGAAATTACCGGATTTCAAGGCGAGTGCGACCGACGCACCCTGTGTTGTGGCATAGGTCCAGGGAACGCCCGGCGCAATTTCCCGGCCAACGCGCAGCTTTGCGATGCCGAGCGCCTGGGCGACCGCGCCGGAGGTCTCACCGCCGGCGACCACAAAGCGTCTAATGCCAAGGGCAAAGGCTGCGACGGCAATTTCAGCGAGCGCTTGCTCAACGATCTGTCCTGCACGCTCCGCCCCGAGTGCGGCCTGCGCGGCCTTCACGGAGGTCGCATCCGCGCTTGCATAGATCAATTTGGGTGCTGTGAGCGGCACTGTTTGCAGCCATTGGGTGACCGCCCGAATGCCATTTGGTTGCGCAAGCCGGATCGGATCAAGCCGATAGCTTTGCGCATGGTCCTCAAACGCTACCACCTGCTTAAGGGTCATGGCGGAACAGCTGCCCGAAAGCACGATCTGGCCTGCGCCGAGATCCGGTGGTGCTGCCGGATTGCTCTTGGCTTGCAGCAGACCTTGTGCGTGAAGAAGCGCAGGCAATGGCATCGCCAGCGCACTGCCGCCGGTGAGCAAGGGCAGACCAAGCGTCGCTGTGGCGATGGTGGCAAGATCAGCATCCGCCACCGCATCCATCACCACATGGGCGACACCGCGCGCTTTGAGCGCTGCAACTGCGGCCTGCACCGATTTGACGCCTTCGGCGATGGTCAACCGGTTCACCAGGCCGACCTGGCCTTCCAATTGCGGCGCGAGAAGCCGCAGCAGATTGGCATCGCGCATCGGTGTCAGCGGATGATCCTTCATCGGACTGTCACTGAGCAGCCGATCACCCACGAAAAGATGTCCCATAAACACGGTGCGGCCGTTTTCGGGAAATGCCGGGCAGTAAATGGTCTGCTCTGCGGCCACAGCACGCATCAGCGCTTCGGCGACCGGACCGATATTGCCATCAGCCGTGCTGTCAAAGGTCGAACAATATTTCCAGTAAAGCTTGCTAAGACCGCGTTGCTTGAGCCAGTCACAGGCTGCAAGGGCCTGTGTGACGGCCGTTTCGCGCGGCACGGTGCGGATTTTCAGGGCGATGATTTCGATGCCGGATACGTGGGCAACCGGCTCGTCTTTGTCAGGCAGGCCGAGCCGCAGCGAGACCGGATAACCGCTGCGCGCCAGCAAGGCCGCAAGATCGGTGGCGCCGGTGAAATCATCTGCGATCGCGCCCAAAGCAATTGCCATGACTTACGCCCCCATGCCGGGCAGCAGCACGCCGCTCTTATGCGCCAGGATCTTGGCGACGGCTGCGTCATCCTCCAGTCCAAGGCCTGCTTCCGCCGCCGCACGAAACAGCGAGAGCGCGGTCTGGCTGAGCGGTGTGCACGCCCCCAGCGCCGTGGCCTCCGAAGCCACGATCCCCATATCCTTGACAAAAATATTAACCGCCGAACGCGCGGCATAGTCGCCCTCGACAATGTGGGGACCCCGGTTTTCGAACATCCAGGAGGCACCGGCCGACACACGGATCACATCGAAGACGGTGCCCAGATCAAGGCCTAGCCGGGCCGAAAGGGTGAGCGCCTCGGCGGTCGCCGCGATATGAACGCCGGCCAGCAACTGGTTGATCATCTTGACCTTGGAGCCGGTTCCAGGCTTGTCGTCAAGCTGGAAGACCTTGGCGGCAATCGCTTCAAGCGCCAGGGCGGCCTTGTCGAAGGCCTGTTGTGATCCCGAGCCCATCACCGTGAGTTCGCCGGTTGCCGCCTTTTGCGTGCCACCGGAGACCGGTGCATCAATCACCAGCATTCCCGACGCTTCAAGCGCGGCTGCAATTTCAATGCAACTGCTCGGCTCCATTGTCACACACAGCACGAAGACGGTGCCTTGCCGGGCTTGGTTCAAAGCCCCGTCAGGGCCAAACAGCACGTCTTTGGCCTGCGTGGCATTGACGACGAAGACAAAGACGATATCGCTTGCACCGGCCAGCTTTGCGGTCGCATAGGCCTCGCCGCCCCGTGCCGCAAATTCTTGCAGGACATCGCTGCGCAGATCAACACCCTTGACGCGGAAGCCAGCGCGCAACAGCGCGGTTGCGGCGCCAAAGCCCATGGAGCCGAGGCCAATAATGGTGACGGTTTGTGGATCGCTCACCTTAATTCACCCCCTCTTTCAGCTCGTCTTCGATATGAATATTGATGATCTCGTCAAAGGAACTGTCGGCGACAAAACCCAGTTCAAGGGCGCGTGCGGCGTCAAAATCCTGGGCCCAGCCATTGACGATGCTGGCGATCAGCGGATCGTGCTCCTTGCGGATCAGCGCGACCGCCCGATCACCGGCCACCCGGCGCAGTGCTTCGATCTGCTCGCCAACGGTTGCGGAAAGACCCGGCATATTGAGCACACAGCGATGTCCCAGCCGCGCAGTGTCGATTTTAGCTGCGTGCAGCAGGAAACCCACGGCCCGGCGCGGGCTGACATGCCAGTGCCTGACGGTTTCGGCGACCGGCAGGATTGCCGGCTTGCCGATAAGCGGTTCACGCAGAATATTGGAGAAAAATCCGGAGGCTGCCTTGTTGGGCGTTCCAGGACGGATGCATACGGTGGGCAGACGGATACCAATCGCATCCAGAAAGCCCTTGCGGGCATAATCGGCCAGCAGCAATTCGCCGATTGCCTTTTGCGTGCCATAGCTGGTGCGCGGCGTGAGAAAGAATTCGTCATCGATCCGATCGGGGAAAGGCGCACCGAACACCGCTATGGAGGATGTGAACACCACCCGTGGCCGGTAGCTTGCGATTTCGCCCTGTTGTCGAATGGCTTCCAGTAGGAATCGGGTGCCATCGAGGTTGATGGCATAGCCCTTTTCAAACGCCACCTCCGCTTCGCCCGAGACAATGGCCGCCAGGTGGAAGATCTGATCCGGCCGATCTGCGATCAATGCCGTGGCGACACGTGGGTCGGAGATATCGGCGGATTTGCAGGTGACATTGCCAGTAAATCCAGCAGGTGCTTGTGGCGCCATGACATCCACCAGAGTGAGCGCATCAACCGCCACCCCGTCGATGGTTGGGACTGCGGCGATGGCCTGCGTCAGTTTACGTCCGACCATGCCGGCTGCGCCGATAATCAAGACATGCATTCAAACCACCCTTTTCAAATTGCTGCGAAGGCGATCACGACTGGACAGCCGTGCCTGGTGCGAATGGGAGCTGACCGCGCGCGGCCAGCGATTTTTGTGTGGAGGTGTAAATACGTTGCTCATGGACTGCGAAAGCCGCCATTGCTGCGAGGCGGTCGTGACTTTCCAGCGCTTCAAGGATTCGCTGATGGTCGGAAAAACTGCCGTTAAGCGCCCCGGGCTGGGCAACCGCGCGCCGGCGATGCTCCATCATATAGGTGTAGAGATCGGTGACGATGTCGGCGAGCAGCGGATTTCCACATTCTCGATAGATGGTGACATGAAACTCGCGGTCGCAGATGAGGAAGCGGACGGGATCGTCGAGGCAGGCAGCCTGCGCTGCGAGTGAAAGCCGCAGGCGCGCTAGCGCGTCATGGGAGATACGCTGTGCTGCATCGCCGACAATTTGCTGTTCGACCAGCATACGCGCCGCATGGACGGCGTGAACATCATAGCGATCGACATTGATCTGGGCGGTAATGCCGATCGACAGGCTGCCGAGCTCTGCGCGGGCAACCCGCGTTCTGGCGCCCTGCGCCACGTCGAGGATGCCATGGGCGGCAAGAATCTGGATGGCACCGCGTACGGTTTGCCGACTGACGGAAAGAGCGCTCGCCAATTCGCGTTCGCCCGGAAGCGCATCGCCGACACTGAGCAGGCCCGATGCGATCAGTGCGCCGATCTTGTCCGCGATCACGTCACGCATGGTCCGACGCTCCAGATTGCGTCCGAGCCCGGCCTTGTTGTCGAGGAGAAGATCATGCGCAGCGTTCAAACCCGACCTCACTGATCCACTGGTCTATCCAGTGGTCCAGTTACAATCGGCGACGCGGCGTGTTCTGTCAAGCACCCTTCATGCCATTTCCGGCGTGCCTCAAGCTGCGGCGCTGGCATTCCTCTTATTGATTGCCAGCGCTTTGGTCACGCCTTTAACCGACAAGCGCGGTCAGATCGGGCCCCATTGGATCTGGACGGCGATATAGAGAAAGACCGCACTGATCAAACCCCAGGCGATGACAAGCGGGGCGATGAACTTCACCCATTTTCCGTAGGAAACCTCGGATGTGGCAAGGATCGCCATCAACACACCGGATGTCGGGTTGATGCAGTTGACCACCCCTTCGCCAAAGACCACGGACTGGACGGTTGTCTGACGGGTGATCCCCAGAATATCCCCTAATGGCGTGAAGACCGGGATCAAAACTGCGGATTCACCGGATCCGGACGAGATGAACACATGCATGATCATCGCACTGACATACATGCCGATCGCGGAAAGGGAACGCGGCAACCCGTCGAGCGCTAGAACCGCATAGGAGACGATGGTGTCGAGGATCATGCCCTGTTCGAGAATGATCGAGATGGCACGCGCCAGGCCGACGATGAATGCACCGATAACAAGCTGCGAGCAGCCTTTGAGAAAGCCTTTGGCGATTTCATCGGCCGACATGCGGGCGATGATGCCAACACCGATTGCCATGATGATGAACATGGCAAGCATTTCCTTTTCGCTCCAGTTGAGCGTGACGGCTCCGGCGATGAATCCACCAAGGCACAGGGCCGTAAACAACAGGGCCAGCCAGTAGCGCGCGCGTTGACCGGGGGCTGCGGCGCCCTGAGCTTCACCATCCTCGATATGATCGGGACGGGGTGAAGTCTTTCGCTGGCTACGCGCGTATAGCCACAGGAACGCGATTGTGGCGAGCAGGAATGCCAGGAAAATGATGACGCGGAAGCCGATGCCCGACAGGAGTGGAACATCGGCGAGCCGCTGCGCGAGGCCGACCGATGTCGGTGCCGAAATCGAAGCATTATAGCCGGTATAGGTGGCGATATAGACCAGCGATATACCGAACAGTTTGTTCATGCCGATCGAGCGTGCCACCATGATGCCGATGGGGACGAATGCGATCACCGAATTGACGACGATGCCGGTGGTGCCGAGCACCGAGAAAACGACGCAGAACAGGATGATCAGGGTGAGATCGTTGAGCCTGCGGTTTCTCGCGATGCCGTTGAGCATGTGGTGAACAGCACCGGATTGCTCAAGCACATGCAGGGCGCCGCCGGTAAACATCACCATGAAGACAATCGGCGCGCTTTTGATCAATCCTTCGGCAATGGCAAGAAACAGCGCCTGGGGATAGACATGATGCTGGTCAACCCCATGGTAGCTCCCGGGCACCGAGAAGGAGATGCCGTTGCGGACTTCGGTGGCATATTGCCCAGCGGGAATAATCCAGGTGCCGATCCCGGCCAGAACCAGCATACAGAAAAGCAGAACGTAAGGATTTTGCAGACTAAGGCCCTTTTTGGGGGCAGCGGTTGATGGTGTTGCAGTCATGGGCTGTGTTTCCTCCTGCGGAGGCGGCTGATCACACCGCCTCCCTACTCCGAATAGCTCAGCTGTTGGCGATGATTTGGCTGATCAGCGCAGCGCGGCGCGGCAGTCCGGCGATAGCCACATGCTCGTATTCGGCATGCGGGCCGCCGCCTTCGGCACCCAGACCATCCAGCGTCGGAATGCCAAGCGCCGAGGTAAAATTGCCATCGCTTCCGCCGCCGACAGCACTGCCGGCAACCGTCATGCCAAGGGCAGTTCCTGCACGGACTGCTTGCTCGAACATGGATTTGTTGCGCGCGTTGAGTTCCATTGGCGGCCGGTTCAATCCCCCGCTAACCTCGATCTGGGCGCCGTCGAGAAACACCGGGCATGCACAAATCTCGGCTTCCACGCGTTCCGCTTCATCAAGCGAGGTCACGCGGACGTCGATCGACAGGCTGGCATGATCGGGGATAACATTGATACGGTTTCCCGCTTGAGCGATACCGACATTGACCGTGGTGCCTCTGGAGAGGTCCTGCAGTTCATGAAGCCTGAGGATCTGCCGGGCCATTTCTTCAGCCGCACTGACACCGCCGAGCGGGTTGTTGCCCGCATGGGCGGCCTTTCCCTTGATCTGCATATGAAAATGGCCGGTTCCCTTGCGGGCAATCTTGAGGTTGCCGGTTCCCTCCTCCGACGGTTCAAGCACCAGCACCTGATCGCATTGTCCGGCTATTTCCTCGATCAGTGGACGCGAGTGCCAGCTGCCGGTTTCCTCATCGCTGGTGCACAGGAACCAGACTTCATGATTGTCGAGCGCCTTGCCGGCGATCAGCGCCTTCAGCGCCCAGATGCCCTGAATGACGCCGCCCTTCATGTCGAAGGCGCCAGGTCCATAGTATTTTCCGTCTTCGATGCGGGTGCCAAGGCGGTCGAGATCCCAGACCGTATCGAAATGCGTCAACAGCAAGGTGCGGCGATTTCCCTGGCCGATCTTGAACAACAGATGATCACCGGCCTTCGTCTGCGCGAAGCGTTCGGGCTGCACCTTCAAATGACGCGCAAACAGTTCACAGAGAAAAGCGCCACAGGCGTCGACCAGAGCCTTGTCCTGCGTTGGCGACTGGTGCTCGACAAGCGCCTTGAGGTCATTGAGCATATCGTCTGCATGGGTGGTGAGATAGTCCAGGAACGGGTTCATCATTTCCTCCAGGATTATGGTCGGTCGGTGCCGTGCGGCTCTGCTGGCAGCATGAGCGTCACCGCAGCCGCTGCCATGAACGGGGTCACCGCCTGCAGTCTGACCCGGGCGAGGTACAGGCGGCTTCAAACCGGTCCTGAACGCAATTATCAGCCGTAACGGCTTGCAACAATTGCTTTAAAGTGGACACCCTGTTGCATTTTATGCAACAGGGTGTCCATGCAACATCGATCGCTGGTTTATTTTCGCGAAGTCGCCCAGACAGGTTCCCTGCATGAAGCCTCGTCACGCCTGCATATTTCGACCTCGGCCATCAGCCGCCAGATCGCCAGACTCGAGGAGTCTCTGGGCATCGTGCTGTTCGAGCGGCGACCGCGCGGCATGGTCCTGACCGCTGCCGGCGATCTGCTGCTGCAGCGCACGCAGCGTTTGGCAATCGGCATGGAAGAGGCGCTTTCGGAATTGCGCGCGCTTGCCGGAAAATCGCATGGGCTCATTCGGATCGCCAGCTATGAAGGTTTCGCCCTTGATTGCCTTACCTATGCCATCGAGGCCTTTCGCCAGCAGCACCCTGCGGTGCATTTCCATGTATGGGTCGGTACCTCGCCTGATATCTGTACACGCATAAAGAATGGCGCGGCGGATATTGGTATCACCTACAGCTATCCGCCGCCGCCCGATATCGCCATTCAGCATATCGCCTTGCGACCGATCTTTGCTGCGCTGCACTCCGATCATCCCCTTGCGGGAAGGCCCTTTGTTACATTGGATGATCTGCGCGGCGAACAATGGGCGGTTCCCGACGAGGACCGGACCCAGCGGCTTCTGTTGCAGGCCGCCCTGGCGGCGAAAGGAATTGCCTTTAACCCGGTCTTCTCCACCAATTCGATGGCGATGCTGCGTGCTTACAGTTTCTCTTCAGGGACAACCTCGATCACCGGATCGCCAGACCTGGTGCGCGGCAATCACCGCAATATTGCGCTGGTGCCGATCGAAGATCCCATTCTGGCGACCAGTGCCCTGCATATTCTGACCATGGAGGGTCGGAACCTGTCTGCGACAATGGATCGGTTTATCGACGCGCTCAAAGCGCTGACGCCACCCGTGCAAAGTTAGGATTTCTCCGGCATGGAGCCCGCTCATCCGATAGGATAAAGGGCCGATCGAATGGAGGAGGACGCCGTGGCGGTCGCTTCGTTCGGGGGACTATGTTCCCCGCCTTGGTGTTGCGCCGTCACTGCGATACGCGCGCACCGCTTTTTGGGAGGATGCTTCAACCCGCCAGCAGCTTTGATACCCATACAAAAAAAGCCGCTGACGCGGCTTTTCCTGCAACGGGGGCAATGATTTACATCATATGCTCAGACACCTTGCCCTCGGCATCCAATGTCAGCATGACAGTTTTGCCATCCTTCATTGAGGATGCTTCCCACAGGCCCTGCTCGTTGAGCTTGAGATTTTTGAGCTCGCTATAGCCGGCCTTGTTGAACAGTTCAGTCGCCTGCGCTTCGGTCAGGCTGTTCTGACCGGCATCAGGGGTCTTGTCATCATGGGTGGGGGTATCGGTGGCACCAGGCGCATCACTATTGGGGGTCTGTGTTGCCTGTGCGCCAGCAAGGGCTGGTGAAAGGGCCATCGCGCCTGCGATCAGGAGTGTTGTGAACTTCATAGCATTTCCTCTCGTTTTCTGGTTGGTATGCTAACTAACCCCCATCAACAGAGATTGTTCCTTACCCAGCTGCAATAATGATGAGGGGCGCATGCCAACGACGCGGAAAACACCCCGCTGCAAGAGAAAAAAGCGTGTCGGGTCAAATCAGACGAATGTAAGGTGAGCGGCCCCGCTTCGTTGAAAGCGGGGCTTGTTTTTGATGGCGCTCGTCAATTGGCATGGCTGTCTTGATAGACAAGGCGCTCCGCGGGTATTTTGAGGGAGAGCGAAAGGCCTTCAGGCTGCCAGTCCCGCGCGATCACCGCATTCAGCCCCTGCACTGTCGCCTTTTCGAGGGTCGCACCAAATCCCTTGCGTTCAGGCGGTTGTTGCTGGATCTTCCCGCCCGTCTCCTTCCAGTTCAACGACAGCAGCTCGTCATCGAGACCTATATTGATCGCCAGCTGACCCTCGGGGGATGACAGAGCGCCATATTTGGCGGAATTGGTGGTCAGTTCATGCAGCAAAAGTGCGAATGAGGTGAGACCATTGCCAGAAACAGCAACGTCGGTTCCGGTAATTTTGACGGGAGAGCGCTGTTCGCCCTTGTGCGGTGCGACAATCGCTTCGATCAGCGCCACCACCGAAGTGGCACGATCTGCCGGATTATTCTTGCCCAGCACAGGCAAGGTCAGTTCATGTGCACGGGCCAGCGCCTGCAGCCGCGAACGCAAGTCCGCGACAAGGTCTTCGATGGTTTCTGCAGAGCGTGCGCTCAACGAGATCAGTCCCGATGTCAGGCCAAAAAGGTTCTTGATACGATGGTTGATTTCCTGAAGCAGAATATCTTTCTGCTGTGCCGCCTCGCGCAGCGCCTGCGCCTGCGCTGCCAGTTCATCGCGCTGCGAAGCGAGCTGCTGGCGTTGACGATAGAGCTCATAGAACACTTCGGCCTTGCTGCGCAGGATATCCGGTTCAATCGGCTTTTGAATGAAATCGACCGCTCCCGCCTCATAGCCCTGGAAGCGCCGTTGTCCGGCGCTGCCGGCGGTAACAAAAATGATCGGAACATGTCGGGTTCGTTCATTGCCCCGCATCAGTTCCGCCAGTTGAAATCCGTCGAGCCCGGGCATCTGGACATCGACAAGCGCCAGCGCCACATCGTGCTCGAGCAGAAGCTCGAGCGCCTGGTCGCCGGAATTGGCTTTGAGCAGCTGCAAGCCATCGCGGCGCAGGAGGCCTTCCAAAGCGATAAGATTTTCCTCAAGATCGTCAACGAGGAGAAACGAAATGGGTTTCATGTTGACTTAAACCTCTCTTAAATACTGAGCTATCGCGTCAAGCGACAGAATTTTTGCGTCAGGGCAGCTGCGCAATGCCGCTTCCGGCATAACGGGCACCAACGCCTGTGTCGGATCCTGAACGAGCACGGTGCCGCCACAGGCCCGAATGACGGCTGCCCCGCGCGCGCCGTCGTCATTTGCACCCGACAGGACCACCGCGATCAACTGGCCGCCAAACACCTCGGCTGCGGTTTCAAACAAGACGTCGATCGAGGGCCTTGAAAACAGCACAGGCTCGTCCTTGGAGAGTGACAGGCTGCGGTGATTTTCCACCAGAAGATGGTAGTCGGGCGGCGCGAAATAGATGGTGCCTGGCTCCAGTGGCTGGCGGTCCTCGACCTCCTCAACCATCAGACTGCATTTTTGCCGAAACAGTTCAGCCATCAGGCTGCGTCTGTCGGGCGGCAGGTGCACGACAATGAGCACTGGCAGACGAAAGCCCGGCTTGAGCTGTGGCAGGATTGCCGAGAGGGCATCAAAAGCGCCTGCGGAAGCGCCGATCACCACAGCCTGCGCAGGAGAAGCCATCATGGTGTCACTCTCTGATAGATCTTTTCCTCGCGCACGAAATCTGCAAAAGACGCCGCCTCGGCGGAAAAGCGCACGCTCTCCTTGGCGCCAAGGCCGAGAAATCCGCGATGAGCAAGCGAATCCCGGAACAGGCCAAGCACACGATCCTTGAGATCATTGTCAAAATAGATCAGCACATTGCGGCAGGAAATCAGGTTCATCTCGCCAAAGACCGCGTCGGTGACCAGACTGTGGTCGGAAAAGACCACATTGCGGCGCAGCGACTTGTCGAACGATACCCTTCCATAGGCCGCCTGATAATAGTCGGACAGTGATGTCCTGCCGCCCGAACGCTGATGATTGGCGGTGAAGGACTGGACCCGTTCAATGGCGTAGACGCCGGCTTCGGCGGCCTGCAACGCCTCCTGGTTGATATCGGTCGCATAAAAAAGCGTCCGATCTTCGAGCCCTTCTTCGCGAAACAGGATGACCATGGAATAGAGTTCTTCGCCGCTGCTGCAGCCGGCAATCCACACTTTCAACGATGGATAGGTTCGCAGATGTGGTATGACGTGTTCACGAATGGCGCGGAAATAATCGGGATCGCGGAACATGTCGCTGACCTGAACCGTCAAAAAGCGCAGCAGCTGCGGCAGCATGGCCGGGTCGCGCAACAGGCGATCCTGCATGGCGGAGAAACTTACAAACTCCAACTGTTCGCGGGCCTGTCGCAACCGGCGCCGGATCGAGCTCATCGCGTAATTGCGGAAATCATAGTGATAGCGCAGATAAAGCGCCTCCAACAGCAATCGGATCTCGATTTCCTCAGGCGAACCCGGCTTGTTCTCGCCTGTCATTTGGGCATCCAGACCCGGACAAGCGACAACAGCTTGTCGACATCAAGCGGCTTGGCCATGTAATCATTGGCGCCCGCTTCGATGCAACGCTGCTGATCATCCGGCATCGCCTTGGCGGTGAGCGTGATGATCGGTAGCTTTTTGAAGCCCGGATTCTGCCGGATATGGCGCGTGGCGGTCAAGCCATCCATCACCGGCATCATCACATCCATCAGCACCAGATCGATAACGGTGTCGGCGCTTGCAGTTGAGCGATCAAGGGCATCGAGCGCCTCCTGGCCGTTGCGGGCAATAATCACCTGAGCGCCGCGCGGCTCCAGAATATTGGTCAAAGCATAGACATTGCGAATGTCGTCTTCGACCACCAGGATGCGGCGACCTTCCAGCAAGGCGTCGCGATGGCGGGCCTTGCGGATCATCTTTTGCTGCTCGGGCGGCAATTCCGAGATGATCTGATGCAGGAAGAGACTGACTTCATCGAGCAGGCGTTCAGGGGATTTCGCGCCTTTTATGATGATCGACTTTGAGTAGCGCCGCAACTTCTGCTCGCTTTCCGCAGAAAGCTCACGCCCGGTATAGACGATCACCGGCGGGAAGGCATAGGCGCTTTCACTGCTGAGCGTTTCAAGCAGAGAGAAGCCGGAAGCATCGGGCAGCGACAAATCCAGCACCATGCAGTCAAAGGTCTGTTCCCGCAGCAGATCGAGGCACTCGGCCGCATTGCCGGCGGTGACGGTTTCGACCTCAGAGGATCCCAAAAGTTTGGCTACGGCCTCGCGCTGTCGTTCGTCATCCTCTACGATCAGAACCCGGTGCATCCGCTGTTCGAGCTTGGCCTCGAGCTTGTTGAGGACCCCGACGAGCTGCTCGCGACTGACGGGCTTGGTCAGATATCCGACCGCCCCGAGCGAAAACGCCGTGCGGGTATGATCGCCCGCCGATATGACATGGATAGGAATGTGTCGGGTCTGGACATCGTTTTTCAGTCGATCCAGCACAGAGAGACCGGACTGGTCGGGAAGGCCGACATCAAGAACGATGGCATTGGGCGAGAACTCGCGCGCGACCCGCACCGCCTCCTCTGCGGTCCGGGCGACCACCGAGTGGAAACCCATCTCGCGTGACAGATCGCGCACGATGGCGGCGAAGGTCTCATCATCTTCGATCACCAGCAGAACCCGCTTATCGCCGGTGATGGCATCACGATCATCATCAAGCGGGCGCGCAGGCGCGGCGCTCGGTTGTTCCAAGGTCGGTTGTTTAAAGGCCGGCAAATGTTCTGCAGGCACCGGTGCAATGGCTGTCGCAACCTCCGCAGCAGCAGCGCCAGTTTTGAGGGGCAGCATCAGGGTGAAGCGACTGCCCTGGCCGGGTGTGCTTTCGACACGGATGGCGCCACCGAGCAGCCGGGCGAGCTGGCGTGAAATCGACAGGCCCAGTCCGGTTCCGCCGTAGCGGCGGCTGATTGTGCTGTCAGCCTGGTGAAAGGCTTCAAAAATGCTTTTCAGCTGCTCCTCTGAAATCCCGATGCCGGTATCGCTGACCGAGAACAGGATCCTGTCGTCGCCTTCGGCGGCAATGGAGAGAATGACCTTGCCGCTTTCGGTGAATTTGATGGCATTGGAAATCAGATTCTTGAGGATCTGCTCCAGCCGTTGTGGATCGGTCTCGAACGATCTGGGGATCGCCGCGTCGATCTTGATTTCGAAGTCGAGTTTCTTTTCCTGCGCGACAGGATCAAACAGCTGTCGCAGCCCGTTGGCCAGCCGTGCCAGAGGGGTGACTTCGGGATGAATTTCGACATGGCCCGCCTCGATTTTTGACAAATCGAGAATGTCATTGATCAGATTGAGAAGGTCATTGCCGGATGACTGGATGGTGCGGGCATATTTGACCTGCTCCTGGGTGAGATTTTCATCCGGATTATCGGCAAGAAGCTTGGCGAGAATGAGCGAGGAGTTCAACGGGGTCCGCAGCTCATGCGACATGTTGGCGAGGAAGTCGCTCTTATACTGGCTTGAGCGCTCGAGTTCCTGCGCCTTGAGTTGCACGGAGGCATGCGCGCGCTCGAGGTCGGTGCGCTGCATCTCAAGCTGGTTGGCCTGTTCCTCAAGCTGACTGTTGGTCTGCTCGAGTTCGCTTTGCTGCTGCTCAAGGCGGGATTGGGATTCCTTGAGGACACGGCTTTGCTCTTCGAGTTCCTCATTGGACACGCGCAGTTCTTCGCCCTGTGCCTGTAATTCCTCGGATTGCTGCTGGGTTTCCTCAAGCAGGTTCTGCAACGCGTCGCGATAGGTTGCGGCCTGGACGCTAAGCGCGATGGCTTCTCCGGTGATGGTGAGCAGGGATAACACGTCCGGATCGATCGGCTGCAGAAAGCCCAGTTCCATGACCGCATTGACATTTCCATCCACACAGGCCGGCAGGATCACCAGATGCTTCGGCTTGTCGCGACCCAGCCCCGATCCAAAGCTGAGATAGCCATCTGGAACGTCGTCGAGCACGACAAGGCTTGCCTTGGCGGCAGATTGTCCAAGCAGGCCTTCCCGATTGGCAAATTGCTTGGGGACGGCGTGATCATCGGGTACGCCATAGACTGCGGAGCGCCGGTATTGATCGCGGGTGCCAGAGAAGAACGCGCCGGCCACCGCGCCGGTATAATCTGTCAGATAATCAAGGATGCTGGCGGCAAGTTCGTCAATTGGCTGATCGCCGGCCATGGCCGCTGCCAGACCGATTTCCCCGCTTTGCAGCCATTCTTCACGCGCCCTGGCGAGGGTGGCCTTGCGCAGCAGATATCCGATCACTAATGTCAGAATAATGCCGAGCAAAGCGGCCAGAATCGTGCTGATCAGCGCCTGGCTCTGCGCCCGCTCCATTTCCGCAAGCCGCAAGGAACGCATGTCGTTTTCCACCTGCGTCATGGCATCGATGGTGTCGCGTATGGCATCCATCTCCAGCTTGCCGCGATCGGAGCGCACCAGCGTCAGCGCACGCTCCAATCCCTGTTCCCTGCGCAAAGCGACTGCTTCAGCCATTTCATCGAGCTTGGCATCGATATGCTGGCGCAGCGTGTCGAGGCGTTCGCGTTGTCCGGGATTATCCTCAGTGCGCTCGGAGACCTTTTCGAGCTGAGCGTTCACGGCGGCAAGAGCGGTCCGATAGGGGGCAAGATAACTTTCCTCGCCGGTCAGCAGATAACCGCGCTGGCCGGTTTCCGCGTCCTGGAGCTTGGAGAGCAGGCTCTGCAGAGAGACGATCGCGCGGTGTGTTTCGACAATGCGTTGATTGGCAACGCTCAGGCCGTGAAAATTGACATAGGTGACCAGCCCGCTGATGACGAAAAACACAAGGGCTGCGGCCAGCCCCATCGCCACACTGAAATCTAGTCCGAACAGTTTGCCGGAACGGTTGGCAGTTGCACGCATTGTCATGAAGAACTCTTGCTCAGGAACGATAGGAGGAAAAGAAGGCGATTGCTGCGTTCAGTTGAAACGGCGAGAAGCGACGTCGCGGGCCGGTTGCAACCACCGGCAGGAGCCTTCGCATGATGGCAACATGATTCTCTCCCACCGATTCCCAAAGACGGTTCAATAGCTTAAAGCGGACGCAATGTCTGTCCATTAGTAGACACAAATATGGTCTTGGGCAATCCGGGCCAAGCAGCTTCAAATAAGCGTCCTGCGCACCCTTATAACGATGGAGATCGCTCTGACGAAGGCACTGCCCTTTTCAGAACAGCAAAAAGCCACGCAGGATGCGTGGCTTGATTGAACCGGTTAGACGGCCTTAGAATTTCTGGCTGTTATACCAGTCATCGACATCCTTGCGCACAGCGTCCTTTTCAATCCCGTAGCGCTCCTGGATCTTGCCTTCGAGCTGCTCACGCTTACCATTGATCTTGTCAAGGTCGTCATCGGTGAGATCACCCCACTTTTCCTTGACCTTGCCCTTGAACTGTTTCCAGTTGCCTTCAACGCGATCCCAATCCATCATTGATCTCCTCTCATGTGGTCTACAGAAAGAGCAAACTTTTCTTTCGGCTGGAAAGCTTGCAAGCCATATTCATGGTATCGAGTGGCTTATACTTATAAACGTTGGCTTTGCTTGTTTGTTCCAAGTCATATACGTTTAAAATTCTTGGAACAATTATTACGGGACTATTGTAGTCCGGCGAGCGCCGCGAGTTGCTTGACCTAATCATCTTCATGCTCTGTGCATGGAGAAGCGCGTTTGATCGCTCCTCCGCGCCCAGACTGCGTTACTTGGCCCAACGACCTTCATATTTGAATTCCGGAGCCTTTTCCAAAGCTTCCTTGGTGGTGTCCATCTTGGCCGACCACTTCTTGTCGTTTTCCGCATAAAGGATTTCGACCGATTGTGGTGCGACGATCACATATTTTTCGCCGATGCCGAGGAACCCGCCAACCGACACGATATAGCCGGTCAAGGCACCTTCAGAGATGATGAGATCCTGGATCTTGCCGATCGATTCATCCTTGGAATTGGTAATATCCAGATTGAGGATATTGCTGGAGATCACATCGGTCGGCTTGGCGGTGACAAAGACCTCTGTTTCGACATTTGTTGCGGTTTGAGCGAAGGCCATTGATCCAAGAGCCAGGGTTGCAGCAGTTGCCAAAATAAGACGACGCATATCAATTCTCCAAAAATAAACGCTGGTAATCAGCACGACCACACAATGATGAACACCACCACTTGGTTCCGCTGAGCTGTTGATTTTTATGCAAGCCGTGTCTTCGTCTGGTGGTGGCTGCGCCACCAATTCACAGCCACTCCCGATCAATCCCCTATCAATCATCCCCTGGGGTCCGATGGGTTGGCAGGGTCCGCGGGACCAGATTGATCTAGGGTTAATCCGAGATCAGTCCCATCTTCTTGCAGGCCTAATTGCAGGAGGCTGGCAATTCATCGCCTTTGGAAAATTCAAGCAGAGCCTGCGGATTAATTGGAGCTTTTTGTGGTTTTGGGAGTTTTAGTTTCTTCTGAGGAGTCGATGCATGCTCAAACCCACCCATCCTGGACATTATCCCGATCGGGATATCGATTGTCGGAACGCTGTAGCCAATGAGGTGAAAGGTTTGATCGCCTCTGCGGTCAATGCAGGCTGGGACGAAGTCGAAACAGCGCGCGCCATCAAGATTGTTGCAGCCATGCTGCTTGAGGGATTCGATAATACCCGAGACGAATAGGAGGAACTGAAAATGGTTGAGAAGAAAAATCCATGGTCCGATCCGGACCTTCACCGAGACGATCAGTCCGCCGATCCATCCAAGGTGGAGCCGAGGGATCATCAGCAGAAGCCAACCCATGAACAGAGCAATGCGCCCGGCAGCCAAAGTACCAAGAAGCCGTCGGAGCCTTATCCAGATCGTTCGCGATAGACAGCAGGGAGAAGAACCATGTTGAGCCCCAAATCCGCTGACAACTATCCGGGTCGCCCCGCCGACTGTGAAGAGGCGGTCGCGCCGTTTCTCACCCGGATCGTCAAGCAGGCGACGCTGAGCGGACGCTCGGAAGAGGATGCCGACACCGTTGTTGAAGGAACAAGCGTGCCGGGGGTGCGTGATCTGATCGCTGAAGCGGTTGATGCGGGATGGTCGGCACAAGAGGCAGCACAGGCCATCAAGATTGTGTCCGAGAAACTGCAACGTGGCGATGTCGGCAGACACCTTGATCAGTGAGCGCGGCCCTGTGCCGGCCTTAACAACCGGCACGGCATGCCTTTCATGCAGTGTCTCCACGGGTGGCATCTCAACGGGCAACGTCTCAGCGCGCGGTGTCTGATCGGGCAATATCCGCGCTGGCGAGATTGGAACAGGAACGGGAAGAAGCCCCGTGCTTTCTCACCACCCCGCTCGTCGCAATTAGGCTTGCAGCGGCGAGAGATGCGGCGGCGGAGAAAATCAGGCTGCCTGCCGCCCCTTGCAGATCGACCAGCAGCCCACCAAGAACCGCACCGCCCGATATCGCAATCTGGAATGTGGTGAGCATGAGCGCACCGGCACTTTCCGCCTCATCGCCCGCCGCCCGCGTGGTAAAGCTCTGGGCGCTCACAGGAACTGCGCCGAACGCAACACCCCAGACAACCGTTCCCAGAATGGCCAGCGAGGGCAAGGCGCCAAAGGCAAACAGGGTGAGCGTTGCAAGGCTCAGTGCCGATGAAGCCAACGCCAGCGCCATACGCGTGCTGCGCTCGGCCAGCAGCCCGCCCAGAATATTGCCAAAGAAGCCCCCAATGCCAAAGGCCAGCAGGATCGCGGAAATCTGTGTGATATCAAAATGCGGCACGGTTTCAAGAAATGGCCGGATATAGGTGAAACTCGCAAAATGTGCGGCGATAACCAGCAGGATGGTTGTGAGTCCGACACGGATGACCGGTCGGCGGAGGATTCCCACGAGGCTTGCGAGCGAGGCACCGGTCTTTGCTGGCAGCGACGGGACAGTTAGCAACTGCACGAAGAATGTGATCGTGCCAACGACTGCGGCAAGGAGGAATGCGTAGCGCCAACCGAAGGCCGCACCAATCCAGGCGCCCAGCGGTGCCGCGCAGACGGTTGCAAGCGACACACCGGTCATGATGACAGCCATGGCGCGGGGCAATATCGCATCGGGTGCAAGCCGCATGGCAAGCGCCAGTGACAAGGCCCAGAAACCACCCAGGCCGATCCCGAGCAGAATTCGGGCCATATAAAGCACAGCAAGATTGGGGGCGAGCGCCGAGAGGAGGCTGGAAATCACCAGCATCAGCGTCAAGCCCAGCAGGACGTGGCGACGATCACGCCTCTTTGAATAGATGACAATGCCCGGGCCCGCAAAGGCTGCGACAATGGCTGTCATTGTCATCGATTGTCCGGCGGCGCCCACGCTGACGCCGAGATCCGCCGAAATTGGGGTTAGCAGGCTGACCGGCAGAAACTCGGCCGTCACCAGTCCGAAGACGCCGAGCGAGAGGGACAGGATCGCCGGCCAAGCCGCTTGGTCCGGTGCGGTCTGCGCGCGATTTTCGGTGTTGGTTTTCAAGTCCATGACGCGCTCCATTTTGCTGCTGGCCCCGAAGATATGGGTGACGTTTTGTTGTTTCTATGGTAGTAAATCCGAATTACATACCATTTCCTCCAATATTTCCGCTCTCTCACCGGTGTCGCCATGCAAGATCCGCTGACCGAAATTCTCCGCAGCCTGAGGCTGGATGGCGTCGAATATGGGCGATGTCAGCCCTGCGCACCGTGGGCGACAGCTTTCCCGGCCGGAGAGCCGGCGCGCTTTCATTTTCTGGCCTCTGGCTCAGCCGTTATCCAGTCGCCGGATGGGGAGTGGCATTCGCTCAAGCCCGGCGATGCGGTGCTGCTGCCGCGCGGCGATGCGCATATCATTGCCAGTGCACCGGGCGTCAGCCCGGTCCCGATCGGTGCTTTTCCGAGAAAGTCGATCGGTGGCATTCTCGATGTTGAATGCCCGAATGCGGACAGGCGCAATCTGTTGTTCTTCGCTGTCATGACGTTCAATCTGGAGCGCAACCATCCTTTGCTGCAACTGATGCCCGATTTTATCAGGGCCAATGATTTTGCGACGAGAGAGCCTTCAATTCCAGCACTGTTGGAGAGCATGGCACGCGAGGTTGAGATGAACCGTGTCGGCGCCTGCGGAATTGTTGCGCGGCTGGCCGACGTTTTGACCGCAACAATGATCCGCAGTTGGGTAGAACATGGCTGTGGCAAGGAAAAAGGCTGGTTGGCAGCATTGCGCAACAACGAGGTTGGCCGCGTGCTGGCGGCGGTGCATCTGGATCCAGCGCGCCACTGGAGCGTCGAGGATCTCGCCGAGATCATGGGCGCATCGCGGTCAAGCTTCGCGCAGCGGTTTCTCGATATTGTCGGCGAGACACCGGCGCGCTATGTCGGGCGAACACGCATGCAGCAGGCGCATCAATGGCTAAAGCAAGGCCAGCGGGTGGCTGTTGTCGCCCATAGGCTTGGTTATGAGTCGGAAGCCTCGTTCAGCCGTGCCTATAAGCGGATTACCGGCGCGCCTCCCAGTGCCCATCGCCTGCAGGCGACATCGCATCCTCCTGCGCATATCTGATCGAGGCTGCGCAATGCGCCGGGTAATGTCGGACCAAAGCGAATAGTGCAGTCTACAGCAATCATTTGTGTTGAGCTGACGGCTTTTGCGGCATAGGTTTCCTGCATGCGCATGCTCAAGGATATTGCTGGTCTCATCACGCTTGCAGCGCAGCTGCTGTGGCGTTTCTGGCCGCAACTGCTGTTGACAGGGACTGTTGGACTGATTGCGCGTGAACTGCTGCTGCAGGGCGCGGTGCGCGCTGGCTTCTATGCGCCGCTCGCCGGAATGATCGTGTTGTCGCTGGTCGTTCTGGTCAAACTCCTTGTGGTGGTGGTGATGTTGAATTGCCTGCGCCCGGCATTGCCGGCGCTGGCAAAGCTGCGCGGCAGCCCCGCAAGCGGCGCGGCAGACGGCGACGGACGGCGAACGGATCGGCTCTTTGTCCTGACGGCTGCGGTGATATTGCCATTCTTTGCCTATTATGCCGCCTGGGGATTTCTGGGCGATACAATCAGGGAATATTCGCGCCTAGCTTTCGAACGACTGGCATTTGGCGAGCGGATTGAAGTCTTCAACCTGATGCGTTCGCGCAGTCTTGTTGCAGCCATTCTGGCGTGTTGGTGCGTCCGATGGATCAGCAAGCGCCTGAACGCAAAGCGCAATTCGCCGTGGTTGCGCTTTGTGATCGTCGCCGCTGATGCCAGCTGGATATTCATCAGTCTATTTGCGCTCAACAAATGGAAAGATGAACTCATTGGCTTCATTGGAGCGGGCGGAGTGCTTGACGGGATAAGGGAAAGTTCCGCTTGGTGGGCAATCACTGCCTATGCGGACAGCCCGTCCTCCTTCATCCCCGTCGAGTTTCGGCAACCGGGCCTGTCAGCGCAGGCGCAAAATTTGTTCTTCTACGCTTTGCTACCGCTTGTTTGGCTGGTCATGGCCTCGATTGTCTATGGCTATGATCTGTCGAGCAGCAAAGCAGCACAAAAGCCGGCGCTGTTGCAGAGCCGGGTTGGCGGCTGGCTCAGTGATTTTGCCCTCCATTATCTTGGAGGCTATCGCAGCCGCTATCGCCCTGTCCTGAATTGTCTCAAGCTGGTTGTTTCCACCAGCCTGGCCACGCTCCTTGCATTCATCTTGCTTTACCGGATGACAAATTGGGCGGGGGCCTGGATCTGGTATGGCGCGACCCATTTGCTCGGGCCTTATGAAATTGCGACCTGGCAACGTCTGGGTGACGTGCTGGAAATATTGGTTGCAGCCCCACCGAACTCGATGGCGGCATCATCCTGGATGCGATCAGAATTGCGCTGCTGGCTGCGGTGCTTGAATATGCGCTGCGCAGCAACACCGTTAGAAGGCCGCCAGGACAAGCCGTTGCGGCTTGACCCCTGCCATTGAGATATCGATGCTCATGATTTTCGCATCATCGGCGACCAGATAGGTTTCAACCACCTCGATCGTGTGACCGGCGCGCTCCTCCCCGATCAGGCTGTTGCAATTGGGCTTTTCGGCCCATTCCGGCTTGCGCTTTCGAAGATCGCCGTCAGCAGGCGAAAGCGGTTTGAACCGGCGGTGCTGCGCGTCGAGCAGACTGATTTCGCAGGGCATGGCGGCCTTGAATGCCGCTACATCTTCGAGGATGATATCGAGCTTTGCGGCGACGAGTTTGGTTTTGGGCAATGGACCGTCAAAACTTACCAGCCCGCTTGGCGTGAAGCGTGCCTGCGCATAGAGCTCAGATGACCCGTGGGGCAGCGGTTTGGTCTCAAGCATTGCTGCTTTGACCCAGCCGACAATCTCGCCTTTTGACTGAACGACAACGGCCAACGGCAAAGCGAGGACCAACAGAAAAAGACAGCACCAGAAAGTGCGTCGCGCGGTGGTCGGCGCCATCTGAGTCATTCCGTCATCTCCAATTGCCAGGCCATGACGCTGTCGCCGCGCGCAATTTCAATCGAGCGATGGACATCGCGCAAGCGGTCATCATCAAGGGCAATGTGCAGTTCTTCTGACAGGGGCGTCAGAGCGGATTCTGCAATCAGCAATCGGCCGCCTTTGATCTGATCGGCCGGCAACTCGAACACGATCAACACCGGGCGCACAATGCCCGGCTCCAGCCGTTCCGACCCGATCATGCCGGCGACCGTCGACAAGCGTCCCGTGAGCCGATAGCGAACGCCATTGGGCCCGAGCCATACAACCGACATCAGACTGAGGCTTTCAATCTCGGCCCTTGCGGCCGCCTCGATCACCAGCCACTCTCCCTGGGTCGAATAGCTGCGCTCCTGCGAAACACCGGGGGTGGTCAGTTGTCTTGCTCGATAGGCATTGCCGACGCCGAGCGCAAAACGCTCCGCCTTTACCGCACTGCCCTGGATGCCGGCCACAGCGACGGGCGAAAGGATATCACTGTAATAGGGCGTGGAGTGCTGCAGGACGTAAAGGGCGGCCAGTGTAAAGATCACAAGGCCGAAACTGCTGAGCTTGGTCATCACTGCTTTGCGGGCTCCTGCGACACGGGCTTGGACAAGGGCTTGGACAAGGGCAGGCTGATCACCGCAACAGGATCACGATCAAGCCAAGAGGAAGCGCCGTAAAGATTATCGCGTTTCTTGTAGATCTGGCTTCCAACATGGATCCGCAATTGCTCGGGCGCGGCCTGACCGTCTTCGAGTTCCCACACGGCAATGAGGTCTTCCGGCATGCCGGGATTGATCGGGCTTGCGATCCAGTTGTCGCGTGCCAGATAGACTGTTGGTGGTGGCATTTGCGGTTCAGTTTGCAGCAGATTTCTTGAAACATAGGCAGAGGATGCCGACTGATTGCTAATATGAAACGCGACCATCACGAATGTTTTGGGCGTCGATGGCTTGAACCCGGTGGGCGGCCTGTCGGCAAGACGGGCGTCAGCGAATACGACATGCCACTGCCCGGTATCAAGTTCTTCGCCGATGGCCAATTGTCGGATCGGCTCGGGGTTTGCCGCTGCATAAATGGCACTCGCATAGGAAATGATGCTGGCGGCCGCACTGCCCACGCCTGCAATGACCAGGGCGAGTAGCCGTTGCCGCAATCGGCTCAATTGAAGCCGCTGCGACCCTTTGGCGGCTGCTGCATTTTCATGACCAGAATCGTTCGGGGTCTCCATACCACCTCCGTCCTGATGGTGGAAAGTCAAGTCGAAGCCCCCTTGCCGTCTATAGCATCTGAGTTTTCAGCCGTCACCTCCGCATTGAGGATTGGCAGGAAGATTGCAGGCCCCGCAATCGGTGTCGATTGAAAGCCTTTCGGGCAATACCAGCTTATTGCCGTTGCAATGGTCGCGCGGCATGTGCGAAGACAGCGGTTGACGCATAGCCTGGAGAGACGCCGATGTTTTCCGTAGATCCTGTCGGCACAGCCGATAAAGCCGAATTTTTTCGCCAGCTCGATCTTCAGGCCAACGCACTGATGGGCGATGAGACGGATTATATCGCCAATGCCGCCAATCTCTCAGCCCTGATCTTTCAGCTCGTCGATGAACTCAACTGGGTGGGATTTTATTTTCTCAGATCAGTCTCCGAACTGGTTCTTGGTCCGTTTCAGGGCAAGCCTGCCTGTGTCCGCATCGGCGTTGGAAAAGGCGTCTGTGGCATGGCGGTGGTGAACCAAGAGACGATTGTTGTAGCGGATGTGCACGCTTTTCCCGGCCATATAGCCTGCGACGCCGCATCGCGTTCGGAACTGGTCGTTCCGCTGTGGAAAGATGGTCGGATTTTTGGCGTTCTTGATATCGACAGCCCAGTCAGCAATCGCTTCAGCGAACAGGACAGACTGGGCTTTGAAAAATTGGCATCGCGCTATTGCGAGGCGAGCAGGGTCGATTGCTCCGGCCAACCGCGATGGACTGCTGGATCCATCTAACAAACGCCATCGCCTTGCAAAGCCTTGCCGCTTGCGGTTTTGTCGCGGGTTCAGGGCATTGGAGCACGCCCTTGTAGCAGGTGGTCAATCGGAGGGCAGCATTGCACCATCGCCACGTCATCCGACCACCGATCGGTCGCGGCCGGCATTTTTCGCCGCGTAAAGCGCCTTGTCGGCAACCGCGAGCAATTTTCTTCGGTCCCCACCCGAATATTCTGCGATGCCGGCTGAGAAAGTGACTGCGATTTGCTTGCTGCTCAGCCGCTGCACATGCAGCGCTGAGCGCAGGCGATCAATGACCGCAACAGCCTGGGTGGCATTTGTCGCCGGCAGCACGACCAGAATTTCCTCACCACCATAGCGAATAGCGCAATCCCCGACCCTGACCTCACGCGCAATCAGTCCCGAGATTTCACGCAGGACTTCATCGCCGACCTGATGGCCATGCGTATCGTTGATTTTCTTGAAATGGTCGACATCCAGAAAGGCCACGCTGAGCGGTTTTGATTGTGCTCTTCCCAGCGCGATTTCCCGCGATACACGTTCCATCCCGGCACGTCGGTTCAACAGACCGGTCAGTTCGTCCCGGCTTGCGTGATAGGCCAGTTGACGATTGGCCCGCAGCAGCTTTTCCTCGGCATTTTTCTGCTGGGTAATATCGGTTACGAATGTCGCCTTGCTTCGTGCCCCGTCTTTGCCCACCAGCAACACCGCATTGGCGATGATGGTGAGCGGGTTGCCCTGACGATCGATGACGGTCCACTCACTGCGCAATTCAGTCAGGACCTGCTCGCTGTCCTCCAGGCTCGAATGGATAAAGGCGTGATGCAGCGCCATCAGCTCATCTCTGGCCTGTTGCGGGACGATGATTGTGAAATCCTGGCCTATCAATTCATCCGCCTGATAGCCGTAAAGCGCGCAATAGGCGTTGTTGACGAAGATGAATTTCCCCTGCTCATCCGTGATACAGACCCCGAGCGGGCTGCTTTTAATCAGCGAGAACATATTGCTGGAGGAAATGATCCGGTTGTGAACTTGGTTGCTCTGCATGCAGATAATATCCTGTTCATAGCGCCGCCCAGAGAAGACAACGGACAGCCCTCTGAAAAAGACGAGGCGAGCTGATAAAGATTTCTTACGCAGATTTCAGTTATTTGAAGGAACGGTCAGGTGCCGTCGCGCTCACCAGCAATCTGCAGGGCGCTGTGCCATCCGCGGAAGTCGCTCGGTGACCGGCTGACCACGAGCAATTAACCATCGGGTTCGCTGATGACGGCTTTAAGCTTTAAGCGGGCCGGTGATACGGGCAGCCGCCGCTTCTCGGTGGCGCACTGGTCGCCCTATGGAAATCACGTCGATAGCCGTTCCACCGATAAAGGCCTGCGAAAACGAGGGCCGACAGGGTAAGCGCTGCTGATCAGCGGTGTGCTGGCGGCTGCGACTGCGCTGTTGTGCCTGTGGCTTTCTGCCAGAACTGTTCGGCATGGGTGCTCAATCGCGTGGTCGGACGGATCAGCGTGATCTCGACAGGGACTTCGAACATTGCCGAGCCTGCACGCAGCAATTGGCCGGATGTCAGTTCCCGTTCGGCGAGCGACAGGGGCACCCAGGCAATGCCCTGACCTTCCTTGACCATTTCCAGCAGGGTGGCTGCGAGATCGGAGCGGAACTGGATCTCAAGTTTCTGCCGCAGGTCGCTCTGGGTAAAATAATCATCGAGAATGCGTCCGAGGCCGGAGGCAGAGGCATAGCTGAGTTGTGGCAATGGTGCGAGATCGCTTGCAGTGTCGAGATTAAAGCGTGGCAGCCCGTCAGGGCCGGGAATGGAGAGTGGAATGAGCATATCCTCGCCAATGGTGCAGGCGGTGAATTGGCGGGTGGTCAACTTGTTTTTGGTCTCGGGTCGGCGATGGCAGATCAGAAAAACCGCATCGCCGCTGAGCAGAAGCTGTTCGCATTCCGCATAGGTGTCGGTCACCAGGCTTGCGGAGCCGATACTGGAATGGCCAATCGTTTGCAGCATCCAGCGCGGCACGAATGTGAAGGAAAGCGCGTGTGTTGCGGCGATTGCCAGGCTCCGCTCTGCCTTGCCGGCCGTATCACGGGTGTCTTCGCGCGCCCGTTTGACGTCGCGCACAATGCTTGAAGCGCGCGTATAGAAGACACGCCCTGCCTGTGTCAGCGTCACCGAGCGACTTGTGCGGCGCAGCAGTGGCGCGCCAATCCATTGCTCAAGCATCTGGATGCGGCGGCTGAATGCCGGCTGCGTGACATTGCGCCGAGCAGCAGCAGCGGAGAAATTCAGCTCGTCGGCAAGGATGATAAAATCCTCAAACAGGTCAATGTCCATTGGCACCCCTTCTCCAGAAGGCTTGTAAACGCCGTCGCGGTGCTTTTAAAGACGAATTCCGTCTCAGTGACGGTGATATCGGCGGGCTGGCGATAGGGGAAGGCACGGACTGAGGTGCACTGGAAGTTGCGCTGGACGTTGCGTTGGCCGGATCCGCGATGGCAGCTGTGCCGGTCAATCATTCCAGCTGGTGCGATGTTGAACGCGTCAAAGGCAAGCGCACAGGCCCGTATGCAAGCCTTGTGCGGCGGGATGTTCGCCGGCCTGTAAAAGCCGGCGCGTGAGATCATATTCATCGATCAGCCATGAACGATCAGCCAGGAACGATCGGATTTGACAGATCGAGTATCGGCCACGCCAGGACAACCAAGCATAGCAAGGAAATCAAACATTGTGGAGCGCATTCAACGCGCGCAGCGATGACTGGCGGCTATTGGATGTCGATCACCCCCTTGAATGCGCTAGCTTGGCAGGACAACGTGGCTGTTGTCATTCCTGTCATTTTCGATCGCACCCTGTATCATTTCATCGGTGACGCGAAGTTCGGCACCAATCGGTGAAAATGGCGTTGCGGGAGCAAAAGGCGCAGCAGGCACGGAATCGGGTCTTGCACCACGTCTCCAGATGAAGAACCCGGCCATCAGTCCGTTGAGAATGGCCAGCGCCCAGAACAGGCCAGACGGTCCGAGACTGGTCATCATGGGGGATATGATGAGCGGGCTGATCGCTGATCCCAATGAATTGATCAGCAGCAGGCCCTGGATCATCCGGACCAGCGCATCGGCGGAGGTACTATCGGCTGAAAAACTGACAGCAACGGGGTAGATGGCAAAGATACCGCCCCCCAAAAGGAAAAAGACAAAGATCAACAGCGATGAGGTCGGCGGCAGCGCAATGATCAACGCTGCCAGCACAACGCAGGCAATGCTGAGCGTAATCAGCACCACGCGGCGATCCTGTCTATCGGACCAGCGACCAACCGGATATTGCAGGACCATCGCGCCGAGAATAACGCTGGCCATCATCTTGCCGACTTCGCCGACATTCATCCCCATTCGCTGGAGATAGAGCGGCAGCAAGGCATAGACCGCAGCGATCGCGATGCCGGAACCAAAACATCCAATCACGCCACTTGGGGTCATGCGCAAAAGTTCCAGCGGCTTGAGTGGCTCAACCCGCTCGACCTGCGGGGTCACTCTGGGCAGAATGACGATCGGCAGCACCGAAAGCGATGCCAGCATTGCCGCCGCCATGAAAGGCACCACCGCGCCCCAGGCATCGATCATTCCCAGTCCCGCCTGTCCCATCATCCCTGAGCCGTAAAGCGCAATCATATAGAGCGCCAGAATCCGGCCGCGCATTTTTTCATCCGAAGCCAGCAACAGCCAGCTTTCGATGACCAGGAATACGCCAATTGCCGCCCAACCGTAGAGGAGGCGCAGGAAAAACCAGAACCAGGTGTCTAAATATATCCCCTGCAACAGCACGCTCACCGCGATCAGCGATGCAAAACTGCTATAGGCGCGAATATGGCCGATGCGCACGATCAGCCGATCGTGAAAGACCGCGCCGAGCGTCAGACCAATGAAATAGGCCGAGGAAACAATACCAACCACCGTGGCCGAGGCACCAGCGGCATCCAGTCGTAATGTTGTGAGGGATGATAAAAAGCCGTTTCCGATACTGACAATAAACAGTCCCAGGATCGGCGCCAGCACCATTGCCAGCAATTGCGTAGACATGACAACCTCAAAAATGAGCACAAGCTCGACATTGGACCTGGCTTGGACACGGAACTTCATTTGATCTGTCTCCTGGCTAGCCGGACCGCGACAGCCCCTGCCCTGCGACAAGAAAACCACGGGCGCAGACGCGCAGAACACATCAAAATCCTGGGTGGTGAGATTGGGCCCGACCTGATCGGACGGCGCAGAAATCACCAGACCGGCGATGGCTTATAAACGCAATGTCTGGCGTTGCAAGTCCTGTTATTATCGACGACGATCACGCATGCTTGAGTGAGAGCCTAGCTGGGCTAGGATGGATTGCAGGCGCCGCAAATAATGCTGGCGGGCCCTGGTCTCAACCCTTTGCGGCAAGGCGGGTGCGGAATCTTATCGGGGCCGTTGACGACAGCGCAGCTGGGTCCGCGCGACGCAGTTTTGAGGCGTCGGCGTGCGACTTTGCCCGACCCGCCCTCAAACAAAGTGACGTCAAAGTTTCTGGCGATGGGGAAATCGAGCCTTGATCCTGTCCCAGCCCTTGAACAGGCCGCGTTTGTCGATCGATTCAAAGATTTCGTCGGGGCCGTTTGGGTCAAGAATCTCATTTTCAGCGAGCCATTCTTCGATCCCCGATAGTTCCGGTATCTGATAGGGATAGAGGCTTCTTCCCGGACCGCAGAGTTGCTCGACCGTTTCAATCAAAGACCCGGTCTCGGCCAGCCTCTGCGAGACCTGTTCGGGCTTGATGCCAAGATGTTCCGCTAAAAGGTCATCGCGCAGCTGCGCGATCTTCAGACGCAGGACATCATCGCCGGCATCCGCGCAAAGAATGACATCGCATTCACTGTCGAGGCGCATGGAACGGTTGTTAAAATTTGATGATCCCACCCGCAGCACCGTGTCGTCGACCACCATGACCTTGGCATGCACATAGATGGGTTGACCACCCGTGGTTCGGGGGTGCCAGATGCGAAGACGTCGCCGGTGATCGATCCGTTCAAGCGCCTGCACCAGTCTTGCGCGTGCGGAATCCATCGCCAGCGGCTCCAGCCAGCCATGCGCCGATTGCGGCGTCACGATGACGATTTCAGGAGGATCCGCCTCGCAAAGACGCTCGGCAATCGCCCGGGCGATCTTGCGGGAGGCAAAATACTGGCTCTCCGCATAGATATGGCGCCTGGCACTGCGGATCATGTCGAGCCACGCCGCTTCGATCTCGTGCACCGGCTCCTGCCCCGCCATCTTGGGAATGGTGCGCGCAATGCCAAGCCGCATATCGTTGAAAGTTGCGTTCAATCCCTCAGGCCAGCAATCATGGGGTTGCTGACAGCGCGGCAAGGTCTCACCGGTCGCAACGAGCCAACGCGTGCGGGCGAGATCACCAATGGCACGCGCCGCGTCACCATCAAATGCACTGGTGGCATCATGCCATGGATCCTCGGTTTTGCCGCTGGGGCTGACACGACGCGGATCGTTGTCGAGATGCTCGCGCGTATCCCAGCGGCGCATTGTCAGATCGATGCCGCCACAAAATGCCAGACTGTCGTCGATTGCCACGATCTTTTGGTGATGCGAGCCGGCGACAGGATGTTTGGCGTCGAATTTCAGGGTAATACGCGGATGGGCTTTCCAGCGCAGGATTGTCCAGAGCATGTTGCCCCGCAACAATGCTTTGAAGGCGCCGGTATCCCAGCGCAGCAAACGAATTTCAAGAGACGGCGTGCGATCGGCCAGCCAGAGAATGAAATCCCCCAATTGTTGTGGTCCGCCGTCCGTGCACTCTCCAATGTCAATGCGCGTGTCGAAATCCCAGCCCACCAGCATGATCGAGTGGCGGGCCTTGAGCAGCGCCTTGCGCAAGGCCACGAAATAATCGGCACCATCGACAACAAAGGCGAAGCGCTCCGCAGTTTCAACCCGCCAGCAATTTTTGCCGGGACGCAGCACTTGATCTTCGCTCATAGCCCCTCATCGCCCATTCATCCATGGCGGCAATGCGTGAGACTGCGAAAAGTTCCGTCATTTTACCGGCAACTCGCCGGGTCAAATGTGGTGTCGTGCAATGCGCTGTCGGTCGAAAGAATGCATCAGCATGCACGGATAGGCGCTTTCAGATCAGCTGGCCCAATTTCTCTGCGGCGTGACGAAGATCATTGAGATGGGCAAGCCCTTGTTGCAGAGAAAGCCGTTGCGTTGGCGCATGAAAGGAAAGCGTTGCACAAAAATTGTTCCTGCTGTCGAGAACCGGAACCGCCACCGCGATCATCCCCTCGACGAGCTCCTCCTGATCGGTGGCATAACCCTGTGCCTTGACCTGATCGATTTCGGCGCGAAGCGCGTCCGGGTCAGTAATCGTCCTGGCGGTGATCGCTTGCAGGGTACCAGTCAGCAGATAGCGCTGCAACGCATCGGGGGAAAGAAACGCCAGTGTCACCTTGCCAGCAGCGGTTGCATGCAGCGGCACACGCGATCCGATATGCAGGGCGATGCGTAAGGGCCAATGTGTTTCAACACGATCGACATAGACCATTTCGTCCTTGTCGGGGACGGCCAGATTGCAGGTTTCTCCGATTTGCTGATTGAGTCTCACCAGCACGTTTCTGCTGGGAAGATTGCTTAGGGACGCATGCATGGCCCCGATCGCCATTTCGCGAAAACGCGTGCCGGGCAAATAGCTTTTACCATCGATGTTCTTGGCGAGAAAACCCTGATCTTCGAGATAGGCAAGCAAGCGGTGCACGGTTGGCTTGGGCAGTCTGAGTTCTTCAATGATTTCCGCAGGGGTCATGGCGCGTCGACGAGACCCCAGCAATTCGAGGATTTGCAAGTTTCGGATACTCGGACTGCTTACCAGATTGTCAGGATCGTTCTTCATCAAAAAACTACGTTAGAAACCACGGTCTTCGTGGTTTAGCGCAGCTTAGAAGCCTATCCAAGAGAAATTATATCCGGCAAATTCAATTACTTACTTTTTTTGAGACTTTTCGTCTCATTTTTATGTTGACTCCCTGTCACTTTGCGCAAAAGCTTTAGGCACTGCGACCCACAGGAGGAGTGTGGATCGGATGATAACCGTCAAACGCGAGGAGGGCGTCATGTCGGATACAATGGTGCATGCGGTGCGGAGCCGCAGCCAGACAAGCGATGTCAGAAAAGTTGTTTTCGCCAGTCTGATCGGCTCGACAATCGAGTGGTATGATTTTTTTCTTTACGGTGTGGTGGCCGGTATTGTGTTCAACCACCTGTATTTTCCATCGGATAATGAAACCGTTTCCATCATGATGGCCTATGCCACATTTGCTGTTGGTTTCGTCGCACGCCCGTTGGGCGGACTGATCTTTGGGCATTTTGGCGACCTTGTTGGCCGCAAGGCGATGCTGATCTTAAGCCTGTTGATGATGGGGGGCGCCACTGTCGCCATTGGTCTGCTGCCTGGCTATGAGACGATCGGCATGATGGCACCGATTGCGCTTCTTTTCCTGCGCATCCTGCAGGGAATAGGCATTGGTGGTGAATGGGGCGGAGCCGTTCTGATGGCTTATGAATATGCCCCTCAAAACAAGCGTGGGTTCTACGCGTCCCTGCCGCAGATCGGCCTGTCACTCGGTCTGTTCCTGTCATCCGGGGTCATGGCGCTGCTGTCTCTGCTTCCCGATGATCAATTCATGGCATGGGGCTGGCGCGCGGCATTCATCGGATCGATCATCCTGGTATTTCTGGGTACCTGGATCCGATCCAATATTCACGAGAGCCCCGAATTTGTCAAAGCCAAGGCCGCATCCCGCAATCGCGATCAGGGCCTGCCGTTCACCACCATGATCAAGCGCTATCCAGGCAATGTCATTTTAGGCATGGGGGCGCGCTATATCGACGGCGTTTTCTTCAATATTTTTGCGGTATTCTCAATTCTCTACCTCACCCGCTATGCAGGCATTGACCGGACAACAGCGCTTTGGACCGTTTGTGCGGCGGCCGTGGTCATGGTGGCGTTCATTCCCTTGTTTGGACATTTGTCTGATCGGATCGGTCGCCCCCTCACCTATGCCTGGGGATCATTGCTGTTGGGACTAAGCGTGTTCCCGGCTTTCTGGCTAATGTCGACGGGTGAACCGGCCTTGATTATTCTGGGTATCGTGCTGCCTTTCGGTATCATCTATCCAATGTGTTACGGTCCGGAAGCGGCCCTGTTCGCAGATCTCTTTGATCCGACGGTGCGATATACCGGGATCTCATTTGTCTATCAATTCTCGGGCATCATTGCATCGGGTCTGACCCCGATGATCGCAACCTATCTGATGGCCATCAATAACAACGATCCTTTGTGGGTGTGCGTCTACGTGGTTTTTGCTGCGGTGATTTCGCTGGCCTGCGCGCTTGCGATGGAAAGACGGCGCCGGCGGTCAGCGCAAGGACTGGCAGGACTTTAAGCGCGATAGAATGGGGCCGCTTGACGACTGCAAGCGGACCCCGTGATGAGGAATATCTTTATGAATGAAGTTGCAGATTACATTATCGTGGGGGCTGGATCCGCTGGCTGCATCGCGGCCAACCGGATCAGTGCGGATCCCACGGTAACGGTCCATTTGCTGGAGGCGGGACGGAAAGATACCAACCCCTGGATTCACGTTCCGGTCGGCTATTTCCGGACCATGCATGACCCCAAATATGACTGGTGTTACGCAACCGAGCCGGACCCCGGGCTTAACGGCCGGGCATTGAACTGGCCGCGCGGAAAGGTGCTGGGTGGCTCTTCATCGCTCAATGGCCTGCTTTATGTCCGCGGCCAGCAACAGGATTATGACCATTGGGCCCAGCTTGGTAATCATGGTTGGTCGTGGCAGGACGTCGGTCCGATCTTCGAGAGTTTCGAGACATTTCACCGGCCGGGTGCTACCGGCCGCGGGCAGAAGGGTGAGTTGCAGGTTTCGGATCCGCGTCTGAAGCGCGCCATTTGTGAGAATTGGCTTGAGGCAGCACAGGCCAATGGCTACCCCTATAATCCTGATTATAACGGTCCAACGCAGGAAGGGGTCGGGCATTTCCAGCTGACCATGCATAATGGCCGCCGCTGCTCTTCCGCGAAAGCCTTTCTCGCCCCTGTCCGCCACCGCCAGAATCTCAATGTTCAAACGGATTGCCAGATCACCCGTGTGCTGATCAGGGACGGTCGCGCGCGTGGCGTTGAAGTGCGTCGCAGCGACGGCTCCATCGCCACGATTGACGCCAATCGGGAAGTGATCCTGTGCGCGGGCGCGATCGGCTCGCCACATATCCTGCTCATGTCTGGAATTGGTCCGGCGCAACAGCTGAAAGACCACGGGATTGTTGTGCATCGGGATGCTCCGGAAGTCGGGCAGAACCTGCAGGATCATTTGCAGGCGCGCATGGTTTACAAATGCAAGGAGCCGACCCTCAATGACGAGGTTCGAAGCCTTTTCAAAAAGGCAGCGATCGGTCTTGAATATGCGCTGTTCCGGACCGGTCCGATGACCATGGCGGCGAGCCTGGTGTTCGGCTTTGTCAAAACAAGGCCAGAACTGGCCACACCCGATGTTCAATTCCATATCCAGCCCTGGTCGGCCGATAGCCCCGGCGAAGGCGTTCATCCATTTTCCGCCTTCACTCAATCGGTCTGCCAGCTGCGTCCGCAGAGCCGCGGAACGATCACGCTGCAATCGTCCAATGCACTCGATTATCCGCTCATTCGGCCAAACTATCTGGCGACGCAGCATGATCAGCAGACCCTTATTGCCGGTATCCGCATTGCCCGCCGGATTGCACGCACCCAACCGCTTTTGTCAGCCATTGCCGAGGAATATCGGCCGACCGCAGACCTTCAAAGCGATGATGAGTTGCTCGGTTGGGCGCGCGACAATTCCACCACGATTTACCACCCGACCGGCACATGCCGGATGGGGGCGGATCAACGCTCGGTTGTCGATCCTTGTTTGCGGGTGCGAGGCATTGCGGGTCTGCGCGTCGCCGACTGCTCGATCATGCCGGAAATCGTCTCCGGTAACACCAATGCCCCGGCGATGATGATCGGCGCAAAGATCGCGGAATTGGTTCTCAAGGACAAGCTGGCCACCGGCACGATGCAGATGGCTGCGCGCAGAACTTCATACGAAAAAGTAGCTTAGGAGATGCGACTAAAATGAAGATGACGACGGAAGAAGCGTTCGTAAAGGTCTTGCAAATGCATGGAATTGAACATGCATTTGGGATTATCGGTTCTGCGATGATGCCGGTTTCCGACCTATTTCCAAAGGCGGGCATCGCCTTCTGGGATTGCGCGCACGAGACCAATGCGGCCCTGATCTGCGACGGCTACACGCGCGTGACAGGCAAGATGGGCATGGCTATTGCCCAAAATGGGCCAGGTGTGACTGGCTTTGTGACCTCTATCAAAACTGCCTATTGGAACCACACACCAATGCTGCTCGTAACGCCGCAAGCTGCCAACAAGACCATTGGTCAGGGCGGCTTCCAGGAAGTGGAACAGATGGCATTGTTCGAGGATATGGTCTGCTATCAGGAAGAGGTCCGCGATCCATCCCGTATCCCGGAAGTGCTAAACCGTGTCATCGAGAAGGCATGGCGCGGCTGTGCACCTGCACAGATAAATATTCCGCGTGATTTCTGGACGCATGTGATCGATGTAGACCTGCCGCAAATTGTACGGCTCGAGCGACCGAGTGGCGGACGCGATGCAATTACGGAGGCCGCACAGCTTCTTACAGATGCAAAATTCCCCGTTATTCTCAATGGCGCGGGTGTTGTTATCGGCGGCGCCATCGCGGAATCCATCGCTCTCGCCGAGAAGCTCGATGCACCGGTTTGCTGTGGCTACCAACATAATGATGCGTTTCCCGGCAGCCATCCACTATCAGTAGGGCCGCTTGGGTATAATGGCTCGAAAGCAGCGATGGAGTTGATCGCCAAGGCCGATGTGGTTCTGGCACTTGGTACCCGTCTTAACCCGTTTTCGACGTTACCCGGCTACGGTATCGATTATTGGCCAAAAGACGCGAAGATCATTCAGGTCGATATCAACCCAGACCGTATTGGCCTTACCAAGAAGATCACGGTCGGCATCTGTGGAGATGCGAAACAAGTAGCGCAGCAGATCATCGATCAACTTGGAGCCAATGCAGGAGATGTTGGTCGCAACGAGCGCAAACAGCTAACCCATCAACGCAAATCAGCTTGGTTGCAGCAGCTTTCGTCGATGGATCATGAAGATGATGATCCAGGCACACAATGGAATGCAGACGCACGCGAACGCGAAAAGCAACGCATGTCTCCACGACAGGCATGGCGCGCCATTCAGGCCGGAATGCCGAAGAATGCCATTATGTCCACTGATATCGGAAACAACTGTGCTATCGGCAATGCCTATCCAACATTTGAAAACGGGCGCAAATATCTGGCACCCGGCATGTTCGGTCCATGCGGATACGGCTTTCCGTCCATCGTAGGCGCCAAGATCGGCCAACCCGATACACCTGTGGTTGGTTTTGCAGGGGATGGGGCTTTTGGGATCTCGATGAACGAAATGACGTCCATCGGTCGCAAAGGCTGGCCAGCCATTACGATGGTCATTTTCCGCAACTACCAGTGGGGTGCAGAAAAGCGCAATACAACGCTTTGGTACGACAATAACTTCGTTGGGACCGAGCTCAATCCAGACCTGAGCTACGCCAAAGTGGCGGATGGTTGTGGCCTCAAGGGCGTCACTGTTGATACCCAGCAATCGCTCACTGAAGCCTTGCAGAAGGCAATTGATGATCAGTCCAAGGGGGTTACGACCTTTATTGAGGTCATACTCAATCAGGAGCTGGGCGAACCTTTCCGTCGCGATGCAATGAAGAAGCCGGTCGTCGTAGCCGGTATTGATAAAGTGGATATGCGCGAGCAGATGCCTGTTTAACGATGATGCCGGGAGGCTTTCCTCCCGGCCTTTCATGAGATTTTGCCATGCTTCCGTTGGAAAAAATTTTTGAAAAAGCCCGATCACAGCCACGTCACATTGTTCTGGCGGAAGGCGAAGACCCGCGTGTCATCCAAGCTGCCCTTTGTGCAGAGCAAGAGAAAATTGCGCACATTACTTTGCTGGGGTCGGCTGATGCCATAGCTGATCAGATTGCAGGAACGCGGATACAGATTATTGACCCGGCAATGTCTGATAAATACGCGGATTATGCCGATAAGCTTCATCAATTACGGCACGCCAAGGGCATGACGGAAGAGCA
>Ga0256786_1000017_pt1 | contig 177398 bp, 152 predicted proteins | sample MC6MC0937MT_FD_186053 | JGI IMG/M metagenome (GOLD analysis project Ga0256786, IMG submission 186053) | Metatranscriptome of enriched soil aggregate microbial communities from Iowa State University, Ames, United States - MC6-MC0937-MT... | ecosystem: Environmental > Terrestrial > Soil >...
AAAAAAAAGAGATCGATATAAATCGATCTCTAAAAGTAATAATATAATAATATACTATTTTTTAATTGCTTTTATAGCTTGTTTAGAACCATCTTTCATATTAAGGATAACTAAATACATTCCTGAATTTAATTCTCTTAAATGAAGTGTAGATTCTGGTTTATCAAACGTTTTAACCAATTTACCAGAGATATCTACCACAGAGATAGATTTTACATTTGAAATGTCTGAAATATTCAAGACATCAGCAAATGGGTTTGGATATGCTTTGATATTGTTTTTGTTTGACACATTCTCAACCGTACCTAAACTAGGATCTTTTTGTGCATATGATAAGAATCCTGCATAATCAGTGTTGTTCATAGCAACAGCAGACTGAATATTATTAGGCACTGTAGCAGTTCCTGCAACATATGCAGCAGTATCTCCAAAAAGATTTAAGTAAGCACCTGATGCAGCCGGAGCATGTACAGGAATATATCCTGTTTGAATATTACTGTCACCTAATCTTACATTAATACCTGTCATTGTTCCAGAAACTAATGGAGCTTCCCATCTTCTTGTTGCAGAAAGGTTTATTACACCAAAACCTGCAGTACCTGAGTTAGAATCAAATGCTTCAGCTTTCATCACTGAAACAGCTGTAGTAGCCGGTGATAACCAAACCGGAGCATAAGCAGTTTTACCAACCGGATAATGGATATAAGCCGTGTTAGAATTACCAATAGTTCTTGCAAAAGGTCCACTAATATAAGCAGTAGGTGAACCTCCTGATAAAGTTCCGGCAGCTGTTGCTGTACCTAATGTTAACAAATTGGTGTTGGTTGTAGTTACCAAACCTTGAGTTAAAGTTAATGTACCACTTACTGATAAAGGTACATTTAATGTAACTCCACCTGTGCTAGTATTATTTATAGTGAAACTAGTTAAACTAGCAGTAGGCGATGCAGCTAAATTTCTAAATACACCTGTACCAGATATAGTTTGTGCATTTGTAGATGCCACGCTAGAAGTAGAAGATGTTAAATCTGCTCCCCATAATGCTAATTCTAAAGTTCCAGTAGAAGTAAGTGTACCATTATTTACAATATTACCATTAATTTTTGAACTAGGTAATCTTATCTCACCAGAAGTAATTGTTAAATCTTTTTCAACACCTACTGCATAAGGAGGTACAACAAATCTATTTGTACCTGTCGATAAATTAATAACTAAATTACCCGCAATAAAATATCCAGTGCCTGGCCAAGTATTATACTGAAGACCACTTGTATTTCCACCTGCGTCAGTAGAAACTCCGTCTCCTAATTGAATTGTATGATTTGCTCCTGCACGGTAACCATTACCCCAATAAGCGAAAGCGTGTCCATTTGAAGTACCTCCAGCTGCTGAAGTTGCAACATGCGGATCTACAATAACAATTTTACCGCCTGTTAAATTTAATGTAGCACCTGTTCCCGAAGTACCAAAACCAAATATATTAGTACCAGAGGCAACAGAATTAGCTACTACACCTGCATCATTACCATCTACAATAATATCTCCACCTGATTGATTAAATGTTGATCCATTTACATTATTTACATTACCATTTACATTTAGTATACCACCTGAAACTGTTAATGTTCCATTATTTACTAATGAATTATTTTTAAGAGTACAACCTATTGTAAGATCACCGGATGCATTTACTAATGTTCCTCCTGTATTAATAGTAACATTTTTAGAAACATTTCCGGTAGAATTTACTGTTACCGTTGTACCCGCTGCAATTTGCACTATACCCGTACAAGTTGGTACAGTTCCTTTGTTCCAGGTAGAACCAGTGCCCCAATTACCATTGGCAACAGATACAAAAGGAACATCCGAAGCAGAGATACCTAAATAATAAGTATCAGCTAAATTAGCCAATGGAACAGCTGTTCTTTGAGCATTCACATAAACTGTTCCTGCCTGATGTGTTCCTGAAGCCGGAGCCGCAACCAATGTGATTCTGCTGTTTCCATTACCAGCTAGATAAATATCTTGTCCATTTATCGCCATATTATAAGTAGGCGTTCCTGTAATCCCAGATTGAGAAACAATCCAATTAGATTTTGCCTGCGTATCTACAGTATAAGTTCCATCTACAATATTTACACTATTAGTTCCTGCAACATCATTGTATTTTACTGCAATTTTTCCACCAGTTGTAGCAGCAGCCGTTTGGTTTAAGTAAAGGTTTCTTGCAACAAGAGCGGTTGAGGCTCCTGCAGCAAAAGGATAAACACCAGTTCCTGTTCCAGAAGGAGTAGTATTAGCTGTAATAGTTGCCCCTCCTGTTGTAGTAGGCCACCATCTTGCAAAAGTACTTCCTGTGCTAAAGCCACCTGCAGTATAAGATAAAGTTCCGTTAGAAGTAGCTGAAGTTCCTAAAACAAATGTATTAGCACCCGTATTTAAAAATCCTGTTGTAAAGGTTAAAGTTCCTGATGCTGTACCCGTATTTGCACCGCTCAATAATGAATTTGCATTGGCAAAAGTAACACCAGTTGAAGAGCTATTATTAATTGTTACTGAATTAAAATTAGCAGTAGAACTTGCTGTAACAATATTATTTCTAAATACACCAGTTCCTGAAATAGTCTGAGGTGTAGTAGAAGCTGAAGCAGTTGCATTTTTGAAATTTTGGAAGCTCAAAGTGGAAGCAGTGTGCGTAAATGTACCGTTATTGGTAAAATTACCAGCAATACTAATTCCAGATGTTGGCATTCTAAACTCACCATTGGCATTAATCGTTAAAGTATTAATACCGATCGTTGTAGCAGAGTTCGATACATATCTATTTGTACCTGAAGCTCCATCAATGATTACATTCTCAAAATATATTTTGCTTCCAGCATTATTCCAAATAAATCCTCCAGCTGCTGTAGCAGTTGCAGCAGTTCCTCCTGCGTCAGTAGAAACTCCATCACCAAACTTCAGTGTCCAGCCAGTTGTATTATCAATAGCTGTTCCACCAGAATAAGAGAATGCGTACGAACTTGTACTATTCGCTGCATGAGGATCAACTATCGTCATTGTTCCACCAGTAAGTGTTACGTTACCAGTAGCTATGTTTACAATATTTGTACCTGAAGCTACACTTGTTGCAGCAGTACCTGCATCGTTTCCATCTACATTTATATTTCCTCCTGTTTCAGAGAAAATAGATCCCGATGCATTATTCAAATTACCATTTACAGCTAGATTTCCTCCAGTTACTGATAAAGTACCACCGTTATTAATATAATTGTTTTTACTAGTACAGCCAACCGTAATAGACCCCCCTGTAACAGCTAAAGCCCCCCCTGGATTAATAATTACATTACTTGGAGTTGCAGTTGTAGAAGAAGATACAGTAACTGTATGCCCCGGAGCAATACCTACAGTCACACAAGAAGGTACTACTCCGCCTACCCATGTACTTGCACTTTCCCATGGACCTGATTGTGCAGACTCTATAGGAGCTTCTGATGTAATCGAAGCCAATTTATATGTTGCAGCTATATTTGCAGCAGGTACTGAAACTCTTTGTCCCATAGGCTGGTTTGTACCTGCTTGTGCAGTACCTACCAATGCTCCGTTGTTTAAAACTGTAACATTTGGAGTGATAGCCGTATATGTTCCTTGCCCTTGAATAGCAAAAGTATGTGCCGTGGAAGATGCATATCCTGCAGAAGTAGTCACTACCCAATTAGCGTTAGTCTGTCTATCGTAAGTCAATGAACCTTCGGTTAACGGAGTTATCGCAGAAGTACCGGTAGCACCATTAAATTTAACCGCCATTTGACCTGCCGCTGTTAAGGCTGCTGTAGCTTTATGAAAATGATCAGTCGAAAGTCCAATTGCAGGATTTCCCATTACAAAAGGATATGTTCCTGCACCTGGAGATGGAACTGTAGATGCAGCTATTGTTGTTCCTGATCCTGCTGTTCCGTACCATCTGCTGAATGTAGAACCTGAACTGAATCCTCCTGCTGTATAACTTAAAGTTCCTACACTTGCACCGGAAACTCCAAGTACAAATGTATTAGAGCCCGTATTAACAATACCATTTGTAAAAGTTAATGTTCCTGATACCGTACCTGTATTTGTGCCAGTCAATAAGGAGTTGGCATCTGCGAAAGTAACACCGCCTGTACTTGTATTATTGATGGTTAAACTTGTAAAATTAGCGGTTGGAGAAGCTGCTAAATTTCTAAAAACGCCACTACCAGAGATAGTTTGAGTTTTTGTGGAAGGTGCATCAACACCATTGGAGTAAAACTGAAAAGATGTTGTACTCGTGTTTGTGTACGTATCGTTATTAATCAGATTACCTCCTATTCTATTTATTGAGCTAAATCGAACTTCTCCAAGAGTAACTCTGAAATCTCCACTAAAACCCAATGAATATGTTGTAGAACAAAGTCTTCTATTGCCTGTTCCTGCTGTATTCAGAGTAAAATTGCCAAAGTATAGTCGACCTGAGCTGACAAAAGTATTCAAGTTAAAACCCGCTGTGTTCGTAGTAGCGTCAGTAGATACTCCATCTCCAAATTGCAAAGTATGTGTCGATGTATTGGATGGATTAGCCATCGAACCGCTGCTATAACTGATAGCATCTCCTGATCCAGCGTTGGGATCAACAATAATGAGTAAGCCAGATGTCCAGTTGATGTTTGAGCTGGTAATACTTAATGTAGCTGTGCCACTGGCTACACTTCCTGTGGTATTGCCTCCATTATTCGGATCTATTGTGATAGTACCTCCAGATTGATTGAATGTACTGGTACCTGAAACAATCATGTTTCCATTAACATTCAAATTCCCTCCCGAAACATCTAATGTTCCACCAGCTACATTTAATGTAGAGTCAAATGTTCCCGCTTTACTCACCGTAAGGGTATTTGCTGCAACAGTTAAACTTCCGGAATTAATGGTTAGTTGTCTGACAGAAGCGCTACTAGGAAGCGTCATCACAGAAGCATTTTGTATAACAAAATTGTCTGCATTGCTAATGCTGGTTGGTGAAGTACCGGTACCATCTGTTGCGGTACCCCAACTGCTCACAGCTGTAAAATCCGTGGCCGAGGCTTTTGAATAGTACGTCGTTTGTGCTGTCATTGTGGCAAAACCGCCCAACAATGAGAGCCAAAGATAAGTTTTTTTCATACTCAGTTAAATTAAAATTAGAGGGCTAAATTAATAAATATTAACATTCAAATTCAAAAAAAATGTTAATATTTTAAAAATATATTAATATCTATCAAAAATGATTACAAAATCATTAAACAAACATTTAATTATTTTTTAAAAATGACAATTGTAATTTATTGGAAACAATGCAATATCAAGACTTTAAGTCCCAAAACCTACCTCTACAACAAATAAGAATTTTCATTTTTTTCAGTAAATAAATCAGGCTCTATAAAAACAATCGCAACCCAAAAAAATAAGGTTGCGATTGTTTTTAAATTATAAATATCGAATATTAATTCAAATAAAACTCATATTTATTCAACAGTTGAATCTGTTTTATCAAATCACCGTTCAGATTAACCGAATGTTTCATCGATTGAACTTCCAGATGTTCCGTATTTAAATCTTCATCAACATTTTTTATATAAAACTTCAGCTTTTGATCACCTTGATTCCTCTCTAAAACAGATCTGAAGAAACTCAGATCTTCCGGTCGGAAATCCATCACATCCATCACCAGAGAAATACTTTTTGCAAATCGTTCGAAAGCTTCCTGTAATTCAATAACATCAATAACATTCACAAAAACCCTTCCGTCTTTTACCTGAGCAAATTTTATTTTTAAAATAACAAAACGCTGAACTTCCAGCTTTTCTTTCAGTTTCATATAATCCCTGTCTCCTAATCTGAAAGAATATGATCCCGAGTAATCCTCCAATGTCAGAAAAGCCACCTTTTCACCACTACGAAAACCATCTTTTACGACATATTCTGTGATTAAGCCCGCAACAGTATACTCTTTTCCGCCCCCGCCGTTTTCTCTTTCCTTTTGTAAAGTCTTCCAGTCTTTTTTCTTTTCTTCAAACAATTCTTCCTGCTTATTGGCAAAAGCCAGTTCTTTATAAGCATCCACCTCATCAAGATTTAGAAACCCGAAAACACCTTTTGGTTCTGCTTTTTTTATAACTTCTTCGATAATTTCCTCTTCTTCTCCCGCTACGATATCATCAGCAACAATTTCTATTAAATCTGCCACTTCATCCACAGAGTCTTTTTCCAGAATAGGAGTTTCATCGATAACAATTTTTGCTTCTTCATCTTTTTCTAAAACAGATTTTTTAGAAAGACTTCCCTGCATAAATTGAAACTGATATTTGAATTCGTCCAAAGGATGTGCAGAAAGGTAAAATCCGATGGTTTCTTTTTCTTTATTTAATTTATGCATATTTGGCCATTCCGGACATGGTGCCAATTTCGGCTGTTCAATCTGAACTTCCTCCGCGAAGTCTGCGAAAAGAGAATTCTCCATCTCATTTTTACTTTCCTGAAAGCTTTGTCCGTATCGGATTAATCTTTCGAGATTTGTTCTTCCCGCCATATCAATATCAAAATACTGACCTCTATGGAAAGAATCCAACTCATCGAAAGCTCCTGCAACAACCAAACTTTCCGCAACTCTTTTATTCATCTGTGAAGGCAGAATCCTTTCAAAGAAATCATAAATATTTTTAAATCTTCCGTTTTGTCTTTCACGGGTAATCGCTTCACTTGGTCCTTCACCAATACCTTTAATCGCACCCAGGCCGAAACGGATTTGGCCTTTTTCGTTTACCGAAAATTTATATTGAGATTCATTAACATCAGGTCCCAAAACATCAACACCCATACTTTTACAATCTTCCATGAACATCGTGATAGAATCGGTATTGTTAATGTTATTACTCATCACACTCGCCATGTATTCAGCAGGATAATTAGCCTTTAAATAGGCTGTCTGATAAGCAATTAAAGCATAGCAGGTTGAGTGAGATTTGTTGAAAGCGTACTCCGCAAAGGCTTTCCAGTCGTTCCAGATTTTTTCTAAAGGACCTTCATCAAGATTATTTTTTCTCCCGCCTTCGATAAATTTAGGGTACATTTTATTAAGAACTTCAATCTGCTTTTTACCCATTGCTTTTCTCAAAGTATCAGCTTCACCCTTGGTAAAGTTGGCCAATTTCTGAGACAGCAACATTACCTGCTCCTGATAAACCGTAATTCCGTAGGTTTCCTTTAAATATTCTTCAGTTTCCGGCAAATCGTAGACAATTTCCTCGATTCCGTGTTTTCTATTAATAAAGTTTGGAATATACTTAATCGGACCCGGTCGGTAAAGAGCATTCATCGCAATCAAATCTGCAAAAACTGTAGGCTTAAGTTCCCTCATGTACTTCTGCATTCCCGGACTTTCGTACTGAAAAATCCCAATCGTTCTTCCTTCTTTAAATAACTGATAGGTCTTGGTATCTTCAAGACCTATTTCATCAGGATTAATATCAATTCCATGTCTTTCTTTTACTAATTTTAAAGCATCTTTAATGATCGTTAAAGTCCTAAGACCAAGGAAATCCATCTTTAAAAGACCTGCACTTTCCGCTACGGAATTATCAAATTGAGACACCAAAATATCGGCATCTTTCGCAGCAATAGTTACCGGAACAAGATTACTTACATCTTCCGGCGTAATGATCACACCACAAGCATGAATTCCTGTATTTCGGATACAGCCTTCCATTTTTTTTGCACTCGCCAAAACATCGTGACGTGCATCATTTGGTGTATTCAGAACATATTTCATCTCATCGACGAGTTGTTGTTCTTCGGGTTTTAATTTATCATATTTAGATAAAGCTTTTGCAATATTCATCCCCGGACTTGGAGGAATCAGTTTCGCAATATTATTGGTATCAGGAATCGGAACATCCAAAACTCTTCCCGCGTCTTTGATGGCAGATTTTCCACCCAAAACGGAATACGTAATGATCTGCGCCACCTGATTTTTACCGTATTTTTCAACTACCCATTTGATGATTTTATCTCGTCCTTCATCATCAAAATCGATATCAATATCGGGCATAGAAATCCTTTCAGGATTCAAAAAACGCTCAAAAAGGAGGTCATATTTAATAGGATCAACATTGGTAATTCCGGTACAATATGCAACTGCAGAACCTGCAGCAGAACCACGACCAGGGCCAACCCAAACTCCCATTTTTCTTGCCTCATTACAGAAATCCTGTACAATCAAAAAGTAACCGGGGTAACCTGTATTTGCAACTACTTCAAGTTCAAAATCCAGACGTTCTTTAATTTCATCAGTAATTATTTCATATCTTTTTTTAGCTCCTTCATAAGTTAAATGCGTCAAGTAAGCCATTTCCCCTCGTTTCCCACCATCAATTTCATCTTCTGCGTGAACAAACCGTTCCGGAATATCGAATTTTGGAAGGAGAACGTCTCTTTTTAAAGTATAAGGTTTAAATTTTGCCGTAAATTCTTCATACGCATCAAAAGCATCAGGATAAGCCAAAAATGCTTCTTTTATTTCATCTGAATTTTTGATATAGTATTCTCCGGTAGCCAGACCTCTTCTCTTTCCAAAGCCTTTTCCGACAGGTGTTGTTAATTTTTCACCATCCTTAATACAGCTTACAATATCCTGAATATTAGAATCGTCTTTATTGGAATAAAACGTTTCGTTCTGCGCTAAGATTTTAACATTATATTTATCGGCAAAATGTAAAAGGACATCGTTCAAATGCTCCTCTTCAGGTAGTTTGTGATTCTGGATCTGAACATAAAAATCATCCTCGAAAGTATCTTTCCACCATTTGAAAAGCTCCTCCCCTTTTTGCTCACCGGTATTTAAAATTGCATCCGGAATATCTCCGTGAATTCCCGATGTTAAAGCAATTATACCTTCTTTATATTCGGCAATCAGTTCACGACTGATCCTCGGAACTCCAAAATAAAATCCTTTAAGAAAACCAATACTTGAAAGTTTTGCCAAATTTTTATATCCATTAAAATCCTTTGCCAATAAAACAACCTGCGTTCTTCTATCGGGATCGTCTTTGGTAAACTGCTTCTGTTCGTAACGGTCTGAAATATAAAATTCACACCCAACTACAGGAATTAAAGGTTCTGAAACAGGTTCTTCTTCATTGAATTCTGTTCCATTTTCTTTCGCTTCCTGTTTTTTGATTAAATATTCTTTATGTTTTTTGGCGCGGTCACTATTCGCTCCTTCAACTGCTGAAACAAATTTAAAGGCACCCATCATATTTCCCAAATCCACCATTCCAACGGCAGGGAAATTGTCATCTGAAGCTTTTTTAATCAGATCATTAATGCTTGATGTAGCCATCAACGTAGAGAAAACACTGTGATTGTTGAAATTGAAATATTTACCTAAATCAATCTCATCGACACTCCCGAAATCCTGTTGTTTTTTCTTATTATTAAAGTCAGCAACCTGTCTTCTGATAATAATATTGAAAGGCTTGATCGGATCAGGATACAGCGTTTTGAAATACGCTAACTGGTCTTCCGAAGTTTTTAAAACTTCAGCAGGAATTATTCCGATACGCATCATCTCGAAGAAAACCTGAGCTGTTGCATTTACGTCAGCTGCTGCGTTGTGCGCTTCATCAAACTTATGACCGTATAATTTTTCGTAAAGCTCCTCCAATTTTGGAGGTTTGAACCTTCCTCCACGACCGCCTCCAAGCTGACAAAAATCGGTTCCCAAAATCATGGTATCGGCTTTTGGCTTTTCCTGAAGGTTATCCTTTATATTTTTTCTAAAAAATTCGGCTCCCACGATGTTGTAATCGAATTCAACATTGTGACCGGAAACCACTCTTACTCTTTCTAAAACTTTGGAAAATTCATTCAAAATTTCTTCAAGATCACGACCTTCCTCTTTGGCAATTTTGGTAGTAATCCCATGAATTCTTGCAGCGTTGAAGGGAATATCGTACCCTTCAGGTTTTATAATATAATCCTGATTTTCAATTAATGTTCCGTCATCATCATGCAACTGCCACGCAATCTGTACCATTCTTGGCCAGTTGTCTGAATCTGAAAGCGGTGCGTTGAAATTCTTTGGTAAACCTGTGGTTTCTGTGTCAAAAACTAAATACATTTAAATTATTTGCCGTTTTTATTTGAAAAAATAGAATGTAAAGTTAGGGTAATTTTTTGTGTTTTGGAATTTGTTTTGGCTAAAATATTATCCGTTTCTCAACAGCATTTTGGTAATTATTAATCCAGCCTAAAACTTTAATATTTAAAACAAAATGTTAAAAACCAATCAGATAAACACAATAACTAACAATTGTTCGGATTTCTATTTTTATGTATATTTGCTTTCTATGGAAAATACACTTCACGAAAAAGTTTCTCAGGATATATTATTAAAGGCTTATAACCACATGATGCTTGCTAAAGCGATGGCAGATATTTACGAAGAAAACAGAAATGTTTGTAAATATGTTCATAGTACATCAAGAGGTCATGAAGCGATTCAGTTGGCAACCGCTTATCAGCTAAAAAAAGAAGACTGGGTTTCTCCATATTACAGAGACGAAAGTATTTTGTTGGGAATTGGTTTCGAACCTTACCAATTGATGCTGCAGTTATTGGCAAAAGCTGATGATCCTTTTTCTGGAGGCAGATCTTACTACTCTCACCCTTCGAGCAGAGATGAAGACAAACCAAAAATTATTCACCAAAGTTCGGCAACAGGAATGCAGACAATTCCAACTGCGGGAGTTGCGCAAGGGATAAAATATATTCAGGATTTCAATTTACAGCAATTTGAAAACAATCCGGTTGTGGTTTGCAGCCTTGGAGACAATTCTGTGACGGAAGGTGAAGTGAGTGAAGCACTTCAGTTTTCAGCATTGCACCAACTTCCGATTATTTTCTTAGTTCAGGATAACGAATGGGGAATTTCTGTAACGAAAGAAGAAGCGAGAACATGCGACGCTTATGATTTTGTTTCAGGATTCACAGGTTTAAGCAGAATGAGAGTCGACGGAACAGATTTCGTTGAAAGTTTTGAAGCGATGAAAAAAGCAGTGGATTTCGTACGTACTGAAAGAAAACCTATTGTTGTTTGTGCAAAAACTGTTTTGATTGGTCATCACACTTCAGGAGTAAGAAGAGAATTCTATAGAGATGAAGAAGATTTAACAAAACACAGAGCCAAAGATCCGGGAGAAATCCTTAGAAATCAATTGCTTGATGCGGGTGTTGATGAAGAACTATTAAAACAAATCACCAAAAAAGCTCGTCTTGAAGCTGAAGAAGCTTTCGAAAGGGCTCAAAAAGCTGAAGATCCAAAACCTGAGACGGTAATGAATCATGTTTTCGCACCAACTCCGATTACGGAAGAGGTGGGAACTCGTGAACCAGAAGGTGGAGAAAAAATTGTAATGGTAGACGCTGCGATTCATGCGATTCAGGAATTGATGTGGAAGCATCCGGAAGCTTTGTTGTACGGACAGGATGTTGGAGAAAGAATTGGTGGAGTTTTCCGTGAGACCGTGACTTTAGGAAAAAAATTCGGAAGCAAAAGAGTTTTCAATACAGCTATTCAGGAAGCTTATATTATTGGTTCTACAACGGGTATGAGTGCAGTTGGTTTAAAACCGATTGTTGAAGTACAGTTTGCAGATTATATTTATCCGGGAATCAATCAATTGATTACTGAGATCTCAAAATCCAGCTATTTAAGCCAGGGTAAATTCCCTGTAAGCAATATCATCCGTGTTCCGATTGGAGCTTACGGAGGTGGCGGCCCTTATCACAGCGGAAGCGTTGAAAGTATTTTAGCGAATATTAAAGGAATTAAAATCGCTTATCCAAGTAATGCAGCTGACTTTAAAGGTTTATTAAAAGCAGCTTATTATGACCCGAATCCGGTTGTGATGTTGGAGCATAAAGGTTTGTATTGGAGCAAGGTTCCGGGAACTGAAGACGCTAAAACGATAGAACCGGCAGAAGATTATATTTTACCTTTCGGAAAAGGAAAAGTAATCATTGAAGCTGATAAAAATGAAACCGAAAAAGGAAGAACTTTATTGGTAGTAACTTATGGAATGGGCGTTTATTGGGCAAAAGAAGCTTCGAAAAACTTTAATGGAAGAGTTGAAGTGATTGACTTGAGAACTCTGATTCCTCTTGATGAAGAATTGGTTTTCGAAAGAGTAAAAGCTCACGGAAAATGTATCGTTCTTACGGAAGAACAATTAAACAATTCATTTGCAGAAGCATTTGCACACAGAATTTCAAAGAACTGTTTCAAACATCTTGATGCTCCGGTGGAAACAATGGGATCTTTGGATACTCCTGCAGTTCCGATCAACTTGGTTTTAGAAAAAGAAATGCTTCCAAATGCAGAAAAGTTAGCTACAAAAATCGAAGAAATGCTGAAATATTAATTCAGACAAAAATAATTTTAAACCTCTAAAATTTTTTAGAGGTTTTTTTGTACACTTTTTGCTAACTTGGATTGAATAAATTTTTTGCTCTAAATGATTACCACAAAATACGTCAATTATAAACAGGTTCTCAACTTATCGGGATTTCATCTTATTCTGATTTCCATTTGGTGTACTTTGATCGCAATTCTTTTTCATTATTTCCATTGGGACTGGATGATTATTCCTTGGGTTCCAGTAGCGCTGATTGGTACGGCTGAAGCCTTTTTGGTGGGTTTTAAAAATAATCAGGCATATGACAGATTATGGGAAGCAAGAAAAATCTGGGGCGGAATCGTTAATTCAAGCCGAATGTTGGGCTCGATGGTGTATTCTTTCGATACTGCGAATGAAGATATTGGGAAATTTAATCTTGAGGACCGAAGAAAAAAGATCGTTTTCCGTCATATTGCATGGTTATACCAGTTTCGTGACCAGCTTTTGATTCCGGCAGAATGGGAGCACATTAAAGTAGAGGAAGAACATTTTAAGAATATTGACCACAAGCGTAACAGATTAATTAAAGCAGGATTTCCCGATTATGGAAGAACTCCGATTTTTCTTAATAAATATCTGAGTGAAGAAGAAGTAGAATTACAATCTCAATATAAAAATTTTGCCACGTATCTCATTGCGCAACAATCGAAAGATGTGAACGAGCTGAAAAACATGAATGCGATTTCAGAATTCAATCAGATACAGTTACAGGATTGTTTGAATGAATTTTATACTTTGCAGGGACAGGCCGAAAGAATTAAAAAATTCCCTTTACCGAGACAGTTTGCGAGTACCGCTTTTGTGTTTAATATAATTTTTATTATGTTGCTTCCATTAGGTTTGGTAAGTGAATTTGCCAAATTGGGAGATTGGGGAATCTGGGCATCCATTCCGTTTTGTATCACCATTGGCTGGATTTATATTATTATGGAATTGGTGGGAGATTATTCTGAAAATCCTTTTGAAGGTTTGATGTTTGATATTCCTATGCTTTCTATCTGTCGTGCTATTGAAATTGACCTTCTTCAGATGGCAGGAGAAAATGATTTACCGGATGCTATTACTTCTAAAAATGGGGTTTTGGTTTAGTTTTACTTAAAAGTTATTTTTTAATTTAAATTATTTACATAATTTTTATCATTTCGGATTTTTCTATATTTTATTTGAATAACTGCGACCCTAGCTCCGATTGTATACTCGTCTGAGCTCATTTTATTTATTTCGGCGCGGCAGCGAAGCTGCCGCGCCGAAATAAATAAAATGGCGAGTGCGGAAAGCGGGAAAAAGCTCCTAAAAAATATTTACAAAACAATCTCTGTCGTATTTTTCACTTCAGAAATCGTAAAAGAGCTGTGCGTACTTGCAATATGCTGTAAAGTTGTGAGTTTGGTTACCATAAAATTCCGGTAATCATCCATATCTTTCAGGCTGATTTTAAGAATATAATCGTAGTCTCCGCTTACGTGGAAACATTCTGTGACTTCCTGTAAATTCAAAACTTCTTTTTCAAACTGCATCAGATACTCTTTTTTGTGCTGAGTAAGTTTTACATGACATAAAATAAGAAACTTCTTATCAATTTTTGTTTTATCGACCAACGCCACATATTTGGAAATCACCCCAGAATGTTCAAGCTTTTTAATCCGTTCATAAACAGCCGTTACCGACAATCTTAGCTTGTAAGATAGTTCTTTGGTGGTTTGTTTACAGTCTTCCTGTAAAAATTGCAGTAGTTTTTTATCGGTTTCGTCAAATTGCATAGATAATTTTTTAGTAAAGTTTAGATTAAAACAAATATAACCAACTTTTATTCTATAAGAATAAATTTATATAGTTTTATTTTCTAAAAATATAATTTATCATTGTAATAATTACCAGAAAGATTCATTTTTAAAACAAAAAAAAATATGGATCAATTCAATGCGGCAAATGAGATACAGGATCTTCAGTATTTCGGAGAATTCGGAGGAGTAAATCCTTCAATTTCAGACAGCTCTACGTACACTTTTCTTTCAGCAAAAACAATGTTTGATACCTTTGAAGGAAATGCGGACGGTTGCTATCTGTATTCAAGACATTCGTCGCCGATGAATCTTTATCTTTCACAGGCTTTAGCAAAAATGGAAAATACCGAAACCGCAAACGTTACCGCTTCGGGAATGGGCGCAATTACTTCTGTTTTGATGCAGGTTTGTAAGGCGGGAGACCATATTATTTCGAGCAGAACTATTTATGGTGGAACGTACGCTTTCCTGAAAAATTTTCTGCCACCATTTCAAATTGAAACTTCGTTTGTAGATATCAACAATTTTGAATCTATTGAAAACGCTATTCAGCCTAACACAAAAATAATATATTGCGAAAGTGTGAGCAATCCGCTTTTGGAGGTTGCGGATCTGAGAAAGTTATCGGAAATCTGTAAAAAACACAACTTAAAACTTATCGTAGATAATACTTTCTCTCCACTTTCTATATCGCCTACTCTTTTGGGAGCCGATATTGTCATTCATTCTTTAACCAAATTTATTAACGGAAGCAGCGATACTGTTGGCGGCGTTTATTGCGGAACTCAGGAATTTATCAATGACACCAAAAATGTAAACAACGGAGCATGTATGCTTCTGGGACCTACAATGGACAGTTTCCGATCGGCAAGTATTCTAAAAAATCTGAGAACGCTTCACATTAGAATGAAACAGCACAGTCATAATGCAATGTATCTTGCTAAAAGATTCGAAGAAGATGGTTTAAAAGTTTCTTATCCCGGTTTGAAATCTCACAAGAATCACGATTTAATGAAAAGCATGATGCATGAAGAGTACGGATTTGGCGGATTACTGACTTTAGATGCAGGAACAACCGATAAAGCCAACGAATTGATGGAAATGATGCAGCAGGAAAATCTTGGATATTTAGCGGTAAGCTTAGGTTTTTATAAAACACTATTCTCATGCTCCGGAAGTTCGACTTCATCAGAAATTCCTGAAGAAGAACGTGAAGCTATGGGAATTTCAGACGGACTTATAAGATTCTCAATCGGTCTCGATCATGACATCGAACGAACATACGAAAAGATGAAAGAATGCATGCTCAAAACAGGCGTTCTAAACCATGAAACCATTTCATCCATATTCTAATTATTGTATAAAAGCTGTCGATATTCGGCAGCTTTTATTGTTTTATTTTTAACCGAAAAAGTCATAAAAAATATTTTTGTGGTAGTATTTTAGAGCTCTTCACAAACTCACAAAATGTAATTTATTTAGTTTGAAAAGTTTCGCTCCTACGGAGCTCAATATATTCGAAATCATTTTCTACAAAGGTTTTGCTCCTACGGAGCAAAATTTACTACAATCAAAAATCATAGTTTTTTTAATGCAAAGTCTAATTTAACCTATCTTTCTTATTTAAGGAATCAAGGAGTGATTAATGAAGCGTATGTTTCCCGTTTCGATCAGCAAATTTATTTGCCCCTGCTCTCTAAAATCAGCGCTTTGCTAAAAAATCTTTGCTTTAAAAAATTCACACCGAGAAAATATCTGATAAGACTTTTTTGATTATTTTAAACCTTATGAAAATGTTTCGGGAATGCGTTCTCTGGTTTCATTCTGAAAATATTCAGCAGAATCCAGGATTTTAAAAATCCATAGCCGTAAGAAAACATTTGGATGTAGGTGGAAATAACTGCCATTCCTGCGATGGCGATATTTTTAGTAACAATCATTGAATGAATCAGCACCATAAAAGTGTATAGTCCGTAAAGAGCAAGAATAAAACCTTTTCCTAAAATAAAATATTCTATAAATCCTAAAACATAACCCAACAGAAACAAAGTCGGGAATGCAAAAGAAATTTTCACATAGTTCGGATGTCTCTGATTCAGAATAGGTCTTGCACAACCAAACTGATACACTTGTTTTGAGAACTTTCCAAAATCAACTCTTCGTTTATGATAGACTGCGATTGTATCAAAAAAAGCCGTTGTAAAACCATTTTCCCAAAGTGTCATCGATAAATCCGGATCTTCCCCGATTCTCATCTCTGAAAAACCGCCAACTTTCTCGAAAACTTCCTTTTTTACACCCATATTAAAACTTCTGGGCTGAAATTTAGAAACCGCTTTTTTATTTCCTCTTATTCCGCCTGTTGTAAAAACGGAAGTCATCGAATAGGAAATTGCTTTTTGCATCAGGTTGAACCCTTTATGTGCTTTATCGGCTCCACCAAAGGCATCACAAGGAATGGTAAGAATACTGTTTTTAATATTTTCAATATAATCTTTCTCCACAATCACGTCACTGTCTACAAAAACCAACCATTCGTTTGCAGCTCTTTTTGCTCCATAATTTCTCGACAAACCGGGGCCTGAATTCGTTTTTTTAAAATATTTGATGTTTAAAATTTCTTCAAAATTATGAACCGTTGGTTTCAAATCGATTAATGAACCATCATCAACAATGATTACTTCAAAATCTTTATCCGTTTGGGCATTGAGCGAATTAAGCAGTTCGAAAAGTTCATCTTTTCGGTTAAATATGGCAACAATGATGGAAATAGTAGGTTTCAAATGGAAAATTTTTCAAAATTAAAGATTTGAAAAGGAATCACAATGTATTTTAAAACAATTTATGATTTAATTATAAAGTCTGTGTAAGATTTACTTTCGCCGAATGATTTTGAAAACCATAAAAAATGGAAGCAATTACAAGAAAGCTTCCACTCTATAATTTGTTTGTATAATTTGATTTTTTTGAATAATTATTTTTTCTCTTCAGCGTTTTTTGATGAGTTTTTAGAAAAATCCAAAGTCAGCATTTCTGCAAAAAATTCTAAACCATCGAGAAATCAAAAGGCATAATTATTCTTTATTAACTTGAAACCTCTTAGGTTTTAAAAACCTATGAGGCTTGATTAAATCTTATTCTTTATCGCCAAGTTTATGCACTTTTTTCGTTCCTTCATACATTTCGTACTGCAAGAATCTTGTTTCCAGTTTTCCGTTGAAAAGCTTTATTTTTCTTGAAGGTCGAAGTCCGATTTTCTTTACAGCTTCCAGATCTGAAGAAATCAGCCAAGCCAAAGTATTCGGATAATGCGTTTTGAAAGTATCTCCTACTTTTTTGTAGAAATCATCGTCATTAATCGAAATCCTCTCGTCATACGGCGGATTGAAAACCATCAATAACGGGAACATATCTTTTTTAGAATCAAAGAAATTCTGCTTTCTTACTTCAATGATGTCTTCCATTTCGGCAGATTCGATATTCGTTCTTGCCGCATTCAGCATTCTTGCATCAATATCATAACCAACAATTTTTCCTGTAAATTCTTTCACACGATTCACACGAACCTCTTTTATTTTTGAAAACAATTCGTGGTCATAATTTTTCCAGTTCTGGAATGCAAATCTTCTTCTGAAAATCTGTGCAGGAAGATCTAAAGCAATCATTGCCGCTTCAATTAATAAAGTTCCTGAACCACACATTGGATCAAGGAAATTTCCTTTTCCGTCCCAACCAGCCAATTGCAGCATTCCGCTTGCTAAAACTTCATTGATTGGTGCTTCACCCTGCTCTTTTCTGTAGCCTCTTTTAAACAAAGGATCTCCCGAAGAATCTAAAGAAATGGTTACCAATTCTCTGTCGATGTGCAAATGAAATTTGATGTCCGGAGATTTCGTTTCAATACTCGGTCTTTTTCCGTATCTGTTTTGAAAGAAATCTACGATAGCATCTTTCATTTTAAAAGTCATGAACTGAGAATGCTTGAATCTTTCAGAATTTACGGTAGAATCAATCGCAAAAGTCTGGTCAACACTCATAAAATCATCCCATTCAAATTTGAAAAGCTTATCGTAAAATTTACTTTCGTTGAACGCTTTAAACTCTACAATCGGAATAAGGATTTTAAGGGCAGTTCGTGCAGAGTAATTGATTTTATATAAAAAACCTAAATCGCCTTCGCAGTTTACGGCACGGTTTTTAAGTTCTACATTTCTTCCGCCTAATTTTTTAACTTCCTCAGCAAGAATTGGTTCCAAGCCAAAGAATGTTTTTATCTGAATTTTTAGATTTTCTGTATCCATTTTGCAAAAATAGCGATTTTAGTTATTGGTTGTCAGTTAATAGTTGATAGAAATCATCATTATTAATAAAACCATCAACCAACCACAATGAACCATCAACCAAAAAACACTATTTTTGCAGGATGGAATGGTTTGAATCTTGGTTTGACACCCCTTATTATCACTTGCTGTACAGCAACAGAGACTATACAGAAGCTGAAAATTTTATTACAAAGCTTACCTCAGAGCTACAGCTTCCTCAATCGGCGAAAATCATTGATCTGGCTTGTGGAAAAGGAAGGCATTCGGTTTTTTTGAATAAACTGGGATATGATGTTTTAGGTTTGGATCTTTCGAGACAAAGCATTGAGCATAACAAACAATTTGAAAATCAGACCTTGATTTTTGATGTACATGACATGAGAAATCCTATTGATTATGATCCTGTAGATGCGGTTTTTAATCTTTTTACAAGTTTCGGATATTTCGACAATGAAGAAGATGATAAGAAGGTTTTCAAATCGGTTAGCAATGCTTTAAAAAGAGACGGATATTTTGTTTTGGATTATCTGAATGAAGAGTTCGTGAGAAACAATCTGGTTCCTGAAAGCAGTATTCATAGAAAAGGAATTGATTTTAAAATTTCAAAAAAAATTGAAGGCAGACATATTGTAAAGGACATTAAGTTTGAAGCAGACGGAAAATCTCATCATTATTTTGAAAAAGTAAAACTTCATACCTTAGAAACCATTAAAAATTACGCTGAAGAAAGCGGTTTTGAAAGAATTAAAATATGGGGAGATTATCAACTGAATGATTTTGATAAAGAGATTTCGCCACGTTGTATTAATTTGTTTAAAAAGAAATAATGATTTTCATTTTACTTATTTTAAGCGTTGTAGCCGGAGTACTGTTAGGGAAATATTTTGGTCAGAAAGAAAAGTTTGCCAAAAATCTGTTAATTCTAAGTGCCGGTTTTTTAATTACCATCTGCCTGAATGAAGTTTTCCCGCAGGTTTATGCTTCAAATATCGGGAATTTGGGAATTTTCGTCATTGGCGGAGTTTTACTTCAAATGATTCTTGAAGCTCTGACAAAAGGTTTCGAACACGGGCATTTCCATCACCACAATGAAAACAATATTCTTCCGATGGCTTTGATGGTCGGGCTTTTCATTCACGCTTTTATTGAAGGAATTCCTTTGGCTAATGAAACGAATCCGCTTTCTCCTTATTTATTGGGAATTTTGTTTCACAATCTTCCGATTTCATTTATTTTGGGAGCATTTTTATTTAACAGAACAGGTTCAAAGGCGTCTTATCCATCAATTTTAATTGTAGCATTATTTGCCTTGGCATCACCTTTCGGAATGCTTTTAGGAAATTATTTTAACCCAAATTGGCAACCTTACTTTTTAGCGATTGTTGGCGGAATTTTCCTTCACATTTCATCAGTTATTATTTTTGAAAGTAATAAAAACCACAACATCAATTGGTCTAAAATCGGTTTGGTTATTTTGGGTGTTTCATTAGCTTTAATGATGCATTTATTCCATGATCATTCCCACGTAGGACATCATCATTGATTTAGTTTCAATTAAGATAAAAATAAAATAAAAGGCTTCGAGAAAATTTTCTCGAAGCCTTTTGTATGTATTAAAATATTAATTTAGAATTTCCATCCTACTGTTACGAAGAAATTATTTCTTACGTTTTTCACATCTGAAACTATAGAATTAGGAGTTGCCACATCGAAATCTCCCGAATAATATCCTGTTCCGAAGCTTTCGTTTCCGCTTACAAAAGGATTCTTGTATTCTGAAGTAATGTTCTGGTAAGCAGCATCAATAAAGAATTTTCCGAAGTCATAACCTACACCTGCCCCGATAGTATTTCTATCTCCCAAGATCAGGTTACTGTAACTACGATCTCCAGCATTTCCGTTATTATCAAATGCACTGATTGTTAAATTATCAAACGGACTTGATGCGTAAGAATAACCTCCTCTCAATCGTAATGATTTGATTCTGTATTCTACACCCACTTTTATTTCAGACAAATTTTTGTAGGAATCACTGAAGAAAGAATTCAATTCACTTTCAGCTTCGCCCTGAACTTTATACTGAGGTTTTGTTAATCCTAAAGTATAGTCTACGTTGATCGCAAAGTTTTTAGTAGGAACAAAAGCACCACTTAAAGTCGCTTTCATCGGAGATCTGAATCTTCTGTCTTCAACGAAATTATCTGCATAAATATAGCCGTCGGTTCCAGTATAATAATCTGTATAAATTCTGTCTAAAGACCACCAGGTTGGTGATTCAATCGATGCTCCCAATCTTAATTGATTGGTAATTTTCCCAATAACCCCCACACTTGCAGAGAAACCATTTGACTTTTCTGAATACGGAGTATATTGTTTATCGAATGAATAAGCTGTATTATCTAAATCTAACCCAAATTTTGCGCTGTCATATTGCTCAAGATCTACATAATGCATGTTGATACTCGCACCCAAGTATAAAGAGTTGTTATAATTTGCACCAACCCCTAAATTAAATTTAGTCTGAGTTCCATATCTGTTATAGGCGTGTCCTAAATAAGCAAGATTACCCACAACAGCGTTTCCGTTGCTGTCAACAAGATCTTTTGCAATGGAGATATTGGTATTTCCCGGAGATTCTACATAGTTTTCAATTGTTTGTGTAGACAGACTAGCACCGAGGTTAATAAATTTCCAAGGAGATTCAGTCATCAACTGAAAGGTTGCAACCCCACCAACATTACCGATGTTTGCTTTATTAATTGTATAGTTGGAAGAAGCACCTGCTAAAGAGCTTGTATTTTTGTTGTTATCAACTGATAAAGTAACAGAAACATCACCTGCAATCGCTACCCCAAGACCTGCCGGGTTGGTAAGCAACGAAGTTGCATCACCACCTAAAGCTCCATTGGAACCCGCCATAGCATTGAATTTAGATGAACCAACCATTGGTGTATTAGAATATACATCAACAGAATTTCTTATAACTGATATATCCTGAGCCTGCAGATAAAATGCTGCAGTAATACCCATTAATACTAGAGATTTTTTTAACATTATTTTTTAGAATAGTTATTAAGTTTAAATTATCTACCTCCCGATCTGAAACCGCCGCCACCGCCGCCGGATCTCATTCCACCGCCACCGCCGGAAGAACCACCTCTGAATCCACCGCCGCTGCTTCCGGAATTAAATCCGCCAGATCTGAAACCACCATTGTCTCGTGGTGTATAGCTTTCATTTCTTCTAGGAGTAGATTGCTGCTGGTTATAATTATAATTTGGTCTTGAAGGTCTTACCCCATTATTCATATTCGGATTACGGAATCCTCCCTGACCATTTCTGTAGCCACCATTGGAGTTTCCATTTCTGAAACCACCATTGTTCATCCCGTTTCCGTTTCTGTAACCATTCCCGTTTCTGTAACCGTTGTTGTTTCTGAAGCCGGAATCATTATTGTTTCTGAAACCTGATGTATTAGGTCTTCTGTATGAAGAAAGATTATTACTGTTTCTGAATGCTCCCACTCTTCCGTTAGCACCACTTCTTACATAAGGAACTCTGTTATAACCCCAGTAACCGGCACCACCCCAATAAGGGCTTCCGTAGTAACCACCCCAGTAAGGATTGTATCCCCAATAATTGTTCCAGCCCATTCCCCAATAAGGATAGCCGCCCCAACCCCAAGAATTACCCCAGCCCCAGCCAAATGACATTCCCATGCCCCAGCCAGAACCCCAGTAAGGATTGTAGCCCCATCCCCAAGGTGAGCCCCAACCCATTCCCATACCCCAACCCCAAGAGTTGTCGTAGTAGTTGGTTTCATTACCGGCAAAATTACCCCAGTCTGAATCGGTTGCAGTAGAATTCCAGTCTGAATCGCTCCAGTTGTTGTAACGGTTGTTTTGCTCTGATGTATTTAATTGTGAATTGTAGATAACATTAGAATCATCCTGATAGTAGTCATAATATTCTCCTACTCTGTTACCTTCATTACCATTGATGATAACACCCTCCGGCAACGTATCTTTATTCGGGTCATAATACACCCCATCTGTCTCGCTGTACCCACCCATTTGTGCACCACAAGACATTAGCAGCAGCCCACTTGAAACAGCCAAAATACCTTTCGATTTTAGCATTCCAAACAAACTTTTATGTATATTTCTTTTCATGATAATGTAAAAATTTTTTAATTTAAATTATATTTGCATTCTGTACCAAAAATATACCAATTTATTGGCAACAAAAATCTATCAAAAATAGATTTTTATTTTTAGATTACATAATTTTAGAAAAGTTAAAAAATTAAAAAAAAATTAATGGCAAAATTAACTTCAAGAAGCGAAGATTACAGCAAATGGTATAATGAGCTGGTTGTAAAAGCAGATTTAGCTGAAAACTCAGGAGTGAGAGGTTCTATGGTTATTAAACCATATGGCTATGCGATCTGGGAGAAAATGCGTGATGAAATGGACAAGAAGTTCAAAGAAACAGGTCACGTGAATGCTTATTTCCCGCTTTTCGTACCCAAAAGCTTATTTGAAGCAGAAGAAAAAAACGCTGAAGGTTTTGCTAAAGAATGTGCTGTAGTAACTCATTACAGATTAAAAAATGATCCGGACAATCCAGGAAAACTCATTGTAGATCCGGAAGCTAAACTGGAAGAAGAGCTAATCGTTCGTCCAACTTCTGAAGCGATCATCTGGAATACCTATAAAGGATGGATTCAATCATACAGAGATCTACCAATCCTTATTAATCAATGGGCGAATGTTGTTCGTTGGGAAATGAGAACCCGTTTATTCCTGAGAACTTCAGAATTTTTGTGGCAGGAAGGTCACACTGCGCATGCAACAAGAGATGAAGCGGTAGAAGAAGCTGAAAAAATGAATAAAGTATATGCTGATTTTGCAGAAAACTTCATGGCAATGCCTGTCGTACAAGGTATAAAAACTCCATCAGAAAGATTTGCAGGAGCAGATGAAACCTATTGTATTGAAGCATTAATGCAGGACGGAAAAGCGCTACAGGCAGGAACCTCACATTTCCTTGGACAGAATTTCGCAAAAGCATTCGATGTAAAATTTACCAACAAAGAAGGCAAAATCGAGCACGCTTGGGCAACTTCATGGGGAACTTCAACACGTTTAATGGGAGCGTTGATTATGACACACTCAGACGACTTTGGTTTGGTACTTCCTCCTACCTTAGCGCCGATTCAGGTGGTAATTGTTCCTATATTTAAAGGAGAAGAGCAATTAAACCAAATCAGTGAAGTGGCTTTGGATATTCAAAACAAATTAAAACTGAAAGGAATTTCCGTGAAATTTGATAATGATACTCAAAACAAACCGGGCTGGAAATTCGCAGAATATGAATTAAAAGGAGTTCCTTTGAGAATTGCAATGGGTCCTAGAGATTTAGAAAACAAATCTGTAGAAATTGCCAGAAGAGATAATCTCACAAAAGAAACGCGTCCTTTGGAAGGATTAGATTCATACATCGAAGATTTATTGAAAACTATTCAGCAGGATATGTATACTAAAGCTTTTGAATTTAGAAAAGATAATTTTACAAAAGTAGATTCTTATGAAGAGTTTAAAAAAGTTTTAGAAGAAAAAGGAGGATTTATCTATGCTCATTGGGACGGAACAGCTGAAGAAGAAGAGCAGATTAAAGAAGAAACCAAAGCAACCATCAGGTGCATTCCTCAGGATGACGATATTGAAGAAGGGGTTTCTCTAATCTCCGGAAAACCATCAAAAAGAAGGGTTTTATTCGCAAAAGCTTATTAAAACTTAACATAATAAATTATTGAATCTGCAAAAATTATCTATTTTTTTGCAGATTTTTTTTATAATTTAAGATTTGGATAGATTTTTGTTTAAATTTATACAACATTAATTTCAAAATATTTTATTATGTCATTAAACATCATCGATCTAATCAAAGGGCAATTGGGCTCTACCCTTGTTTCTCAGGCTGCATCGCAACTTGGAGAAAGTGAAGCCGGAATTTCAAAAGCAATTTCAGGATTACTTCCGGTCATTGTGGGCGGATTAGCCAACAATTCTGACAATCCGGTCGTGTTGGATTCTATTTCAAACACATCATCAAGCAGTGTTTTGGGCAATATTTGGGAAAGCGCAATGGGTAATTCTTGGATTACCGGAATTTTGTCTTCATTATTTGGCGACAAACTGAACGGAATTGTTAATGCGATTGCTACTTATGCGGGAATCAGCAACCATTCTTCTTCTTCCCTCCTTAATCTTGTCACTGGTGCAACGGTAGGATCTATCGGAAAATATGCAGCTGACAATAATCTGGATAAATCAGGAATATCTTCTTTATTAAACGATCAGAAAGGGATTGTTTCAACATTATTGCCTGCAGGACTTTCTTTAGCGTCTTTAAATGTCGGAGACTGGGCAAAACGCTATGAATTTGACAATGACCAGGACGAGATAAAACCTGTAACTCATGAAGAACCAAAACCTGAAGTAACCCGAAGTGTTGCAGAAGGCGGAACTTTTCCGGACAGACCAACATCTTCAGAAGGTGGTTCAATCTGGAAATGGTTGCTTCCTCTATTGTTATTAATTGCAGCAGGATACTTTTTATGGAAACAATGTGAGAAAAAAGAAAGCACCACTACGACAACAGTTACCGGTGATTCTCTAAACACGACAAATGATACCTCTTCTACAATGTCGGATACAACATCAACATCAATGACGACAAGAGTTGACGAAGATATTGATCTAAATGGAACTGTGCTAAAAGGTTACAGAGGCGGAATGGAAGATCAGATGATCACTTTCTTAAAAACTGACGGCTATAAAAATGCAGCCAACGATGAAGCTTTAAAAGATAGATGGTATGATTTTGACCATGTTAATTTTAAAATAGGAAGTGCTAATGCTTTAGAAGCAGGTTCTGAAGAACAATTAAAGAACTTGGTTGCCATTTTGAAAGCATATCCTGATGCAAAAATTAAAATTGGTGGATATACAGATAAAACCGGAGACGAAGCTAAAAACAAAAAGCTTTCTGCAGACAGAGCTAATTTTATCAAAGATTGGTTATCAAAACAAGGGGTAGGAGTACAAGTTATTGCTGCTGATGGTTACGGTAGTGAATTCGCAAAAGTTGATGCATCTGCTTCTAATGAAGAAAGAGCGATAGACCGAAAAATGTCTGTAAGATTTGCAAAATAATCTGATTTCAAGATGAATACTTAAAATCCCGAAAATATTTTCGGGATTTTTTGGTAAAATAGATTTCCTTTTCATTTATTTAATTAAATTTGTTAGTCATTTCTAACATTTATGAATTTCAATTTAAAAAACGCCTGGCGTAAAGATAAAACCTCACACTCCCTACCGGAAGTATTTTCTTCCATTCCGGTTCCGAAAAAATCTACTTTTTGGAGAAAGTATCTTGCATTTGCAGGTCCTGGACTAATGGTTGCTGTAGGATACATGGATCCGGGAAACTGGGCAACCGACATTGCGGGTGGAGCACAGTTTGGATACACACTGCTTTCTGTGATTCTGATTTCAAATATTTTTGCAATGATTTTGCAGCATCTTTCTGTAAAATTAGGCGTTGTTGCCGAAAGAGATTTGGCTCAGGCTTGCCGGGATCATTTTAAACCGACTACCAATTTCATCCTTTGGATATTTTGTGAGATTGCCATTGCTGCTTGTGATTTGGCAGAAGTTATAGGTTCTGCCATTGCATTAAATTTACTTTTTGGAATTCCTTTAACGTGGGGAATTGTGATTACAACGATTGATGTATTAATTATCCTATTGCTTCAGGCAAAAGGTTTCCGCTGGATAGAAAGTATTGTTGCCGGATTAATGTTTATCATTCTCGTATGTTTCGGATATGAAGTCATCATTTCAAAACCGGAAATCAATGCTATCTTGGGAGGACTTGTTCCGCAAAAAGAAATTATTACCAATCCTGCAATGCTCTATATCGGGATAGGAATTCTCGGAGCTACCGTAATGCCGCACAATCTTTATCTTCACAGCAGCATCGTACAGACAAGAGATTATACAAGAGATAGTGAAGGAAAAAAAGAAGCGATAAAGTTTGCCACTTTAGACAGCACCGTTTCTTTATTACTTGCATTTTTTATCAATGCCGCTATTTTGATTTTAGCCGCAGCAACTTTTCATACAACAGGAAATCAACATATCGCAGATATTCATGATGCCTATAAAATGCTGACTCCAATTTTAGGAGCTTCCATGGCAAGTATTGCTTTCGCTGTTGCACTTTTAGCTTCAGGACAAAACTCGACCTTAACAGGAACTCTTGCCGGACAAATTGTGATGGAAGGTTTTTTGAATATTCGCCTAAAACCTTGGTTACGTAGATTAATTACCAGACTAATTGCTGTAATTCCCGCTTTGATCGTTACTATTATTTATGGCGAAGAAGGAACTACAGATCTTTTGGTTTTGAGCCAGGTTATTCTTTCGATGCAGCTGAGTTTTGCGGTTGTGCCATTAGTGATGTTTACCAGCGACAAAGCCAAAATGGGTGAATTTGTGAATAAACCATTCTTAAAAACCTGCGTCTGGATTATTACTGCGATTATCATTGTTCTGAATCTTTATCTTTTGTTTCAGACATTTTTTGGAGAATAATTTTTAGAAGCTATTTGATTACATCGAAAAGCTAATGTTTAATTTTTATATGAAGCTTTTTCCCGCTTTCCGCACTCGCTATTTAAGAATTAGGCTGCGGCGGCTTCGCCGCCGCAGCCTAATTCTTAAAATGAGCTCAGACAATTGCCGCAATCGGGGCTAAGATATTTGTTCTTTCTTACAATTTTATCCTTAAAATCTCAATTTCACTGTTTGTAAATAGCCCGGATAGAAACGACATCCTTTTTTGTGGCAGACGGATCCCGAAGTTTCGGGAGGAGACGGCCATAAAAAAGATACAGTGGATAGCCGGATTAAGCTCCTAAAAATATATTAAGAACCTTTACTTAATTTTCATGTGAATCTTTTTACTTGATTCTTTTTACTTTTACCTTGACTTTTTTCCTGCCTAAATGTCACGCTTTTTTATTTGGCAGAATGTTTGTGAAACAACCTTGTAAAAAGTTATTGAAATATGGAAAATCAGGATATCAACGAAGAAAACATCAATAAACAAGAAGAAAACAATACCCAGACTGAAGCAACAGCTCAGGAAAATGTGACAGAAACGCCTACTCCGGAAGAACTTTTGGCAGTAGAAAAAGACCGTTACATCAGATTGTATGCAGAGTTTGAAAACTATAAAAAAAGAACTTCAAAAGAAAAGATGGAATTCTTCCAGTATGCGAATCAGGATATGATGATTTCTATGTTGGGTGTTTTGGATGATTTTGAAAGAGCTTTGAAAGAAATTGCTAAAAACGGTAACGAAGCAGACCTTCAGGGTGTTGAATTGATTTACAACAAATTCAAAAACAAACTGACCGAAAAAGGACTGAAAACGATGGAAGTAAAAGCCGGAGATGACTTTGATGTAGATTTCCACGAGGCAATTACCCAGATCCCTGCTCCTTCTGAAGAGCTGAAAGGTAAAATCGTAGATGTTATCGAAACAGGATATACTTTAGGTGATAAAGTGATTCGTTTTGCAAAAGTTGTAACAGGAAACTAACAATATAAGTAATGAGTAATGGGTAATGAGCAATTGCAGATTACCAATTACTTATTACCAATTACTCATATAAAAAGATGTCAAAAAGAGATTATTACGAAGTTCTTGAGATCAGCAAATCTGCAAGTGCCGACGAAATAAAGAAAGCATACCGTAAAATGGCGATAAAATATCATCCTGATAAAAATCCGGGAGATAAAGAAGCCGAAGAAAAATTTAAAGAAGCTGCAGAAGCTTACGAAGTCCTGAGTGACGATAACAAGAAAGCCCGCTATGATCAATTCGGTCATGCAGGAATGAGCGGAAACGGAGGCTTCGGAGGAGGCGGTTTCGGCGGCGGTATGAACATGGAAGATATTTTCAGCCAGTTTGGAGATATTTTCGGTGGTGGTTTCGGAGGATTTGGCGGTGGCGGCGGTGGTCGTCAACAAGCTAAAGGATCCAATTTGAGAATCAGAATAAAGCTGAATCTTGAAGAAATGGTGAACGGAACCCAAAAAACTCTTAAAGTAAAAAAAATGAAGATGGCAGAAGGCGCCACTTCAAAAACCTGTCCTACCTGTAACGGAGCCGGAGTGCAGATGAAGGTGATGAATACGATGTTCGGACAAATGCAAACCCAAACCACGTGTGGAACTTGTCAGGGAATCGGTAAAGTTGCCGACAAAATTCCGGCAGGAGCCAATGCACAAGGTTTAATAAAAGACGAAGAAGAAATTACGATCAATATTCCTGCAGGAGCAAGAGACGGAATCCAGCTTAATGTAAGAGGAAAAGGTAATGACGCTCCGTTTGGAGGTATTCCGGGAGATCTTTTGGTGATTGTGGAGGAAGAAGTAGATAAGACCATCAAAAGAGAAGGCGACAATCTTCATCAGGAACTTTATGTTTCGTTTGCTGAAGCCGCATTAGGAACGAAAAAAGAAATTCCTACCGTTGGCGGAAAAGTAAAAATCACCGTTGATGCAGGTACACAATCCGGAAAAATCTTAAGATTGGCAGGAAAAGGTTTACCAAGCATCGACAGCTACGGAAAAGGCGATATGTTTATTCACATCAATGTATGGACGCCGCAAAAACTCACCAAAGACCAGAAGGAATTCTTCGAAAAACAAATGAGCAGCGGAGAAATGGTTGCAGAGCCCTCCGGAAAAGAAAAGACCTTCTTTGATAAAGTAAAAGATTTATTTAATTAAAAATACTAAAAAAGAGGCTTGTAAAAAGTCTCTTTTATTTTTAAATTTACATCAATTTTTAATTTGACATATTTCCTAAAGGATATAGTAAAAAACATCTCATGAATTATAAGCTTGAACTGCGTACACCCGATTCTCAACCAAAATTGATCTTTCATGCAATAACGTTTGATTCTTTCAAAGTAAACATTGTAGAAAGATATTGTGGTGTAAAACCATTGTTATGTGATGTATTGTTCAGAGTAAGAACTCTGGATGATCAGATCATCAAAAGAAGAGATGGTCATGTAAAGATCCGCATCAAAGATGAAGAGCTTGAAACCTATCAAAGATTACTGAAAGTATTTAAATCTTATGATTATAAAAACCGTTTGATCAGCAGAAGAGATGCAGAACAGGATTTCGTTCATTTCTTCCTGAGAATGGTGATTATGAATTATGAATTAAACTAAAAATTTTCTCTATTTTCGTAGTATTCTAACTGCGAAAATATATTTTATGAGAAAAGCATTTGTTCTTTCATTCATGTGTGCAATCGGTTACGCACAAGAAAATCCGAAGTATCTTTTTGATGATTTGTATTTTGCAGATCCTTCTACCCGAATATTTGATGATAAAATATACATTTATCCTTCTCACGACATTCAGACAGATGTAAAAGATGCAGCCAACGGAGCACATTTTAATATGAAAGATTATCATGTTCTTACGTTGGATAATATCAATGAAAAAGCAAAAGATAACGGAGTTGCGTTAAAACTCGAAGATATTCCTTGGGCAAAACAGCAGCTTTGGGCTCCCGATGCCGTAAAAAAAGGAAACAAATATTATCTGTATTTTCCGGCAAAAGATAAAGACGATTTATTTAAAATCGGTGTTGCTGTAAGCAAAAGTCCTACAGGTCCTTTTAAATCCGAAAAAAATCCGATTACAGGAACATATAGTATTGATCCGACTGTTTTAGATGATCAAGGTAAATATTACATTTATTTTGGAGGCTTGAAAGGTGGGCAACTTCAGAATTACGGAAACAATCAATACTCAGAAAATTATCCTGAACTTCAGAAAGATGAGAACGCTTTGCTTCCAAAAATAGCAAGGCTGAAAGATAATATGAAAGAGCTTGCTGAAGCGCCAAAAGATGTTTTGATTTTAGACGAAAACGGAAATCAGCTAAAATCCGGCGATCAGCATCGTCGTTTTTTTGAAGGAATCTGGATTCATCAATACAACAAAAAATATTATCTTTCCTACTCTACCGGAGAAACTCATAAACTCGTCTATGCAATTGGAGACAATCCTTACGGACCATTTACCTTTAAAGGAGAAATTCTGACTCCGGTTGTGGGGTGGACAACCCATCACAGCATCGTTGAAATCAATAAAAAGTGGTATTTATTTTATCACGACAGCAAAAAATCAGGCGGAAAAAGTTATCTGAGAAGTTTAAAAATCAGAGAATTGAAATATGATGAAAATGGTTTGATTCAAACAATGAACGGAATGGATTAATTACAGCAAATACTTCAGTTTTCTATTTAATAAAACCAATAATAAACTTACAGGAATTAGAATTAATAAGAAAATTAGAATTTTATATTCCGAAGTCATATCCTTATAAAAATCCGATTTCATAATGAAAGGATGTACTACATAAATTGCCGTTGACAGGCTTGCCAAAACTTTCGATTGCGTTTTAACATAGATTTTCTGACAATATAAAAAGAGAATCGGACTTACAAAAAACAAGGAAAACAATATGTCTGTACTTTCCGAGCTGACCATTATATAATTGAAGTAAGCTTCCGCAACGATCATTAATACTGAAAAAACAATCAGTAAATAAGAATATCTGTATTTTTCTAAACTGATTTTCATTTTATTTATTAAAAAGCCAATCGTCAGGAAAGGAAAGCATACAAAAAGAAAATTCCGGTAGATAAGATAATCATTTAAAACCGAATCCTGTTCTCCTTTAAAATAATGTGCATTTCCTAAAATCTGAACAATATAACCAATTCCAAACAACAGAAAAGCTAAAGCAAACAGTAAAACAGCTTTTTGATTTCTCAAAAGAAATAAAATAATTCCCGAAAAAAAAGTTCCGATCAAATACCATAAATGATGATACCCAAAAATTACGGTAAGCCAAACCTGATCGTTATCTTTCCAATACGAAAAATAAATAAGCATCCAGATTGCATAGAGTAAAAATGTTCTGTACAACCATTTCTGAAGCTTTTTACCTGTATCAATATGAAAAAAATAAAATCCCGTAATCACCAAAAAAACAGGAACCGCCATTCTGAAAATACCATTAACCAATAAAAAACTAAGCATTGGATGGGTTTCTTTAAGAAAATTCATGTGCAGAAATACGACAAATAATGCCAGAATTATTTTTAAAATATCAATGCTTAAATTTCTACCCATAAATAAACCAAGAGAAAACATGATGGTATCCCTTTTATGGTGCAAAAATAAATATTTCCTGTAAAGCTTATGAAATATTAGTCATTCATTTCGTATAAAAAAGAAAATCCTGCTCCAAAATATTGAAGCAGGATTTTTTATAAAGATCTAACAATTAGTTTTTCGTTGCTAATGCATAAACTTTTTTACCACCACTGATTAAAAACAGAGCGATCAATCCACCTACAATGCCGAAAATTACCTGTTTTAAAGTCTCATGCCAAGTCGGTAATGCGTGATGAAGCTGATCAATATTATGATCAAAAATTCCTCCGGCAACAAGTATAAGTGCAATTGTTCCTATTACTCCCAAAGCCTTTATTACAAAAGGAAGTGCCTTTACCAGCAAATGCCCTAACTTTCCGAAGAAACCTTTATCGTTGCTTTTTTTAATTAATTTAAAACCGGCATCATCCATTCTTACAATTAATGCAACAATCCCGTAAACTCCTACTGTCGCAATAATGGAAACAACAGAAACGGTAACAACTTCTACAAGAAACGGATCAAACTGTGATTTTAATGCTTCATAACCATCTTTTGCAGCTGCCAATGCAATAATTACAATCTCAAGAGATAAGATAAAATCTGTAGTAACGGCAGATTTTACTTTAGCCTTTTCTGCAATTTCACCATCTTCGACAATATCATCCGATTCTTCAATAACTTCATGCCCTTTTTTCTCTCTGTGAAATAAAAATTCCACAATTTTTTCAACACCTTCATAGGCAAGGTAAAATCCGCCAATAATCAGAATAATTTTTATAGCCGGTGAATAAAGCCATTCCAGAAGAAAAACGATAGGAACAATAATCAGCTTATTGACGAAAGAACCTTTCATAATTTTCATCAAAACAGGAATTTCTCTTGAAGAAAGGAAACCGGTCGCTTTTTCAGCATTTACGGCAAGATCATCCCCTAAAATCCCAGCTGTTTTCTGAGTCGCAATTTTACTTGTTACTGCCACATCATCCATCAAAGCAGCGATGTCATCCAAAATCGCAAAAAAACCAGAAGCCATAGTATTTTAATATTTTTTTAATAAATGTTAAGTCTTACAAAAATATAGATTTAATTTGGGATTTAAAGATATTTTGAAATTCAATTATCGGATTAAAACAGTAATTTTATAATACGTTTAAACAATTTTAATGAAATCATTTGCAAGTATTTTTATTCAGATGGTAATTTTTTTATTATTTACCAACTGCAGAGAAAAACTGGAAGAGCCTGTTTCATTTTTCGAAAATTATGATGTTAGTTCCGGAAGATATAAACTGGAAATTCACCAGGTTGAAGGAGAACTTATTGATGATTTTAGAAATTTTTATATTGATGATCCACTGACTTTAAATAAAATGAAAAGACAATGGGTTTTTAAATATAAGTCCGATATAAAATCGTGCGGTTATGGATATTTAATTGCCCTAAAAGAAGATAATAAATCGATAAAACAGACTTTAGTAAATTTGGATTGTGAATATATGTCGGGATGGATATATTTTCCAAAAAAATATCTTTTAGACCACAAAAATCATTTCAAAAGAATAGACTAAATTTCATTTTCTCCTTACCTTTACTCTATGAAGAAGCTGGTTCTCAATTACCATTTTTTTGTTTTGGGCTTAATGAGCTGCATTCTGAATTCATGTAATACAAAATTCAGGGTTTGGGTGGGAAAAGACAGCCAGAAAATCTACAATCTCAAATACGGTGAACATAAACGCCAGAAAATGGATGTTTTTCTTCCGGCAGATTATCCGCAAGATTCTCCTGTCGTTTTGATTGTTCATGGTGGAGCATGGAAATATGGCAGAAAAGAACACATGATCCAGATTCAGAAATTGCTTTTTAACAATAATATTCCGAGCATTAATATGAATTACAGATTGGTTTCTAAGCATCTTACTTACAAAGAACAGCTGGAAGACATCAATTCTGTGATTGAAAAGTTCAATTCGCTTTCAGGTAACGCCGAACTTCTTCCTAACAATTATATTTTGCTTGGTGAAAGTGCAGGTGGGCATTTAGCTTTACTGTACGGCTATCAAAATCCCGATAAAATTAAAAAAATTATTTCTCTGAGTGGCCCGACAGATTTTTATTCTGAACAATATTTAAATTCATTTTATTCGAAATATACTTCGGGAACGATTCAAAAAATGGTGGGAACTAAGTTTAACCGCAAAAGTTTGTCTAAAGATTTCCAAAAAGCAAGCCCGGTTGCAAATGTGACGAATGTTCCGACCCTTTTGTTTCAGGGAAATCAGGATTTTCTGGTGAATCAGAAACAGGGTTTAGCGCTGGATTCTGTTTTAACGAAGATGAATGTGCCACATAAATTGATTTTTATGGATAAAACCGGTCATGCACCAAGATTTTTCAATAAGAAAAAAAGAGACAGTATAATTTATCCAAATATTTTGGAATGGATAAAGAATTAATGAGCTTGGTTTATTGAATCGTAATTTGATTTAAATAATATTTGCTTAATAATAATGCTATAATTCAGCAGTTAATTTGTCATTCCGTAGGAATCTCACTATGCTAAATAAAGTAATTTAGATTCCTACGGAATGACAAACATGCTTCAAAACTGACTTATTAATTATAGATTTTTACTTTAACAAAAAATAACCCGCTAAAAAGCACGTCATTTATATAATTTTAAAATTGATTATTTTTCTTTGTCAATTAAATCATCCAAAACTTCATCTTCCGTTTTTGGGTCACCTTTAGGAGCGCCGAACATAAATTTAAGAATTACTGGAACGGTAGTGATCAAAACAATTACAATGATAATAAATTCAAGCTTTTCTTTAAGGTTAATACCAAATTGAGCCATGAATAATTCATTAAGATAATGCCCTGCAAAAATCAAGATAAAAGACCAAAGAACACCACCAATGATGTTGTCTCGTACAAACTCTTTTCTATCCATTTTCACAATACCCGCAACAATCGGCATAAACGTTCTTACCACCGGTAAAAATCTCGCCATGATAATTGCCAAGGCACCGTTTTTTTCAAAAAAATCATGCGCCTGATACAAATATTTTTTCTTGAAAAGCATTGTATCTTTTTTGTTGTATAAAGCCGGACCAGTTTTTCTTCCGAACCAATACCCTACCTGATTACCAACAATTGCAGCAAGAGCAACGGCAGTTGCTAAGATAGTTGTATCTAGAAGGTCACTTCCTGTAGACCCAAAAGTTTCTTTAATAATTTCTACCGCATAAATCCCCGACACGAAAAGTAATGAATCTCCCGGAAGGAAAAACCCTACGAACAAACCAGTTTCGGCGAAAACGATAAACAAAATCAGCCAAAACCCACCCATTTTTATATAAAATTCTGGGTTTAATAAATCTTTCCAACTATTGAAATCTTCCATATATAATGCTATCTCACAAAAATAAGCTTAATCCCCTATACAAGGAAATTTATTAGCATATTTTAACGAAAATTCAAACATGATTTTTTATAGGTCTAAATCGTCATCCGAAACGGCTGTTCCGTCTGCCATCAGATAAGCTTTCAGGAAAGGGGTAAGGTTTCCGTTCATCACCCCATCAACATCTGAAGTTTCGTGAGCCGAACGAACATCTTTTATCAGTTTATAAGGATGCATCACATAATTACGGATCTGACTTCCCCACTCGATTTTCATTTTTCCGGCTTCAATCTCATTTCGAGCTTTCATACGTTCCTCTAACTCCATTTCATAGAGTCTTGAACGAAGCAACTGCATTGCTTTCTCTTTATTCTGAAGCTGAGAACGGGATTCTGAGTTTTCGATGATAATTCCTGTAGGAGCGTGACGAAGACGAACTGCTGTTTCCACTTTGTTTACGTTTTGGCCACCTGCTCCTGAGCTTCGCATAGTTTCAAATGAAATATCGGCAGGGTTGATGTTGATTTCAATCGTATCATCCACCAACGGATAAACATATACAGATACAAAACTTGTATGACGTTTCGCATTCGAATCGAAAGGAGAAATTCTTACCAATCTGTGCACTCCGTTTTCACCTTTAAGATAACCAAAAGCATATTCGCCGTCGATTTCTAAAGTCACCGTTTTCACACCGGCAACATCTCCTTCCTGAAAATTCAGTTCTCTGATTTTGTAGCCTTGTTTTTCCGCCCACATCGTGTACATTCTCATCAGCATCGATGCCCAGTCACAACTTTCTGTTCCTCCTGCTCCTGCTGTAATCTGAAGAACAGCCGAAAGCTCATCACCCTCGTTGGAAAGCATGTTTTTAAATTCAAGGTCTTCGATTTTTTCTAAAAGCTGAGGAAAGGTTTCATCCAATTCTTTTTCAGAATCAGGGTCTTCTTTGGCAAATTCTATGAGAACCTGTAAATCTTCAAACTGAGTATTGATCTCTTCATAATCTTCTACCCATTTTTTTTTGGAACGAAGCTGCTTCAGAAATACTTCTGCTGTTTTAGGATTGTCCCAAAATTCCGGGGCAGCAGTTTTTTCATCATCGTTGGAAATTTCTATCTTTTTTTTGTCGATCTGAAGATATCGGTGTAAATCTTCAATTCTTGACTGAACTTCTTTTATCTGGTCGTTGTTGATCACGAATTTTTTCTTTTTGCAAAAATACGGATAAAATTAAGAGTGTGAAAAATTGTATTCGATAGAAAAATTAAAAAACAGCGTTTAGGGAAAATGCAATCAAAACCAATAAGCCATGTATTAGAATAATATATGGTAATGTCTTTTTCGCTTTAAATTTATCCATAAAATATCCAAAAATAGGAAACTGAAGAACTGCAAAAATATAAAACAGTGTTGATACTTTTTCATTGTGTAAGAATATCCCGATAAAGCCTAATGGAAAAACAGCAGCAATAGGAACATAAGTTCCATGACCGCCACCTGCCATAAAAATGCACAGAAAAATTAACGGTAATGTTAATATTCCAAAGAGGTTTGTATATTTATACTTCCTCATATACATTAAATCATTTCAGCCATAATCTCCCCTATTTTCGGAGCCAGCGCAACTCCCATTCCTGAAAGTCTCACTGCACAGAATTGTCTTTCAGAAACTTGTTTTACAATTGGCGTTTTTTCTGAGCCCATTGCCATAATTCCTGACCAGCGTATGGAAATTTTAAAGTCTTGATTGGGCAAAATGACTTCTTTCAAAAAAAATTCCAGATGATTTTGAAGAAATTCTGTCGTCTCGAAATCAGTTGTTTGTTCTGTTTCAAAATCTTTATTTCTTCCGCCACCCAATAGCACGCGATTTCCGAGATTTCTGAAATAATAAAATCCCTCATCGTAATGGAAGGTTCCTTTTATTTTTAAATTTTCAATAGGTTCGGTTAAAATAATTTGTCCGCGAGACGGAATAATTTCTTCTTTTTCTAAAAATTTTGAGGCAAATGCATTGGTACAATGAATAATTTGATTGGATTTTATGGAAAGACTTTGCGAAAGCTGAACTTCAACATCATCTGTATTTTCTACAATATTCTTAACCTCAGTTCCAAAGAGAAATTCAATTTGGAGCTGATAACATTTTTCTAATAATCTTTGCAGTAATTTTCCGGAATGAAGACTGCCTTCAAATGTGTTCTCAATTAAATATTCAGATTTTCCAAGTCCGGATTCTTTGATTTTTTTCTGATTAAGAAAGTAAGTTTTTTCTGATCCTGTAATTGATTTAAGCTTTTCATTAACCTCATCAATTTTTTGCAATGGTTCATCATCATTTAGAATTTCGAAACCACCGTTTAATTCAAAATCAATTTCTGTGCTTTTAAAATAAGACTGAATTTTTCGTAAACCATTAAACCTCATTTTTACCAAATCCAATGTCTTTTCCCATCCCATTTTCTCAGAATCGGCAATGACTTCGGTTAAACTTCCAAAGCATGCAAAACCTGCATTTCTAGTAGATGCTCCCAACGGAATAGAATTTCGTTCAATAATTACAACTGATTTTTCAGGATATTTTTCTTTGATGGAAATTGCAGTCCACAATCCTGTAAAACCGGCTCCGATTATAATTACATCACGTTTTCTGTAAAATGTTTCAAGCTCCCAAATGCTGTTATTCATGAGTAAAAATTATTGGTAAAGTTATGATGTAAAATAAATTTCGATCATAATTACACGTTAAATTTAACCAAATATTCATCAAAATCTAAAAAATAAGCCGGTTAATTAAAACCGGCTTATTGCACAATGATTGTTTCTATTTTGTATAATAATAAAAGAAAAAATACTTCATATTATTTTTTAACTACTTTTTGAGAAGTTAAAGTTCCATTTTTGTTTTTTAGGACAAGGATGTAATTTCCTTTATCCAAGAATGAAAGATTCAGTTTTGATTCGGGTTGAATATTAGCTTTAATTGTTTTCCCTGCAAAATCTAAAACTTCAATTGAAGCAATCTCTGAAGCGTTCCTCAAATTCAATTCACTTGCAAACGGATTGGGGTAAATTGCGATTTCGTTTGATTTTTTCGCGTCAGAAACAGAGAGATTAGTAACTTGAGCAGAAACTGCAAAGACATTTATTACTGTTGTCGCTGTAGATGTTTTTTTAATATTCACTGAAGTAATTAATCTGTTATAACTTACCGGGCTTATTGCTAAAGGGATCTGATAAATTCTTGGATTTATACCTCCTGCTGCATCCAAAGCATTTGTAGCTCTATTGATTCTTCCGATTCCCTGAATAGCTGCACTTGTTCCGCCATACCAATCCTGAAAATTGATATTCGTAAAAACCTGAAATGACCCGTCTGAAAAATTAACCGTAATATCTCCGGTAGAAGGACCACTTCCACTTACGGCAAGAACATATAAATTATTTGTAGAAGTTGGTGTTACTAAAGTAAGCGTTCCTGTGTCATTTGCATTGGGAAGTCTTAGAGAATTATTTCCTGAGTAAGAAGCCAATTGATAGGTTAAACCACTTGTTGCCGTTACTGCAGAAGTAATGAGTCCGTTTTCGGGCAATCCGTAAGTTAATGCTGTTGCGGAAGAATTTACTTTAAAATCTTTCGACATATAAGCAAAATTGTCGGTGTCTTTGTCTAAACTCATGGTTGTAGAATTCAAAGAAGGTCCGACTCCGTTTGCAATAACATCTGCATTAAACCCTGTAACAGTTAAAGATTGATAAGTCTGTGCATTTAATTGAGTTAAAGCTAAAACGACACCAAGAGAAAGGAGTTTTCTTTTCATAGATTATATTATTGTTGATTAGTTTTAAGAAAAAGCTGAGTTTTTTCAGAATCAAAAACCTCAACAAATATAGAAGACGAACCACAAAAAAAGCTACTCTAAGCGCAGAATTACCTACTCAACACATACTCACCCATCTTTGAATTGCTTTAAAAACAACATTTCAAACAAATTAGATAATATTTAACAATAAAAACAACAATAAAAGAAACAATTATTACCAATCAACAAAATACTATAAAAAATTTACAACAAATAAAGTCATCAAATATTTATTAAAAAAAAATCCACCACTAATAAAAGTGATGGAAAAATATAATTTCTTGAGAATAGTTTATTGATCTTTCTCTTCCGCATCATTATGCTGAAAACCAATTTCTCTTCTCGGTGTTTCCACAGCCTGATAAGTTTCGAGTTCAGATTTCAGGGCATGAATTCTCATTTGGAAATCATCGAGATTATTGATAATAACATCATTTAAAAACTGAGCAATCTGATTAAGGTATTCTTCGGTAAGTTTTGCAGCTGCATCTCGCAAAGCACCATTCAGAAGAACCTCATCAATAACCATTTTCTCGTTTTTGACTCTCTGATAGCGGTTTTTAATTCGTTTTTTCAGACTTTGGGTAAAATCAATCAGCATGGTGTTGCTGAAAACCTTCATTTTGGATGCAATATTGTTCCAGAAAGGAATTTTATCGGCTTTATTATTTTTAAGAATTTTAAAAAGCAGAGAATCTTTATCCAAATTTTTGGTCATCGAATACAGGATAATTTCTGATCTTTCGGCAGCATTTGGCGGAAAAACGGGAATCAAAACATCAAATCTTCCGGGAGCCAAAATTTCCTCATCAATATCAACAACTGTATTTGCAGAGCCCACCATTAAAACATCCTCACTTTCAAATTTAGAAATATAATGGAGAATAATTTCCTGAGTTTCAAGATTACAGGAAGCGACATTCTTTTCTGCTCTTCTTTCCATCATAATATCATCAAAGTCTTCAAGAAAAAGTAAAACTTTGTCTTGTTTCATCATTGCCACAAGATAATCGTTGAAATTAGTCTGATTTCCATCCACAAAAGAAGTTCCGAGATAATATTTTTTGACTTCTTTAAATTTATAATTGATGATTTCTGCAATTTTATTCGCCCAAAAAATTTTCCCGCTTCCGGGAGGGCCATACAAAACAATCCCTGCGGGTTTGTTTATTCCCCAGTCTTTTATCTGCTGTGGATTTAGAAAAGGTTCCAAAATTCCCGAAATATGAAAATAAAGATCCCTGTAACCGATGAAATCACGTTGCTGTAAACTGGTTTTAGTTCCGAAATAATTATAAACAAACTTATAATTTCCGCCCAATTTCTGATCAATTCCATAACTTGAAATAGATGAACGGAATAATCCGTTATCAAAAATATTTGCATCGGTTTCCTTAATCGCTTTTTCTACCTTTTCTTTGGGCTGATTGATGGTTTCTGCGATCTGCTCTACAGTTTTGTTCTCATCCAGATCTTTTTCATATAATTTTAAAAAATCTACATTTTCACGGGCAAATTTTTCAAAATCTTCTTTCACTTCGAAATTGGTGGTGATACAGTCGATCAAATCGAGATCAAAATCCTGAATAAACTGCTTAATGGCTTCAGCGGAAACATTTAATTCTTTTGCAAGCTGGATTAACTTCATACAAACATCTTTAACTCAAATATAATGAAAAATTTTTGAGATTTGGGATTTGAAATTCGAGATTCGGGATATAGATGTTTAGCACTTTTACTTGATTCTTTCTACTTTTTACTTTTTTCTTAAAAAAAATTGTAACATTTCACAAAAAAGAGAAACTTATCAAAATATATAACTGAACTACATGGAAAAAATTTTATCAGTAAAGAATCTGACAAAAAAATTCAAGAGAGTCGTTGTTAACAATATTTCTTTCGATGTGGAAAGAGGTAATGTTTACGGACTTCTCGGTCCCAACGGAAGTGGAAAATCTACTACTTTTGGGATGCTCCTTTCAACCATCAATCCTACGAGTGGCGACTGGTTTTGGTTTGGTAAAAAGGGAACTGATCCCGAAACACTGAAAAAAATAGGAGCGATTATTGAACAACCCAATTTCTACCCTTATTTAAGCGCAGAAACCAACTTAAGAATTGTTGCCCAGATCAAAGGAACTCCTTATTCAAGAATTGACGAAGTTCTGAATACCGTGAAACTTTTAGAAAGAAAAAAAGACACGTTCAAAACGTATTCTTTAGGAATGAAGCAACGTCTGGCTATTGCTTCGGCTTTACTCAACAATCCTGAAGTTTTGATTTTGGATGAGCCTACAAACGGTTTAGATCCTGAAGGAATTATCCAGATCAGAGAAATCATTGGTACTATTGCAAAACAGGGTATTACGATCATTATTGCGAGTCACCTTTTGGATGAAATCGAAAAAATCTGCAGTCATGTAATTGTTTTAAAAGAAGGAAATGCCATTTATTCGGGAAGAGTAGATGAAATTACCAGCAACCAAGGCTTTTTTGAATTGAAAGCAGATAATAATTCCGCTCTTTTGAGTGCTTTGGAAGAACTTCAGTGGTTTACTTCAGTTTTTGCAGAAGGCGAACTAGTAAAAGCACAGGTTCGCGATGACGCGTCGATTTCTGCATCAACACTAAACCAGAAACTTGCCGAAAAAGGTATTTTCTTGTCGCATTTAGCCAAGAAAAAACAATCGCTTGAAAATCAATTCCTTGAACTTGTAAAAAACACTAATTAATCATGATGAAATTATTAAAATTAGAATATTATAAAAATCTGAATTATACACCGTTTAAGGTTTTCACGATTTTATATTTTGCGATATTGATTATTTTCCTTTGTATCGGATTGATTGATTTAAAGCTCTTCGGAGATACCATCAACCTAAAAGAACAAGGAATGTACAATTTCCCGGAAATCTGGAATTTTACAACCTGGACCGTCGCTTTACTGAAGATATTTTTAGGGTTGATTATTGTATTTTCAATCTGTCAGGAATTCAGCAACAGAATGTTTAAACAAAATACCATTGATGGTTTAAGCAGAGAAGAATTTATTGGTTCAAAACTTTTAACCATTATTATTTTCACATTCATTTCAACTGTTCTTGTGTTTGGAATTACGATGTTTTTAGGATACCGATATTCAACCTCAACAGAGTCGTCGTTGGTTTATAAAGAAATATTTTTTATTGGAAATTATTTTCTGAAACTTTTTGCATTCTTCTGTTTATTAATGTTTTTATCAATTCTGTTAAGAAAATCAGTTTTTGTATTCCTTGCATTTTTTGTACTTTGGGTAGGAGAATCTATTCTTGGAGGAATTGAAACTTACACAAAAGTTGCAGGAACACAGGCGGCTCAAAGAAACGAAATTCTACAAAATGATTTTTTCTTCAGCAAACTTTTCCCACTGGAAAGCATGTCTAATTTAATACCTAACCCAATGTTAAGATTAAATATGGCAAAAGCACTCGGTTTAAAGTATGAATTTACCTATCCTACAGAAAGCTTAATTGCTTGCTTGGTTTGGTGTGGTTTATTTATTTTGGGATCTTATTTGATTTTAAAGAAAAGAGACTGGTAAATTTGTTTTACATATTATTCAAAATTAAAAGTGATTCGTTGAGTCACTTTTTTTGTTTTTATTAATTATTTCATCGGGCTTTACCCGATGCTTTATGAGGTCGCCCTTTCAGGGCTCTCAAATAATAAAAATGTCTTAGCTTAAAATATAAAAACAAAAGCCCCGAAATAAAATTCCGGGGCTATATTTATACAGGCAAAAATTACTCATTACCTATTATTTATTACTCATTAACCAAGATATGGGTATTTGTAATCTTTAGGAGAAACGAAAGTTTCTTTAATCGATCTTACAGAAGTCCATCTCAGTAAGTTCATTTTAGAACCTGCTTTATCATTAGTTCCTGAAGCTCTACCACCACCGAAAGGTTGTTGACCAACAACCGCACCAGTTGGTTTGTCGTTGATATAGAAGTTTCCTGAAGCATTTTCTAATGCTTTGAAAGCTTCATTTACAGCATATCTGTCTTGTGCGAAAACAGAACCTGTTAATGAATATGGTGAAGAAGAATCTACCAATTGTAAAGTTTCTGCCCATTTTGCGTCTTCGTAAACATAAATCGACAAGATTGGACCGAAAATTTCTTCCACCATACTTTCGTACTGAGGATTAGTAGTTTCGATAACTGTCGGGTTTACAAACCATCCTTTAGAATCATCTACTTTTCCACCAATCACAACATTTGCTTCGTTTGAAGCATTTGCTCTGTCGATGTATCCTTTACATTTTTCGAAAGAATTTTTATCGATTACGGCATTTACAAAATTTGAAGGATCTTCAGGAGAACCGACTTTAATTGAAGCGATCTGAGTTTCCATCACTTTTTTCACATCAGCCCAAAGAGACTGAGGAATATACGCTCTTGAAGCAGCAGAACATTTCTGACCCTGATATTCGAAAGCACCTCTTACCAAAGCCGTTGCCACCGCTTCTACATTTGCAGAAGGATGTGCAATTACAAAATCTTTTCCACCAGTTTCTCCAACAATTCTCGGATATGTTCTGTAATTGTGAATATTGTCACCAATCATCTTCCACATTCCCTGGAAAACTTTTGTAGAACCTGTAAAATGAAGTCCTGCAAAATCTCTGTGCGCTAAAACTTTATCAGCCGTTTCTTTTCCATCCGTAAAAATCATGTTGATAACGCCTGCAGGAAGACCAGCTTCGATCAAAACATCCATGATTACTTTTGCAGAATAGATTTGTTTGTCTGAAGGCTTCCAGACCACAACGTTTCCAAGCATTGCCATACATGTTGGCAAGTTTCCTGAAATTGCTGTAAAGTTGAATGGAGTTACTGCAAAACAGAATCCTTCCAATGGTCTGTACTCTACTCTGTTCCAGATTCCTGCATCAGAAACCGGTTGCTCAGAATACATTTCTGTCATAAATTCTACATTGAATCTCAGGAAGTCAATAAATTCACAAGCTGCATCAATTTCAGTTTGATGAACATTTTTAGACTGCCCGATCATGGTTGCTGCATTGATCACATCTCTGTAAGGTCCAGCCAAAAGATCAGCCGCTTTTAAGAAAATCGCTGCACGGTGTTCCCATCCAAGCTCATTCCATTGCTTTTTTGCTGCTAAAGCCGAGTTGATTGCATCATCTACATGCTGCATTGTTCCTTTATGATAAAAACCGAAATCGTGTGAATGATCCTGTGGAGACTGAAGCTGAACAGTATCGCCCGTTTTCACTTCTTTACCGTTGATAATCATTGGGATTTCTGTCTTTTCTGCCCACATTTTTTTGTACGTTGCAAGTAGAGATTTTACTTCTGCTGATCCCGGTTCGTAAGAAGTTACCGGCTCATTTACTGCAAATGGTACTTGCGAAATTGCTTTTGACATATAGTTGTATTGTTTGTTTTTGCTTTTTACAAATTTACAACATTTAAAATTTACTTCTAGGAAATGCAAATAGTCAATTTTTGTGTGAGTGGAAATATTAGAAAAAAATATTAACGCAATGAGCGCTGAGATTTTTTAGAATTGAAAATATTTTCCGTTCGCAAAGGCACTTCGTTCAGCAAATGAAATATGCACCATAGCTGAGTGAAACGCCTTTTCGGACGGAAACAAAAAGTTTTTTAGTGAAAATTTCTTTACGGACTTAGCGTTAAAAGATATTTATAATATGAAATTCGCAATCCAAAAAATTGACAAGCGAAGCGAATTGACCGTTCAATTCACTTTTTCACATCTTCTCCGTTTCAAGAATTTTTAACACTAATTTTTCTTCGTGAGTTAATCCGGCTTTTCCATCATTTTCTTCAATGATTTCCAATTCGTCAAGATATTTTTTAATCGTATTATTTTCGTAAAGGTTGATGACTAAAGGGTGTACATAATATTTTCGGCAAACCGTACTTGTATTTCCCAAATGTTCAGCAACAATATCTAAAGCGGCTTTTACTTTCTTTTTGTACTGAGAATTGTTTTCGGCATAACCGATTTCTTTAAAAGCAATTAGGGCATTTACTGTTCCACTCCATGTTCTAAAATCTTTAGCTGTAAAATCTTCACCGCTTAATTCTTTAATATAATCATTCACCATGCCTGAATCCACAGAATGTCTTTTTCCTTCATCATCAAAATACTGAAACAATTCTTTTCCCGGAATTTCTTTGCATTTCATAATTAACTTAGCCAATCTTTTGCTTTTCAGACTGACATTATGCATAATTCCTTTTTTCCCTTTGAATGAGAATTTTATTTTTTGTCCCTCGATTTTCACGTGTTTTTCTTTCAAAGTTGTTAAACCGAAAGAACCATACAATTTTTCGTAAATATTATTTCCGATACGGATATTGGTTCGCTGCATCAAGCTGACAATTAATGCCAAAATTTTTCTTTTTTCAAAATTTCTTAGGGCTAAATCTTTTTCTAGCTGCAAACGAATTTCAGGCAAGGCATACCCAAACTGAAGCATTCTGTAAAACTTAGTATGGTTTCTCAGTGCACTCCACAACGGATGATAACGGTATTGCTTTCTGTTTTTCACATCAAAACCTGTTGCCTGAAGATGACCGTTGTCTAAAGCACAGATCCATACATTTTCCCAGGCCGGCGGAATAACTAAGCTATTTATTCTTTTAATTTCTTCTTTATCCTTAATTCTTTCATCACCTTTAAAATACTGAAACTTTTTACCTCTTTTTCGGCGAATAATACCGGAAGCTTCAGCATCAGTGGTATAAATAAGATTTACCGCCTTTGCAGAAGCTACCGGATCCTTCATAATTTTGACAATCTTCGATGGCTTAAGATGAGAAATAATATCTAAATCTGATTGATCCATAAAAGTTGGTTAAGAGTTTTTACCCCGAGAAAATAGCCATAATAAAATGCCTACTACGCCGACAACCAGAATTATTCCCCACCACATTCCTGCTTTAAAGATCGTTTCTACCGCTTCACAACTTGTCAAAAGCATCAGACTAATAATAGTCATGTTGTATAAAGTTATTTTTTTCATAATAATTTATTTTTTAGGTTTAATATTATTTGTTGGATGAGGGATGTATAATCAATAAATTTGATATTTGATATTTGATATTTGCTTAATTAACCAAAATTTCGAATCTCAAACTTCAAATCTTAAATCCTATTCCGGTCTTCTCTCCATTTTTTGATAGATTTCTTAATTTCATCTCCTGAAATATTTTCATGCAAAGCTTTATATAAAAGCTCTTTAAATTCATCATCATAAGCAAAACGCAGTGCTGCAATCTGACTGAAATTCAGCTTCTCTTCTACTTCATCCGACCTTTTACTGAACAGTTCAAAATATCTTTGCTTAAACTCAAGTCTCACTAAACGGTTCTGAAGTCCGAGAGCATAATGTTGACGAACCATAATGGCGAGATACAGAATCAGGAAAATAATGACAGAGAAAAGAATCCATAAAAGCTCATGTTCTGAATCTTTAAAAACTTTATAAATTCCAAATATTTCTAAAAAGAATAACAATGGAAGAAAAATAAAGTGATGGGGTGGATAATATTTCCTGTGATTGGTGTAATTCTGTGTTTCCATAGAGGTATAGTAGCAAGAACCTTTCCAAAATGTTTTGACTTATTAATTTGTGGTATTTATTTGGGCTGGAAGCTGGGTGTCGGAAGCTGGAAGTAATTTTTGGTCTGCAAATTTGTGATGTATTTTTTACAAGAAATTTTCTAAAAAAATGAAAAAAAATTAATACTATATCCTAATTAAACTTCCCTCGTCCAGCTTCCAGCATCTATCTTCACCTTACAAAACTTTCTTAGATATTTTAACTTTCCGATTGATCTTTGAGCCTCAAAAATGCGTAACTTCACGTCTTTAAAATTATTAAAATAATGACTTCAAAGGAAAAAGTAGCTGCACTTCGTGTAGAAATGCAGAAAAACAATGTTGATGCATTTATAGTATACTCGGCAGATCCTCACATGAGCGAATACTTGCCTGAAGAATGGCAGGAAAGAGCCTGGATTTCAGGTTTTCTTGGTTCTGCAGGTTTTGTGGTAATTACAAAAGATAAAGCCGGACTTTGGACAGACGGAAGATATTTCACTCAGGCTCCGATTGAATTGGAAGGTTCAGGAATTGATCTTTTTAAAGACGGAATGGAAGGAACGCCCAATTATATCGACTGGATTATTTCTGAAATTCCTGCAAACGGAAAAGTGGCTGTCAATGCTTTGGCAACATCACATTCTAACTGGGAGCTTCTGTATCAAAAACTGAATGCAAAAAACATAACTTTAGCTGATCTTCCTTTATTGAAAGAAGTCTGGAAAGAAAGAGGAACTCCTTCAAAAAAACCTATTTATACTCATCCAGTAGAAAGAGCAGGGAAATCTGTGACTGATAAAATTTCTGCGATCCGACAGAAAATGGAAGAGCAGGAAGCTGGTGTTCATGTCATCTCAAGTCTTGATGACGTTGCATGGACTTTGAACCTAAGAGGAAGCGATGTAGAAAGCAATCCTGTATTTTTAGGATATATTTTAATTACTAAAAATGATGCAATTCTCTTCACCGACCTTGAAAAAATGGAAGTTGAAGCCAGAAAACAAATGGATGAAGCTTGGGTAAAAATGATGCCTTACGAAGAATTCTACAATCATCTGAGAACCATTAAAAACGAAAATATTTTAGTATCACCCAACAGCAACCAATCGATTTTTGAAGCTTTAAAAATTGAAAATACCTTTGTAAAAGCCGCTGTTCCGGGAAATCTGATGAAAGCTCAGAAAAACGAAACCGAGCTTGAAGGTTTCAGAAAAGTGATGGTAAGAGACGGCGTTGCGATGGTGAAATTCCTTTACTGGCTGACTCACAATGCAGGAAAAGAAGCAATGAATGAATATTCTATCGGACAAAAACTGAGAGAATTCCGTGCTGCAGGAGAAAATTTTGTGGGTGAAAGTTTCGGAAGCATTGTTGGTTTTAAAGAAAATGGAGCAATGATGCACTATTCTGCAAAATCTGAAGGAAGTAAAGACGTGACGAATGACGCCAGTATTTTGGTAGATTCAGGAGGTCAATATCTTGAAGGCACAACCGATATTACGAGAACTTTGGCTTTAGGAGCAGTTTCGGAAGAATTTAAAATCAATTCAACATTGGTTTTGCAGGGAATGATCCGTTTATCGATGGTGAAGTTTCCGAAAGGAACGAGAGGCGTTCAGCTTGATGCCATTGCAAGACTTCCTTTATGGATGAAAGCAAAAGATTATAACCATGGAACAGGACACGGTGTAGGAAGTTTTATGAACGTTCATGAAGGACCGCAAAATATCAGAAAAGATATGAATCCACAGGAACTTTTGGTGGGAATGGTTGTTTCTAATGAGCCCGGTTATTATCTGGAAGGCGACTACGGAATCCGTCATGAGAATCTGATTGCCGTGAAAGAATCTGAAACTAGTTTGCATGGAACTTTTTATGAGTTTGAGACATTGACGTTCTGCCCGTTCTTTAAAAATGATATTGTAAAAGAAATTCTTTCTGAAGAAGAAATCAACTGGCTAAATGCTTATCATAAAACCTGTGAAGAAAAGCTTGCCCCACATTTGGAAGGTGAAGTGAAGGAATGGTTTTTAGAATTGGTAAGCCCGATTTAACAGTGAATTGCGAATGGTCAATTGTAAATTTAAACCATTGAGATCAAATTAAGAAGTTTAGATTATTAAGATTGATTAAACATATAAAAATTGTCCTGTAAATAACTTTGCAGGACAATTTGTTTTTGCAACCGTATTTTCACGGTTTTATTTTCAGTGGAAATCCTGAGAAATATTTCACAGCACTACTTTAGCTTTGCATCAACCGACCACTTTATATATAAGAAAGTTTATTTCTTTGAAAAATCATCTCTGAATATGGGATGATTTTTACTTTTTTACTAATTCAATATATTTTTCCCCACATTCTTCAAATACGACATAATAATTCATTGAGTTGCCATAATTTTGAATAATAATTTCTTCTTTATACAATGTTCCCGACACGTTTCGAGGAAGTGGTAAATCTTTCTCGAGGGGTTCGCCTTCATTATCCAGTCCGCCCAAATATTCGCTCCATTCAATATTTTTGAACGTAATATAATAACCGTCTTTTTTCTCATTCAATTCAATTTCGGCATGATCTGAAAATTCATGGGAATCTGTTTCTAACTTATATTTCAACTGATTTTTTTGATAATATAATGTCACATTCATTTTGCAGGTTGAATTTCCTTTTTTAAATTCATAATTACCTTCAATACTGAATATTGTTTTTGGGGTTTCATAATTCGTTTCTACATTATTGGTGTCTTCAGAGACCGCTTTGGTGTCTGTTTTTTTTATCGTATCGAAATTCTCCTGAACAGATTCTATTTCTTCCCTTTTGGGCATTCGGCCACGTTCAAAACCTGTTATGAACATAAAAGCCATGATGATTATGCACAATAACAAAACAGAAATAACAATGAGAATCTTCTTTGCAATAGTCAGTTTTGGAATTCTTAGAATAAAGAATATCAAGACTAAAATGACAATTAAAAATAATGCTGCAATACCCATTTTCTAAGTCTTTTTATGTATTTGTTTTAAAATTGAATGAAATATAATCTGCATTTTGAAATTGCATTTGCTTTATCTAAATCTACAAAAAATTGATGATTTTTCATACTTTGGAGAAATTTTTAAGTTACACACTGCTTTTTAGCCCTGATTGAACGGCATGTTTGAGCTCTTTCCGGGATTTTTGGCGGCGGCTTTGCCGCCGCCAAAAATCCCGGAAAAGCGAGTAGTGAAAGCAGGTTCCCGGCTCCTAAAAAAGTTGGAGTGTAGAAGAGTTTGAGGGTTTTGAGAGTTGAGAATCTTAAGTAATTAGAGCATTTAAATAACTGAATTTTGAACATGAAATTTTGACTGTTTTGCCATTTAAATTTCCGTAATTTTGCAGCATGAATAACGATACCATTTGCGCGCTTGCAACCGCCAACGGAATAGGAGCTCTAGGAATCATCAGAGTTTCAGGAGATGAAGCATTAACTGTGGTTCAGAAATGTTTTCCTTCAAAAAATCTTGAAAAACAAAAATCTCACACCATTCACTACGGTTATTTTATGGATGAGGAAGAGGCGATTGATGAAGTGATGCTTTCGATTTTTTTGGCTCCGAGAACTTTCACGACGGAAAATTCTGTGGAAATAACCTTCCACGGTTCGCCGCATATTGGTAAACGTATTCTGGAAACACTTATTAAAAACGGAGCCAGAATGGCAAAGGCGGGAGAATTTACACTCCGTGCTTTCATCAATGGAAGAATTGATCTTTCTCAGGCTGAAGCAATTGCCGATGTGATTGCTTCCGAAAATGAGGCTTCAAGAAAAGTGGCAATCAATCAGCTTAAAGGTGGAATTACCAATGAAATTTCGTTTTTGAGAACCGATCTGCTAAATTTTGTTTCTTTAATTGAATTGGAACTTGATTTTGCCGAAGAAGACGTTGAATTTGCAGACCGTTCTGCATTGAATCAGCTTTTAGATAAAATTGAATTAAAATTAAATTCCCTGATTGAAAGTTTCCAATACGGAAACGCCATTAAAAACGGAACTGCCGTTGCCATCATCGGAAAACCGAATGCCGGAAAATCTACCCTTCTGAATGCTTTACTAAAGGAAGAAAGAGCGATTGTGAGCAATATTGCAGGAACAACGAGAGATACGATTGAGGAAATTCTTCACATTAAAGGTCATGCTTTCCGCTTAATCGACACTGCAGGTTTGCGTGAAACAGTTGATGAAATTGAAGCCATCGGAGTGAAAAAGGCCAAAGAAAAAGTGGAAAATGCAGATATTTTGGTGTACCTAGCTGATGCAGCAACAGAAGATTTTTCTGAAGATATTGAGATGATAAAGTCTTTACTGAGAGATGATCTGAAACTTATTATCTGTGCAACAAAAATTGATGAAGTTATTCCTACTCTACACGAAAAAACTGAAGAAATTTTCAGAAATGAAATTGCCCATGAGTTTGATTTTATAAAAATATCCGCCGTTGAAAATCAAAACATTCAGGATTTGAAGAACGAATTATCTTCTTTTGTAGAGCAATTGAAAACTTCCGAAAATAATGTCATCATTACCAATCAACGACACTTTCAGGCACTACAAAAGTCTTTGGATGCCGTGAATAAAGTGAAAGAAGCCATTAATTTTCAGATTTCAACCGAGCTTTTGGCTTATGAACTGAGAAATGCTCTGGAACATCTTGGCGAAATTTCAGGTGAAGTGACGAATGATGAAGTTTTAGGAAATATTTTTTCTAAGTTTTGTATCGGCAAATAAATACAGTTTCTTTTAGTTTCTTATTTTGTCTTTTGTTTGATTTACAGTCATTTACATAATGAATATTTTCTCATATTAATCTTTATTTTTATATTTGGTACACCTTATGTACACCTCGAAACAGAAATCTGTACACCTTTGTACACCTCCAAATATAAAGAAGTAATATGTTAATAACACTAAAGCAAAAAAACTAAAAGATGGAATAATAAGTCTCTTCATCGAATATTATAAAGGTTCGAATATTGACGAACAGGGGAAACGTATACATATAAGAGATTTTGAATATCTAAAAATATATCTACATGCCAATCCTAAAACACCAGCTGAAAAAAAAGAAAACAAGGAAAATCAAAAATTAGCGGAAAGTATTTTGGCAATTCGAAATGCCGAGTACCTTCAGGGTAAGTTTAAAATCCGAGATAAAGCAAAAGATAAAAAGAGATTTCTAGATTACTTTGAAGAGATAACTGAAGAGAAAATAAATTCTTTAAATAACTACGGTAACTGATTTCTACATTAGTGCACCTCAAAAAGATTATTCCAGCCAATTTTCTATTCGAAGAAATTGATGAAAACTTTATAAAAAAAGTAAAGAATTATATTGATAATAATGCTAGAACAAAAAGCGATCTTCCGTTATCAACAAACTCAAAATACTCCTACTTCAATAAATTCAAAGCATCTTTAAGAAGAGCTTTTGATGAGGGTTATTTACCGATTAACTATTCAGCAAAAATAAAATCGTTTGAACAAGCAAAAAGTCAGAGAGAATATCTAACACATAGTGAGCTACAAAAACTAGCAACAACTTCTTGTAAATACGAAGTTTTGAAGAAAGCATTTATTTTTTCATGTCTTACCGGATTGAGATGGTCTGATATCAATTCTTTATTGTGGTCAGAGGTTAGGGACGAGGGAGATGTTAGTAGGATTAACTTTAGGCAAGAAAAGACGGACGGTGTTGAATATCTTTACATACCAAAACAGGCAAGACAGTTACTTGGAGAAAGGGGTTTAGGACAAGTGAGAGTTTTTAAAGGTTTAAAATATGGTGTCGTTTTTAATAATGAAATAGTGAGATGGTGCAATAGGGCAGAAATCTCAAAACACATAACTTTTCACAGCGCCAGGCACACCAATGCTGTCCTATTGTTAGAGAATGGAGCAGATATCTATACAGTTTCTAAGAGACTGGGACACAGAGAAATCAGAACAACAACAATTTATGCTAAAATTGTGGATGAAAAAATGAAAGAGGAAGCGGAAATAATACCCCAGTTAGATATTGACATCTAGCCTTCCATAAAAATTATATTTTGAAATACTTTTTGTTCCCAGTCTGAAAATAAAGTTGATACAAAAATGATTCATACTATTTTTTTGACCGTACATATAGTGAAGCCTCTGCTGTTATTTCAGAATTTGATTTGCTGCTGTTTTGTAACAACCACAAATCAATCTTTTTTCTTTCGAAGAACAGAACTTTTCCACCAGGTTTTGAATACGGAATTTGAGATGTATGCACCAACTTGTAGATGTAAGACTTGGTAAATCCAGTATAATCGGATAGCTCTACAACATTTAATATTTCTTTTAATCCGAAAATAAATCTTTCAATACGATTTAGTTTCTGGATAATAGTTTCGTTTTCCATAAATCTGATATTAATATGATAAAACAAAATTCAGCATCAGAAGGCGCATACGCAATAAATCAAGGCATTACGGTTGAAATAATAGTATAAAAGAATAATTACTTGTTTCAGAATTAAATATTACTACTTTTTATCTGGTTTTAATTGATTTTACTATTTGGTGTGAACTTCTAGCTGAAAATCTTTTGAATCTCATTTAGCATCTACTTATGATAGTAAGCAATATTACAGTTTTGTAATCGCGCGAGAGATTAATTCAATATTAGAATCCGAAATTCCATATTCTTTAGCTAAATATGGCCAATAGCTCAATGCAAACCGTGTTTGTTCAATAATACCATTAATAATTGCATTTGAGAGCTTTGCTTCTTCACCGAGTTTTATAAGATGCTTAACCTCTATATTTCGCCCTTCTCCCATTACCATCATACTCTGCTCACCACCAGGTCCACTAGAAAAAGTAAGATCGTACGCAGGTGATAATTTCCATTCCCCTGTTTCATCCATTAAAAAACTAAAATTTTTAGCATGGTCATCACGGTTATTTGCAAACACATTAAAAACAGCCATACGAAACATTTTTTCAACTTCCCTGGCATCTTTAGTTAAAGCAAATGTAAGCCCTATGAGGTCTTCGTAGTCTAGCGACGGATATCTGAAATTAGTATGTATCAAGCCTGCTACTGTATGCATATGCAACCTTCTATTACCATCTCTATCAAATCGTTTAACCGCAAAGTAACCACGACCTTTCTTTGCCTTAAATAAGTGCACATCAGGAATATCTAAACCTGCCTCTTTAGCCATCAAAGCATACACATATTCGATTGCACCAGCATCTAAGCCATCCTGTGAATTAGGAAATTTGACTAACCAGTTTTCAAAACCTTCGCCTAATTTTTTTGCTCCGTATGAAATATTTTTTCTATCAAAATCAACCCCAATTAATGCTTTAGGCCTAGCTCCTGCTGAAGATCCATTTAAAACTAAAAGCTGTTTTAGTACTTCTTCTGAGTTCCCTTCCAAAACTTGTTCCGCTTGACTAGCAAGTTGATCTAAATCAATTAACTCATCTTCCAATGAGGGACTATTGTCAGGTTCATATACCAAAGCTCCCATGCCATATAATCCAACATTAGCCAAGCGGTCAAGTGAATTAATATCGGTCGACAAAATTCCTTTAGCTCGCATTATACGGTCGAATAATAATCGCCCCCAGCCGTCAGGCAAACTATCACCAAACACCCCCGCTAAACCATCAAAAGGAGTCTGTGGCAATTCTGACAGACCATTTTTAAGAGGAAGATGAAAAGGTGATATTTCTAATCCCCTCTGTACAAACTCTTCATCATATTCAAAATAGATGATATTATCCCTGATAGCCAAACGACCTACTGGATCTGCCTTGGATCCGAAGTCCAGTGCTACTTTTATCTCTTTTATACTTTGCATTATTTCTTTCTACCTCTTTGTCTTTTGGCTACATTATCATTTTCTTTCAAGACATCATCTATTGTCTTAAAATTGATTTTGGGAGGTTCAAGACTAGTCACTAATTCTTCTAGCCCTCCAACTACGGAAAGTAATTTCAGAAAGGAGTCCAATGATATCACACCTTTCTGCTCATATTTTCTTAATGTAGATAAAGCAACTCCTGAACGTTCTGCTAACCCCTCTTGTGTAAGTTCCAAATTCAATCTTCTAGCACGTATACTTTGTGCTAGCTTTCTTTGAGCTTTTGCTGGCGATATAAATACCATTATTGTAATATTTAAATATATAATTGAGTAACAAATATCATTATTGTATTACAAATATACGATAATAGTAGAGCATTTCTCTTAAATTTTCCTTAAGAACTACCGTTTTAAGTAATTAAATTAAAAAAACACAACTTGCATCTAAAAACTTGTTTTAGTATACAGAAACGCAATTTGAAAGTTAGCAACAATAAATAATAATTTACAATTTTAAGAAGCAATATCCACAAAATCAAATATATCAATACCTCTTTCGAACAATAGTATTGTAATCCTTTTCTTCATATGACCATTTTAAGGCATTTTCATATCCAAATTTCAACTTATTTTCAAAATCACGATCAGGTATTTTTTTTATCATAAAATAGCAATAAAATTAAATTCTCTTCATCTCTTTCTACAGCAATATCAATATTTTGTTTCTTTATCAACCTTTCGTCTTTTTGACGTGTAAAGCTTTAATTCAAAAAAACTAATTTTTTATCTTTTGTATTTTAAGGTTGTGAAAACTGATTTTATCATAGATTTGCTTCATCACATAAAGAATTTGAAATTTCTTCTGCCTGCAAACCCAACTGTAGAAGATTTCAGGATGTGGATGAATGACAAGAAATATCCCGAGGAAAGCCCGACCAAACTTTTTAAAAAAGAAAATCATCAGGTTTTCATTTACAGAAAATGAGATTTGTAAACAGGTCCTTTTGCTTGGGCGTATTCAAAATTGTTAATCAGAAAAGGTTTAAGTGATTTTCACGAATTAGCCAACGAAGGATTTACATATTTATACCGTCTTAAAGATGAACCTTTTTTAAGTAAAATTCAGCTTGACGAAAAAAACGGTCACGAAAAACAGACGGGAACTCAAATCATTAAAAGACTTCTTGAAGCAGGATTTGTAGAGGAGAAAAATGATGAAAGTGATAAGCGGAGCAAATGCTTAAATCTTACAGAGCTTGGAGAAAAAAAGTTTCATGACTATGTAAAAAAAGTAAATTAAACTTCACTCATACTTTCAGCAAGTTTAAATGATGATGAAAAAGAAGAATTTCTTTCACTCCAAACTTAATCAGTTTCATGCATCGGTTTATGCAAATCATAAAAGTTATTCGAATTAAAGGATAGAAAAATACTTGATTTGCTTCTGATCAGTTAATTAATAAAATCATTCTTTATCATTAGTACTCATTGGGCGCAAGTAGAAAAAGATTACTACATGTTTGTAATGTACATTGTTTTTCGAAATGTACATAAAAAACGTCTTTTTGCTATTGTAAGCCGTCAATAAATATTGTAAAATCTGCTGTTTTACTTCATCTGCATTACCTGCTTGGGACAACGCCAAGTTTTCTTATCACTATTGAATGAGATTTATCTGTGGGAAATATTAATATTTCTCACAGATAAATTTTTAATTCACTACAATGTTATATATTTGCAGAAGATAACTTTTATTTTATAAATATTATGTTATCTCTAAAAACCAAAACCTAAAACTAATTAACATGAAAAACAACAAAAAATCTGCGTTATTCTTACAACGGTTAATTACTCCAACAATTCAGTAAATATAACAACGTAATTATCTCTGTACTTTCAGGAGATGGCTTATTCTCGAGATTCTACAGTAATACAGCAAACAAATTACTTAGCATCATTTGCCTTTAAAGGCAATCCTTCTAATGCCATGTGGTTTAGATTATGGTCACAATGTATAATCTACGAAATGCTCAATTAATATACTCTTATAAAAGAGAGTTTATTGAATAAAAAATCATTTTACTGACATTAGTTGGTAATCGAAACCATTTAAACGAAGCGGAACCGAAAAGCTTACGAATAGGGAAATTTTATAAATTAGATATGAGAAATTTTTTTTTATTTTTTGTTTTTATCAGCTTAAATTCCTTTGCTCAGTGTTGGCAAAGCCTTGCAGTAGGAAATCAGCATTCTATCGCCATAAAAACGGATGGATCACTGTGGGCATGGGGAATTAATTATTCGGGACAATTGGGTACAGGAGCGATTATGAACCGCAGCTCCCCCACTCGTGTCGGCTCATCCTCAGATTGGAAAATCGTTGGTGCTGGCAAAGATCAGTCTTTTGCCATTAAAAACAACGGAACCTTATGGGCATGGGGAAGTAACAGCTACGGGCAACTGGGTGACGGAACGACAGCTTCAAAAAATATCCCGACACAAATAGGAACCGCTTCGAATTGGAGCAGCATCAGCGCAGGAGAAGATTTTACGGTAGGATTGAAAACCGATGGCACACTTTGGACTTGGGGGCGCAATGACTCAAGACAGTTAGGGGATGGTACAAACATCTCAAAAAATATTCCAACCCAAATTGGAACAGATACAAATTGGAAAACCGTTGATGTAGGTTATAAGTATACAGTAGCCGTAAAAACAGATGGAACACTTTGGGCATGGGGATCTAATACATATGGACAAATCGGGGATGGAACGACGATTGCAAAGACGATCCCAACACAAGTGGGGAATGATACAAATTGGAAAACAGCAATTGCATCTGATAATCATTCTATGGGAATAAGAACAGACGGAACATTATGGGCATGGGGATGGAATATCTACGGGCAATTGGGAGATGGCACTACAATTAAAAAAAACATTCCTGTTCAAATAGGAACAGCAACCGACTGGCTTAATGCAGCTTCAAAAAATGCTGCTACATATGCAACGAAAACTGATGGAACCCTTTGGTCTTGGGGATACAATTATTACGGACAGTTGGGACACGGTATCAGCGGTCAGACAAATGGTGGTACATCACCTTCGCAGGTTGGTTTTTCTTTGGACAATTTAAATATTTATGCAGGAGAGAATTATGCTCTTGTTGAAACTAGTGACGGTAATTTAAAATCTTGTGGACAAAATAATTACGGGCAGCTTGGTGATGGCACTACTGTTAGTAAGAACACTTTTATATCAATTTCCTGCCCTGAAGTCTGTATTGCCCCTACTCAGCTTGCCACTACTAATATTACCGCAGTTTCAGCTACGATATACTGGATCGCTGCAAGCCAGACCCCTTTTAAAGGTTATCGATACCTCTACAGCACTAATCCTGTGATGGGAGGAAATAATGGAGCTACCATTTCCAACACAGTAAATTTGACAAATTTGCTACCGAACACCACCTATTATTGGTGGGTTGCTCCTGATTGCGGATTCAGCCAGGTAGTCTGGTTGTCCGGAGGTTCATTTACTACACTTTCTTCAACTGAAGCAAGCTGCTGGCAAAGTGCGAGTGCAGGAGCTTATTATTCGTTAGGACTAAAAAATGATGGCACATTATGGGCATGGGGAGACAATTACGATGGCTCGTTGGGAGACGGTACATTCGTTGACAGATATACGCCCGTAAAAATAGGGAATTCAGACAATTGGGCAAAAATATGTGCCGGGCTTACACATGCTGCGGGAATAAAAACAGATGGAACATTATGGACATGGGGATATAACTATGACGGACAACTAGGCGATGGTACAACAATTAAAAGCAATACTCCGGCACAAATAGGTTCCGGCACAGACTGGGTCAAAATAGCGGGAGGCGACGCGCACACTGTTGCAATAAAAATGGACGGAACGCTTTGGGCATGGGGTGATAACGCTAAAGGTCAGTTAGGAGATGGTACAAACGTGAACAAAAGCGTTCCCATACAAGTAGGAACTGCAACAGACTGGAAAAGTGTAGCATCCAAAGGTAATCATACTCTTGCCATTAAAACTGATGGAACATTGTGGGTTTGGGGTGATAATACATACGGTCAGCTTGGCAACGGCACATTAACAGCAAGCAATGTACCTCTTCAACTCGGCACAGCTACAAATTGGGTGGCTGCTGAAGGTGCAAGATCAAGCTCAATCGGAATTAAAACAGACGGAACACTTTGGACTTGGGGTGATAACCGTTGGGGACAATTGGGAGATGGAACCCTAATCTCAAAGACTATCCCTATACAAATAGGAACAGAGACAGACTGGCGAAATTTCAGTATTGGTTTCAATAGCTCCACGATTGCTACGAAAACAGATGGAACGCTTTGGACTTGGGGATATAATGCATTGGGCCAGTTGGGTGATGGAACGCAAACACATCGTTCTATACCTACTTTGATGTCTACATCTACCGATTGGCAAACTGTTGCGGCAGGCGCTCAGAACACACTCGCAATAAATTCGAGTGGACTTTTAGCAATTTCTGGCGACAATGGTCACGGGCAAATAGGAGACGGTACCATTATTCAAAAGAAAATTTTCACTCCTGTAAAATGTTCTGCAAACACAATGGTTAACAACAAAATTTCATTAAACAAGATTACAGCGGTCGATAATTCATCAGTAAAAGATTTTCAACTAAAAGTTTATCCAAACCCTGTTTACAATGAATTAAAGATTACGTATGAAAGAAAAATTTTATCGGTAAATGTCTATAATATGACAGGATACCAAGTTTTGAGCAAAATCGTAAATGATAATAATACAACACTGGATTTTTCAAGTTTGCTACCAGGCGTATATCAACTTATGATTAATGACGGTGAAGCTGTAAAAATGGTGAGAGTTATAAAACGCTAAAATTTGTATAAAAACGTGTAATAACGAATTAATTTCTAAATAAAATTAATCATTACATAAACTATTTTATTAGAACAGCATCACATATATAATTACGTGATGCTGTTTTTGTATAATTAACATTATCTTAGTCTTAGAAGAACTTCATTAATTTATTTGTAATAGCCACGACTTGATCTGACAGTTAGGGGTTAAAATAATTGTCAGTTATCCAATATTATCCTTACTTCCAAAAGTAAGGATTTTTTGTTCTTCAGCAAGAGTTTCCAACAATTTCTCTTTTGCCATTGTTTTACTGTCTAAAAACGTTTGCATTGGAGTCTTCCCATAACAATGTTTTCCCGTATGCGTTCTTTCATTGTTGTAATATAAGAGCCAGCTATTTAGATCCAGTTGCAGTTCCTCAATGCTTCTGTAAATTTTCTTTCTAAATGCTATGGCATAAAACTCTTCCTGAATCGTTCTATGGAAACGTTCACAAATACCATTGGTTTGAGGACTTTTAGCCTTTGTTTTCGTGTGATCAATATCTTCAATGGCTAGATAGAGCTGATACTCATGCTGTTCTCTTATTCCACAATATTCAGTTCCTCTGTTTGTCAGAACTCTAAGTAAACGAAGTTCTTGCTGCTCAAAGAAAGGAATCACCTGATCATTAAGCATATCAGCTGCAATGAGAGCATTCTTACGGTCATATAATTTGGCAAATGCAACCTTAGAATAGGTATCAATAAAAGTTTGCTGATAAATATGTCCAACTCCTTTTATATTGCCTACGTAATAAGTGTCCTGTGCTCCTAAATACCCAGGGTGATGAGTTTCAATCTCCCCATGAGCTTTTTTCTCCTCCTTAGCTCTCTCTAATGCTGAAAGTTGAGATTCAGTAAGAACTATACCATCTTGAGCGGATTTTGCTTCCAGCGCTTTTAGTCTTAATTTAAACGTATGTAGATCGTGCCTTAACCAGATACTTCTGACTCCGCCTAGAGACACAATGAAACCTTTCTTTTTAAGCTCATTACTCACCCTAAGCTGTCCTAAAGCAGGGTTTTCAATGGCTAACTCCACAACAGCCTTTTCTATAGCTTCATCTACACGATTCTTCATAACAGGCTTTCTTCTGGAGATCTCTTGTAACGCCAATTCACCTCCTTGCTCATACAGTTCTTTAAATCTATAGAAACTGTCTCGGGAATACCCCATCACCTTGCAGGCTTTGGATACGTTTCCTAAATGTTGTGCTAATTCAAGTACACCTAACTTGTTTTTGATGATCTTCTGTTGTGTTGTCATAATACTTAATCTGTTTTAAAGTTATTCAATTTGATTGTAACTGTCAGATTAAGTATTGACTAATTCAATTTATTAGAGATTGAGATAATAAGATAAACTATCAATCTGTATTTAGCATTTAAAATATACTGGAATTGAACAAAACACCAAAAAATAATTGACTGCTGACCTTTATCCTCAGTACAATTGGATTTCCTTGCTCTGAGTTTTTCGTCTTTTCAAGATACTCCTGCTGCTCCACTAAGCGAAACATCAATGGTATTTTACTATAAATTAAAAAGTCGAAAGAATCAGCTAAAAGTTATCGACAAGGTAATCTGCTTACTTAATAGAGATATTATCAACTTCATACTAAAGACTTAATTACTTTTTCTGGTTCTTATAAAATGATTATACTTGAAGAGTTCTCTGGCTTGATCATCCCAGTTTTTCCTGGGCAGAAGTTGTAGAGTTACAAAAATGTCACTCTTTTTATTATAAGAGTCGATGCGTTCCAATCTTCCGCTATAATCATTTTCGATATGCTTATAAAAAGAGTACGGTAATATAGTATCGGTTGGATACACATAAAATCGAGTGTAGTTCCAGGGGGAGTTAATCTCAAATCGTTTATATTTTTTATTGAATAATATTGTATCAGACAAATTTCTTCTGTTTCTATAGTTGAGAACATGCTCTTTTGTAAATACAGCACCCTCTTTTTTGTCCCAAATCGATAATGGTTTATGTTTGTGATAAACTTCTGAAAATATGGTATTATTTTCTGAGTGATCCAGTTGAAAATATAATGAATCTTTTATGTAGTAAACTTTTTTAGTAATTTCCGGAAATCTAGTATTCGGAACCAATTCAATCAACTGATTTTGGGAGTAGTTTATTTTTGACAAATGAAAGCTTTCCATTTGATCCAAGCCTTGGGAAGCATCAAAATAAACATTGGAAATGATATCAATACCTCCACTTTCAGAAACGATTTCCTTATGACAAGAACTAAATGTAAAAAAGAAGGCATATAATAGAAATATTAATTTTATTCTCATTTTAAGTGGGTTTATAAAAAGAGGCAAATCTTATAGACCTACCGCCTCCGATGGTATTATGGTAAGCAAAATATTTATCTCTTGATACTTTGTTCTCTAACATTGTCTCCGTAGTGATTGTTGTCTTTTACTAAACCGTCTACAGGTTTGTTGGTATTAAGTCTGTTCATATCGTTGTCATAAAGTTTAAGATTTCGATTTTGAGGATCCAGAACCGCTTTTCCTTCTACAACCTGATCATTCTCTTTAAATTTTACTTTTAATACATTTCCTTTTTCTAAGGATTTTATAGCGCTCTCTTTCCACTCAGGCTGGTCAAATACGAGATTAGATTTTTCGACTAATTTTAGCCGTATCCACACCATAGTTTTTGTAGAAATTCTGAAAGTAATAATTTCCTTTTTCGGTTTTTGGTTCGTTGAAATTAAATTGAACGAATGCTGATTCTATTTGTTGGCTCTTTGGATTGAGAAATTCGATTTTTACACTGCGTCCCTCCAATAGATTAATTGCTTCTTTTGCCGTGAATGAACTTTCCTTTCTGATTGGAAAATTATGAGAGATTTCCTCACTTTTGTAATTAGTCAATTTTGCATTGTACGAATTAAGAAAAACACCTCCGCCTCCACTTTTATTGAATTTTAATATAAAATCAACCTTATTTTCTGGCAGGGTTTTATCGGAAGTGGTCTTAATTTCAAACTCTTGCTTTTTTGAATTGTTACCTATTTCCAAATCTTTGTGAAGTTTTTCATCTTCTCCAAATCCAAGATATTTCAGTTGGTCTTTTAGGTATTTTACCTGATCAAACTCTTTTTTTGTATCCATAATGTTTGGGTTTTGATTGTTATACTTTATATGTAAATCATAGCTATAGTAGGTATTACCATTCGGGCTTTTTAACGAACCACTCCCATCGTCATCATCGTACCAACACCAACCTTTTGGAAGGCCTGATGCAGAAACATGGTTTTCTTTCAAACATTCTTCTGGAAAAAATTCATGAATTCTGGCATTGACAGAAAAATCACAGCCCTCAATATTTTTACTTTCACGATATTTACAGATTTGCCTAAATCTTTTCTCCTGATTGGAAAATTTTCTTTCTGAATCTTTAAAAAATAATTCAGGAGTACTATATCTGATTTCATTCTCAAAATCCTTGTAAGCTTTGGTTTTTGGAATAATCAGTCTGTCAAACCATGATAATTTATTCTCCATTATTTTAAGTTTGGGGGTTAAAAAACTATCTTCTGAATCCTCTCCTTTTCTCCAGATCCTCGGATTCTTCTTCCTGTTTCTTCCTGTTTCTGTTAGCATCTTCATACATATTCCTATCATTTACATTCAATTGAATTTGCGAATCACCTCCTTTTGTACGTTGGTTTTCTCTTGCGGCAATGCTACTTACAGTAGAAAGCTCTCTGGAAACAATTCATATCATTTACAATTTTTTTTGCTATTTCAGGATAGTGATCGATTTTATCTTGTAAATAACTTTTAAGTTTTAGAAGTTCGTTTTTATATCGGCTGAGTTCGTCAGGATCTTTTTTATCGGCAATGCATGACAAACATAATCGATGATCCAATAATTGTTAATAGTGAAAAAGAAAAACAAATATTAATTGAATTTTCTAATGGAGAATTGTCATCTACTGATGTAGGAATTTATATTGATAAAGATTTTGATATATTTCATTCAACCTATCTTAAGAATTATTATTATGACAAAATAAATAATATTAATGTCCTAATATTTTTTCCAAAAAAACAAGAAGGTACTGCTGGAGGAATTTTTAATAAGGGTATTAAAGGTAAAGAACTCTCAATTTATTGTAATAATCCATCTCCTCAAACTCAGCAGTTAATAAAAAAATTATTCCAAAATGTTAAGATAAAATGATTATTATCTTTTTCTCTTAACAAATATAATCAGCGGCTCTCTAAGGAATCTAGGTAATAACTTAATATTTTATAATAGTTTAAAGTAAAGGGAGCTGTCATGGATATCTTAAAATTTTTACCAGATTGTTTATAATAGATTAAATACATCGCTGTAAATTTATCACTAGTAAATAATAAAAAACATCGCTTTTGGACTGCCCCCAAAAAGTTAGACGCTTTTTAGGGGCATTTTTTAGAGAAGAAAATTTGGAGTATACTTTAAAATTAGAAGTCATAAGGAAGTATTAAAAAGAACTTATTAGTGTTGATACTTTGGGAAGATGTTTTGTTAGTCTCCCTATTATTGGGCAGAATTACACTTTATATAATATAGAACCCGCCGCACTTCAATTTAAGAGATTTACTAATTATCAAAGATCTCAATTAGCACAAAATCGAATTTCAATTATTACAAAAAACAATGAGAGGCAGACTTATACAGTCCGCCTCTCATTTTACAAGTGATGCTACAGATTAAAATACGTTGGAAATTGATTTCAATTCAAGACTATCAAAATTACCGGTGAACACCACTTCTTTGATAGGTCCATTCAACTCATCATGTACGTCCGTATCAAAACTTCTAGTGGAAGAAAAGTAAATATGATCAAAGTCAACATAATTGTCATCATTATTGGATAATGACGATTTTGCTTTGCCACCTCCGCCAAAAGACTTTTTGGTTCTTACTACCGTCGTCTTTTTACCATTGGGATCAGTTGTTACTGTTGTTTCAGACTCGTAGTCAATAGCTGACACCACTGCAGTTGCAACCGCCACAACTGCATAAACTACCAGTTGCAGCCAGTTAGTCTGCTGGGAATCACATTCATTCATTACCGTATAACGATGTACTTCCTTTCCATTCTTGTAAAATTGAACCAAAATTTCCTTGCCTTCCAGTCTGCTGTTGGTTACCAGCGCAGCAGGACTATCAGCGATTTGTGGACGATACGCCCACTGTGCAACTGTTTTTACCCTGTTAAACTTATCCAATATATTCATTGACGCACCAAATGTATACGGCTGGGTAAGAGAAACAGGCGCAATAGAAAGTTCAAACCTGTTTTTTCCATTGGTATTGATGGTGATACCATCCATTGTATCCTTTAATCCAGATACCATAATACTTCCGGTATTGCTTTTTAATAATTTAGCATTTCCTTTAGGATATACTTTGTTGTCGTTAAGTTCGATGTAATTGTTCATAATAAAAAAATTTAAAAATTAATGATTTGTTATTCAGTAAGTAACAAGAGTGCCCGGGATTACCCCCTTACTTACTGAAGCAAATATATGAGCGGCTTACGACAAAACTTGACGTGTAAAAAATGAATCAAAAAAAATAATTTTAGTTCATTTAGAAATTAATTTCTCTGATAATCAGGAATATAAAAAAGACAAGAAGAAATTGAACAACTATAAAATTTCTAACTCACTTTATTACAGGAAATCAAAATTTTACATCCAGAAATACAAAACGTCATACATGAAAACTGAGTTGTATCCCGCTACTGACAGTGCAAAATCACAGTTCACCCTTCCCTACACTGGTAATAATATGGATGTCATACAACTAAAAAACTACTTGTATAAAAAAGATTGAAAAAAAAATTTGCAGATTATTAATACGGACAATAGACCAAATAGTAACGTTCAAAAATAAGCTATCATTTGCATTTTATATTGACTTCCTTAGGAAAGCTATTATTTAAAGCGGTGATTTGAATCACTGCTGATAAACATTGTATTTTTCTCTTCCGATATAATGTTGATAAATCGATCATAATGCTTCAGGACATCGGATATTAATTCATTTTTCGTAAAAAGCTTAACATCGTAGCCCTCCCTATTATCTCCGAAATAGGATTTGGGAAAATAAACAAGATTTTCTTCTGAATCAGGAAGATTTTCTTCATTCAACAGGTAATCAGAAACTACTTTAGATTCGCTTTTAACCCCGTAGATAAAATTATTGATAAGATCATATTTAATTTCTATTTCAATCCTTTTGGGATTCTCATTGTAGTTTATCTTCGCATCAATTCCATTAAGAGCAAACTCTGACAAAAGCTCATCAAATGCCAACTTAGCGGTTGTTTCTATATATTTTTGAGTAGAAGCTGCATCATTGAAAGAAGCAATCTGTTTTAGGCGGTCTTTCCATTGCTCTCCCGACCAGGGAACCGTGGTTGAAGAAAAATCTTTTTCATAATAATTTCTGTCAATCATCAAGCCTTTTGTAAGACTAATGATAAATAAAAGCATAATAATTGAAAAAGGAAGTGCTGTAATCAGGGTCATACTCTGCAGAGCTGCCAATCCTCCTGCATTCAGAAGTATTAATGCAAGAACAGCGAGAAGTGCTCCCCAGCCAATTGTTTGCCATCGCGGTGAAACTTTAGCATTTTTAGTAGCAATGCTGTTCATTACAAAAATACCGCTGTCGGCAGACGTGACAAAAAATATGATAATGATTCCGATGACCAGAAAACTGACAAATTTTGTAAATGGAAGATATTCCAAAAATTGAAACATAAGTCCGTCCGGGTCATTAGCCATTTGGCTTAAATATCCATCTGCAACATTCATATCAAACCAGATTGCACTGTTTCCAAATACTGACATCCATATAAAGTTGAAGAGCGTAGGCAAAATAAGAACTGCAGCTACAAATTCTCTGATCGTTCGGCCTTTTGAAATTCTGGCAATAAATAACCCTACGTAAGGTGACCATGAAATCCACCATGCCCAATACAAAATCGTCCAGTCGTAAAACCAAGTTTGTGTATTTTCTTCGTAAACGTGTGTATTAAATGTCAGCGAAAAAAAATTGTTGATATACGTTCCGATTCCTTCGGTAAAGCTTCCAATCAGATACACCGTAGGACCTAAAAAAAGTACAAAAAGCAGAAGCATTACAACAGCAATAATATTGACATTGCTTAATATCTTAATTCCTTTATCAACACCACTCACAGCAGAAAATATAGCCAGTGAGACCAAAACAGCCACGATAAGAACCTGATATATAAAACTGTTATCCGGCAAGACATTAAGCGTAACCAATCCTGAATTGATCTGCACAACACCAAAACCTAAAGTGGTAGTAATACCGAAAAAAGTACTACATAAAGCAAAAACATCTATAACGTTGCCCCATTTGCCTTTTATTTTATCTTTCAATAAAGGATAGAAACAACTTCTCAAAGACAATGGGAGTCTATATCTGTATGAAAAGTAAGCGAGCGCCAAACCGACTACTCCATAAATTGCCCATGCGTGAATTCCCCAATGAAAAAATGTGTAAAGCTGGGCATTCTGAGCTATCTGAACAGGTGATTTGTAAGAAAATATTTCGTTAGAATAGTGCTGCATGGGTTCTGCAACACTAAAATACATTAAACCAATACCCATCCCTGCAGCAAAAAGCATCGATATCCAGGAAAAAAATGAATAATCAGGTCTACTGTCATTTCTTCCGAGGCGGATATTCCCGTATTTACTGGTCATGATGTAAACAAGGAAAATCACAAAAATGGTAACCGCCCAAACATAAATCCAGTTTAGATTGACAAAAATAAAACATTTAACAACGGTTAAAAGACTGTCTGTTACTTTAGGATATATTGCCGAAATTAAGCAAATTCCGATGATAAAAATTAAACTGGGAACAGTGATTCCCTTCTTAAGAGTGCTTCTAAATTTTGTATTATGCATAGAGTTCATCTTATAAAATTACGGTAAAAATTCAAGAATGATTTCATTAATGAATATCTTAAAATCTTTTTTTCGCTAAAGCAAGGCTTAAATCTTAATAGTTCTATCATATATCAAAAATTATTTCAGAATCTGGCGCTTACCGAATTTCATAACAAAACGTAAAACATTGATTAAATAATCCAAGCAATTAATTTCAATGAACTGCATTTGCATCTCGTGAGGTTTCTGACTTTTCTATGCAGATTACCATTCAGGCAGGAACAAGGAAAACTGCAATCAATTCCTTGAAAACAATTAGAAAGAATATTGATAAAGCTTGAAATATTTTTGTGAAGGTTCTGTAATTCCCGATTAGGGACACCCAAAATTTTTTTTCCTCAGGGACAACGGAATATATTTACTGTAGAAAACTGGATTCCCTCATTGAGCAGTAGTTGATATCGAAATGATGATAATATAAATTAGAAAATAAATTTGAAGATAGAATTGCCAATATAAATGTTGAGCATTTATAGAAAACTGTGATTCAATCGTATAAATAGTTATCATATCAACATCTAATTGTAACCTATTGTCTCAATTATGTTAAATAAATTATAAACTAATAATTGTAGACTAGATTTGTAGACTGTATGATTTAAATTTGCAAACGATTCTCATGTTTAATTGAGTTTTCATGGTTATTAGTTTTTTATCCTCGGCTCGTGTCGGGGATTTTTCATTTACATTTTGAGTCATTTCTAAATGACTTTTCAATTTTACTTGATAGCCCCGACATTACTACATTTTAATTTGAAATTTAAATCATTTTTACGAAGCAGCAAAAGTCTAGCGGAATATATTATTATTTACGGATTTACTTTCAAATAATGAAAGATTGCCAATTAAAAGCCAATTTAAAATAATCATAGACATTAACAAAATGCTATTTCAAAATCTATTTTTAGAATAATGTCGCAGTCCCCTTAGAACTTCAGTATGAAATCGCTATCGTAAATTATTTATCCTATAAATAATAAAATATAACACATAATGCTTTTTTTGTAATAATATGACAATTAATTCACCAAAGTGGTTTATTTATTGATGGCTAATAGAACATAATTTTAGCCTATAATCACCAAACCACAAAATTTATGCTTATTGATGAAAACCTTTTATTGAAATATGGTGCAGTCATAGTAGAGTATGATCTGGACGATATAATTTTTAACGAAGGTGGTATTTCCAAATTCTATTTTCAGATAAGAAATGGTATAGTTGAACTTAATAATTACGATGCAGATGGCAAGGAATTTACACAGCATATCTTATTTGAAGGTCAAAGTAGATAAGAGAGGTCCCCAAATAGGTATTGCAGAAAAGAGCAAAAGTAAAACCTAAGAATGCACCTGCAACATTATTAAACTTACTTGTCTTTCGTCCGTTGCTGCGCACTCCATTTCTTGGGTGTCATCCCGTGATGTTGCTCAAACAACCTTCCGAAATAACTCAAATTGGTAAAACCTAACTGATATCCTGTTTCAGAAACCGAAAGATATTCATCCTTCATCAATCTCGCTGCCTCCTGCATCCGTAGATATTGACTATACTCATAAATACCTTTCCCAAAAATTTGTGTAAAAAGCTTTCGCAGTTTAAGTACATTCATACCACTGATTTTTACCATCTCATCCTGTGGCAAAGGCTTTTCTAATGAATTCGAAATCGCATCCCGCACACGGTAAAGAGCGGCTATCTCGTCGTTGCGGAGACTTTGATATTTGATATGTTGCCGTTTAGAAAGATTCTTAAAAAGCAGATACAGCAGCTCCAATGTTTTCAATTTGTAGTACGCTTCGGACAGTATGTCCAATTCCGCAATTGTGGCAATTATATTAACAAGATCTGCCATCTCCGGAGACATGAATTCTTCTATTAACAATGTTTTGTCATCATTAAAGAGATAACGGAATGCCTCCTGATCTTTGCCGATAAAACGTTTGAGAAAATCAAGATCGATCAGTATCGTAATCTGGGTGATCGTGATTGCTTTAGGAAATACCACTTCACTTTCCATATGTAAGGGAGATATCCGGATGTGAGGTCGGGCCTGAATTGATTTTTCTTCATTATGCTTCTGACGATCATCTGAAGAATGGCTAAAAATGTTCTGGAAAGAAAAAAGCAGACCTTTTTTTACAGCATCAATAGGTTTCCTTCGATATGTAAATGTCTCTTTCGCAATGACAGAACGAATCATTAACAGCATTTCCGGAAGCATATCAACGATATGAATCTCATTGAGTCGTAAAAGATCCAGCGTATTGCCGAATTCAGATGCAGGCATTCCCAATTTCTCTGCCAGCTCAAGCATCTGTTTCTTATTATCAGTCAAATTCATTTTATGGACTATTTTTATTCCAAAAAGGACTATTTTATTCTTAAATGTAAAACTAATTTTGTAATAAGCATTTAAAAATTATAAAAATGAAAAAGAATATTTTAATATCGGGTGGCGGAATTGCAGGACTGACAGCCGCAAAATTTCTATCAAAACAAGGACATCACATAACGGTGATCGACAGGGCTCCTTCTTTTACGAAGGCAGGTTTCCTCATCTCTCTGAAGAGTTTTGGTGTCCGGATAATGGAAGAACTTGGCTTGATTGAAGAACTCGTAGCCGCCTCCTCCCCATCTGAATTCGTGAGTTTTTTAGAAAAAGATGAGCAACTTATTCAACGCATCAGCTACAAAAAAATTAACCAGAATATTGAACGTTCAGTGCTGATCTCCCGCGGTGGACTTCATAACGTGTTGTATGATAATCTAAAAGATCAGGTGGATATGCTTTTCAACACCACGATTTGCGGGATTTCTTCAAGAGGCAATAAAAGCGAGGTAATATTATCTGACGGAAACAGTATGGAAGCCGATCTTGTTATTGTTTCTGAAGGCTTACGTTCATCAACGAGGGAACTTTATTTTACAGATTCACAAATGGAAGATTTCAATACGTTGTACATGGGTGGAAGACTAAAGACGGAACACTCATTGACAGTGGGCAATTTTAAAATTTATATTTATGTGAACAAAATGCTCTCTATCTACCCGATTGCAAACAATGAAATCGCTATCCAGTGCTACATTCGTCATATGAGTGATATTGCAACAATAAAGCAAAAATCAGCAGACCTGTTACTTAATTCTTTCAATGATTATAGCATCGAGGTAAGGGATCTGCTCGATCGTTTTACTGAAGAAGGCTTAATGTTTGTTGATAAAATGGGCATGGTAGACGCGCCTGATCTTGTTAACGGAAATATGGTTCTGCTGGGTGATGCTGGATACTGTCCCACGGCTTTATCCGGTATGGGAGCATCGCTTTCTATCTATGGAGCAAAGGCATTATCGCATTTTATCAGCAAAACACCTGATGATTTAACATCCGCCTGCAGCAATTATAATAGATTGATGCAACCCATCATCAGTAAATTCCAGAGCAATGCCAGAAATAACGCGTCTTCGTTCATCCCTCATGATACGCAAAAGCTTGATCACTTTATAGAATCTTTCAGGTCTGCTTCCGACATCGAAATAAAAGGAATAATGACCGATCCGATCATACTCACCGAAGACCAGTTGAATTTTAAAACCAGTTAGGTTATGAGTTTTAAAAAAATACTTTCCATCATCATGGGTTTTGGAAGCATTGGTGTTTTAAGTTCGGTACTTGCAAAAATACAAGGGTTTTTGTTTCCGACTTCTATGCAGCTGTTTGAACAGACCATCTGGACTTCTGATGATATCATTCAGCTTATTATCAAATTAGTTTGTGTTTATGTAAGCTGTATCACAGGAGGTATTGTAACAGCGTTGTTCGGAGGTGAAAAGAGACAGCTAATTATTGTGGGAATAAGCATTATGTCAGTGATTATCTGGCTATGGATAATTGTCATTCATCCATTATGGTTCTGGACATTATTGCTCGCGGGAATTATCCCTTTTATTCTAATCGGAAATAAAATCAAACAAACATTTCTGTGAACGCTCCTTGTAAGTATTCTGTCGATATTTGCGGTATTTTATAGGCTGCAAAAGCATCTTTATAATATCTTGGTATATATTACAATCTTATGTCTCTATTGAGAATAATCAGTTGGTTCGTTACAATGCCAATTCACCTGCGGCTTGATAATAAAATCCACACTCAATCCTAAGATCAGATATGAGATCAGAATATTCTTGATGTCGCCTGATTTGAGAATATTGAAGTTAAGTGGTTGTAGATTTCCATTTTGCAAGTAGGTACTGGTCAAAATAAATATAATGATAACACAGAAACTATACGGAAATTTAGTCAATGGATTGTATATGAACAGAAAAGACAGGGTAAGCAACTAGTGACAGCAATTTCATTGTAACAGCAATTTCATTGTCATCATTCTAAAAATATAGTTTGAACATCTAAGATGCCGGCAGGATATCTTCAAAGAACTTCGCAATATTCTTTTTCAATTTTTTAAAAATGCCCGATTCACCAAATTCCTTATTATCATAGCCTATTGGAAAACCCTTTTCTACATATTGATTGTTTTTCTCAGTGGTAAGATTTTGAAAGCCATCGTTCACAAATCCAATTTTATCGGTATGAATATCCAAGTATTTTATAGAAGCATTTTTGGAAAAATTTAACTTTCTTATATTGATAGTCTTAATCTCTTTCTTCAGATCAGATCTAAAATACAGATTCATTTTCTTGGTATCGATGACCGTTTGCCATTCGCCGGGATGTATTGAATTTAAAATATTCCAGGCATAGTCGACAGGCTTTTCATCATAGGTATAATTTTTTAGCATGTAATATGCCCGGTTATAGCGATCTTCCCAATTTTTGTTTTTGTCGAAATCAAATTTTTCATTTCCGCCCAGAAAATCATATTTTTTAGCAGCCGTGAGATCTTTATGATATTGATTATTGCATAGTAAAGGTACTGCCATTTCTTTATTTGTAAGGACTTTATATTGACCATCTAACAGGGCAATTGTTGCAGAATTTCCTTTGGCATCAGTCAGGAAAAAATGGCTTCCCGCCGCGTTGGGCCACCAGTTGATGTTAGGCCCATCATTCAGATGATACACCACTTCTTCTACACTTTTGTAGTTATCCAACTGGTATTGGATCCATTGTGCCCAGAACATATCAGGCTGTTTTGGATGATATACTTTACTGGTCTCTTCCAGATATAATTCAACCAGAAAGAGACCTTTTTCATTAACTCCGTAACAAGGGAAATCATATCCCAAAAGATTAAAGGTGACAGATCCGAATTTTGACGTCCATCTTTTCTGAGCTTGTAGCTGATCAGTTGTCAAATTCTGCCAGCTGATATTCCTTTTTGGGATATCGCGCTTGTTGATCACAACCATTCCCGGCATAGTTTTCCAGTTTTCGTTAAAGCCAACAACGTTATAATCTTTACCTGTCAGCAAGAATGCCGAGCATGCTTTACTGTGGACTGAGAAGATGAGAGCAAACATTAAGATACAGCGCAGAAAGAAAATTTTCATTAAGTATATTATTTATTTTAATGACCGGCAGGAATAGATAGATTGGCGGGTCTGGATCTCTTCATAGAACTTTATGTTATATGATTTGAATAATTAATTCTAAACAAATCTACAATTATTACCCCAATAAAGTCAATGGTTATTTGTAACCAAAATTTGATCATCTTAAAAATTCTGACTGGAATAAATCTTATAGATAAACGTTCTTTATGTCTCACCTCTGTTCAATGTACGGCCAGTAAGCAACTATATAGGATTATATACCAACAATAATTATGATAGGAGCTAAAGATTTTTTATTTTTAGTGACCTGTCTTTTTCTTAACATCGGAAATTAAAAAGCAATGATTTGACTATGCAGTCAAATAATTGCTTTAGAAAAAATTCATAATGGTTGGTTATATTACTATTAGTCTCCTAAAAATATCAAACTGTAGGCGATGATCCGCTATCTACAGAAATTCGCTCCTGTTATATATTGAGCTTCGGAAGAAGCCAGAAAGGCAACGATAGTAGCGACTTCTTTTGGTTCTGCAATCCTTCCTAGCGATACGCCAAACGTATTGATAATGTTTTGGAACGTATCGTCAAAATTTTCTCTTCAAGATAGATGATACTTACTATAGCATTAAGCTTCAGTGCATTGCTGAAAATCCCGATGACCGATGTGGGAGAATAGACGGATAAGTAATTTCTTGTTCTGATATAGATAAAAAAAACCGCTTTAAAACCTCATCACCATAAAAAAGGTGATTAGATAAGGCATACTAACAAATTTTAAATTCATGACAAATCCCGACGAATGTCGGGATTTGTGTTATTCAATAGGTGGATTCTCTGTTTATTACGGACTATCAAAAATTACAACAATTATGCGATATATTCACCTTCTTCCTCTTTATGCCAGAATCGCACCTTGGTTGCACGCACTTTGATCAGACAAATCCCGGGAGTATCAATTCCTTGCGGAAACCATTGGTCGAGACCTTCAACCCATTTTTCTTTAAGTGTGTCCTTATCCTTTATAATTTCACCGTTACCGGTACATTCTATAAATAACATGTCATCAGTCTGGTAAATAAGATTGACATGATGATTGTTCATGATCTGGTCGACCTTATGGCTGTCCTCATAGGAAAAGAACCATGAATCGCCGTCATATTCTACTTTACCGTTATTGCTCATAGGCCTTGAATGAGAGACCTGTTTTTTGTCGTGCGTGACCATCATACAGAAATCGAGATTCTTCATTCTTTCTGCAATGGTTTTCAATGATGCTTTTTTCATAATACTGATATTTTGGTTTAGTGGTGATCATATCCTGAGTTCACAAATATCAAGGAATTGATCTGCTTTGCTAGCACAAACCAAAATGCATACCGATACATGATGTCTGGTGCGTCAGCATTCGTTTATCAAAATAATATGCTTCAATTAATTGCTCATTTAAATCTTGATAAAAACGAAAAATAATTTTTATTCTTCAAACTTGAAAATTTCTCATTAAAGATTTCGGTTTTATTGTTTTTAAGTAATGGTAATTTGTATTACAAAACCTTTATATTAAAAATAGCAGCAAATTTAAATACCTATACACCTTCAAAGTGTTGGGAATTTTATTTGAAACACTTGAAAAATCCGTGTAGTTATTTTACTACATAAACTTCCATTTTCCACTACAAAGAAACTTTTATCGCTGCCGTAGATTTGTATTGTTCAAAAGAGGATAACTAAATAAAAAAATAAAAAATACGATCATGACAAAACAAATAGCAACCGCAGTCTTAACTATCGCAGCAATCATATTAGGAACTAATAATGTTCAGGCTCAAAATACAACTGCAACAACAACAGTAAATATTACCCTGAATGATGTGATCTCCATCGACGCCGGAAGTACAGCAATCGGTAATACGGTTGACTTCAACTATGCTACTGCAGCAGACTACAACTCTGATCAAACCGTTACCAAAGCCAACTCTTTGAAAGTGACTTCAACAAAGAACTTCAATGTAAAAGTAAAAGCAGGAGGTGCTAATTTCTTGAACGGAACAAATACAATTCCTGTAAATGTTTTAACCATCAAAGCAGCTGCAGCAGCCGGAACAATGGGCGGAACAAAAACGGCTGTCGTTTTATCTGCAGCAGATCAGACTTTAGTGTCTAATGCTCCATTAGGAAGTGCATTGACATTGAATTTGGATTACATGATTCCAGCTTCGAAATCATCATCTTCGGATATTTTAGGTAAACCAGCAGGAACTTATACGCAAACAGTAACTTATACTGCAACTGCTTTATAAATAAATTTTTTCATATTAATATTTTGTGATTTGGTGTTTCGAAGGCTTCCTACAGGAAGCCTTTGATTTTGTATGTGTTGATATTGATATAGAAAAAATCAAAATCCGGTAATAAGTATCTATCAGCGGACGAACAATAAAAGTATTAGCAGGATCAATAACCGAGATCATAGAATTCAATGCTTAGAATAATCTATTGAAAGAAATTACAATAGGAGTGGAAAGTATAATTTATGATTATGATTACGCGCAGGTATGAATAGGAATTTTTCGAAAATAATTTTTATTTTAGTCTCAAAGCAAAGCTATGATCATACCGGAAGAACTTTTATTTCAACATGGAGCAGTAGTTAAAAACTATTCTGAATCTGAAATTATTTTCAGTGAAGGCCATAGTTCGAAATATTATTATCAGATACAGGAAGGTACTGTAAAAATCAGCAATATTTTTGGTGATGGTAAAGAATTCGTTCACGGTTTTCCTTTTAAAGGTCATTGTTTCGGTGAGTCGTACTTACTGACCGATAAACCGTATGCAATCAGTGCAACAGCCTTGACTTCATGTACAATAATCTGCTTAGCTAAGGATGCATATCTGAATCTCGTAAAAAATAATCTGGAAGTGTTGCGTGATGTTAATCGCTACACGGCAGAGCGCCTTCATTTCAGATACTTGATATCTTCTTTTTTAGCGATAAGTGATCCGTTGATGAGGATTCAAAAGCTACTTGATCATCTAAAAGATTATTATGGTTACGCTGAACCCTATAGCTTCCCTGTGCCATTTACCAGACATCAGCTGGCAAGCCTTACTGGTTTACGAGTGGAAACAATCATCAGGGTCATTAAAAAAATGCAGGCTCTGCAAATCTTAAGAATCGAACACAGCAAAATTTACTATTAAGATGGTTTTATGATCTCAGAATTGCTTTGGTTCTATATTTGATACCTCTCTCCTACACCAAAAATATTCATATGATTTCTTTACTCAACGATGCTCCGGAAAACGTGGCAGCATTCAGTGCAAGCGGCGATATTAGTCTAACTGATTTTGAAAACATTATCATTCCTCATGTGGAAAAGAAAATGGAAAGGTTTAACGAATTAAACTACCTCCTCTATCTTAATAATGATTTACCAAAAACTGATGTCGATGTATGGTTATCCCAATCTCTTTTAAAACTAAATAAAATTTCATCTTGCAATCGTGCTGCCATAATAAGTGATGATTTCGGATTGCAAAAGATTACCGCCTTACATACAAATAAGTTCAGAATTTTTTCCACCGATAATGTCTATAATGCAATGTATTGGTGTAACAATGGCAACTGAAACCCAGCATAATTTGTATACGATTAAACTACTATTAACTGTTCAAATAAGTACAGGTGAATATAATATCATTTGAAAAAAACGTTTCTCGGGAAACAATCGACAACAATCGTGAAAATTTAAAAATTGCTCAACTCAATCTTTCAGATTTTAACAAAAGAATGGGAAAAGACTATGATCTTCTTTGTAGGTTTACAAACGACCATCCTAGATTTTTTTTACTGCAGGACTTAAGATATCCCGAAAACACCAATACAATAGCAAGTCAAATCAATTGGCTGCTAATGTGGAAAAGGGAAATTAAAGACAGAATATATTTTAAGATATTTTTTAATGATATTCAGAGAGAATTTGAAGAAATTAGCCGATACCATTCTCCCTACATTCAAAAAGACAACGTATATTATAAAGCGGTGGAAGATTTTAAAAAGAAATATACAGACTATGCCCCGCTAGGTTTTTTAAGTAAAGAAGATGAAGATTATATCAAAGATGAAATAAATAAAAAATTTTTAAAGTATATCGAATAACGATAAAAATATTCTGCTTATAGAAATAGTGAAACACAAGTGTATTTACAGTTCAGAATTTACAACTAATAATCGAAATTATTTTTCCTTTCTCTAATTTACATTGTACTATATTCGACTACGATCATTTAAATTAAAGGCATGTTTTTAGATTACTTTAATTTTCATTCATTAAAAAACAAATACAATGAATTTAAAACAAATACTAAAAGAAGCCAATGCGTGCATAGCTAATGGTAACTACGATCAATTTTTAACATATTGTACAATTGATACCCACTGGACATTCGTAGGAGAAACATCTCTAACAGGAATTGATGAAGTCAGGGATTATATGAATGAAGCCTATATTAAACCACCTAAGTTTAAGGTTGATATAATGATAGAAGAAGGAAATTATTTAACAGCAGTAGGTACAATAAGCATTGTAAACACAAACTCTTTATGGATAGATTATGAGTATTGCGATGTATGGAGATTTGAAAATGGTAAGTTGGCGGAACTAAAAGCCTTTGTTGTCAATTGATTAAATTCGTTAACACTTTGTAATATTGGATGACCTGGATCACTATGAGGCAATCTCATTCACCTTACGAAAAGTAAGATTGATTCGTTCTTTCATTAATTTAGATGATTTGGCAATACGATGTTCCCAATGTTCCTGAAGGTCCCCTTTCATCATCAGCAACGAGCCATGGGGAAGCGGAATACTATGCCTGCTCTGATGGTGGTTCAGCTTTCTGAAATCAAATTTCCTTGTTTGTCCGAGGCTTAGTGATGCGATAACTGGGCGATTTCCATACCTGCTTTCCTTATCTCTGTGCCAAGCCACGGAATCGTTGTGATCCCTGTACAGATTAAGAAGAACTGAATTGAACTCATAGCCGAAAGCTTCCTCTATCCTACTTTTCAAGGAAAGTAACTCAGGTGTCCAGGCATTTACTTCAAATTCACTGCCTCCTAATTTGTAGGATTTCTCACTATCGCCATACCATGCTGTCAGGCGCGGAGTTACCACCTTTTTGTCATATATCGTCTGAACCCGCTGTTTCCATGGTGTATTATCAAGAAGTTTTGCAAAAAGTAAATCTGATTCTTCAGATGTTAAGAAGTGTTCTCTGAACTCCAACAAATCCTTTGGAAAAGTATAAAATTCCTCTGCGCTGAATAAACTGAGTTGACCCATTGTGATATTAACTTTAATATTAATTGTATAAGATTCTATTCTTTGTTATAATAGCATTTTTTCATCATTTGTGTGTTTACTTCTCTTCCGGGAAGTTTTTTATTTTAAGAGGTAAACCCTGAAATTTTATGTTCCATTTTCTGAACGGTCTTTTTAAGATCATCAATCATCCCATTTAATTCATTTTGATCCGGCAGGAAAGGTTTGTAATTCTTAGGTAATATTCCGTAGGAATAACTCCAAACTTCCAAAACATCCTCCATTGCAATATCATAAGGCTGGTAAAATGAATTATCAGATTTTACAGTAATTGATCTTCCTGCTTTTCCTAAAAAAATTTTGTACGTAATTCCGTCGTTGGTCACAAAAATATATTCCTTGTTTGTTTTTAGCTGTTCCAAATTTTCAACATATTCTCCAATGATAATTGAACCATCTGCAAAAGGCGGCATGGAATCACCATCTGCAAGGAATGCTCTGAACTTTCCGTTCTTAAGAAAAGGCAGTTGCATTTTCTGCAGATTGTCAATAAATTCAGGATCACTGTAGCCACTTAAATATCCCATCGATGCTTTTTGCGGAACAATCTCTATGTAATTTTCACCCGTTTCATTGACAACTATCGGTAGGATAACTCTATTATCCGGAAGGTTCAACATCTCATCAACAGGATATTTTCTGATATCGACAGTCAGCAGTAAATCAATGCTGATTTTAAAATATTTGGAAATCCTGATCAGCACTTCAAGAGGTGGTTCAGAACGATCTTCCTCATAAGTTGCATACCGACCTCTTGTGATGGAAAGGTCATCAGAAATTTTCTGCTGAGATACTTTTTGTCTGTCTCTGAGAAACCGCATGTTTTCGGATAAAATTGACATTGCTATAATTTATAGCATCAAATATACAATTTTTTGCTACAAATCGTAATAATTTTACAGCATGGAAAGAGCAATAGTGCATATGGATTTGGATACGTTTTTTGTTTCCTGTGAACGGCTAAAAAACTCCGAACTGGAGAAAAAGCCTATCATCATTGGAGGCGGAGACCGTGGCGTCGTGGCATCCTGCTCTTATGAAACCCGCTTTTTTGGTGTACGAAGTGCAATGCCCATTAAAATGGCATTAAAGCTATGCCCCGAAGCAAGGGTTATTAAAGGTGATATGGAAATATATTCTAAAATATCTCATGTGGTTACAGAGGTTATTCAGGAAAAAGTTCCAGTATTGGAAAAAGCGAGTATTGACGAGTTTTACCTTGATCTTTCAGGAATGGACAAGTTTTTTGGATGCTACTAATGGACCAATGAAATTGCAAACGCTGTTACTAAAAATACAGGTTTGCCCATCAGCTTTGCCTTATCCACCAATAAAACCGTGGCAAAAATAGGAACTGGAGAATCTAAGCCTACGGGTAAATTTGAGATCAGGGAGATACTGCACCATTTCTATTCAGGATTTTGGAAAATATTTCAAATCTGCAAACAGAGTTTCTCCCAACAGTTATAGAATTAGCAACTCCCAACGCCCTTTAGTAATACAAATCGATTTTTAAATAAACCCAGATAAATAGAAAAAAAACAACTGAACAATGATGATCAGTTGTTTTTTTTGTTACGGTTGCCCGCTTCCGCCTGCTGAACCATAAATTTGTCCTGTTGCGAAACTAGCATCGTTTGCTGCAAGTTGCACAAAAATGGATGCCAGCTCCGCTGGTTGACCAGGTCTTTCAAAGGCTGTATCCTGACCAAAAACCTCAATATTTTCCTGAGTCTGACCACCACTTATTTCCAGTGCAGTCCAAACAGGACCCGGTGCTACACCATTTACTCTGATTCCTTTTGGTCCTAATTGCTTAGCCAAAGATTTTACGTAGCTTGTGGTTGCTGCTTTTGTCTGCGCATAATCATATAAATCCTCGGATGGATCGTAAGCCTGAACAGATGATAGGCCTATAATGCTTGAACCTGGCTTTAGATGAGGCAATGCTGATTTTATCAACCAAAACGGCGCATAAACATTAGTCTTCATTGTTCTGTCAAATGCTTCAGTACTTATATCTAAAATAGATTCATTGGATTTTTGATGTCCTGCGTTGTTAACGAGAATATCCAATCCATCAAGCTTTTCAACAGCTTGTTCAATCAACTCCTTACAAAAAGATTCTTCACGAAGGTCGCCCGGAATTCCAAAGGCTTTGACTCCTGCTTTCCTCATATGCTCAAGAACCTGATCAGCATCAGATTGTTCCTCTAGAAGATAACTGATAACGACATCAGCTCCTTCGCGAGCATAAGCAATAGCAGCAGCTCGGCCAATTCCTGAATCACCACCAGTAATTAACGCTTTTCTACCTTTTAATCTATTCGATCCAACATAAGTTTCCTCACCGTGATCCGGAACAGGATTCATTTTATGAGCCAGACCCGGAAATGGTTGAAATTGTCTTTCGAAAGGTGGTTTAGGATATTTTGACCTTGGGTCTTCTAATGCATTACCCTGTTTACTAATTAATACTTCTGCGTCTTTTGACGTTAATTTTTCCATAATATATATTTTAAGTTAATGGTGTTGATATAACAAGTATGGCATATCGTGCCCGATTTGGCATTAATAATACATTTATTACAAGGATTATTCCAACAAAATCAGATGTGGTATATGTTTATTTTAAAGAAAATATAATTAGTATCTACAATTATAAAGCAGCAATTATTTTTACATAAACGATAAGAATAGGAATGTAATTTGAATAAGTAAGAGCAAAATAATCTATTATGAGTAATATACATTGGCCATAATAGGTCGTGCCTTCGGCAACATATAAATCTGAATTGGGATTCTCTCTATCAGAAGCTTATTGTCCCTCTAATATTTTTAAGAAATAAAATAATGAGTAACCAAAAAGTCTCTAATCGAATATCAGATATCTTTTCAGTATCAGAAAGACGCATTTTTCTAATTTTTATTATTTCTTGAGTGTATAGATGTTGCTTTTCTTTTTACTGAAACCTAACTTTTTATATAAGCTGATGGCCGAAATCCGGTGTTCTTCAGTAAAAAGCAATACTTCACTCAATTGTAGATCGTTAGAAATGGACAATAGTTTTTCTATAAGCTTTTTCCCGATCCCCAGTTCACGATGATTCTCATCCACGATCACATCTTCGATCCAGCCTTTGCTACCAGAAATCACTTTATATACTGCCATTGAAGCAATTCCCACGATCTTATCTTCTATGAGGCAGCCAAGTAATGTCACATGGTTGTTCTCTATTAAAATCTCGTTCAGTTTCAACTGTTTTTTGTTAGGGCTTAGTTGCTTGAATAGTTCATAAACCTGATCTTGGACGCCTGCGCTGAGATTGGCTTTGTTTAAAACAACGATCTGCATTATTCTATATCTTTTAATTTTACAACTGCATTTGATTGCATCTCCTCTGTTAAGTTCAGTGTTTTTCCTAGCTTTTGTGATGCATTTACAAAAGTAATAAACACACATAATTCCGAAATTTCTCTATCCGAAAAATATTCCCTAAGCATATCAAAATGTGCTTCCGAAATAGAATGATGGTTCTTGCAAAATAATTCTGCGAAGGCAGCCGCCATGGAGATTTTCATTTGCGACTTGTCGAAGTCAGGTTTTCCGCCCTTTACCATGCAGTATTCACAGCCATTTTCAAAGGCCATTGTCCTACGCACCTGCTCCAGCAACTCTGTGTCCAGCGAATTTCCCTCCCACAAAGTTTCTTCCAGATTATTCCATTTTTTAAGAAAATCTTTATTATGCCCAATAAGCCTTTCAAATGGAGTATTTCCATTGTTTGAAAATTGTATTCTTACCATATCTTTCTTATTTATATCACAAATTTCAATATTTAACTGAACATAGAAAAACGAAATTAACTGAAATTTCCGTTATTTTTGCTTGATTTAATTGTTAATAATTAATTTTAAAATGAAAATAACTTTAGATGATTTTGATCACAAGATCCTTCAGATCTTAAGAAAGAATTCAAGGCTTAGCTATGCAGAAATAGGTAGAATTATTTCGCTGTCACAATCAGCTACAAAAGAACGCGTGATGAATTTGATAGATAACGGAATAATTCGTCAGTTTAGCATGGAGATAGACTATCAGAAATTAGGGTATGATTTGAAGGTACTTATAAGTATGAAATTTAAAAATGATGATTTCAGAAAATTTATTGCTGATCTGGAAAAATTTCCTGAAGTTCTGAACTGCAAAAGAGTGACAGGCGAGTACTGTCTAATTACTGAATGTATCCTAAGAGACAGCTCTCACCTTGAAAACCTTATAGACAGGCTAATTCCTTATGGAATTCCAACGACATCCATCCAGCTTTCAGAAATAAGTTTGCAGAAAATCTAAAATAGCAGAAAGTATTAAAAAGGCAAGATATACGAAGTATCGCTTAACCTTTTAATGATTCTCTTACCACACGTTTTTCGGTATAGGAAAGAAACACCACCGCTGACTCCGGACAAGTCAATATCATTGAGTGCTTCCGGATCTAACCCTAACCACATTATATTGAAGATGCTTAGGGTATCTCCGTGAGAAACAATGATTATGTTTTCGTTGTCACTGTCCATTATTTCATTGTAGAAAGGCAGTAATCTATTCCAGACATCAAATCTGGATTCTGCATCGCTGAAGCATTTATCAAAGATTGTTTTCTCTTCGTTTTCAATGTTTTCTTTCAGCCATTGAACAGATTTTCCGATAGCTTTGCCTAAGCTTCTTTCTTTTAGCGCATCTCTCAGGTTGGCAGTCATATTTAACTCTTTTCCAAGAATCTCAGCAGTTTGTCTTGTCCTCTTAAGGGGTGATGTATAAATTGTATAATTGATGTCCTGAAATTCTTCCTTTATTTGGCATGCAATGTTTTCTGCCTGCATTGCTCCTTTCTCAGTCAGTTCCCAGTCCGTCAATGAACCTATCATACCATTTGTATGATGAATAGATTCAGGGTGTTGAATTGTGATTATATTTTTATTTAATAGCATTAATTTATTGTCGTTTAAAAAAACAAGAAATAATAAGCAAATATAAGCAAGTTCACATTTTCTGATTAATTAAATTTTAGAATGAGATTAATAAAACTATGATAAAAAGTGAAAAATAATTTTTAGAACAAAGTAATTACAGTTTCTAAGTTTCCTGGCCGGAAAGGATTGTTGAATTTAATTTTAACATTGACCAGCCAGTTCAATGTGACCCAGCTGGCCTTTCCCAAATGATCTTCAACCTATTATCCAACGCTCTCTCACACGGATCGGTAAATACACCAGTACTTTTAAAAGCAACTGTGAATGATCGTTTTTGGAAATATCATTGATTAACGTCGGAACACCAATTCCTGAATCAATGATAGATCATTTATTTCAACCATTTCACAGGATCAGCGGCCACTCCAATAATAATGGTTTTACCTTTCAAGTAGATTTATAGGTTATTGAAACATTTTCTTTCTAATTAAAAGCAGTTCATGAAAGTGCATTTTTCAGAATCTTATTTATTTGCTTCAAAAAGCATGTAGCTTAAAGCAACAGCACATACATCATAAAAATGGACTGATGGCATGTAACAATAAATAGCTCAGGATTGTCATAATAATGAACTATTAATAGAATCATGAAGAAGAAGACATTGCTTTCAATTATTTTAATAACGCCTTTCCTTGCTTTCTCACAAAGTATCACAGGGAAGATCACACAATCAGGGAAACAGGTTTCATATGTAGAGATCATCGCGGTAAAAGATCAACTCAAACAAACTGCCATCTCTGACGAACAAGGAAATTTTGCTCTGAAGCTTCCTGAAAATGGAATTTATCAAATAGTTTGTATTCTCGACGGAATCGAAGTTTCAAAAGATGATATCACTGTCAACGGAAGTACAAAGTACGATCTTGCTTTTGAAAACAAGCCTATAAAAGAGATCGAAGGCATAGTCGTAACGGCGAAAAAGAAATTGATCGAAAGAAAAGCAGACCGGTTGGTCTTTAATATCGCCAATTCACTAGCCTCGCAGGGGATGGACGGCATAGAAGCACTTAACAATACACCACAGATCAAAGTTGATGAAAATGCGGGGATCTCTATGGTTGGGAAAAGCGGGATCGCAGTGATGATCAATGATAGAATGCTGAACCTTTCCGGAACAGAACTCATTAATTACCTCAAAGGTCTGCGTTCGGAAAATATTGAAAAAATAGAGGTGATCACTGCACCACCATCCAAATATGAGGCGCAGGGAAACAGCGGACTGATCAATATTGTTTTGAAGAAAAACCAAAACATGGGCTGGAATGGTAATCTGACAACCAGTCTTTTTCAGACCACGTATGCAGGGTTTTCCAATTCCGCGACGGTCAATTATCAAGGTGAAAAACTGAGGTCATCACTGAAGTTGAGACAATACGACAGTCAGAAACATTCGTATGAGAACTACAAGATCGCGGGTTCAGATGGGATGGCAAGCTCAGATGACAGGAGAGATTTCTGGAACGGCGGAGGTCTTAATTACAGTCTGGACTATGAGTTCAATAAAAAATCAACTGTAGGATTGGTGTACGATTACGGACTGGGAAATTCAGGGATGGATATAACGAACACTTCAGATTATTTTCAAAATGGAAACTATACCAACTCGCTGTTTACCTATGCAGAACACCGCACCAAAAATAAAAACAACACCATAAGCGCCTACTATGACCTGAAATTCGGAAAACGGGATAACAAAGTGAGCATTACAGGAAATTACTTTTCCAATACGCCCGCAAGCAATATTGATTTCACAACGAAAGACAATTCTGGCAATTTTTTCATCGTAAAAACCCCGTCCGAACTGAATTACAAAATATATTCCGGTCAGGCCGATCTCACGCTTCCGTTTGAATTTGCAAAGACAGAAACCGGAATCAAATTCACAACTTTCGATAACAATTCTGACGTCAAGTATCAGAATCTGATCAATGGAACTTATATTACAGATCCGCTGAGAACTAATCTTTTTAAATATCAAGAAAAGAATTATGCTGCATATATGAGCCTTGAAAAGGAACTAGCTGAAAAATGGACCGTAAAAGCAGGCTTAAGATATGAATATTCTACCGTAATCGGCGCATCTGCTTCCACTGGACAGAAAACAGAAAACTCTTATGGTAAATTGTTTCCCACTGCCTATCTGACCTACAAAGCCGATGAAAATAATACCTTTAACATCAATTATTCCAAAAGAATCAATCGACCGGGCTTCCGTGCAATCAATCCATTTCGCTGGTACACGAATATTAATTCTTACTATTCAGGAAACCCAGCTTTAAATCCTTCTATCAATCATAATGTTGAACTTTCTTACCTGTATAAAGGAAAGTTTTCTGCCTCGGCGTATTTTCAGAGAGAATTAGATGCTTTCAGCCAGCTCGTAGTTTTGGATGGAGAAAATAAGACAAGCAATTTCTATAATTTCTTCAATAAAAACAGTACAGGAATTTCCTTGAGTTTTTCCGATAATTTATTTAATTTCTGGGAAGTGAATTACTCAGGTGATTTCTCTCATATGCAAACTCAGGTTTTTACGACCGACGCAGCTTCCAGAAAAGGAAACAGCACGTCTTTTAACCTACAGAATAGCTTTGCTTTAAAAAAAGACAAAACAATTCAGTTTTTTATGAATTACTGGTTCCGTCTGCCTTCAAATATGGGGAATGTCTATTCTTATTTTGTCGGAAATTTAACTTCCGGTGTAAAAATGAATTTGATGAACAAAGATCTTCAGATAAATGTCTATGTTTCTGATATTTTCCGTCAAGCGAAAAGCCATGGAGAGATCTATTATCAGAATTCTGTCCACTCATTCGACAATTACTATGATGGACAAAACCTTACAGTCTCTTTAACTTACAATTTTGGAAATAAAAAAGTAAAAGCACAGGAACGCAATCTGAAATTTGATGAAAAAAATAGAGCAAATTAACAATTAGTTATAGTGATGCTTCTCAAGTAGATTAATTATATTATAGTAAAATGAAACTGTTTCAATATATACACGCTGCACTAGACCAAATGAACTATAAGTACTTAACAGATTCCGCTCAAGTATTATGATCACTTATACACCACTTTAAAAATTGAAGCAACGATTAAACTATAAAATAATAAGCTACCTTAATATCGGAAGCTCGATAATTACCTCCAATCCTCCTAAGCCGTTTTCCATGAAACCTAATTTTCCAGAATGCATTTTTACAATTTGTTGTACGATATAAAGTCCAAATCACTTTTGTTTATGTTCTTATATGTCACTTCCAGTCAAATAATTTGACTGAATCTCCAGAAGCTTCTTTGAGCAATAGTGGTGATATTATATGATGGGATATAATTAAAAACTTTGGAAAACTTGATATCATAGTTAATAATGCAGGGGTCAATTTATCACCAAAAGGAGTTTATAACACTAGAAATCTTACGAATTTGTCATGTATTTTGATAAATTATTAGCTTCCAATAAATTATCTACCCAAAAGTTTTTTAGTTATGAATTCATTAAAGAATGAGTCTCTGTAAATATTTCCTATGGGAATTTCGTTTTCACCAATGTAAATAGTATTGTTATCTAAAGAATCTATACTATTTGAGTTTATAATATATGATTTACTCACTCTGGCAAAAATATTTTTTGGTAATTGTTCCTGAATTGTTTTAATATTCATCGCAGTAATTATTTTTTGATTTTCAGTATGCAAAATCACATAATCTTTCAAACCCTGAATAAAAAAAATTTCGTTAAAATAAAGTTTAAACATTTTACGTTCTGCTTTCACAAATAGATAATCATCTGTAGCAGGCTCTATATTTGAGGTTTCATTTTTAGGTTTTAGAAGCTTAGAATAGATTTTGGCTTTTTCTACCGCTTTTTGGAAACGTTCTAATCTTATGGGTTTAATAAGATAATCTACCGCATCTACTTCATAACTATCAACAGCAAATTCTGAAAATGCAGTAGTAAAAACGACAAGCGTTTCTTTTGGGATACGATTGGAAAATTCGATTCCGTTGGTTCCGGGCATCTGAATATCGAGAAAGACTAAATCCACAGTATTCGGATTGGTGTTTAGAAAAATTCCCGCAGATTCTGCACCATTAAAAGTATCCAGTAAAATCAAATTCGGTGTTTTCTCAATTAACATATGTATTGCTTCTCTTGCAAGAGGCTCATCATCAACAATAATACATTTCATTTTTTTAAATTTATAAGATAATAATTACTTTTAATTTTACTCAATAAATTAGTATGTAGCGATCTTAAAATGTAATCAATAAATAAACGGAAAAGGTTTGCTCATTATTCTCAATTATTAGTGAATGGGTGGCTGGAAATAATAATTCCAGTCTTCGTTTAACATTCACTAATCCTAGACCTCCGGATTGAGAAATGGTTTTTTGTAGCGGTTTTGAATTGATGCATCGAAAGATCAATGCTTCATTCTTTACTTCAAAAAAAACATGGACGTAAGATGATTTTACAGAATCGTTATTATGTTTTACTGCATTTTCTACGAAAGAAATAAACAGTAAAGGTGGAATCTGCACTCCACTTATCGCACCTTCTTTCGAGATAAGAAAACTGAAATTGTCACGTCTTATCTGTTCTAAATTCAGAAAATCTTCTACAAAATGAATATCCGCTGTTAGCAAAACTTTCTCTCTTGTACTGTCATATAGTTGGTAGCGCAGCAGATCACTTAACTTAAATAAAACCTGAGATGCTTTTTTAGGGTCTTTTTGAGTCAACACGTTAGCATTATTCAACATATTGAATAGAAAATGTGGATTGATTTGATTTTTTAATTGTTCTAATTCGGTACGGGCATTAGCTTTTACCAATTCATTGATAAGTTGTGCATCGATGATCCATTGCTGAAATAATTTTATAAATGCAGAAGCAATACTGAGCACGATCACAACAAAAGACAATGACAGGAAATTAATTTTGTCATCCTGATAAGGCAAAAGATAGGGTTTGAAAAAATATGCTGCCAAATGATGTGTAAATGCCCAAAAAATGACATACAAAAACACAAACAATCCATAGATAGAATATTTGTTTTTGAACAGATACCTGGGAACCCAAACATACATATTGATATAAGAAAGCAAAAAAACCTGAAAAAAAATCAACAGCCGATTGTATGTCTCTATTGGTTCAAAATATTCAGGATTACTGTAATATAAAACCACAAGACTGAAAACAATAAGTAATAGATGTCTATAGATCCGATGTTCCGGAGAAATGATAAATTGGAAGATCCAATTTTCATTGATAAACTTATTCTGTAAATTTTTGTTCATTCCATCAAAAAAATTAATAATAACAAATGTAAAGTTTACAAAAATTATAACCGGATTTTTTATACAAGAGTATGTCTTTATTATACGAAAATCAAAATAACATCATTCTCAAATGAGAAACCATTTAAGCCAAAAAAAATTTAGTCGTTGAAAAATATACTTTCATATAAAAATCAATCACTTTCGTATAATTACAAGATAATGAGGTTTGTTCAAAGATAGTTTTGCTTCAGAATTTAAATGAATCCAAAACGATAATGAAGAACAAACTTTACATCCCGTTGTTTGTAGCGATTTCAATGACTGCTATTGCACAAGAGAAGGTAACACTCAGCGGCACCATTGCCAACAAATCTAACAACGAAACCCTTATTGGCGCAATTATTTCTATTCCGGAAGCCAATATTACGGTGGTTACAAACTCTTATGGTTTTTATTCTATCACCCTTCCACATGGTAATTATACTATTGTGATAAGCAATTCGGAATTTGAAACTTTCGAAGAAAAAATCTCATTGACCGAAAACACAAAAAGAAATTTCGTTCTCAATGAAAATAGTCGTACCAAAAATATTGACGAAGTTGTTCTCACAAAAAACACAACAAAAGCCAATATCCGCACACCGGAAATGAGCGTGAATAAACTTTCTATAGCAACCATCAAAAAAATGCCTGCAGTGATGGGAGAAGTGGACGTTTTGAAATCCATTCTTCAGCTCCCCGGTGTATCCAATGCGCAGGAAGGCGGTTCTGGCTTCAATGTGAGAGGTGGTTCTGCGGACGGAAATCTTGTTCTTCTGGATGAAGCTGTGGTTTATAATACATCCCATTTATTTGGGTTTTTCTCGGTTTTCAATTCGGATGTTATTAAGGATTTAAAATTGTACAAAGGCGGGATTCCCTCTAATTTCGGAGGAAGGATTTCGTCGGTTTTAGATATTTATCAGAAAGAAGGAAATAACAAAGAATTTCACGCCAATGGAGGAATTGGTGCTGTATCGAGCAGATTGCTCGTGGAAGGTCCAATTGCGAAAGAAAAAGCCTCGTTCGTGATTGCAGGAAGAGCTTCCTATGCCCATCTTTTCCTGAAACTGGCAGATGAACCCAATTCTGCTTATTTCTATGACCTGAATGCCAAATTGAATTACAAGATCAATGATAAAAACAATTTGTATCTCTCTGGTTATTTCGGTAAAGACGATATGAGCTTTAATAATAGTCTGATGAATGATTATGGCAATTCACTTTTCAATATAAGATGGAATCATATCTTTTCTGATAAACTATTCTCGAATGCTTCCTTAATTTATAGTAAATACGATTACGGTTTGAAAATAAAATTCGCCGGGCTGAACTGGAATTCTGACATCAAGAATTATAATTTTAAATACGATCTCAAACATTATTTGTCAGATAAAATCAATCTAAGCTATGGTATCAATGCGATATATTATCAATTTAATCCTGGAACAATTGACCCTTTTGATGAATATTCTCCGGTAATTTCAAGACAAATAGCGAAGAAATATGCGTTCGAAAGTGCACTATACATTAATGCAGAACAGAAATTATCCGATAAACTCTCCGTTAATTACGGCCTCAGATACAGTAATTTTCAAAAATTGGGAGATGAAAAAAGAAATATTTATCAAAACGGTCAGGCTGTGGTTTACAATCCGGAATTAAAAATTTACGAAGAAGGAACGCCGATCGGAACTGTTGACTATGGAAAAAACAAAAAAATTATTTCATTTGATAATTTGGAACCTCGTTTAGCAGTCGCCTATTCGTTCAATAATGATCAATCTATAAAGGCTAGCTATAACAGGATGAGCCAGTATGTTCATTTGATATCCAATACCGCTTCTATTTCGCCACTTGATATCTGGTCTCCAACTGACCAATATCTGAAACCTGAGATTCTGGACCAAGTCGCATTAGGTTATTTTCAAAATTTTAAATCAGGAAAATATTCTTTGGAAACTGAAGTCTTTTATAAAAAAGTCAAAAACAAAACGGATTACGTGGATGGCGCAGACCTAATTGCAAATGATGCTATTGAAAGAGTATTACTTACAGGTGAAGCCCGTTCTTACGGATTAGAAATTCTATTAAGAAAAAATACGGGAAAACTTACGGGATGGCTTTCTTACACACTTTCGAAAGCAGAACAAAGAACACCGGGAAGAACTGCCGAAGAACCGGGAATCAACAACGGGGAATGGTACAGAGCAAATTATGACAAAACCCACAATCTCTCACTGACTGCAGCATATCAATTTACGAAAAAATGGAGTTTCGGTGGAATTTTCACTTATCAGACCGGAAGAGCTGCAACTTTCCCGAACCGCAAATACCAATATCAAGGAATTACGGTTGCCAATTATGGAAAACGGAATGAAGATTCGCTTCCTGCATATCATCACTTAGATATTTCGGCAACTTATACTCCCAAAGCTGACAGCAATAAAAAATGGAAAAGCGAATGGGTTTTTAGCATCTACAACATTTATGCAAGAAAAAATGCAGCTTCTTTAACATTCGGACAAAATACCGATACCGGCTTGAGCGAAGCCAGCAGAATATCAATTTTCGGAATCATTCCGAGTGTGACCTATAATTTTAAATTTTAATTCTAAAAACATATAAAAATGAATTTTTTCAGAAAATATTTTATCATAGCATTGGGATTGCTTCTGGTTTCTTGTGAAGATGTAATAGATGTTGACTTAGATACAGCAGAACCAAGATTGGTAATTGATGCTTCTATCGATTGGCAAAAAAACACCACGGGGAACGAGCAAAAAATCAAACTTTCTATGACCACAGCCTATTACAATGAAGAATTTCCAATAGTTTCCGGTGCTACTGTTACCGTTTCAAATTCATCTAACACGGTTTTTAATTTCGTAGAAAATACGGGAACGGGAGAATATGTATGCAACAATTTTCAACCTGGGATTGGAGAGACTTATACCCTAAAAGTTATTATAAACGGAGAAACTTACACCGCAACGGAAAAAATGATGAGTGTCGTAAAAATCGAAGACAATATCGACCAAAACAACGAAGGCGGAATGGCAGGTGACGAAATCGAAATCACTTATTATTATCAGGATGACGGCTCTCAACTCAATTATTATTTATACAGCAATAAAATCCCTCAAGTTGTTTTTCCACAATATGAAGTTGAAGATGATGACGATACGCAGGGAGGATTGACACCGGTTTATTTTTCCAACGAAGATTTGAAACCCGGAGATATCGTCAACATAAAATTATACGGAATATCCAAGAGGTATTATGAATATTTCAGAAAACTCCTGAATGCTTCAGGAAATGACGGAAATCCATTTTCAACAACACCAACGGATGTTCGGGGTAATATCATCAACCAGACTAACAGCGGCAATTTTGCTTACGGATATTTCAGATTGTCAGAAGTGGCTCTAAGAGATTATACGATTCAATAGCTTATCTTTATTTAGCATTTTACAAAAGTACTTTATTTATAAAACCCTTTACTGGTGAAGGGTTTTATAATTTAAAATATTATATTTTAATTCTTCCACAGAAAGTTTTCTTAATTCTACGGGAAATGTGAGCGCAACTTTCAAAAAGCCATATCTTCACCAATAGGAGATCGGATATAAAAAAAAAGACTGACAATTAATTTTTATTATATACTTGCGCGGCACTTTGAACGAACCAAATAATCAAATAATCCTCTTCATTAAATTGGACGGGAAATATAATAGTATTGCTACGATTATCTATATTCTTAGATCAAGTTTAGCCTATTTTTTATTTTTAGGAAAAATTAAACCCCGATGAGTTACCAGACATTTGACCAACACCAAGAATTGAAGATGCTTTTACCAAAGCAACAATATCAAAATCCAAAGCTGAAATTTCTTTCAGTGTAGAAATGATCGCTGTTGACGATATAATGTTGCAACTGTAGTTATCAATTTTAAAATACTGCGATGAAACATCGAGTCCTTCTGAAAAGTCACTTTGCACGATCGCATTATTACCATAGATATTAGCGACCTTGACCTTTTCATCTGTGAGCATAGCGTCTCTATTTACTTCGATCCCACGTCAAGTTTATTCTGGATGAGCCATATTTTCTGCAGCTCTTCCTCAGATATCGATCTTTCTTCCTGTTGAACGATTTCATCAACGACAAAACGTAGTTCAATGTAAGAATTCTTGATACTCTTCTCAATAAACCCTCTAAGAGTATAGATCTCATTGTTGGTGATCTTACTTCTTAGCAAGGAAGAAATACGAATCCCGATTGAAGTATGGTCATCTTCTGAGAACAAAAGGTCGTAGTAATAGTTCGCATAGGATTTGCCACCGCCAAAAGCATATCTGCCTTTAGATAGATCAAGATTGACCGTTTCGTTTAGCTTCAAAATACCTATTACTTATGCCGTCGAATAGACGTGATAAGAGACTTCTTGATCGTCCATGTGATTGACCGTCGTTTTAAAAAAAAATTATAAGCAAAGATATTGCTAATTGAAATAAATAGTGTTCCTCATATAATAAAAGCCAGTGGGTTAAAATCACAGATATGTTATACCTTTTTCCAGAAAAGAAAAGCCAATAAAAAGATAAACTGATTTTCCCATCAAGGCAACACTTATATTCTCGGTTTTCATGACAACAAAAATTTGTATTTTTAACGTGTCCATTATAAAGTTAAGAAATTATAAAAGATGGCATCGATTCCCCAAATTAAAACCTATCATTTTCTGCCCTTCAAATATGGATCGGAGCTTCTATTGGATATAGGACGTATTGAAACTCTGAAAAATTATGTACTGGACGGCACATTGCATCAACTCAGTTTTTACGAAATTATCTTCATCACAGAAGGTTCCGCAACATTAACACTGAGCGAGAATAAAGTCTCAATTCAACCGAAAACCATCATATTTACCAGTCCAGGGCAGGTTCGCCGGTGGGAAATTGAACAACAGGTCAAGGGATACACGCTGTTCTTTGAAAAAGATTTTCTCCATCTCTTTTTTTCGGATGAACTTTTTCTGTACAGGTTCCAGTACTTTCATCAGTATTCGCATCCCGCTGAAATGCAGATCGATGAACAACCATTCAGGAAATGCCTGCAACTTGTGCAGGAAATAGAACTGGAATTCGGACAAATCCGGAATGACAGCAATCATATGATTAGGTCAATTCTTTACCAGCTGCTTATCGTACTCAACCGCTATTATGCCGGTACGTACAATGTCCAGCCTGATACCTATGTCCATGCGGATTTCTATCGATTCCGGTCGCTGCTGGAAAAAAGATTCCTACAGGATCAGACCGTTGAGTCCTATACCAGAACGCTTAATATCAGTCCAGGATTTCTCAATAAGATCTGCAGGCAGTTCAGCGGATTGTCAGCGCAGCAGATGATCCATCACAAGCTGGTTTCAGAAATAAAGAAACAGCTGCATCAGAATAAATCCGCAAAAGAGATCTGCTATGAGCTGGGATTCTCTGACCCGTCCAACTTTAACCGTTTCTTCAAAAAGATCACGCACATCACGCCGCAGCAATACCGGAAGAGTATAAAATGACAACTTTAAAGATAAAATGACCTTTTTTCAGGCGACGTATCTTTCTACTTTTACAGAAAAAAGAATATGATAAAATCTGCAACACTCGGTCTTTTAATCTTGTTTATGAATCTGCTTTGGATCAGGGCAGAGCAATTTTATGTGGATCCCCTGAAAGGAAGTGATACCAATTCAGGAACTAAGGCTCAGCCGTTAAAGAACCTTTTAGAGGCTGCCAGACGCGTCAACCTGAACAAACAGCAAGGAGAAACAACGATCATTCTTTCAGAAGGTATTCATATTTTAACTCAAACTGTTCTATTTAACAATGATAAATACAGCGTTAACAACCGTCTTGTCATTCGCGCAGAAGTGATGCCGGATGATGCAAACTGGACACCCGATAAAATGCCGGTCATCATAACAGCGGTACCCCTTGAGCCCGGCATAGGCGGAGAAGAAGCGAAAGGCATACAGACCGAGGTAAGCCACGTGACTATTGAAGGCCTAAGGTTTACAGGCAGTCCTGATTATACTTATCTCGATCATGATAATTTGCGTCGCTCCTACCCTATATGGCGTGATGGAAAAAAACTGGATGACCTTCTGGTAACCCAGTGCCTGTTTGCAGGGAATGTAGATGTAATGCCATTACACGTTGGTGTCATAGCCAATGGTTACGGTCTGGTGATCGACCATTGTGTTTTTTTCAACTGTAAGATCCCTGTTGTCTTCTGGAAAAACGATGGAAGCACCGGCAGCCGCAGTGCCATGAGACATTCGTTGGTCTATGGCGGATACTTCTGCGGGGTCTGGACAACACAGGGAACCAATGGAGATGATTTTGACTTTCATCATAACATCATCGCCAATACAAGTACCATATGGATAAGGGAAAAAGGAAGTCAGCGCAGATACAAAGCGTCTGATTGTATGTTTGTCAATTATAATAAACTGGCAGGATATGGAAGCGGCCCCTTAAGCGACAGCGATGCCACCTCAACGGATTTTCTGGAAATGAAAAATATACAGACCACAGGAAACATTGTCATTGAAAAAGACCAGAGCAAACGCAATTACCTGCAATTGGCGGAAGGTTCGAAAGGTTCAGAATTAAATGCGGGACTATTTAAAAAATGAGCACTACAATACAGTTTCTAAAATTATGTGTATTAATAATATGAAAAATATAAGAATAATCTGGTTTCTCTTTCTTTTTGCAGCAGAAAGTGCATACAGCCAAAAAGTAAATTTAGACAGTAGCAATCTTATACCTAATAAGGTCAGTATGCAAATTGATCATTCACAAGGTGAAAGTATTGTAAGGGTCGTTAAAGATCCTATTATAAAGGAAGCAGACGAACCTACATTTGTAAGGATAAAGAACATTAATTTTAAAAATGGCATCATCGAGGTAGAGGTTCTAAGCCGGCTTCTTCCTACAGCTTCTCCAACAGACCGCGGATTTATCGGATTGGCATTTAGGATCAATGAAACCAGTTCCAAATTTGAATCAATATATATACGTCCGACAAATGGAAGAGCTGAAGATCAGGTAAGACGGAATCACTCCATTCAATACTTTTCTTTTCCAGATTATAAATATGAACGTCTGAGAAAAGAGAATCCTGAGAAATATGAGACCTATGCTGATATGGGTTTGAACGAATGGATCAAGATGAAAATTGAGATCAAAGGCAGTCAGGCAAAGCTTTTTTTAAACAAAGACAAACAGCCTTCCCTTATTGTGAATGACCTCAAGCAAGGAGCAGATATTTCTGGGGCTATTGGTTTATTTGTAGATGTGGGCACAGAGGGTTACTTCCGCAATCTTAAAATTACCCCTTCAAATTGATTCATACGGGTGCAGGCCTTGTACATATTTAAGAGAATTTTATTGATACTATTCTCTAACAGAATGGTAATTTTTTTTAGCCGGCATGCTCTTAGGATCTGTATAAAGTATTTATAAACTTACAACGAATTTACTACTTTGTATTGCATAGTATTTATAAATAGATATATCTTTGTATAAATTACAACTCAATGCAAAAATTTTTATTATTAAGTCTTGTTGTTTTGTCTTCTTTCCTTTCGAAGGCTCAGGATCTGAGTCGAAAAATTGATAGTCTGATCCAATCAGAATTTAAGGATATCAATGAACCCGGCGGCGTTTTCCTTATCTCCAAAAAAGGAAAGCCTGTTTATGAAAAAGCCTTCGGGATGGCCAATCTGGAATTGGATGCGAAGCTGAATACGAATAGTGTTTTTCAGATCGGTTCGATGACCAAACAGTTTACGGCCATCGGCATTCTGATACTGGAAGATCAAGGAAAATTAAAGGTCAGTGATCCGATTTCCAAATACATTCCCTCATATCCCAACGGAGATAAGATCACTATCCATCATCTTCTGACCCACACTTCAGGTATCAAGGATTTTACGAAAATGAAAGCCCTGCAAGACATAGCCCAAAAAGAAATGACCCCGGAAAAGATGGTCGATTTCTTTAAGAATGAACCAGCCGATTTCGCTCCCGGAGAAAAATTCGAATATAATAATTCAGGATATGTCGTTCTGGGTTATATCATTGAGTTGGTATCAGGCGAAACATATGAAGATTTTATAAAGAAGAATATATTTGACAAAGCAGGAATGACGAATTCTTATTATGCCAGTGACAGGAAGATCATTAAAAACAGGGCATTTGGCTATCATAAGAAAAGTACCGGTTACGTGAATAAAACAATCATTAATTTCAGCGTTCCGTTTTCTTCAGGTTCATTGATGTCTACTTTGGATGACATGCTTAAATGGCAGAATGCTTTAAATCAAAACTTACTATTAAGTTCTAAAGAAGAGACGAAAGCTTTTACCAAATACAAACTTAACAACGGCAAGGAGATAGAATACGGCTACGGCTGGCATTTGAAGAACATCAATGGAATCCCGACCCGTGAACACGGCGGAAGTATCTTCGGATTCAAATCGATGGCTGTTTACATTCCAAGTGAGGATTCTTATATACTTGGATTCAGTAACTGTGACTGCAACTCTCCTACTCAGCTGGTAAGAGACATTGCAAAATTAACTATGGAAAATTCCAAAGTTAAATAACTTCAGGTGGATAATACTCCATCAAACAACAATCTTCAACCATCAAAAATATTAATATCATGAAAAAACTTAAGGCAGAATTTTCATTAATCTTATCTCTGACCATTTTACTTTGTCTTCAGAACCTATCGGCTCAAAGTATTATCAATACTCAAAAGCAACCAACCAGATCAATTGACAGCCTTATCGAAAAGAAAATGAATGACGCAGGAATCATCGGAATCGGAGCCGCCATTATCATCGATAAAAAACTGGCTTGGACGAACGGATATTACTGAAAAAAGAACTGGCAGAAGAAATGATTCGGTTTCAGTTCACACAATCTAATACACCTGATAATGTCAAACCTGACAAGCTTAATTCAGGAATTTTCTGGGCAACAAAAATGGGAGGTACAAGAATTGGCCACAATGGTTCCGATCATCCCGGCGTAAGAACATTTATGCTTTCTGATGTAAAGAAAGATGTAGCTGTAATCATATTTTTCAACACCTCATTGAGTGAGGCAGAGGAAGACAAATTTTTCGATATCTATGAAGACTTGTATAAATACGGTATTAAATTGAGATCAGGATTATTACAAAACTGAATCTTTAAAATGTAGAAGATCAAACATTCCATTATTGAAATAAGCGTTCAAATGTACAACAGAGTACAAATACCAGACAGACCAATTATGTTCTTTTTAACTGACCTTCAGATTTTCAATTCTTTTTATTTGAAAATTTGTAATTTTATACGTAACGGAATTTATATTTAAAGATTTGAATCCAAATCTATAGAATAATCACAATAACAACATCATGACCGAACAGAAAATTAAAAAACCGGCAAAGTCCTGCTATGACCATTTGGGTGGAAAATTAGGAGCATTGCTCATGGAGAAATTTATAGAAAAAGGCTGGATCGCAAAAGAAAGTTCCGCTGACAAATATTTCTTTATCACAGATAAAGGTCAGCAGGAATTTTCAAAGTTAGGAATAGACCTTTCACAGATAAAATCAGAAAAATTATAAATGAATTGTAATTGTTTACCAGTATCATCTGATAAGACTTTTTCCAGATCGATCCTCTGATAATTGCTAAAGTTTATTTTATCCATAGATTTGCAAGCATCATCCTAAAGTTCCATAGCAGTTATAGTCATTTAAACCGATGCGGAACCCAAATAACCTATTTTATGAACAAGAATTTTTTGCTCGCATGTTTCCTTCTCATTTCAACATCACTGATGCCCCAACAATTCAAAAATGACAGTATAAAAGACTTTATTGACAAGTCTATAGAGTTGATAAGGTCAAATTCAATACACACCGAAAATCTGGATCTGATCAAAAGTGAATTGTACAACAGGTCGAAAGACGTTCAATCGTTGGACCAGGTCGCCCCTTTTTATAAAGAAGTATTCAAAGACCTCAATGACCACCACGGCAGCTTAAAATACAAAGGTAAGACCTATGGTTGGGATAAAGCTTTGGCGGCCTCAAACCCATATCTTAAAAACAAGATAAAAAGTGAAGATAAAGTGGTCAGCACTGTAATAGACAAAAGGTTTGCATACATCAGGATCCCGGGAAACAATGATTTTGCATTTAAAAAGGTAGACAGTATTGCGAATGATATTGTTTCTCACATCAACAACATCAATTCAAATAAAATAAAAGGATGGATCATTGACCTGAGGTTGAATACAGGAGGAAATATGTACCCGATATTGTTAGGGCTAAAAGAATTCATTGGAAATGATATTGCCTTCGGAGGATTTAGGGATTCTCAAAATCAACCGACAGGAAATTGGGAGATCAAAGCCGGTAAAATGATCATTGACGGAGTGGAACTGGAAAGAAAACTGGTCTTAAAAAGACCTATAAGAAATTTGCCGGTCGTCGTCCTTACCAGCTGCTATACCGCAAGCGCAGGCGAAATGACCGCCATCTCTTTTATCGGAAAGGATAAGACCTTTATCGCCGGAGAAGCTACAGCCAACTATACCACCGCAGTTCAAGGTTTCAAGATCAACAAGTTTGCAGGGATCAATTTATCTACAGATTATGTAGTGGATAGGAACCAGAAAGTTTACAAAAGCAATATAACACCGGATATAGAGGTTATGGGCGGAGACAATTTAGATAACCTTGATAAGGACCGCAAAATAATAAAAGCAATACAGCTGCTAAAAAAGTAGTTTTGAATATTACGATTCAGACCATATTTCTACTATTAAAGCGGCAAAAAATGCCGCTTTAATAGTAGAATGTTTTAAACCATAAGATTAGTTTCAATAACTCATCTGCAACTTTTTCACAAGAAGCTGGATTTTCTCCGGTGACAAATCTCCGGTCAACGATAGTATAAGGGCTCCAGTCTTCTATCTTGCTGTATATACAACCATTCTTTTTAAGCATATTTTCGACCAAGAACGGAACAACATCAGTCAGTTGAACAGCATCTTCCTCGGTATTGGTAAACCCTGTGACATTTTTATCCTTTACCAGATACTCACTATGTATTTTTACATCTTTTAAAGCCCTCGGGTGCATGACACACAAACGCTACTGGTTTATGATTGTTATAAAAATCAACAATAAGGTCTTGTGAAACTTTATCTTCAGCGAGATCCCAAAAAGGACCGTGTCCACCAGGATAAAATACCGCATCAAAATCTTCGCTTTTAACTTCCGATAGTTTACGTTTTTTTTTAACTTCTCCTTTAAAATTACATCATCGTCCATTCTTCGCGTGGCATCCGTTTGAGATGATGAAATAGATGGATCTCCAAATAGAATCTCAATAAAAGATACTCAGGAGGAAACTAAAAAAGCTAAATCATTTAAGAGAACTCTCGATTAAAATTGAAAAGCTCCAGCTTATTTGAAAAATTATTTGTGTTTTACTAACCTTAGTTCGCAATAACTTTTCACAAAATATAAGTTGGCAATTAGTACTAGGTTAAGTCGAAGTAATGATTGGGATTATCAAAAAATATTGTCATTTCAGATTTTAAAAATAAATCGACGTAGTATAGTATGTTCAACCAAACCAACTGCTTAAATCTTAAAAGAAATTACTACAATTCTATTAAATAAACCTATTTTATGTTGATTTTAACATATTAATATAAGTTTAGCATACCATTTGTTATTTGATACATAACAGCAATATCATGGTGGTTTAGAAGAAGAGTCTGTACAAACTAAAAGAATTATACCCTATCATGACAAATCATCGACCAGCCTACTCCGACAATGAATTATTTATTTTCCTCATATCCCGAGAAAGAAAACATTTTGAAGTAATCTATACATTATACAGTCCTGTGATTTACGGTTTCTTGATTCGTTTAGGTCTCGCTGAAAAATACTCTGAAGATATATTACAGCAGACTTTCATTACGATCTGGAACAAGCCAGTTCCAATAGTATCAAACAACAAGTTGAGTTTCCTATCATGGATTGTACAGATAACCATAGAATCCACAAAAAAATATTTGGAAAATAAAGGTCGTAAATTCATCATCCACCAGAAAAGCTATCCTTCGGTATCAATTGAATTTACCGATGTACTGGAGCATGAATGTAAAGTTCAACATATTGCATAGCTTTGTTCAATGTGCTAAAGTGATTCACCTCAACATTATAAATTTGCGTCAAAGAATCAAAATCATGAATCATCGAAAAAGAATATTTACTCACCGTTACTAAAATCCATTTCCTGAAGGAAACGAAACTTATTCACCTCAAAAAAAATGGTATAAATTTTAGGTCATTATAACTGCTCAAATTTATATATACTTTCATGATTCTTTTATAACAAGTCAAATTTAAATCACATTGCGTTTTGATAGATCATGGTGACATAAAATTTTCATTTATAGTACACATCGGCTGTCATCACCATAATATTTGCTTCTCGCGTGACTTTTTGCTTACGGTTGTAGGTCGTCATGCTGCCGCTGCAAAAATCTTATGCATTTGGCATCGCAATTTCACACTTATATGTGTTTAAAAAATTCACTAATTTAATGCTATATTAGTGAATTTTCATTAAATTGCAACAAGTTTATCACCATAAAATATAAAAAACATTTGTAATAATACTTTTTTCAGCAATATTATGAATAAGTGGCATTAGCATTAAATTGCTCGAAGTACTTTGAATTTATTTCTATTGTCTATAATTTATTTAATATAAAATTTCAAATATTTAAAGTTTGAAAAATTCATATGCATTTATTCAAAATGATAGTAATATTCAAACCCATTATTTATGTGATAAATACACTAAATATATTGGAAGTACATTTGGCACTAAAAAAAACATAAAAATATTTATTCAATAAATTTAAGCATTAATAAAGTAAATCTTTTATGAAATAATTACAGATATAAAATATTACTCATTATCTAATGCTATTTATCTTTTTGATCTAATAATTACAATAAATAATAATATACGAATAAATTACTTGTGTGAAAAAGTTAATTAATTCGATCATCTGCAGATAAGAGTACCTTCTTCAGTTTGATATTTTGATGTCAATATAATTTTTTTATGATTCCACATGCATCACTTTATTAATTCCGGAACAAATATTTTGCTACTAACTCAAAATAATCAGCTTGAATTAAATCACTGTTCCCATATCTTGATTGAAAACATTTAAAAGACACCAAACTAAATTTTATCTGAAATTGGAATCGTCGTTTACCTACGAATTAAAGTGGATAAATTTTGATTTTGTGCCAAATTAACTGTGACTTTTTTTAAATAAGTACCATTACAAATGAATAAAAATTACTATTATTTTTTGAAAAACATAACCATTATTATTTTTTCTCTGCTGTCTCAATTTTTATGTGCTCAGATAGACGAAAAGCGACAACAAGAGATCCAGAATTTATGGGATAACTCCGATAAGTATATACTCAGAGATGCTGTAAGTTCAATGAGATATGCCAAGCAGGCTTCACTACTCTCCGAAAGATATGGAGATTCTTTTAATAGGGCAAAATCTTACTTAATACTGGGTAAATGCCTACTTTCTATTGATATGTATAGTGAAAGCTTATTTTATCTGGACAAGGGCCTTAAAGAGCAGGCAACTGTCGATCATCATGTTTTAAAAGTCCTTTTTAAAGAGTTCAAAGGTGACAATTATGGAAAAATGGGCTTACCAGAACAGGAATACAATGAATATATTGATATTTTATCTTTTGTTCCTAAAGATGAAAAAAATCATGAATATCAGAGATTGATATCCCGTACCTATGCAAGAATGTCTGCCAATCTTGCCGGAAGGAAGGAATATGACAAAGCTGATAAATACATTAATAAGTCAATAAAAATACAAGAAAACTTTTTAGATTCAGAAGGAGAAATATATAACATATATATGATCAAAGGAGACATCTGCCTTAATAGAAAAGTTTATGATTCTGCCTATTATTTTTTTAATAAAAGTTATAAACTAGTCCGGAAAGATATTGAATATAAATACATGAGCTTGAAGTCATTCGGGGATTATTATAAAGAGATTGGAAATAAATCTAAGGCAATTTTGTTTTATCAACAAGCTCTGGACGACATCATTAAATTCAAAATTGATAATATTTTAAATAAGGCAGAGTTGTATAAGAATTTGTCCCAGCTCTCGGGAGAAATGGGTAATATCGGCAATAAAAATTATTATTCCGAACTTTATCAAAAGGAGTATGAAAAACTGCAAAATAAAAATAGTAAAGATATTCAGTTTGCGGTCAGATCCATACTAAATAATGAAAAACAAGAAAAAAGAATAATGGAAAAACATAATTTCCAGACAATGCTTTCTATTATTGGAATTTTCTCAATACTATCTATTATTTTTTATTTTCAGTTTATTAAAATTCACAGGAAGAAAAAAGAATTAAAAATAAGGTTTGATGAAATTGTAAGTGAATTAGAAGAAAGAAAAAAAAGACAGGAAGAAAATATTTTGGAAAATGTTGATTTTTCGCACTCAACAATAAATGAGAATTCTACAATAGCTGTTAAGAAAAACACAAAAATGATTTCTGATGAAAAGGAAAAAGATATTATTACAAGGTTAACGATATTTGAAACAGGAACAGCATTTACAGAAAAAGGGTTTACGCAATCTAATCTTGCGACAATCCTTGAAACCAATACGAAATATTTGAACTACGTTTTAAAAATACATCGCAACAAAAATTTTAATGACTATGTGAACGGACTTAAAATAAATTTTATTGTTGATAAGATTTATAATCATCCTGAATATTTGAATTATAAAATCAGTTATTTGTCCGAAATATGTGGATTTTCATCTCAAAGTCGTTTCACACATATCTTTAAAGAGGAACAGGGTATGTCTCCATCAGAATTCATAAACCAGCTAAAAAAACTCAATCAAAACACAAGTAAATAAATAACAAATACTAAATAAAGTTTTGTTATTTTCCGGAATTCTACCAATGTCAATTTAGGATTCGATACTACCAACAGATATCTTTGTATGGAAATAAAAAAACATCAATGACTATCAAAGCACAACAAACAAAGTTCGCTTATCTAATGTTAATGTATAAAATAAGTGAACAAAAAGAACTTTACTTGTACGATTTCTACCGGCGTGGTCTCAATGAAGTTCAGCTAAGAATTTCAAGTTTAAAATCGTTACTACAAGACATGTAAAATACAACAAGAAGCATTTGGAATTTATTTGCTTAAACTGCAGTTTAAATTTAGAAAAAGCACATACATATCAAAACACAATGTTATTATAAATAGTAGATAGGATTATAGAAATTTAAAATCCTCTTCGAAAAATTACAGAAAATGGGACGGCTTTGTCCCAGTCTGTAATTTGTGAATGCATATGTTACAAAAATACTGTGCTATCCTCTACCACCCAAATAGTGAATTCAATAATATATATTCGAAACAAAATAACACACTGTTTAAGCTCAAAATAATAGTATTGCTAAAGTACTTAGTTATTGATCCATTTAAGTCTTCGTTACCTTAAGTAAAAGACTAAATTTAAATACTTTTTAAACAAAGTTCCAAGATTCTGGAGAATAAAATACGTCAATTTAATGGCTGTGATCTATGAGGACATTTTAGCATATTTAAATTTCCGTTCAATTACAAAACTTATAATACATTGATAACCAAAACATTATTAAACAACAGTAATAGTTAAGTAGTGCTTTTTTTGTAGTTACACAAAAAAACATCGGTAATTTGTCTCCAGATTACGTAGATGACTAAAAATTGAAAATAAGTCAAAATGAGACTTTTTTATTAATAGTTGCTTGGAGTATATCGGCAAAAAATTAAGATGTTTTTTACAATAAAAAGCCGAGTCACGACTACTATTCAACTAAATTTTGATTCCTACAACTTTTCAAATATTTACTGCGATACTCAAAACAATAATGATTATAGATAAACACTTTAGTAAAATTATTAAATATAAAACAATGAGAAAAACGATTTTTTTTACATTCATGCTATTTTCAACCATAGCATTCGCCCAAGTAGGCATAAACACAGAGAATCCAAAGCAGGTATTTCATGTCGATGGAAGCAAGGACAATCCAAATACAGGAATGCCAAATTCAGCCCAGCAAATGAATGACGTAGTGATTACCAGTAGTGGACAAGTAGGAATAGGAACTATTACTCCCGGTGCAAAATTGGATGTCTCAGGAAACATTAATGTTAATACAAACTCTACCGGAAACGCTTCATCAATTAACTTTTACGAAAACTCATCAAATGGTACAAATTCAGTTTCTCTGAAAGCTCCATCAAATTTGGGTACAGACCGTTCAATTATTCTGCCTTCCAATACCCCCTCAAACGGTTTCGTATTAAAAACTAATGATTTAGGAGCAACAGAATGGGGACCGGTCAATCCCGCTTCCGCAACATTAGCATCAATCTCTTTAAGCAACGCATCATCCGGTTCCACTTCTATAACGAATGGTGGAACAAACGGAACAACGGTAAATCAGCGATTTTTTCAAAAATTTGATAATACAGTCACTGACCCTAATAACAGATTTGATGTCAGCACAGGTACCTATACTGTTTCCCAGTCTGGTATCTACCTCATTACCGCCTACATCATGCCCAATGCAGCGCCCAACAGGAATGAAATGGGATTTTACTATCCAGTCAATCTTGAAATTAGAAAAAACTGTGGAGGAAATCCTTCTGCAGGTACTAATATAATGGATAATGCGACAATCAGGTGGGCGACTCCGGGACAATCGATCTTACGCTATTCTGTGGTAGTTACCGGCATGGTTTCACTCAGTGCTGGTGACACATTAAATACCGTCATTTATCTAAACGGAACCAATGCATTTGGGTCAAGCAATGAAGGTATATCTTATCCATCAAACTTTACTTATGCGAACATTTCCGACTTCAAAGCCTTATTTAGTGTCACAGCTCTATAATTTCATATATAGAAAACAGTATCCATTGATAATTGTTTTAAGTTGAAATAGCAATGTTAACAACAAAAGCGACAAGCCCCGGAAATTTATTAACGTTTATACAAGCATTCCGGGCATCCGTTTATATTAGAAAGCCAAAATGAACTATCGGGAAATTCATATAGGTTCTATGATACAAAAGCTGGTTAAGGAACTGGGGATCGAATCATCGAGAATCTGTAATTTTTTAAATATTGCAGAATCTGAAATTGATTTAATGTACAAGTCCAAGACCCAAGATACTGAAACTCTTCTAAAATGGAGCAAATTGCTGGAGTACGACTTTTTCAGGGTTTATACACAACACCTGATCCTGTATTCCCCGCAAAACTCTAAAGGCTCGCCAGATAGTATCAGCAAAAAGACATCCCTGCCCAGCTTTCGTAAGAACATCTACACAAAGGAAGTAGTAGATTTTATCATGGAAAAAATAAAGTCGGGAGAAATGACAAAGATACAAGTAATGGAACGATACAAAATACCTAAAACCACCTTATACAAATGGATACTAAAATACACAGAGTAAAGCCTGACTATAAGCTCATATATTGGGATATTTTACAATTTAAATATCCTGAGAAGATTTCTTCCTGCAAAGCTATAATGCAAAAAGACAGTCTCTCAGCACTGGAAGTTATTAAGCTCAACAGCATGATTTTTGGTAATTCAGAAAAAAAATCAATAAAAAGAAATCAGAGTTATCGTGCATACGGTCAATCAGACATACTTCATATACTCGAATACCAGAAAAATAACAGCTTAAACAATACTGAGCTGGCCTGCCATTTCCGCCTTAGCAGGAATACGGTTACGAAATGGAAAAAATTGTTTATAGTCAAATAAAAGATGTTAAGGTATCTGACTTTCTAATTTAAAAGTGCCTTCCAAATTTTGATTTTACAATCAATTTCAGATATGATCACACATCAAATGTTTTAATCACCCATGCACAGCTTAATTGCAATATCGGCAAGAAATTTGGATTTTTTTGCCGATTTATTTTTTGCAAAGAAGCCATTTCACACCTCTTTCATAAGATAAGCGTACAATACTATCAGAAAGTATCTTAGATCTGTACTACAGCTCTTCTATATTATTGTTGCAACAGAAATTAAAAAAACACAAGTGGGTATTTGCTAGTGTTTTTAGATTTGAACTTTTGCATATTTCCAGAATTCTGCCAATGCAATGTTAGGATAAAGCTTTTTAATCATCATAATTTTGCAGTATTAAAGTTGAGAGTTAAACAAATTAATTTCGTGATAATTTCTGGACTTTTTAAAATTTAATACTAATTTAAAAACATATTTGATGAAAAAAATGCTTATCATTTTTGCTTATGTCGCAAGTGCGATGATGTTTGGACAGGTCGGAATCAATACCGAAACGCCCCATCCCAGTTCAGATCTAGAACTTGGCTCTAACAATAAAGCTCTATATTTAAATAGAGTGGCAAGTCCTGAGAACGAAATATCTTCTCCCCAGAACGGTATGATTCTTTACGACAGCACCAAAAAATGCGTGCGTGCCTATCAAGCTAACGCATGGTCTAACTGCCTTGGCGTTCCAATTGGAAATGAGGGAACCGTTCTATCTTTGGAGTGCAACGCTGCTACTCATTCTGGAACTATTTATTATGGTACAGCCTACACTTCCGGAATAGAAACAAGCGTTCCATATTCTGGAGGAAATGGTGGTTCATATTCTGCGGTGGCTATAAACTCTACAGGAGTTACAGGATTGGTCGCAACTTTACAAGCTGGAAATTTAAACAATGGTTCTGGGAATTTAGTCTTTCACATTACGGGTAATCCATCAGGAACCGGTAACGCTTTATTTACGGTAAATATAGGAGGAAAAACTTGCAGCTTTACCCGTAGCGTAGGACCAGCAATCCCAACCGTCGGGACTGTTACTACCTTAAATTGTAATGCACAGCTAAACCCAACTACATTGTTTATAGGCCAGAATTACTCTGGAGTGTTAAAAATTCAGTATACCGGTGGTAATGGTGGATCTTATAATTCAGACACATTTTCATTAAAAGGGCTTACATTTACACGAAATGCCGGTAATTTTGTAATAGGAAATGGCGAAATTATTTACAATGTCTCAGGGGTTCCTGATTCAACAGGTAGTATCATAATCAACGAAATAATCATTGGCGGACAATCGTGTACATCATTGAATATTGGTATCATAACAGGACTTACTCTATATTGTGGCACAGGGTCATACCAACCGGTTTTAAACCCTGACAATCTGATAGCAGGACAACCTTATACTGGAACTTATACCATAAAATATTTTACGAATTCCGGAGGTTTTTATGATGGAACAACCTATCCCGCGGAGAGCTTTACAGTCAACGGACTCACATTTTCAAGTTTAGCAGGTACTTTTACAGGAGGATCAGTGACGGATATAGTTTATAATGTAACTGGAACTCCTACTACTAGTGGAAATATGAATATTACAGTCAATTTAGCTGATAAAAATTGTACAAAATCTGTAAATGTAAGTGCAATATCTGCTGGTTGTATAAATAACGATTACATAATACATAACGGACAAAAATCAGTAAGGATTTGTGGACAAATATGGATGCAGCATAACTTAGGAGCGAATACGAACCTCGATCCCAACGCCAATCCCCAATCACAAGCTCTGATTGGTAATTATTATCAGTATGGAAGAAATGCGGTAATTGCAACGGGATACACTTCTTCAGGTCCTATAACAGGTTTTGATACCAACTGGCCCGTACCGGCAAATCCTGCACAAAGATGGAATACAGGTTCAGAAACCTCACCTGTAAAAAATACAACTTATGATCCTTGTCCTTCCGGATTTCGTTTACCAACCTTAACAGAATTTCAGACATTAGCTGCAAATACAAATCTAGAATTCTATGGCAATAATTGGAGTGAAAATGATAACAATTATAACAACGCCATAATCTTCAAAAGTGGAAATGTACAAATAACCTTTCCTGCAGGAGGATTTAGAACAGTAAACGGTCCGGGAAATCTTCAAGGAAGAGGCCAAGGAGGGACTTACTATACAAGCACTATAGGTAATGTAAACCCCTACAATATAAAACCTGCCTTTCTTGGTCAATCTGGTCTCGGGGGCGGAATGCAGGCTGGTAATAGAGGATTTAATGTAAAATGTATCGCCCAGTAATATTAATAAATACAATTAAAAATGATCTATCCTGTGAGTATTCCGGATCTACATTTTGTTATAAAGTAAAATTAATAATAGTAACACCATTCATATCGGCTATTTAATTAGCCAAAAGGTTACAGAGTTCGGGATAAATTCTTCCCGCGCTCTGTTTTTTGGTTAGCAATGACAATTTCAAAACTTTGGATAAAATTTTCAGTATTTTCTAACAGAGATCTTTGTATTCCTCAAAAATAGAACCTTCGTAAATTTTTATTTATGCTTAAGCTTTTACTAGCTTTCTTAGTTTAAGAAATCAATATTATCTATATTGTAGTTGTTGATTTTTAATGTTAAAAAAAATGAATTTTGTGAATGCTTGCCGCAGAAATGTTAAAACTTTGAAAACCAAAGCAACAGAAGGTAAAGCATGCAATTTATAACTATAATAATAGCTCGATTTCCAAATGCAATAATTTCCGGCTTGGAAATGAGAATTAATTCTCTTTGCATATTTTCGAGCAACTGGCTCAAGCATTTTTACAATTTCCAATGGCATTGAATCTACTATGAAAGTGTTTTCAACATTATCGAATTGATTAACTCTAAGCTTTCTGAGATTTTCCATATGCAGGAATAGTTTCCTTTTCCTTAAATTAAAAACAATCCTTTAGTCATTCCATTAAGTTTTGAATTTGCAAGATATCTGATATAGCCGATATTTTGAATCTGCTGATAAATATATTACAGTGATATTTAAAGCAATGAGGTCCAAATCTATTAATTTTGGTGTTATTGGTTAAAATAAAAATTTGCAGTAGGATATAATTGCCCTAATTCTTTAGAATAAAATCGTAAATTGCTTTCTAGTTATTCATGTTGAATTTAGTTGGTAATCAACACAAGTTATACTTTTTTGTAGCATGGATAGCCTTTTATATAATGCACTAAAGATTTAAATTATAACTTAATAATATGTCGATATTTAGAATATTTGTGCTTTTTCTTTTTTTTTCACAATTTAGTTTTTCACAGAAGACAAAAGAAGTTTTAGCCTATGAATATCTTAAAAAGCAAGATTCTTTATATTTGCTATTTCAGTTCGAGAAGGCCAATGAATTCTCAAATAAGGCCAAAAAAATAGGAATAGAGCTAAATGATTCTGCAATCAGAGCTCGCGCCTACCAGAAAATGATGGTTAATTATTCATCTTTAGGTCATTATACAAAAAGTATAGAAAGTGCAAACAATGCTCTAAAGGAGGATTATACAAACAAGAATTTAATTTATAAATTATCCTGCTATAAAAATTTAGGGATTATCTACAACCAATTAAATTATAAAGAGAAAGCTTCAGAAAATTTCAAGAATTTAATTAATGCAATCCCTAAAGATACAGACGACGTAGCCTTAAAGCAGATGCTCGCATCTGGCTATTTTAATTTAGGACTCATATACGATTATGTACCAGAAAATGCAGATGAAATAGATAAATATATGGGTATTTCTCAAGAAATATTGGAACAGTGCCCACCAGAAAAAGTATGTATTGATCTGTACTATACTTATATTTCTTTTGCAAACAGTAATACAGAATTAAGACATAGATTAGACTCCACAAAAATATACCTGGATAAAGCCTATAGCGTCATTACCAAATACCAGCCCGATTTCATCTTAACGGATTACAACATCTCCTTAGGACGATATTATTTTATGCGTAAAGATCACAAAAAAGCTTTGGAAATTTATTTAAAGGTAGCAAAAGCACTTGAAAGTAATCCGTATGAAAACACAAATTTAAAAACCGTTTATCAAGATATTTCTGAAATATACGAGTCATTTGGAGACACAAAAAAGTCAAAAGAATATTATAAAAAATATTCTTTATTTAGCGATGATTTAAATGAAAATAAAAAGAAGAATACAGAATTTACATTAAAAAATATTTTGAACGATGAAATGGAAGTTGTGAATATTTCATTTACTAAGAAAATGATTGTGGCTTGTATTGCTTTCCTCATTATGTTATTTGCCATAATTGTTTTTTACAGCAAACAGAAAAGAAAATTGAAAATACAGAATTTAAATTCTCAAGAAGATTTACAACAAAAAGAAATCATTATTTCAGAAAAAGAAAAAGAAGCTGCCGAGCTTAAGCTAAAAGCCAATACTTCTTTTAGTGAAGTGCTTGAACTTGCAAAAGAAAATAATCCGCATTTTCTGAAAAGGTTCCAGGAAGTGTATCCAGAATTTCATAAGAATATCTTGAAGATAAATCCAAATCTAAAGTCCACAGAGCTTTCTCTCTCTGCCTATATATCCCTTGGTTTTTCAAATAAAGAAATAGCCGATTATACTTTTAAATCTATTAGAACAATTGAAAGTAACCGCTACAACCTACGTAAGAAATTAAATCTTTCTACAGAAATTGACCTTTATGTATGGTTGAATTCGATAAAGGAACTGTAGTCAAATATGATCTTGGTTTGACGTTTTAAAGACCATATATCCCTGTCAACAATCCATTTATTGTTATTAATTTTCATTTATACATTAACTTCGGATATGTATTTTGTAACTTGGATCGACGCGGAAGGCCAATCTTTTGACACAGTACATTTCCCATATAGCCTAAAAAAGTTTCCTTTCAAAGAAGGTGGCTTTTATTATAAAATAAACCAGTACCTACACGAAATTTCTTACTTGTTTTAAAACAATAATTGCAACCATCTACTGAATTGTCCTAACAGCTAATTTCAGCACTAAAAATAATGTCACATTAAATAGATATGGACATGAAGTCTATAAATAATTTTCATAATTCTTAGCAAAACTGATGCAATAAAAAATAAGAGTACCCGACTGCATTAATTAGATAAACAATTTCAAGCCCCAATTTAAAAGGTAAGATTGAAAAAAACTCTCTTTTAATTCTGGATTTTAATCATTTAAATACTTCTACAAACTATCTTGTTTTTTACAAATTTCCATAATTATCTTAGAATCCTGTTATATCAATTACGGTTTCCAAGTTACTAACCGGGAATTAAATTGGCCATTGCAAAAATATTGTCATTAATTTTCAAGCGACCAAAATTTCGACAACTGTACAATGGGAAGGGAGTCATTCGGATCGGCATCTTTTTTGCCAATGCTGAGATATTTATCGAACAGTCAACATCTCGAACATTTTCATTTATAATAACAATATTCCACAGCTATATGAACAAATGCTACATCTTTATATTTTTACTCCTAACAAATTTAGCTTTATCACAAACTATCATCACTAAAAAAAATGATAAGGAACCTAAAACAAAAGATATTGAAGCTGTAATCTTACAGGATAAAAGTGATCCCAGAGCACTTGAAATTCTGCAGAAAGTCAACGATAACTATAAAATAAATTCTCCGGAAAGCCTTCCCTCTTATTCTTATAAATCGTATGAAAAAATTTCTATTGACTTTGACCAAGACAGTATCAAAGCGTACAATGACTTTATCACAAAAAGAATTGATTCTTTAAAAAAACTACCAATACAACCTTTTAAAGCTCCAGAAAGAAAAGATTCCATAGAATCTGTTAATCTGGCAAAACTCGCAGGACAAAGCAAACTCTTTCTTTGGGAAAGGGCTTCAGAAATTTTGTATTCCAGCCAATACGGAGAAAAAATAAATATTCTTGATAATAAAATTTCAGGTTTGAAAGAGCCATTGTATGAATTAATGGCATTCCGCTCCAACAGAACTCAAATACCAAAAGAAATAAAAGAGGAAAACCGTAATCTCTACCGCTACTTTCTTACCGATTCCATTGATATTGACGGCAGAGAAAATTATGTAATTAGCTTCAGGCAAACCGGATACAGGACGTTTGCCGATAAAAAGAAATTTAACGGATATATTTATGTCGATAAACAAACCTATGGCCTGAAAAAAATAGAAAGTAACAGCAAAATTGATAATGAAGGCAGCATTACAAGTATCTGGACATTAAACAACGGAAAATGGTTCTTACTCAAAGAAGATTATAAACTTAAATTAAATAATAATCTTTTGAAGATTAGTTTAAACTTAGAAGGTAAAAAAAGCAAAGAGGATAAAAAACAGGATACCGAAAACAATAAAAAATTCAGGCAGTATGCGTATGCTACCGCAGACTATTTTGATATCAAAACAGATATCAAAAGCAATCCAAAAAATTTTCGAGGCTATACGATTGATGTTAAAAATTCTGACGGTACTCAAATTGATCAATACCGTACTTCTGAATTGACCAAACGTGAGGAAGAAACTTATGTTACTATTGACAGTTTAAGCAGCAGATACAAACTGGATCAAAAAGCCAAAGCTCTCACAGGTTTGTTGAAAGGTAAAATACGGTTGGGAATCGTTGATTTTGATTTGGCAAGAATTATCGGATATAATAAATATGAACATTTTAGATTGGGAGCTGGCATAAAACTGAATGACAGATTCAGCAAATATATTTCTCCGGATGCCTATTTTGCATATGGAATTTATGATAAAAAATTTAAGTTTGGCGGGGGTGTTGATATTCGTACGACATTAGAAAAAAACTCTTTCTTCAGGCTTGAGTATTTTAATGATGTAATGGCAGCAGGAAGATTTTCAGAAAACTTATGGAATTTCAGGATGAAAATCATGAATGCCGGAGTTGCGATTAACAATAACGTCTTTTATAATTATGAAGGTTTTAAAGTCAGCTATGAAAACGATCTTACCAATGGATTAACCGTTAACATAGCGGCAAAAAAAAGTAAAGAAGAAGCGTTATTCTCTTACAGTTATAAAAATCTTGGAAATCAATTTGATATTTCATCTGCAATCATAACTCTGAAATATTCTCCCAATTCAAAAAATATCATGACTCCCGGCGGGAAATATACGTATGAGCAGAATTTCCCTGAGTTCTATTTAAATTATGAACAGGGATTCAAAGGATTCGACGGAGATTTCAACTTCAGCAGATTTGATGCCTTGTTTACGCAAAATTTTAAAACCAAACTTGGAGTGACGGGTATCAGGGCATACGGTGGACTCATCGTCGGTGATGCACCTATTTGGAAAAACTTTACAATGAACGGGCTCGCCAATGACAGAAATGGCTTTAATTTTAACCTGACCTCTTACTTGGGATTTGCGACCATGGAAGGTGGAAAATATTATAATGACAAATTTGTAGGAACTTATCTTACACATCGACTTCCATGGTATTTCAAAAGCTTTGGAAAGAATGTATCAAGTTTCGACTTTATCTACCGTGGAGTTATCGGAGATATGAAAAATCCTGAATTCCATCAATTTGATTTTGAGAAATTAGATCATCTGTACAATGAAGTAGGCTTGGAGTGGAATAATTTTCTGTCTTCTCAATTTAATCTTGGCTTTTTCTACAGAGTGGGTCATTATAACACTTCAAGTTTTAAAGATAATTTCGCAATACAGTTTAAGCTGAAACTTCTTGGTTTTTAATATAAATCAATCTGTTATCATCAATGTTTAAGATTGCTAGGAAACGATAATTATAATATTGGCTAAGAAATTGCCTGTAACAGATTAACGTAACCATTTCAATTCATTAAAATCCAAATCCGATATGAAAATATTCCTTACAGGTGCGTCAGGCTACATTGGCAAAAGACTTCTTATTCAGCTGCTCACCAATGGTCATTCTGTGATTTGTTCCGTTAGGGATGCCAAAAGGTTTGATATAAGTCTATATGAAAAGTTTCAAAACCAACTCACTGTTGTAGAATATGACTTTAGTGATGAAGGTATTTTTAAGCCTATTGATTATGACATCGAAGTTGCGTATTATCTGATACATTCAATGTCGTCAAACGCTGATTTTAGCAAAGCTGAAAAAAAATCGGCGAGAAACTTTTCTGAACTAATCGGAAAAACAAATTGCAGACAGGTTATCTATCTTACAGGAATTGTTAATGAAAAGGATTTGTCAAAACATTTACAGTCAAGAAAGGATGTAGAGGATGAGCTGAAATCGGAATCATATAACCTGACCGTTCTCAGAGCTGGAATTATTATTGGATCGGGCTCAGCATCTTTTGAAATTATCCGGGATCTGGTTGAAAAGCTACCTGTGATGATTGCGCCGAAATGGTTGAAAACTTTATGTCAGCCAATTGCTATCCGAAATGTAATCGAATTTCTAACAGGAGTAATAGGTCAGGAATACACATACAATAAGCATTATGATATTGCAGGTCCTGATATTCTGTCCTACAAAGAAATGCTGCTGGTTTTTGCAGAAGAAAGAAATTTGAAAAGAACCATTATTTCTGTTCCGGTTCTCAGTCCGAAAATTTCTTCATATTGGCTGTACTTTATCACCTCAACTTCATATGTTTTGGCTAAAAATCTGGTAGACAGCATGAAAATAAATGTAGTCGCAGAGAAAAACGATCTTGCTGAAAAACTTCAAATCAAACTTCTGTCCTACCGTGAAAGTCTCAGATTAAGTTTCGACAAAATTGAGCAGAACGATGTACTCTCCACTTGGTATGATTCTTTTGGGAGTTACAGATACTCTAAAAATGTCTGGAATTTTCTTGAAGTTCCCAACAAAGGAGTTTTTAAAGACCGAAAAGAAAAACGAATTAGCAACGAAACCATGACTATTCACAAGATTTTTGGAATTGGCGGACGGAACGGTTGGTACCATGCTGATTATTTGTGGAGCATCAGAGGTCTAATCGATAAGCTTTTTGGAGGTGTAGGACTAAAACGAGGCAGGAAAAACCAAAATTCTGTTTCTGCAGGCGATTCTCTCGATTTTTGGAGGGTTCTTTATGCAAACAAAGAAGAAAAGAGATTGTTGCTTTTCGCTGAAATGAAGTTACCGGGTGAAGCTTGGCTTGATTTTCGAATAGTTGACGGTATACTTATCCAGGAAGCCACGTTCCGACCCTTAGGTCTACTTGGAAGATTATACTGGTATACAGTGTTACCTTTTCATGGTTATATTTTCAGTGGAATGATTAAAAAACTTACAGATGGCTAAGAACAAAATTTTTGCATCAATGATGATGACATTATCACCGATCTCGCTTATACTCGCATTGTATATCATCAATCCTGTTGATGTATCTGACTATTTTTTAGTATTTTCAATTTGCGGTTTAATATGGTTTACACTTCACTCACTTATACTGTTGATAGCCGTATTTATGTATCGAAATAAATCCATGCTTGATAATCAGGCTGAGGAAAAACTGCATATAGAATAATTTTTGACCTTGTGGTATCAGATCTTAATTTAACCTATATTCCTTATCTGATAATGTTAAAGTCTTCTTAGTGTAACTCCTTTGGTTTGCTTATTATTTTGCGATCTCAAACATTAAAAAAATTACAAAAATAAGAATCAATGAAAATAGATTAATTATATATTGCAATAGTTTAAGTGCTAAAATGCTCATCTAAGAATTAGAAGCATCTGCAATATAATCACCATAAAATATAACAGCGGCATCTAAAGATACCGCTGTTTTTTTAAATAGATATTATCTTAAATAATTCTAAGATTAAATTACCTGATAATCACTTGATGATTCTCAACTTTATCATCATACGTAATTTTCAAGGTATAAACTCCTTGTAACAATCCTATGGCATTAATTGTTCCTTTATTATTATTTAATTTAGTAGCTTTCTGAACAACCCCTAAATTATTATACAACTCTGCTTTAATCTCAGATTTGTTTTGCGGAACTTCTGTTCTGTCTGCAAGATTTATATTGATTAAATCAACAGTTGGATTAGGAGAAATTGTGAAAAACTTTTCATCGGCAACTGCAATCCTGCTTCCATAATTATTAAATAAAATGTTTTTCCATGGTCCCCACCCACACCTGTTTTTTGCACGTGCTCGAACCTGCATACTGCTCGCTCCTGTAGTAGGAGATAGAATTGCCATTCTGCCGGTTACCTTTGTACCGTTATTGCTGACAGTGGACAAATATCCATTTCCGGAACTTACAAATGTAAAGTTGCCATAAACTTTTTCCCATTCATAATCTGTGTCATTATTGTAATTACTTTCCATTCCAACTCCATCCACAACCGCATTAAAAAGCTGCCCATAGCTACCACTATTAAAACAAACCGTATCGTAAGGATTTCCACAAGACGCGTTTGGCATTTTAACTCTTGGACCGCCAATCCAAACATTTTTTGTCACAGTATTACTTCCTCCATCACCTTGAAGAAATGCTTGTAAGGTTACAAGACCATTTGCATTGGGTTTAGGAGTCATTAAAAATTGTGGTAAATCGGTAGGCCCGTTTATATCAACTAAAGAAGCACCTTCAATTATTGACCATGAGATTGATGGTGCAAATCCAGTTGTGTAAGCTACAGGTGTTCCTGTCCCACAAAGAACGTCTTCACCGCCAATTTTCACTTTATCTCCACAAAGATATGCGGAGGCACGGATCGTACTGTGATCACCTGCGAACGAAGAAAGTTGATCCTGTAAAAATAATCCACTGCGGTTGCTGAATCTTATATGACCATTGTTTTGGTCTACCGTTTCTGCCATAAAATTAACAAATGGTATTTGACTAACATCATTTGGTTCATTAGCACTAAACGGTTTCTGAATATCAGCTTCCGTAAGAACGGTATTTCCTCTTTTATAGTCCAAAGCACTGGGTGTTGGGATAAAACTAAATTTAGTAACCGTCAAATCACTTGATACAGATGAAGGAATTTCATCCTCTGCAAGCATAAATCTTCCACCTCCGTATTTATCGTATGGCAGTATACCTGAAGGCTGGCTGGCTGTACCGCTGAGTAGACTGACTTGTGCGTTTACCAACCAAAGGATTTTTTTCTTATACTTAATACTCCCATTATAGATTTGATTTGATGCATTTAGCTGAGTCATTGGTTTTGCAGTAAAATCAAAGACATATTTTGAACTTCCCGGCAAAGATGCTAAAATAATCATATCCAATCTGTTTGTCGCCACACCAATTAATGATCCTAAAATATCTGAAAACATATGCTGATTGGATGTCTCTTTATACAGACGCACCAAATTTGATAAAGTCTGATCGGTGCCGCATTCGCTTCCATTTGATATGGCTACATTTCGGCTTTGCTGAGGATAACCTTTTGCTTTCAGAATATTTTGCCAGTTATCATGAACGGAATTATCGATTTGATAATGTCTGTTAACATAATTGATCAGCATTTGCCTTGCAGCTGGCGTATCCGTTAATGTTAACATATCTCCTACAGATATTCCCTCGTTGAAGAATGGTACAACAAATTCACCAACCCCTACCGCGATGGGAGTCTTAACGTATGCACGTGTTACATTCACCAGCATATTCTGGATCGATAAAGGAATATTTGCACCTAAATGTGGGCTGTCATGAGAAACATACAACTTAGTCTGATGAGGGATACCATGATCTTCCATATCTTTTAAAGCATATCTTGCAACCAGACCACCCATACTCTGTCCTATCACAACATTTTGTTCAGTACCAACTTTATTTGCATTTACCCATGAAATGGCTGCAGCCAAAAGACCTGAATTATTTTGAATGTAATCCACCCCATTGTTCCAGTCTACATAAATAATATCGTAATCACTATTGATCAGGCTGTATAAGTACCCACCTTGTAACAATGAACTTTTAAAAGATTGAATATTTGTTAAGCCGGCTTCCCTTGTTGGAGCAATGATATTACCCATATCAAAACCTTCAGCAACAATAAGCGGCTTTGTTACTCTGGTTCTGCCAGGCGCAAGGTGGATGTACATTGTTGCTCTGTTGTTTCCGCTGTAAAGAGTTCTTTTACTTTGTGGTTCCAAATTACCATTTTTTGATGTACTGGCGCTTGTATCTACATAAGAACCCAAATCACCATCAACGACAAACTTGGTGTGACTATATAATACCTGACCATTGGTAAGAGTCATCTTGAATGTCCATGTATACGTGCCTGTTGAAGGATAGCTCACATCAATGAGTTGATTTTGTGTTAAAGGCTGATAGGAAGAAGTATCTGAGAGTCTGTATTCGATTGATTGAATCAATGAAGATTGATTGCTGACAAACAGATTAGAAGGCATCTTAATCTTAAAAGCAAGTTTGTCATGCGAATTAACAGACGGAGCTATGGCGAATACATTCTTTTGTTCATAGGGATTACGCCATATCCCGTTTCGATATTTATCAAGAAATTTGCCATTATAAATCGAAACAATTCCCGGATCTCCAAAGGTCTGAGCATTGTTAACGGCTTCTGCGGAGAATTGGCTGTATTGATAGAAAAGACCTCCTAGAGGTATTATATCAACAGCCTGAGCATTTTTCCAGTCTGAAACAAATTCTGCAGGTGATTTTGGCGTATAAGCTGAAGCTGACAATCGACTCATTAGTAAAGTGTTGTATATACCTGCTACCAATTTGGAGCTTGTATAAGAACTGTCGGGAATGCTTCCGTCATATTTCTGAAAATTGGCAAACTCGATCGCTGCATCTAAAAGAAACCCTGTAGGGATTCTGTCTTTCTCTAAATCCGAAAATGCGGTTTCTAAAGTGTTATCCTGTACATCGGCAGGCTGAGTCTGTGCACGCAGGAAAAATATCCCTGTTAAAAGCAACAGAACTAAATAGATTTTTTTCATAATTAAATTAGTTGTAATTTTAAGTTTAGTATTCTTCAACAAAAAATTGATGAATAATTAATAATTGATGAGTAAAGCCTAAGGCCCATTTGGTAAATTCATGTTTATGTGATTTATGGATTTCTAAAATATAAATTAGTACTCTGATTTAAGAGAAAAACAGATTAAATATCAAACAAGTGGGGGTTATTTATAAATTTTTACTACATCTGACAGTTCTTAATTTCTTTGTTGAAGCAAAGTTCATCTTCAGATACGACAAAACTCGTCGTATTTTTAAACAATAAATAAGGTCATTGATAATAGTGTGGATATGAAAGAATATTAATTATTATCAGAAGATGTGATGCTGGTGAAAATATTCTTAGATCTATACAATTGGAAGCATTTGGTTGATGCTTTGATGTAAAATTTTTAATTATACCTATTGAAGAATACAGTGCTGAATTAATATCCTGTGTTGCCGGATCTGAAGTCAAAATCATAACCGATGGATTTTCTTATCCGTTATTTCCAACTCACTTCATTTCCTGAGACCACCCAAAAACTTTCTTTAGTTACAAGACGGGAAAGGAATATTTTTAACGTTCCAATCTATCCTTCCAATTGGTCAAAAGCCTTAATATCATAAGCAGTTTTAAATGGAGAAAGCAGTGAAAAAATTTCTTCGGTGGTAAAGAGCCTGTCAAAATCTTTTTGTAGCTGCGGTTCATAAAGGATAAAATATGAGGTGAATCAGAATATTTTCAATTCCGTAGGTCGCAAAAAATAAATACAGGAAGACAGAAAGCTTCTGAACCACCCCCTGAACTTGCTCCTCCCTTTTGTAAAGAAGATACCATTGATTCTGCCATTTCCTCCGCTTCAGCCAAAATTTGAATATACTTTTTGTGAAATGGATTTACTTTTTTAGACTTTTCAACTTCGTTCAGATTGATAACGTGAAAAATTATAATTGTATCCAGAATCTTTACTTTTTTTAAGCAAAATAATGATAATAGGCAATCTGTGCCAAATCAGGAAATTTAAAATCGTAGATGCAAATACGGAAACCTTTATTCCGCATCGACATCACTGCATGGCATTACTATCAATACAATGAAATAAATGGTCAATATGAGTCTTACAAATTGTAATACCGATAAGATTTTTGCTTTTTACAACGAATATTTTGCTCAAAAAGACCGATATTTACAATACATATAGAAAAAATTATGGCCTTAAAAGAGCAAAGATCTGGAAATGGTGAAAAGAGATTCACGAAATGTGCAGAGATCAAAATAGCAGAAAGAAAATTCCTACTCTCATAAACTCAGTAATGGCTATGGTCCTTAATACTTTATTCCCAAACAACGAAACACATAAAGAAGTTATCATATCCTCTATTTTGGTGGGATTTTCAGTGTATCTTCTTTTAATCATTTATCAGCCTTACGGAACGAGTGAATTCCAGAATGATCATAAATATCTTCTCCTGCTTCCCTACTTCATTTTCTTCGCCATCTGCTTTGGAAGCGTTTCTGCGTATTTCAGAAATTCCAGAAAACATACAGTTCTCACAGAAGTTTGCAAGAATATTTTAATCTTATTGGCATCGTCTGTTTTCTGCTACTTTTATAATTCATTGCTATTAAGCAGAGTACACCTTTCTTTTGAAAACTATTTATATATGCTTGCCTATACTTCTGCATTGGGAATTCCGGTAATGATCGCTTTTACACTGGGAAGATATATCTATTTTAATCATAAGGCCAATGTAAACAACATTACGGAAATATCCCAGAAAGTAAATCATGACCTTACTGATAGATCAGATGATAGGATCTTGAATGGTGACCCAAAAAGTTTAACCATTACTTCAGATTACGCCAATTTTAGCTTTCAGCTTACTGAAGAGAATTTTATCTATGCTGAAGCAGCAGATAACTATTGTATCATCTATTTCTATAAAGAGAGCAATTTTGTCAAAAAAATGATAAGGATCTCATTGAACAAATTATTGGACCAGGTTCAAACCGACAATATTCGACAGATACACCGGTCATGTATTGTTAATTTAAAACGAGTAAATAAGTTTAAAGGGAATGCGTCAGGATATAAGATCTCAATTAAAGACATCGATAAAGAGCTCACTATTTCAAGAAACTATATTCCTTCAATAGTACCTGTCCTAAAGGATATTGCAGCTCGTCCCTAATTCTTGCTACCCGCCACTAAGATTTGACTCATCATATTTGACCGTTCTAATTTTGCAAAGAACATAAACTTCAACTATGAATAAATTGAGACTTTTTTTGTTTTTTACAGTAGGATTTGTGCTGTATTTCTATTTTGACGCACTTACTTTTTCTTTTTTCCAAAAGGAAGCAACACTGATCACACAATCCAAAGCAGCAGGACATATTCTTGCTTACATAATTACACTGATCCCCTTATTTGCTACAGTCCACTTATTAAAGAAAGATAATAAGACTATCTTCGAACTGCTTGGATTGGTAGGAAGTCCTTCGATTGGAATTGCCTTTGCGTCTACAGCCACCTTACCGATGCTATTGGGATATGCTGTAAAATTTACCATGAACACGCACTTATCTTTAAATACAATTATTATCAACACGATATCATCGGCATTTTTTGAAGAGATCATTTACAGGGCATTTCTTTTTGGCATGCTTTACAGGTTAACGAGGCTGGGATTTTTACCTTCTGTATTTTTAGGTTCGCTGCTTTTTGGGGCAGCACATTTGTACCAGGCCCAAAATCTGAGTCAAATTATAGAAGTATTCGCAATCACGTTTTTGGGTTCGCTGCTTTTTTCATGGGTATATGCAGAATGGCAATTTAATTTGTGGACAGCAATATTTCTACATTGCTTTATGAATCTTTACTGGCTAGTGTTTAATGTTGATGAAGTGGCTATTGGAGGAACATACGCCAATATCTTTAGATTATCAGCAGTTTGTATAGCGATCGTTTTGACAATCATTTATAAAAAATGGCAAAAACGTCCATTGGAAATATCTAAGAGGACCATTTGGATTCAGCAGAACAAGGAATATATCTAATAAAACTGATATCGAAATTGATGTAATTTAACTTGATCGCAAAAAAGATTCTAAGAGATCTGTTGCAACAATATTTAAGTGATCTTTATAAGAACTGCAAAACTTCCTGATTTTCCTAAACTACCTCTCCGTCGGTTTTTATGAATCAGGAGCGGTGTGATGTCACTTGTTCTTTAAAGGTATCAAACATTCCATGATTCTTTTCATTCAAGCGATAAATTCTGTTCTTTCGGTATTCAAAAAGGTAATAAATGGTTTGAGCTTTTATTGGCTAAATTAAGTATTGACCATCATATGACCACTACCCTTTCGTTAATCGGAAAAAATTCCATACTTCTTTTTTTTTGATTAAATTGGTAGTTGCCAGTTTTTCTTTAGCTTTCTCAATTATTTTCCAGTTCCACTCATTCTTTGTCTTCTTTCATATCTCGCATGGTCGCAATAACATTCCAGCCTTTTGACTGGAAAAGCTTTGCAGTTGCCTTTCCCAAACCTGAAGATGATCCTTTAATAAAATTGTTTTTGAAATGTGTTAATATTAAAATTATAATGCAAAGTTCTCCTAAATCTGATAAAAAAGTGTTTCCGTTTCAAGGTAATGAGTGACCAAAATGGGGATTATCTGTTTTTACTTATATACTCACCGTGTCTCTTTGGGCTATCTCTAATTTTATTAAAAATTAATCTAGGTGACCAAGCCATCTCAACGGTGAATACGCATCTCCTATGCACAATTTTAATATTTGTGCATTGCTTTTTTCAAAGTTTTCACTGTTACTGAGGAGGATGACAGCAGTACCTGCTTTAGGATAAGCCACCGCATAATTCTGATTGGCTTCGCCATGACCTGTATGGAAAAAAGCTCTACCAAAAGGTGATTTAAACAATCCTACGCCCAATCCCCAGGCTAGCTGAATACTATCGTTCTCATTGGTAATACTGTCCTTCAAAGGTCCGAAACCATGTCTGCTCTTTACCATGATCTGAGGCCTAAACATCTGTCGGTAACCTGAGCCAGATAAGCCCTTCTTTTGCATCAGGTTGATCATAAACCTGGCATAGTCATTTGCTGTGGTCGACATTGAACCCGCCGCTCTGCTGCTTTCCCGTCTCTCTGAGCCATATTTGCTTCCATCTTTGAAATAGGCATAAGAAAAATTATTTTCGAAGGCCTTTTCCCAGATCATTCCGGTATGCCCCATCTGAAGCGGTCCGAAAATTTCCTCGCGGGCGATAACTTCAAGTTTCTTTCCTGTAAACTCCTCTATTATAAACCCCAACAGGTTGATCCCTTCGTTGGAATAATAGAATTTTTCACCGGGCCTGGCAATAAGGTGAACTTTATTATCGTACAACTGCCGCAAAACAGGAAGTCCCGAGCTGTGGCTTAATAACATCCTTAGCGTGATCCGATTGAAAGCTGCTGAGTCATCCGCCAAGTCCCTCCATTTAGGATACTCGGCTATCGGTTTTTTCAAGTACTTGTATATGGGCTGGTCAAGGCTGAATATTCCTTTTTCCATAAGACGCATAAAGATATACGCACTCACGGGTTTTGTCAGTGATGCAGCGTACATCACAGTGCTATCATTCAAATTCTGTTTATTTTCAACATCCTTAAAACCAAAACTGGATGAATAAACTATTTTGTTACGGTTAACAATTACAACTTGTAGACCTGAGATCTTGGCACTATCGACTAAACGTGTTAGACGCTGTTCTAAAATTACAGCATCGATTTTTTTTCCGTCGAGATGTCTGATCTGAATCGTTTTCTGAGCGAATAGCGGCAGAATCCAAATATAAAATGTGAGCATCAATAGGTTTTTCATATGGAAAGTATTTATGGTAAATTTAGCAATAAGATGTCAAAAATGACCACGACACTTTCACGACATGTTAAAGCCATTTGACTCCGTAAGGCATATTTTGAAGGGTACGAACCTCTCACACAACCGTGCATAGTTGTCAAAATAAGTTGAAATAATTTTATCTCAATATTAGATATCCTCTAGCACAGGGGTTAAAACAAACTCTACTGCGAATTATAAAACCTATAAAAATCCATTTGTAAACGTTTTGATGAAATTCTCTCTATAAATCTCACCGATCGGAACCTCCCTGTCATTGAAATTGATTGAATAACTATCAAATGAAATGATATGCTCGCTATTGATCACATAAGATTTGCTTACTCTGATGAAGTTTGGCAAAGGAATTTTTTGGTGGATGGTCTTAAGATTCATGGAGGCTATGATCTTCTGCGACGTGGTATGGATCAAAACATAATCTTTTAAGCCTTCAATGTATTTGATGTCCGTAAAATTGACCTTATAAAATTTTTTCTCAGATCTTATGATCAGAAACTCCAAAGTGCTTTTTTCCAGGCCGTTTTCTTTATTGGCTGATAATAGATCGATATAGTGTTGGGCTTTGTCGACCGCCTTTTGCAGCCGCTTATTGTCAAAAGGCTTTAGAAGGTAATCTATGGCATCCAGCTCATAGCTTTCCAGTGCATATTGGGGATAAGCTGTTGTGAAAATGACCAGACTGCTTTTTGGTATTGTTTCAATAAACTGCAATCCTGTCACTTTAGGCATTTGTATATCAAGAAACACCAGGTCTGTCTCATTTGCTGAAAGGAATTTTTCTGCGGCCACCGCACTTGAAAAACTTCCCACGACCGTGGGTCCGGAGATTTCTTCCAGCATCGAATATAATTCTTCTCTTGCCAATGGCTCGTCATCTATAATGATACAGTTCATATCGGGATTTTTAAGTTTACGGTATACTGATTGGCTGTGGATGAAATCTTTAACTTATATTCATCTTCATTAAATAAAAGTTGTAACCTTCGGGCAATATTCTTCAGTCCCAGACCTCCATAAAGATTTTGATGCGACTCTTTTTCTAGAGGCATCGAATTGCTGCATGAAAAAGATATTTCCTTTTTTGTGATGAAAAAAGTGATATTAATGCTGCTTGCATTTTCTGTATTCTCCGTGCTGTGTTTGATTGCGTTTTCTACAAATGGTATAAAAAGGTTAGGAGGTATTTCGATTGTTCTCAGATCCGGTACTTCATTATCTGTCTGAATCGTAAAATCAAAGTAATCCCTTCTGATCTTTTCAAGACTTAGAAAATTGGTTATGAACTTAATTTCGGAAGTCAGCCTTACCTTTTCATTGCTACTCTCATACAACTGATATCTTAACAGATCTGATAGTCTTACAATGATGTCTGTTGCCTTCAAGGGATTGTTTCTGATCAGTGCTTTTATATTGTTGAGCATATTGAACAGAAAATGCGGGGTGATCTGATTTTTCAGCTCATTCAGTTCAAGATTCATGGTAAGGGTCATTAATTCTGACATTCTGGTACTGTCTACGATCCACCTTTGCAGCAGTTTTACGGTCGTGGTCAATAAGATTAAAAGCATAACGAAATTCCCACTCTCAAAATATTCATTGACCTGGAACGTCCGATGTTGATCATTGATATGATAATTATTGAAGAGATCTCCAATGATAAAAATAAGAAACGTGAGACCTGTGATACAGAGCATCAATACAGCTAAAAGATATGCAAAATACTTTCCTTTGAAAAAAAATAAAGGGACAATTACGTACATATTGACGTAGATCATCATTACAAACGTCATAAACACCGTAAGGAATAGAAAATATCTGGAATCTACTGTAAAGTCAGAAGTAAAATTTACATTGACTAATAACAAAAATAACCATAGTAAAAGCAGAATATGCCTGAGAAAACGATAATGGGCATCCACTAAAAAGTTAATAATACCACTGTTCTTATTGGCCTGATAAACTTTCATTTTAAATTTATTCATTACAAAAATAGATCATTTACAATAGCACATTAAATAATTTATACAAAACCCCTGTTTTCGACTACCAAAAAAACTATGGGATTTGGTAGAAGTTCAGGGGTGTTTGGTATAAAAAAATAAAAACCAAGATCTAAAATCCTTTCTTTTGCTTCCTAAATCTGATCTATGGAGGTTAAAAGTTTTCTAAAAATTGTGGAAGAGATAGAGCATTCCTGTCTCTCAGCCGAACAACAGGAAGAGATGATCACGAAAGTCGCAGATCTGAGCCGTTTTATACAATCCTACTATCCATCTATTGAAATCATTCATTGGATGAGATGCAAGGTCAGTATCATCAGATACTCCGGCACAAATACAGGGGTGATCTTTTGCGATGATACAAAGCAGTCTTCGGCAAGTGCATACTATTCCAATGCCAGATTGATGGACTTAAAAAAACGAGAGGGTCTAAAAGAGTTATGGCTCGTTGTCATCGGTAGTTGTATATCCAATGATCTGATACCGTCCAAAAACTTATCTACAGATAAATCGCTTGATAAGATCTACGATAAAATATTCAGCCTTGACTTCTTGCAATCTCGGGTCCAGATCATAAAATAAAAATATTTACATTTTGAAAGCAAAATTCTCTTTATTAGCAACAGTTATAACCGGCACACTCTATTTCTCACAGGTGAAGGACAGCATGTCCACAAAAACCATGGCCTACATCGCAGAGAAATTTCCGATTACCCGTGCACTGAATATAGAATATAATCTGTTGACACCTTACACTTTTTCTTCTACATTGAGAGGTCGGGAATTGCCGGAGGCAAAAGTGAAAAATTTCTACCGTGCAAAAATGAGTGCCAATATCAATTTGATCACAAAACAAAAATGGGTATTGGGCACTAACCTTAATTACCGCTACGTTTCAGCAAACACTGAAATGAATGATCCTGCTGGTAACCTATTTTTCAGAAGCAAAGAAGATTATCACTATCATTCCGAGAGTTTGAGTCTTACTTATTTTTCAAAACTGTTCAACAGGATGATGATCTATTCGGCCAGCGCCTCAGTGGACGGGAGTGATCAACATTTTGAAAGACTGCGCGGAATAGCCACCGCAACGATGGTTTTAAGATCCAATGCCAAGACCAAAATGACCGTGGGACTTTTGGTTGCCATAGATCCTTCCGTTCAGACACCGGTCATTCCGACATTCACCTATGAGCATAAATTCAATAATGGTCTGATCGCCGACATTCTTTTACCCAAAAGCGTGTACCTCAGAAAAAGAATTGCTGAGAATGGCAGGCTATCAATTGGGAGTGAACTGGATGGGACATCATTGTATCTTTATAATATCGACAGTGCGGATAAAAAATATGAATTCCGGCAGATAGAGATCAATTCGGGACTGATGTATGAACATTATCTTGGGAGTTCTTTTGTTGCATCATTAAAGGGCGGTGCCAAAAGTATTGTGGAAGGTCGGTTATTTGAGAAATCTGAATCTTACGATTCTTATATTTTCCAGGCAAAGCCACAGACAACATTTTATGTGAACGTCGGTCTGTCTTTCGATCCGTTTATCAAGAAAACAGCACAGCAATAAATATCTCTGTTTAAACTTTAAGATTAGATTAGATTTAAATCAAAGCAAATAATTAATTGCAAAACCTAAAAGGTAGAACCATTCAAAAGTTTTCCAGGTCGATATTACTGAATTTACAGCCGGATCATTCCACACAATGAGCCTGTAATACATCCGGTTGATATTTTTCATAAAGATGATTTGTTTGGATTTGTTTGGGTTGTTAGTATCGTACATCTGCTTATTAAAAAAAACAGCTGAATGGGGAAATTATTATGGTATTTAACCAATTGCAGTTACCGAGAAAAGAATAAAGCTGATTGATAAAAATGCTATGTAAAGAAAATGGAATATACAGGAAAGGTTATGCACCCGGTTGGTCGTCTATACCGGCAACAAAATTATTCGACCAATCCAAATATTCCTTACATTCACGTCTCTGATACTACTTTTTTATGCTATAAGAAGATTTCTGATAGTCTCTGGAAATTATTTTCCGCAAAGGATTAATACCTGATTAAAATTTTAGAGAATATTTTTAAAAGTTCAAATAAACACTATGGATCTACTTGAAAAGATAAAAAGCATTGAACACGGTTTCAAACACATTATTGAAGCGGGTGACATTATTCTGAAAGATTCTTCTATCAATCATCTGAAATCTGCTATAGAACAGCTGGATGATAACGCTTATCAAATCCGAATGTTAGGGACATATATCCTGGGACAATTATCGGGCGAAAGCACAATGGCGCTTGAAATACTCGAAACCGAGGTTGCAGTTGATAAAAACTGGAGGGTTCAGGAAATGTTAGCCAAAGCATTTGATTCTTACTGCCATTCTATCGGCTATGAGAAATCATTACCAAAGATCAAAAAGTGGATCAACGATGAGAATCCCAATATAAAAAGAGCAGTCATTGAGGGATTGAGAATTTGGACAAGCCGGGCTTATTTCAAAGAAAACCCGGAGGTTGCCATTCGACTGATCGCACAGTCCAGATCGGATGATAGTGAATATTTAAGGAGATCCATTGGCAACTCTTTAAGGGATATTTATAAAAAACATAAAGATCTCATCAATACAGAAGTTTCAAAGTGGGATCTTGAAGACGAAAAAATAGTATTCATCCGAAAGTTGATTTACAAATAGTGCGCAAAAAGGATGCAATTTTTTGAAATTTAAAATGTTGCACACCTTACGAAAGTTTGTCTGATGCCTTAATAATGAATAGTTTGAAAGATATTGATTGCGGAAGCTGATGCGCCCAATCGGGCGCATCAACCATAAAATTATATAGGCTCACAAATAGCAAGCCGCTGTTTATCACAATGGTCTATGCAACACAAAAATCATATTCTTCATTTAAAAAAATTGGGTGAAATTTTTATTGAGCTTTTATCAGTGAAGACGACTAAATGTATCTAATAAAAATTTCAGGGCTTCTTTGGAGTGCATATTTTCCATAGATTCCAAGGTAACCTCAGTGATTTTAGCAGCACGCTGGCGCATAGCAATTTCATATTTTGAAATGGCAGTCTTGATGTCGCTGAACCCTTTTGCAGTAAGCTGTTCTGCGAGCTCTAGTGCATCCAGCATTGCCATATTCACCCCTTCACCGGCATAAGGAGGCATACGATGTGCAGCATCACCCAACATCGTGAGGTTCGACAAACTCTGCCATTGCTGGTCGGTTGGAAAGTGATATTGTGGACGGGGTACGAAATAACTTTCATCACTTCCAAACAATTCATGCCATTCACTCCCCCAATCGGCAAAACGCCCTTTAAACCAATCATAGACTGCTTCTTTGTTTTCGAAGTTAATACCAGAGGTCTTAACCCAATCTTTTTTCTCCTTAGTTCCGGTGTAAAAGGACAACGAACCATCGCCTTTAGTACTCAGGATAATGCTTTTCTCAAATCCTAGTGCAAATATTTTTCCGCCTTTGGCCAGTTTCCATAGTTTCGGCGCATTCCTAGCTGCATTGTATATATTGCCTTCTACAATGGTTAAGCCCGAATAAACGGAAGCGACGTCGGTAATGTAATTTCTGATTTTTGAATTGGCGCCATCTGCTGCAATGACTAAATCAGCATAAACTGTATTGCCGTTATCAAAAATGAGATCCCAACCTTCATCTTTGGCTTTAAGCGATACAAATTTTGAATTCCAAACAATGGTGTCTTTTTTCAATGAAGAAATCAACAAATCACGGAACGGACCTCTATCTATTTCCGGGCGGAAAGAACCGCCGTTTTGCGCTACAGGAATTTCACTGGTATGGTCGTCAAAATGCACCACCGCATTATGATCCGTCAAACGCAGTTTATCGGCATCAGGCCTATAATGTTTCTTAAAATCACCCAACAAACCGGCTGCGATCAGTGCCTTAAGCCCAGACTCTTCGTGCAGGTCTAAAGTTGCACCTTGTTGACGTACATTTTTGTCGGTATCCCTTTCATATACCTTTACCTCATAACCTTTCAGCTGTAACAATCTGGCCAGGGTCAGACCACCGGGACCGCCCCCAATGATGGCAATTTTTTTGTTTTGTATTGATACCATTTTTATATATTTATATAAGACAAAACTATTTTATCCTAAACAATTATAATAATTGAATAAGTCATAAAAATACTCGTAATCGACATAATGAAAATTGAAATTAAATCAAAAGACGGATTAGGAATGCTCGCAGCTTTTGCCGAAAAAGTAGGTGGTACCCTCGAAAATGGAAGGGTGAAAGTGCCAGAAGAGTTTGGAATAGGCTTTATACAAGGCTATAGTTTCGATGAGCGACTGAGGATGATGATATTGAACTATGAGCTCCGTCAAGACTTTGCCATCAGTCGAAGAAATCAACCTACTAATATGCTCATATTCAATTTTCAACATATCATCAAGCCATCTAATTCCCAAACAGGTTTCAAATTCCAACCGTCGGTTCAAATTATGACCCAAGGATTAAATGTGGAACTTTTTGTGCCCAAAAATACCATTCAGAATTCTATATCATTGAGTATCGATGCCGACTATCTGCGAGAACTAATTGGATCCCGCATCGATCATCCTTTGGTAAACAACATTTTAGAAAATAAGCAACCGCTGTTGTTTGAGGAGTTTGTATTTGCGCCGTTGCTGAAAGTTGTTGACGATATCGTGACAAATAATGTGCCGATACCGCTTCAAGATTTTTACTACAGACTAAAAACGCAGGAACTCATTTGCCAGTTACTGATTGAACTTATGAGCCGGAATGACAAGAAAGTGTACGGTTTGAATATTGCTGATATCAAGATGCTGTATCAGGTAAAAGAACGTTTACTACAGGATCTTGAAAAAGCGCCTTCCATTGCGGAGTTATCCAGATTTTCCGGCATGAGCGAGACTAAATTAAAGAGATTATATAACCAGGTTTTCGGTAAGAGCATATTTCAGTATTTCCAAAATTTCAGAATGCATGAAGCTGCCCGCTTGTTGAAAGAAGAACGGCTATCTGTTTCGGAAGTGGGCTATCAGCTTGGTTTTTCAAACTTGGGACATTTTACCAAAGTTTTTGAAGAGGTGATCGGAGTTAGACCGAAACGGTATAGTAAGTCAGTTAACGAAGTTCTTATGGTTCCACAAAAATGATTTTAGCTTTACATCTGCATTATGCTTACTGCCTGTTGAAGCTACTTTTTCAAAAACTATGAGCTTTGCTTTATAACCAAGAAAAGGGTCTTTGCTAAGCCAGCCATGTACATACAAAGTCTGATGATTTTTTGAAGTTTTTAATATATTTCACAGCGGTTTTGTTTCCAAATTAGTGCACAATTCGAAGCCAGAAATCATAATCTATTGTGAAAGCATGATCTATAGCCTTGATATTTATCGTGATTCGTAAATAGATAGGAGCGGCTCCGTTGGTTGTTATTTTATTCTTTTTTAGATGAAAAATTGATTGAAAGACCTTCTGCACTGTAAATCCAATAGATCAAATTAATGTTCGTTATATTTTAACGCCATTTTTTGTGAACATATTGAAAATGATAACAAGTTTAAAAAAATGATATTACTATTACACTTTTGGGTAGGCAATTATTTTTACAATATGTATAATTTTGAAAATAAAAATGGCAGAAGTATATTCCCGAAACCGGCTCTATGTAGATAAATATGAACAAGATCTTATTAAGAATATTCCTATTTTGCTGGCAGGATGTGGCGTCGGTAGCAATATTGCCGAATGCATCCTAAGATTTGGCTTTGAAAATATAACCCTTGTGGATGGTGACAAAGTTGAAGCATCAAACCTTAACAGGCAAAATTACACTTCTGAAGATATAGACAGCATGAAAGCTGAAGCACTTTACAAAAGACTAAAGCAAATAAATCCACATGCAAATGTTAAATATCGCACAGAATATATTTCAAAAGAGAATCTGGAAAGCATTCTGGAACACCATTCAATCGCCATTAATGCGCTTGATTTCACTTCTGAGCTTCCCCTTGAATTTGACAGGATATGCCAAGAAAAAAAAATATATGTTCTGCATCCCTACAATTTAGGTTGGGGCGGGCTGATCACTGTTATTACTCCGGAAACCCTGAATTTAGAATCCCTTTCAAAAGACAACAGCTTCAATGAGCTAAAAATGGTGGAATATGTTGCCGGCTACTACCGTTTCTGGGATAAACCTCTTGAATGGTTGGAAAAGATCATCTATGATTATAAAGCTGAAGAGGAAATCCTATCTCCTCCTCAGTTATCCATAGCATCTTTCATGCTCGCAGGGATGTGTACCAATCTGCTTTTTAAAATTTCGACTGGTAAGACATTTAAAAAATTTCCGGAATTTTATTTAAACACTATATTATCACAGGAATAACAAAATGATAAGAATAACTATTGTTTAGACTATAGTAGTTTATTATTGATTGCGAAGGCTAAGGCTTCAGTAATATTGTGAACATCTATTTTCTCAAACAACTTTCTCCTGTGAAATTTTACGGTGTCAACAGAAAGAAAAATTCTCTCAGCAATTTCATTGATGGTAAGTCCCATTGCATGCATTCTGAGGATTTCGAGTTCCCGATCCGTCAACTGCACCTTTTGTTCAGTGCTCCATACTTCATTTACCAAATCAAATTTCCATATAGTCTCTGATGAATGTTTGGTAATCGTTATATTACCTGATGTATTTTCGGTAGCCAGAGCAACGATGCACATTGCCTTCCATATTTTGCCTTCCTCGGTAAGAAAAACAGGTGTCAATTTATGATTAATGAGTATATCCTTACCTTTTTCATTGGTAATATGAAAATCGTAAGATATCGTATATAATTTTCTTTCGTTCAACGGCAATTTCTCAAAAAATTCAAATCCCACTTCGTTAATCTTAAAAAGAAGATTTAAATCGTCGTCCTTTACATTACGAAAATAGAAACCGTAGCCAAGCTCTTTTACTTCTTGAGGCTTTAATCCGCAAAGGAATAAAGGATTGTCTGAAACATACTCAAATGCTTTCTTTTGGTAATCTATAATATAAATACTTTTATAAGAAATACGGGCAAAAGCCTCAACGATATCAAAATAATTTTCTGTCTGTAATAAATCATCGTCCGTTAATTTTTTTACTGCATTTCTATCAGAAAAAAATTTGTCCAGCTTTTCCATATTAATTCCTTTTTCCATTTTCGGTATTTGGTGTATAAACAAATCTACACAAAAGTGTAGCAAAAGACAAATGTCTAACCAATAAATTTACAATATCAATTCACATTACTATGATACATTATTACAACTTAAATCGTAAGAATTTATATAAACTAGCACAATTTGTTGTAGAAGAAAACTACAGTCATCATGAGTTTACAAAGCCAAAACATTTAAAAAATGAAATTGACTTAGTATTTTCAGATGAGTACCATTTACAAAATTCAAAAATATTTATCGCTGCTGATACAAAAGATGAAATGATCGGATCAATACGCGTTCTGAGATGGAATTTTTCCGATATTCTTCCCATTGAAAAAATTTTTAATATAAATCCTTTATCACTAGACGCTCCATGCAAAGTATATCATATTGGCAGGTTTGCAATTAAAAAAGGGAGTGATAAGTCTGGATTTATGGTGTTTAAAACATTAATGACTTTAGCTCTTAATGAAGTGTGTAAAAATGAAAATACCTTTGCCTTGGCGGAATGCGATGCTAAATTGCTGAAAATATTAACGCTTTTAAATATTGATTCGAAGATCTTAGCAAAACCAAAATATTATTTAGGTTCCGAGACAATTCCTGTTTTGCTGCCATACGAGGGGCTAAAAAAATTTTTAGCGAAAAATAAAGCTCTTATCAGTCTTGATTCGCCGAACGTACACTTTAGTATAGATTTGAAGGATACCATGAAATTCTACACTTTCGTGTAGCGGTTAAAAAAACTCATAGTTATAGCTTTGAGATAATAATCAAAACGAAGTAATTCCCTTTCACACCAAATTGCAAAATTATTCAGATTAAAATCAGGCACTGAACCATAAGTAATATGTCAAAACTAATCACAAGCTTTTTTCTAACCTCATCTTTTTTTGTTTATGGACAAAAATCCATTGACGATTCCATCATCATTGAAAAGCAGATACAGGAGGTTGAGGTTGTTGGAAAAAGGAAATTGATTGAAAGAAAGATAGACAGATTGGTTTTTAACGTTGAAAATTCAATAACTGCAATAGGTGGGGATGCTTTGGATGCACTCCGTACAACACCAGGCGTACGGATTCAGAATGACCAGATTTCAATGGTTGGAAAAAGCGGGATGTCGGTAATGATTGATGACAGAATGATTTTGCTAACTGGAGATGACCTTGTCAATTTTCTCAGAACAATAAAGTCTGACAATATCAAAAGTATTGAGGTGATCACATCTCCTCCTGCAAAATATGACGCAGAAGGCAATAGCGGAATCATCAATATCAAGCTTAAAAAAGCAAAAGAAGACAGCTGGAGCAATACCATAAGAACTACAGCAAAACAGGCAACCTATTCATCATTTTCTGCTGGAAATAATTTTACCTACCAAAAAAATAAACTTGATATATTATTGGATGTATCCGCCAGTAAAGATCAAAATATTTACACAAATGACATCAATTATTTCTATCCGACAGAACGCTGGATCAACGGAATTTATAATAAGTCTGATGCAGATCGCCTAAGTGGAATTTTTAACATCAAATACAATGCTTCCAAAACTTTTGATATCGGTTTTCAATATTTGGGAAATTCAGGAATATTAAATAAAGGAGAGGAAAGCACAGCCAAAATTTTCGATTTGAAAAATCTCGAGCTTAACAGAACGTTGAACGCAATAGGCAGTACCAGAAACAAATCCAGCAACCATTCCTTTAATTTGAATATGGTAAAAAAACTTGATACTTTAGGAAAAAAACTGACAGTAGATCTTGATTATTTTACCTTCAAATCTAATAAAGACAATAGTTTAAATTCTGAAAATTTTGACAGGGCAGCAAATAACATTCTACTTGAGAACATAGACAACAAAAATGTACAAAAAATTAATAATTTTTCAGCAAAAGCTGATTTCGAAATGCCTTTCAGCTGGGCAAACCTTTCTTTCGGGGGAAAAGTGAGTTTTACAGAAACAAACAACAATATTGATATTTACAGGTATAATACTTCTGTTGTACCACCATCCCTTATATTCGGACAATCTGATGAATTTACCTACAATGAAAATATCCAGGCATTGTATATGTCTGCAAATAGAAAATTTGGTGACAGGTGGGAAGTAAAAGTTGGTTTACGCGCCGAATCTACTCAGAATGAGGGGTACTCAGAAAATGTTAACCAAACCAACACAAACAATTATATAAAACTATTTCCCACACTCTACCTCTCCTTTGTACCGGATCATGAAAATACTTTTGTTGTAAGTTATGGAAGAAGAGTAAACAGACCGTCGTACTCAAACCTGAACCCTGCGAGATGGTATCTGACAGCAAATTCTTATGAAGAGGGGAACCCTTTTTTACAGCCTTCTTTTACATCTAATTTAGAGCTATCACATTCTTTTAAAGATTTACTGACGACCACAATTTCAGTTTCCAGAACGACCGATGGCTTTGGACAGCTTACTACCCATGACCTTGAAAACAATTTTCAAAGTTTTATACGAAGAAACTACTATGATTACACCAATTTTTTATGGTCAGAATACATCAACTATAATATATTTCCCTGGTGGAATACCAGCGCTGAAGCGTCTGTTTATTATACGGAAACAAAAGCATACTCACCATATTTAAACCCAAAATATTCAGGTTGGGGAGGATATTTTTCGAACAGCAATAATTTTACCCTGAATAAGAAAAAAACTTTTTCAGCGCAACTTACATATGAATACAACTACCCTACAATCTTCAATGAGAACCGATCTGAGGCATATTCAAATTTAGGGATTGGACTAAAGCTGCTATACTTTGAAAAGCAACTGCAGATAGCAGTTACAGCAAATAATATTTTAGGTTCTGACAGAGTAAAGACAAGCAATATTACACAGGGAATTAATCAAAGCTTCAGACAATATTATGATACTCAATTTGTAAGGCTTTCCCTTTCGTACAAATTTGGAAACAAAAACCTAAGCATTGGTAAAAAAGCGACCGGTAATGAAGAAGAAAAATCAAGAACCAATTAAATAATAGTCCGAAAAATGACCTGATGACTGTAAAACGATATGGGTCTGTAATTTTAAAATTCTTTTGGTTATGAAAAATAAGAATTTAATTTCCAGATTAAAAGACTTGAAAAAGTCGCAAGCTTTGGAAACCGTAGAGGGATCTATGCTTCAAAGCATCAGAGGTGGGAAGAACGGAATTGGTGATTCTACTCTTGACCCTTGTGGAACGAAATGTAAGCCAAACAGTGCTTGCAATGGAAACAATTAATAATCAAAACCTGATTATTGACTAGCAGGTAACATTTCTGTTGCCTGTTAGTTTTTCTATTTTTCAAAATTCTATGTAAACGCTAAAAATATAATATATGCAGTATAAAATTTCTAAATACTTGGTAATAACTGATTCATCAATTGATGATGAGCAAGATCAGAAGTTGGTATATTCCACTAGATCCGGACAGGTAATGCTTTTGAATGGTGATACAATTGAAGATATCAGAAATGGAAACATTTATTCTTTGGATGAAAAGCTAATTGATAAACTTATTTTTTCCGAAATAATAGTTCCAGAATACGAAAATGAATTAGAAACAGTACTTAGTGAATTTGAAGTTTCAAAATCCGATAATGATTCTTTGGGAATGGTTATAACTCCGTCTGCAAATTGTCAACTGGGGTGTAATTATTGTGGTCAGATACATAGTAAAGTTAATATCACAGAAGATTTATCCTCAAAAATATTTACACATATCCGAAATAAGCTCACATTGAAAAAATATTCAAGCCTGGATATTGTATGGTATGGTGCAGAACCGCTTATGGGGATCAATTCGATTCGAAACCTCAGCAGTCAGCTCATCGAGCTTTGCAAAGAAAATAAGATTCAATACAGTGCCTCCATGATAACCAATGCCTTAAATCTTAATGAGAGGAACTTCAATGACTTGGTATGCAACATGAAGGTTAAAAGCTTTCAAATCACTATTGATGGTATTAAAGAAACGCATGATAACAGCAGGTTTACCAAAAAAGGGAAACCGACATTTGATATTATATTGAAAAATGTTATTAATGCTGTCAACAGTCCGGTGTATGAAAAAGAAAAAGCTCTGATCAGCATCAGGGTTAATGTACATAAGGAGAACTATCTTGATGTAGAAAAACTCTTAGAGTACTTTACCAAATTGCAGATTCAGGATAAAATAATGATCAATTTTGCACCCGTGCATGATTGGGGAAATAACAATGCCGATAAAGAGGTTGGGTTAAGCCTTGAAGAATTCTCAAACTTAGAAATTGACTGGTTTCTCAAAATGAAGGAACTAAATTTCAGAAACCAAAATTTAATTCCAGGAAGAATATATGGAACATGTATGACAACCACCGATGACTCTGAGCTGATTGATGCTAAAGGAGAGGTATCATATTGCTGGGAAGTACCTTACACGCCTGATTTCGAAAACAATAAAGATCTGATAATCGGGAATGTTTCAGATGAGAATATCTATAAAAAAGACACCATAGATATGCCTTTAAGAAACTGGTATGAGGATATCAGAAATAAAAATCATAACAGTGAAAATTGTAATAAATGTGAGTACTTACCTGTTTGTGGTGGGCAATGCCCTGTTTCATGGTTCAAAGGAGTTCGAGCATGTCCTTCTTTCAAAATTAACATGGAAGATCGTCTTATATTACAATATCTAAATGAGAAGGAAGTATTAGTTTAAAAATTATTCTATGATTGATCAAATAAAAACCAGACTTGAGAATGAAATCCTAAACCCATCAAAAGTTGATGAATTCAACAGGAACCACATTTTCTACGACATAAAAAATATTGTTATAAAAAATTCCAATACTGAAAGTATTGTAGATTTATATTATTGTTTCTCCCTGTATGAAAAGTGTTTGTCTCTTGCCAGAGGGAATAACATGGATTTGGCTGCCTATTGGCTCCATAAAGTGGAACAGGCACATTCTAATCTATCCAAAGAATTATTAGAATACTTGCAAATCCTTTATATTCCTTGTTTAGCATTCTATCATTATAAAAAAGAAAATTATGATATAGCCATGGATTTATTATCTACTGAAATACGCCATTCAGACTTGCTTTTAAAAAACAATCAAGCTCTGAAGGTTGAAATGAAGCTTGAACAGCTTATCAATAAATATCGCATATACGTTGCATTAAAAGATTATGAAAGCTCTGTCTCATTAGCAGTCGCTATGATTAATTTTGTAATCGGTAATAAAAAATTTGATGAAATTGGCGAGGATGATATCAATTGGGTTGCAGATGAAAATTATGACAACTACTTAAATTGGGTAAACTTCTTGGTTAATAATATAATCAGTAAGATTGAGCATGACAAGGAAATTTCTGAAAATGAAAAAACAATGATTTACTATGCAATATTTAGCAATGCACAAAACTTACATCGCAACGATTTTATAGAACTGAATGATTCATTTAATGCTTATAAATATCACTATGAGGGTAATCATGAAGCATTTCTTGAGCACATCTCAAAGGCTTTTAAAAAAATACATACGTTGCCGGTCAATCTTCAACGGATATTGCTAAAATGCCTAACCAAATCGGGATACATCGATTCTCAATTAAACGACGAATACATGACGAAAATTCTTAAAATAAAACTTCCTGTGTACCAGTAATGAATTTTGTACCTCAACACGATCAAATGGACTGCGCTCCGGCGTGCCTATGTATGATTGCCAGCGCATATGGTAAAAAATACCCATTACAGTATTTGAGGGACAATTCATTTATCACCCGAGAAGGTGTATCACTGCTGGGAATTACAGAAGCATCCAAAAAAATTGGGTTTGATGCACTATCCACTAAGCTTGATATTGATGTTTTACGCAATGAAAAAGAAGCATTTCCATGCATCCTTCATTGGAATCAGAATCATTTCGTTGTATTGCGGAAAATCACCAAGAACCTTATCAGCAGCAAATACAGTTATCATATTTCCGACCCTGCATATGGGAATATAAAACTTGATGAAAAAAAATTTATATCACATTGGATTTCTGATACAGACAAAGGTATTGCTGTATTTCTGGAGCCATCAAAGAACTTTCACGATGTACAAACACCACCAGAAGAAAAAATAAGTTTTAAATTCCTACTCAAGCATCTTAAAAATTACCGGAAACAATTATCGCTGATGTTTTTAATGCTTCTCTTAGGAAGTTTAATCACACTGACTTTTCCATTTCTAACGCAAAGTCTAATTGATAAAGGAATAAATGCAAAAGATCTTAATATTATTACTATACTCCTGCTGGCACAACTAAGCTTGTTTCTTGGCTCTATAACTATTGAAGTGATTCGAAATTGGTTAATGCTCTCTATTGGAACACACCTGAGTATTTCCATAATTTCAGATTTTCTTAAAAAGCTATTATACTTGCCTATCAAGTTCTTTGATTCAAAGATGATGGGAGACTTCAATCAAAGAATACAGGATAATGAAAGGATTGAACAATTTCTGACTTCCCAAAGCTTACTGACCTTTTTCTCTATGATTACTTTTGCGGTATTTTTCGGAGTCTTATGGTATTACGATTTTAAAATTCTAGTAGTTTATACAGTCCTGACAATTGCTGCATTGGGATGGTCTACATACTGGTTGAAAAGACGAAAATTACTTGATTATTTTCGTTTTCAGGAAAAAAGCAGGAATCAGGAATCTATATATGAAATGATAAACGGAGTCACAGAAATGAAAATTAATCAACTTGAAGATTATAAATTAAGAGAATGGCACCAACTGCAATCAAAACTGTTTTCAGTAAATAAAAGAATTTTGAAGATTGATCAGATACAGATTGCTGGATTTGATTTTTTAAATCAACTTAAAAATATCGTTGTAACATTTTTGGCTGCTACATTTGTTGTACATGGTAAAATGACTTTGGGTGAATTGTTGGGAGTTTCCTATATTGTTGGACAAATGAATTCACCGGTTAATCAGTTGGTAAGTTTTTTCCGCTCATTTCAGGATGCTAAATTAAGTTTTGAAAGATTAAATGAAGTGCAAAATCAAGAGGCAGAAGAGCAATCAGGACAAATAAATATAGAAAGTGGGTTTGATAACAATAAGGAGGGAATCAAGCTGAATAATGTAAGTTTTCAATATGAAGGTAGTAACTCTGAATATGTACTACGAGGTATCAACTTACTTTTTCCTGAAGGTAAAATTACCGCTATTGTTGGAGCCAGCGGAAGTGGTAAGACAACTTTAATGAAATTACTATTAAAGTTCTATAAACCAACCCAAGGAAGCATAAACCTCAATGGAATAGATCTAGAAAAGCTTTCTGCGAAAAGCATAAGACAAAATTCCGGAGTGGTCATGCAGGATGGCTTCATTTTTTCAGATTCTATAGAAAGAAATATTGCTACGGGAGATAAGGAGATCAATCAAAAGATGCTTGAAAAAGCAATTCATCTTTCTAACATAGATGAATTTATTAAATCACTGCCTTTAAAATCGTATACTAAAGTGGGTGCATCCGGTAATGGAATATCAGGAGGTCAAAAACAGAGAATTTTAATTGCACGAGCTGTTTACAAAAACCCGAAATACATTTTTTTTGATGAGGCTACCTCCGCTCTTGATTCAGAAAATGAAAAAATAATTCATGACAATTTAAAAGGTTTTTTTAAAGATAAAACAGCTGTCATTATTGCACATCGTTTGAGCACAGTAAAAAATGCGGATAAAATTATTGTTCTAAAAAAAGGAAAAGTTATAGAAGAAGGTAAACATCAGGAATTGGTTGATAAAAAAGGAGAGTACTTTAATTTGATTAAAAATCAGCTAGAACTTGGAAATTAGTAGCAACAGAATAATAAGGATCAAAATTTCAGCGAACTGCATTTGCATATTGTGAGGCAACTATTTTTTTCTATACAGATTACTATTCAGACAGGTACAAGAAAAACTGCAATCAAATTCTTCAATTAGAAAGCACATTAAAATTTTGCAGAGTTTCTTTATCCCCGATTACAGAAATTTATTTTTAAATTTTGACCATGGTTCCTACAAATTTATCTTCTTTATGAAGTTTCTCCAATTGGCTAAACTTTCTTTGCAAATCCCCCAACCTTAAGCTTCGAGGATACATTGCCTCGCTGCATCACTTAAAGATAGTGGCTGAATCTTAAACTTTTTTCTGATCTTTTTCATACTCTTAAAGATAAAGAGTATGAGAATTGTGTCCTAATAAAGTTAGCAACTCCAAATATTAAATCTTATGGATCCTATACAACCCATTGCAAGCTGTTGTTTGGTTCAAGATTTACAAATATGAATTCGGAGATAGTTACATAAAAACGCAGGTCTTAATTTATATATTACTGAATATCACATATAATAATTTGTAAAACAATAATACCATCAATGATTTTTGTTTAGTACAATTCGGAAATTGCCAAATACAACTTTTGCAGAGAATAAGTATTCAGCATAATATTGTTATTAATTATTTTATGTAAAGGTCGGAGCACTTAAGTGTTTAAACCAATACATTGTTCCGCATATGAACAAAATATGTTTGGAGGATTATCAATACAGATTAGTAATTGATGATGAGATTATTTTTAGCAACAATCAACATCCAACAGCTTGAAAAAACTGATAACAAACAAGAACTCAATTCTTAGTATGAACTCCAAGAGTTTCATTAGAAAAATTATTGTTCTTATTTCGTTTTTAGCCAGTCTAATACCTCAGGTACTCTTCGCATTTCGCACAGAATATTCCATTGAGATGAAGAGTGATTCGTCAATCGTTACTATTCTCATGTCAGAAGAAAAAATTCTGCATATATCAGAAGGAACTACTGTTTACGGACTAAACGATATTTCGCAAAAATCTTTAGATGTAAGTTTATCTCACAAGAAAAAAAAAATAAAGATAAGAAGCAAGAATCAGTACTATTTTAATAAAAACGAAAAAAAACAGGTAGCAAAAGCCAAGCAGAGGCCAAATTTAAGTGCATATACTTTAAAAAAATCAGATTTATTTTATAATATTTCAGAAAAAAATTTAAAAGAAGGAACTTTAAATACAATCTTACCATTTAAAGTTTCTATTTACTTTGTTATTATCATATCAAAAAGCATAATACAAGGCAACACAAATTCATTATATACCTATTCAATTTTTTTTAAGGGAGGGTTGGTACAATCTTCATATTTCACTCGTCCCCCTCCTTTTCTTGCTTGATAAATAGCTTTATACTTTGTTTAATTATTATATAACAATGTAAAGACAATATTGTTAATCAATAGATATGAATGTTGCTAAATATTATTTTCAGGAATTTGCAGTTGATAATCTTGATTCTAAACCGCAAGAATATTTAATATATAATATTCAGTATGATAAATTCTTCACTCAGGATTATTCTGATCAAACTTATAGAAACAAATCTTTCTTTCCATTGGATGGAATAACCGAAAATTTACAAACAACAGATATGAAAAATTGCTTAAGAACAAAATAATGATTGATTTTAAAAACATACACATCGGTGAGATGATTGAAAAAAGAGTACAAGAAACAAACATTGATGTGAATCGTATCTGCAGCTTTTTAAAATGCACAGAGAACGAAATACAACAAATGTACACTTCAAAAAGTATTGATTCTTACACCCTACTGAGATGCAGCAAATTACTTAAATATGACTTTTTCAGGATATACTCACAGCATATACTGCTGTTTACCTCTTCTTCTAGAAAAGAAAAAAATACCAATGAAAAAAGCTCATTTCCTGAATTCCGTAAAAATATTTATACCAAAGAAATAATCAATTTCATTTTAGAAACTGTTAACTCAGGAAAAATGACAAAGAAAGAAGTAATAAACACGTATAAAATACCTAAAACTACTTTGTACAAATGGATCAATAAATATAATAAAAATACTAAAAAATGATAGAATAATGAAACTTATTGGTAAAACTAAAGAAGAGATAATTGCTGTCATGGGACAAAAACATTTTGAAAGATCAGATAAAAATTATCTGGTTTACTCTTTCAGAATATTGTTTTTTTTTAAAAGAAAAATGTACATCGAGTTTAATGACAAAGGAATCGCACATACTGTTTATACCTTATAATATTAACAATAAGATAATGGAAAGCCACAGACCTGACTATAAACGAATATTTAAGGATATTATTTTAGACAAATGCCCTGAAAGAAGTGAAGAATTTGAACAGTACCTTATTCAGGATCATCTTTCTGCCATAGACATTATTAATATTAATAAAAAAATATTTGGTGTAGGCAATAAGGAAACATTAAATTTCAACCAAAAACACAGATCATATGATAAACAGACTATCATGATGATGCTTAATTATCAGAAAAAACAAAAATTAAGTAATGGGAAATTAGCCAATCATTTCCAAATGAGCAGAAATACAGTAGCTAAATGGAAAAAGCTTTATCTAAAATTATGTAAATAAACTGTCTTTTTAAAAAACACCTAGACATACTTTATTACATATATTTAACTGATGATAAGTATTAATAAAAAAAGAAATCTACCTAAAAATAGATTTCTTCAACGAATAAAGTTCAATTTAATTAGATAATTTTAAATAAAGCCTATTCTACATAATGCTCTGCTGCAAATTTTGCAGTCTATTATGATATAATCATATGATACTTTAATACAAAAAATTATAAACCTTATATTTAGGATCTTTGTACTCGTAATAAAAAACATTTCTGAACTCTCTTCCTAAAAAATATTGTGCAATAAAAATATCTACAACAATATCTTCTTCGAAAATAAACCCTATTTCATTTTTTAATATACTAATATAGCTGGGTTCTTTAAAAAACCAAATATGGTTGTCACAATATCCGTTCGCCTGACCAAATTTTCCGCGAATCTGACTTTTTGAGAGATATAAATTTTTTTCGATAAGAGATTGCAATTTTCTGATAAGTCCGCTATTTTTCATAGTTATTAAAGTGATATGTACAAAAATTTACTGACTAAAGCAATTAATTTTACGATATAATATGATTATTGTATCAGGAATTGAATTATTAATAAAAATATTATAAAGTATAAAATGTTTTATACTCAGGAAAAGAATTTTTATAATAAAAAATGGTTCTGCAATCTATTCCTATAAGATATTGCGTAAGAAAAATATCTACTGCAATATTTTTATCAAAAATAAATCCGATCTCATTTTTTAATAGGCCAAAACAACTGTGTTCTTCAAAAAAGGAAATGTACTCTCCTGACTTAGTATTTGGTTTTCCGAACTTTCTTTCAATTTCTTCTCTAGGAAGATACAAATTGCTTTCAACAATGGATTTTAGTTTTTTCTGGGTCATAATATTCTTTATTTCGTTACTGCTTCTGTAGTAGTTTTGCAATGAGAACATTTTTGAATATGACATTTCAAGAAGCTGCAGATGCGGGGTATAATGATCCCGCCTTTCTGCAACGCTTCCTTATCATATGCAGATATTATCTAGTGGTATACCCTCCATTTGCAAAAATGGTTTGTCCGGTAATCCACCAGCCATCTGTCACAAGAAATTCTATTAATGGGGCAATGTCCTTAATGTTTGTAAGCCCCCCTAAAGCAGAAGCCGATTTATGATAAGCGACCGCATCATCACTTTCCTGACCATAGAAAAATGGCGTATCCATAGGGCCGGGCGCAACTGCCGTTACGGATATGCTGCGATTACCAAATTCTTTAGAAGCCATTCTGGTAAAATGTTCTACCGGAGCTTTTGCACCGGCATAAGTGGAATACAAACCTGTATAAGCTGCAAGAAGAGATGTTACAATCGTACATATTTTACCTCCATCACTCACATTTTTACCCGCTTCCTGAATAAAGAAATAGGCTACTTTGGAGTTGATGTTGAACATATCATCATATTCTTTTTCTGTGGTATCAAGAAATGTTTTTTTCAATACCATTCCTACAGTATTGATCGCAATATCGATGCTTCCAAACTTCGTTTTTACCTCAGAGAACATTTTGGATATATTTTCTATTTTAGTAAGATCTGCCTGATAAAGAAATCCTTCCGCACCCAGTGTACATATATCATCTAAGGTTTTTTCCGCATCTTCTTTTGTACTTTCGCTGTTATAGTGAATGGCCACTTTTGCACCTTTTGCAGCAAAATTGCGGCTCAGCAATCCACCTAAATTTTTTGCTCCTCCGGCAATTAAAACTACTTTTCCTTTTACATTATGTGTTGTCATAAAATTTGATTTAAAAAATTTTGTTTTCTTTTACTGTTATATGGTAACAAATACCTTCTTGTTTGAAATGACTGCTGTATGCTAATGTTCTTCCTCAATTTTAATAAGCTTGGGATCTGCAAATTGTATTTTTAAAGTATTCTGAAGACTTTCTTTCCGAAGCTCTTCGTTTCCTCTGATATTGAATGTAATTGAATCATTCGCTTTTAACTGAATTTGAAAGTAATACTCCCCATTTGCCGGAATATTGTGCTGATTTTTACTGAAAGCTTCTTTACCATTCAAGCTTACGTAGTAGCTTATATTGTTCTCTTTTCTTTCGGTAGCATTCAGATTTGTATTCAGCGTAAATCGATAAATTCCATTCTTTTTTACTTTAACAGCATTGTCGGATATTTCTATTTCACTATTGTTTTGTGAACCTGAAAATGAAAGCTTCTCCTGTGCTTGTGAGGTTGAAATCCCATTTCCTGTGATGATGTAAACAGGGTTAGAATCTATAATTTTATGATCTTTATGACTGCTTTCTCCCTGTGCGTACATCAGGTATGTTGAAAAGAACATAGCAGAAAGAAAAGTTATTTTTTTTAAAATTTGCATAGCAATAATATTTAAATTAGGTTAAAAGCACGGGTGAAAAATTGCCCGTGCTATAAACAATATTTTAAGGTTTCCAGAAAGACCAGACCGTTCCGTTGTAAACAGCCAATTGTCTTTTCACGGTATCAAATACCATCATTCCGGGAGCAGGATTTTGTATGGTAAGATGCGGGCTTGCCACTTTTGGAAGAACCATTGCTTTATCCGTATCCGTTAAAACCAAGATGCCGGTTGTTGTATCTGTAGCAGCATTCACACCGATCGCGCTTTTAGCATTATCTACTTCTTTAGCATTATCCTGTAAGGTAGAATTGATATTATTGAACTCGGTAAAAGTTACGTCGTTGTTTGAACTATCTTTTATGGTCAGAGGGAAAACGGGGCTTCCTGTAAGGTCAGACCAAGCTCCGGCTTTCATGTATTTCATTTTTTTGTCTGAAAGGTCAAAAATGATAGTCCCGTCGACTACCGTTCCCTGTATTCCTCTGTAGCCTGCGCCGGTAGTGGCATTGTAGGCTATGGGATTATCTGGTACTGTAGACGTCCATGGTACAACAATTCCTTTGGCATTATCTGCAGAATCATAAAACTCTAGAGAAACGTTGGAACCTGCGGTTACTGCGCTTTTTCCCACTGCCACCTGAGAAAATACAGGGAAGGACAGAAGTCCTAAAAGTGTTATAGTAAGTTTTTTCATTGTTTTAATTTTAAATTAAAAAAGAGAAGGTAAAGAGGTGATTGGCTTTGTCTTTGTTCACCTCTTTATTCTTCAGTATTTAACCATTAATCCGGACAAGCTTGTGTAGTAAAACAGTGCCAATTAGCCACACTTTCTCCTTCTTTGATGGTATAAATTTTCAGACAGTCTGCCTCTTCATCATATACCATCATTCCTTCAATAGGGTTGGTGATTAAGCTTAAGTTGGCTGTAGCAGATACCCTGTTGATTACAAATCCTTTTTCTTTAGATTCCAGGACTGTCCAGGCACCTTTTCTTTCCATTGGCCAGTTGCTGTTGTCAGCACCTGCTCTGCCTAAAGCAGTGATACCATGTTTTGTTTCCAGTGGTGTTCCTGTAACTGCTGCTGGTTTGTAGCAATATACAGGGGCGCAGTTTGGAGTCCAGTCTACATAATAATCTTCTACTTCTCCGTCTGCTGCTGCAAGATGGCTACGCTCATCCATTGTAGTAGAAGTAACATCAGTTAGAGTAGATGTTGTCAGTCTCAATCTGATAAAACTGCGGATAGATACTCCTGCATTACAGTTAGCAATGTTTCCCGGATCTGTCCAGGTAAGTGTAACAGTTTGCGCTGTTGCTGATGCAGGGACTGTTTGTACTACAGTTTCACTTGATTCAAATAAACCGTTGTTATTCCAGTCTACAAAGCCATACAAATAAGCATTGTTACCTGTATTATTGGTTAATGGTATATTTAAGGTATAAGCAATACCTGCTGTTTTTACAGGCATTGTTCCTGTGAACGCATCTTCATCATCAATACTGCCATCACCATCATTATCATCACCCAATGCATCATTTCCACTACCTGTTATTGTAAATTGAGGCCCTTCATCACTGTCTGCAGCTGCTGTTCCTAATTTAAGAGGATTGTCTGTCTGGCTGTATAATATTTGGTGGCTTGCTTTATCACCAATATTGTAATTATCATCCAGATCCCCGTAATCAAAAGCTGTATTTCCGCAAACAGGCCCGGTAGAAGGTGGTGCTGTGAAGTTATATTCTGCAGGGCTTCCTGTACAGCCTCCACATCCGTCACTTCCGTCGACAGTATGACCTACATAACCATATCTGTCATTTTTATCCTTAATTAATATAGAAATATGCCCTCCTGACTCTACTATAATCATTTTACCAGGAACTTTAGTGCCACCACTACTCATTGTAACTGCTGTTGGTGTGCTGGTTGAGGTAGCTCCTACAACACCTACCTTGCTGCCATCGTTACCACCACATGCATAAGCAATGTTGTCTTCTGTGATTAAGCTCAATTGTGTGTCAGAGTATCCAGAATCGTGATTACTGGCAGAGATCCATATTACTTTTTTAATAGGCTTCGTAATATCGGCCTGGTTTCCGGCGGCTTCGGGTTCTTCATTTACATAATCAATGGTAAGCCAAGATTTTGTTTCATTCGTATTTCCAAGACCTAATTTTCCGGAGCCATTGTCTCCTAAAACAAAGACTTTTCCGTTAGCATCTCTAAGGTAATATGAGGTTGATATTCCACCCAGATCCATTTGCTTTATTGGTAGAGTAATGCCTATAGGGGTTTGCATCAATGTAGCATAAGCTTTGTTTTGAGAATTTGATCCGTTACCTAAATATACTCCTGTACCCCAAGTGTAAATATTATTTCCATCTGTTGCCATTGCGACAGGTCCCATTGCTTTTACATCTTTCATTCCTGTAAGTGGTACTCCCGGAGCTGTCGTTACTTTATGCCATCCTGAAGAAGCGATATTACCGTCTCCCTGTACATTATGTCCGATCGTATTGGTATAAGACCAAATTTCCCCCGTTTTTGTAAGAATCATAAGTGATCCTACGCTGGAATTCCTACCCGCATCAATCATCTGTATATTTCCCGGGGCAACTTGTGGCGGTAATGCTACCTGCGTCATTGCATTTGTTGCATTGGTAAAAATCATTCCTGAAGTTCCCCAAACGTACAAACCTGTAGAAGTCAGAAGATAGTATTGATGTCCCACAATGTTGTTACTTGAACCAGTCACCATTAATGGAGTTCCAGTAAAATTAAATCCATTACTGCCAGATACTACCTTAGCCGGAGTAAGCTGATTCGTGACACCATCTCCGTAGGCACTATTTCCAAATACCAAGTAATCACCTTTGGTTGTTTTTATGATACTTGCGTGGAAAAGCCCCTGTACAGGATCTAAAATTCCTAATCGATCATCTGTAGGATCACATCCGGGAACTACTACCGGTGTAGCATCTATTGGTAATCTGTAATCTTCAACCTCTCCGTTGATAGGATAAGAGCTGGTTGCAGCACTTAATCCTTCACCGATGGAACGTTCATCTACGTTAGTTGTTGCTGTATTATCAGTCAGAGTAGCGGTTGTAAGGCGCATTCTTATGTAAGTGTTGGCTGCCGTTCCTGAATAATTTGTAATATACCAGTAAAGGTTAGCTGTCGTCTCACCGGCATTAGCAGGAACAGAAGCAGAAGAATATTCATTTGCACTAAATTTACCGTCCCCGTTCATATCAATCCATGCATGCAGTACCGCAGCTGTAGCCAAAGTATTTTTTACCTTGACATCCAGATTGTATTCCGAGCCTGATACTAATGCAGGTAATGGATAAGATGTAATTCCATCTTCATCAGCACCATCTCCGTTTGTACCATTATTATCAGCTCCTGCAGCAACGTTTTGTGGCGCAGATTCTATATCTGTTGTATTTCCGATATTTAGATCAGAAGTATAAAGATGTCTTGCCGGTAAAGAGCCTCCGGATGTATTCTGGTCATAGGTTACTGGTGCATCTCCATAATCCAATTGATTGGTTACCGGAATAGCATAATCTTCTATCTCACCATTAAAAATCACTGGTGATGCAGCATATTCACCCGTATTCAAACCATCCGCCAAAGCTCTTTCATCTACAAGAGCTCCAGGAGCACCCGTGGTGAAATCAGTTAAAGTAGCTGCTTCCGATATACGTAACCTCATCATCAGCTGACTTGGTGCACCAGTAATCACAGTATTGGCAGCTGCCCATGTTAAAGTTACCAATCCATTATTTGTTGCGACTGGAACTGGAATCGTAGTAGCTTCTGTTGCTTGGAAACGACCATCGTTATTGAAATCGATCCAGCCATACAAGGTTTTTGCAGCTGCGGTATTATTAGTTGCTTTTACTCTTAATGAATAACCATTTCCTCCGCCTGTGAAAATCGGGCTCGGAACCGTACCGTCTTCGTCATCGATGTTATTGTTATCATCATCCAATGCATTTGCAGAAGTAAGTTTTGCGGATTCCTGATCTGCTGCCAAATTTCCCAAATATAATGCGCTGCTTATAGCTTGTCTTGCAGGGGCTATATTATTATTTCTCGAATTATCATAAGTATCAGGTGCATCACCAAAGTCATAAGCACTGGTAACCGGTAGGAAATAATCTTCTATTTCTCCTATTTGCGCTACACCATATGCGGTTCCTGCTAATCCGTCACCTATTGCTTTTTCGTCTACTGCAGCATTATTAGGACCCGTAGTTAAATCTGCTAATGTACCGTTTGAAATACGCAAACGCATATAAACATTGTTTACTCCTGCAGTAATAGTATTTGTATTTGCAACTGTCCAGCTCAGGTACACGGTCTGCTGTGTTGCTGAAGAAGGTACTGATACTGTTGCAGATTCTCCTGTCTGAAAACGTCCGTCGTTATTAAAGTCAATCCATCCGTAAAGATTTTTTGCTGTACCTGTATTATTCATCACACTTACTTTAGAATAATAGGCAGAACCTTTATTGATCGGCATAGCAGTCGTTCCGTCTTCGTCATTACCGTCGCCATTGGTTCCGTTATTGTTGGCACCTGCGGAAACATGCTGTGCTGATGCTTCAATATCTATTGCAGTTCCTATCGTTAACAATGGAGATATTGCCTGTCTTGCAGGAAGATAGTTAAGAGGATTTACCGTACCGTCTTTATTCATATCATAGCTTATCGGTGCATCCCCAAAATCATAATGATCAGTTATTAAAAACTGGTAATCTTCAATTTCCCCGGTATTGGTTGACGGGCCATAACTTCTTGTGTCGATCAATGCCGGTGTAGCACTATTGCCATTTGCAGCTAATGCAGCGGTTGACAACCTTAATCTCGCGTAGGTTTTACCTGCCAGCAATATGGTAGCACCTGCAGTTGTATTTGCCCAGGTTAAAGTAGCTGTAGCCGTAGTTCCTGCTGTAACAGAAACAGTAGTACTGGCAAATTCATTTCCGTTGAATATACCGTCTCGGTTAAAGTCAATCCATCCGTAAAGATTTTTTGTGCCGCTTAGAGTGGAATTTACAGGAACCTTAAGCGTAAATGGTGTTCCGCTGGTAATGGTTTCCGCTGTGCTAATAGCATCTTCATCGGCGCCGTCTCCGTTTGTTCCGTTGTTGTCTGCTCCGGAAGCTACAGGGGTATTGGCTAATTCGTAATCTATCGTTGCCCCTAATGTAACTTCAGGCACTATCGTGTTGCTCTGAGATGCCAGACTTCCATTTTCATAGGTTGATGGAATATCCCCAAAATCCCTGATAATCGTAAGCTGGTAATCTTCAACTTCACCATTCGAAACTGTAGCATATGCGCCTGCACTTAGACCGTCTGCAATTGCACGTTCATCTACCACCACGCTGTTAGTACCAGTGGTAAGGTCCCCGATAGTAACACTAGGATCCGGCTGAACAAGTCTCAATCTCATGTAAACTTTATTGGTTGTTGCCGCGATGGCTGAGATTTGTGCCGCAGTGAAATTAAGTATAGCAGAAGTGGCACCATTTGCTACTGATACACTTTGCGCTTCACCTGCTTCAAATCTTCCGTTGTTGTTGGTGTCAATCCAGCCGTATAATGTCGCTGCGCTGCCAGTGTTATTGTTCAAAGCAACAGTGAATGAGTTTATGTCAGCAGATTGTATCAATAACTGTCCTGGGGCTAATCCGTCCTCATCAGCACCATCACCATTGGTTCCGTTGTTGTCTGCTCCGGAAGCCATTGAGTTTGGAGTTAATTCTTTATCGAAAGATTTACCCAAATAAAAAAGATCCGTAGGATTGTTTCTGGCAGGTTTATAATTTGCAGGATTTGCAGTTCCGTCCTTATCCATTTCGTAGCTTGCAGGTGCATCTCCAAAATCATATACATCTGCGCTTACGCCGAACCTGTAATCTTCAACTTCTCCAAATAACGATGTGGTATAAATCCCAGTATTGCCACCATCCGCTATAGAGCGTTCGTCTATCGCATTTGTTGTCGCATTATCAGAGCCTGTTGTAGTAGCTAGTCGGATTCTTGCATACAAATTGGTTACCCCTGCAGGAATTAGAGCGGTTTGAGCACCTCTGAACCAGAATGTTATATTCGAAGTACCTGTTACTGTAGCCTGATATCCTGTAGTTGTACCTGTTGATGCAGTATATGCTGCTTCAGATGCCTCAAACTTACCATTGTTGTTAAAGTCTACCCATGCAATGATATCTGACGCTGTAGCTGTATTTACTGGAACTGAAAAATTAAAGGATGTTCCTTTGGTAATTACAGGTAATATTCCTGTAATACCATCTTCATCGGCTCCGTCACCATTTGTAACATTATTGTCTGCTCCTGCAGCAACACTTTGAGCCGTTGGCTCAAAATCTGTGGCAGTACCAATCGTATAGTTTATACTGGAAATATGCCTTGCAGGTTGAAGGGCAGATGCATTATTAGTATCATAAGATACCGGTACATCTCCGAAATCATATTGATCTACAGGTAATTGGTAATCTTCAATTTCTCCAAATGACACCAATGGGTTATTCACAGCATTTGCAGTTGTTGTTGCCCCGTTACCTATACTTCTTTCATCTATAGTTGTTCCTCCGGCGGCACCTGTAAAATCTATAAGATTAAGGTTTGAAAGTCTTAATCTTGAATAAATACGAGCTGTTCCGGGCGTAATAGACAATGTCTGAGCAGCAGACCATGTTAGGGTTACATAGTTTTCTCCTATAACTGTATTAGTTGCTGTAGCAACTTCACCAATTTGAAATTTTCCATCTCCATTAAGATCCAGCCAACCGTATAAATATTTTGTGCCCGTTAAAGTAGCAGGCACATTTACAGGTACAGTAATACTATGTGGAGCTCCTCTGCTAACACTTGCAAATGTCGATAGTCCGTCTTCATCAATCAATCCTAGTACATTATCTCCTGTCGTATTGTTTTGATTTGGACTGGTAACAGAAGCCGGCGAAGTTTCTTCGTCAATCAGCTTGCCGATAGAAAACCCGGTTAAAATAGCACTGGAAGCAGGCAAAAAGTTACTGTCTTTATCATTTTCAAAAGATGCAGGCAAATCTCCGTATTCCAAAGGATAATTTACCGTAATCTGATAATCTTCCACTTCGCCCGCCGGTGTGTTCCTTGCATCTAAAGCACTAGCAGTACTTGTTGCGCCATTACCTACACTCCTTTCATCAATAGCAGCATCGGTTGCATCTATAAGAGACAGAGAAGAAAGTCTTATTCTAATATAGAGTTTGGTGCTTCCCGCTACAATCGTTGAAGTCTGTAGAGCTGTCCATGTTAAAGTTTGTATAGTAGCTCCTGGTGTACTGAATGTAACAACAGTTGCCATTTCGTTTGACTGAAATTTTCTGTCATTATTAAAATCAATCCAGCCATACAGGTATCTTGTGGCGGCAGCGGGATTATTTACTGGTATTGATAAACTATAAGCTATTCCCTTTCTGATAGGGTTTGGGACAGATATTGCATCTTCGTCTGTACCGTCTCCATTCGCCCCATTATTATCGGCATCCAAAGCGACACTTGCCGGTGTATATTCTAAGTCCGGAGCAATACTTCCTAAATAAAGACCTGATAAAATAGAATGCCCCGCAGGTGCAAAAACTCCGTCTTTTGTATTATCGTAGCTTGCCGGTGCATCCCCATAGTCATAGGCTGCTGATGTAACGCCAGCCCAAGTTGTGTTGACCACAATATTATCTAGTTCAAGAGTAGGGGCATTCGTTGTAGCCGCTGTTGTTCCCTGATACAATTGTATTGCGGCAAAAGAGGTCGCATCTGCTGCTGTTCCAGTATGGGAAATATCAGCGACACCAGGTTCATTACCAGCTGAAGGATTTACATACAGCTTAACGATATCATTCGTTGCACCTGCTACCTGCTCGTATTTCAATACCAGCTTAATATTGGTATTAAAGGGTCTTACAGTAGATTCATAGGCAACGGTACCTGTGTTTCGAAGTACTCCAAAGCTGAAGCCTGTGCCGTTTGATTGAATGTATACCCTGGCAATAGATGTTGTTGCGTTTCCCAGTGATAAAAAATAATCACCGGTAGTCTGAGCTGCCGAAACATTAACTACTGCCGTTGTATATATCGCAGGAACAGTCGCACTTAATGTAGTTGAGGTAAAAGTCTTATAGACATCCTGACCGGTATTTGCCAAGGCGACCTTGTTACCCATACCATCACCAATGCTATTAGGTATAGTGAGATTACCGGTTGATACTGATATTGTCGGGGTACCCGTCGCTGACTGCGTCCATAAGGCCCCTATAAGCAATGTTCCGGCAGGATAATTAAAACTCTCTGTGAGGATTGTTTGTGCCCGCAACTGTGGAACAAAAGCGATCCAAGCAAGAATAAGCACCGTTATCTGAGTGCGAATTCGCTTGCCGGGATGTATTAAGAATTTGGAAATTTCATTCATATTTTATTGTTTTTAACAGATTGAATGTTTGCTTTTTACTATCTGATATTTACTCATCTCTAATCTGTTGATAAGGTCTGAGTGTCGTGTATATTTTTTTTTCTCATGGTTGTTTTTCAATCTTGTTTGTGTTCTGGTTTTCCTTGGGAAAAGCAGATCTTGTGTTTTACTAGTGTTTTCTGTTTTCTTGTCATTTGAAAGATTTTTGTATTTATTGTTTGTGTTGTAAAACCTGCCGGTTATTTCACCGACAGTCATTTATATAGAACTTTTTTTCAAGCAAAACCTGTTGTATGTCGTTAAAACATTTCCCGAGCGGGAAAAGACCTTTTACCCGAGCGGGGTAAACACTTTTCTCCGGGGCAGGAAAGGATCTTACGTATCAGCTTACGGTTAATGTTTTTTAAATTCTGCTGTCCGGGGTTCTTTTAAAAGATTACCTCCTGCATACTGAGTCACTATTTCCAACTTGTATGTTCCTGCGGTAAGAGAAGGGATAATGCCGTTGTTTGCAATGTCTCCTGCCACTTTGATCTTGCTACCGACGATCTTCAGATCCCGACCGGGTGTTAAAAGATCATACAGTACCGCTTTTCACATCGGTTACATGTAATATGGCAGATTAAGCGTCAGCAACTCCAAGAATATTAATTTTAATATTAGGAATCTTTGTTCTGAGCTTTTCACCTGATTAAACTGGAAAAAGATGTTGTGCTTTTCTTTGCTAAAGGTTTCAGCAGCGCAGGGTCTTTTTTTGTTAAAAAGTTATCGTAGAGATAAGCTTTGATTTTGTGTAAAATTGCCATTTGTGTAGATCTTTATTATTATGTTGTTTAATTTTTTGTAAGCTTTAAGCATTTGTATTATATTCAATACTGCACTTCCTTATCCCTTACGGGTAATTGATAAGAAGATTTTTTTACTACCACCAGCGCCTGCACCTATTTGCATACACCACCATTTGAACTCGTACCATCTGTAGGTGTTGGCATCTATCTGTACCTGTACATTGGTTGTTTCTACTTCTGCCGCGGTGGTTGTCCACCACACAACATTGTTATTGTCTACCTGGAGGTAGTCTCCGGGAGCCACTGTATTATTTAGGGACGTTTTATTCTCATTTACCTGCGTAGCAAATGACTGATAGCTTACCAACTACGAGGCTGATGAAAGGTTATAAATTCTTGGATCATAATAGTTGCTACTGTCACCCTGTAAACTAATCTGCAAACCATCAATCACAGGTAAAGCAGGTAAGCTGTTGGCTGTGACATAGGTTCCCAGATTAAAACTACTGGTGTTTGTTGTCACAGCAGGTATAGAATAAACTTGTGAAATGGTTTCCCCCACATTGATAGAGCCTGAAGTGGGAGTTCCGCCTCCGGTAGTGGGTAGTCCTGCTACATACCCCAAAACACCGTTGGCATCAGCCACTATCGTTCTGGTTGCAGTAAAAGTCTGGTCTTGTGCTGAAGACATCTCTCCTGTACTTGTTGTATTAATAGCATTCGTTGTACCGTTCAGCGGAAGATTTCTCAGTCTTGTAATTCCATTATTATCAAGTTTTTCTGTTGGATTGATAATATCAATACCAACATTTCCCTCTCCTGTGACTCTCATTTTTTCACTTCCCAAATCCCCTCCACCTGCACTGGTACTGATGATTACGGGAGCAGAAACTGTATTCCCACTTGTAGATAAGGTAAGAGAAGTAGCATCTCCCTGCGCCTGAACTCTACCTTCGGCGTTATAGAACTGTTGTATCCATAGATTTGAGTTGCTTCCTCCATCCAAGCTTATAGCTGAAGATCCTGAAGACAGAAGATTTTCCTGATATAAAACGCCATTTGTTCCCCATGATGATCTTTGTTGCGTTCCTGTGAAATTCAATACTCTACCATTGAGCATTAAAGTACGATTGCTGGTTAATGAACCGTTGGCATTGTAAATATTAGTAGAAGCAGAAGATTTTACAGTCTGCCACAGAGTCCCGTCGAAATAATAATAGCCGATATTGGTTACATTTACGGTTTGTCCGGCAGGGGTCGGGTCAGCAGTTGCTACATAGACCAAGGCTCCTTCCTGATAACTAGTATAGGTTTTTGCTCTTAACTGCTCTCCTGTAATTCTCGGAGCAATCACACCATCAAGAGATGAAGCGTCTGTAGGTTTTCCTACTATATCTAAAGTAGCCTGAGGAGAGTCTGTATTAACACCTACTTGTGCAAATGATAAGCCTGAAAAGAATAGAGTTCCTAAGAAAATAAAGTTTTTTTTCATTGTTTTACTTATTATTTATGTTTATAGTTGCATAAATCTTTAAAATGTCAGACTTTACTTTAGCCCGACAAAGTAACAGGGATAGCTTATTGAATATCCCTCCTACCGGCCGAATCTCAATGCACTACAAATTGAAATCAGTATGATTGGGTAATAGAAATTGTACTATGATTAAATCTCATCCTTTTCCTACCAATACGAGGAATAAAGTTAAAATCTATTTTATAGCATATTGACAGAGTATAAGAATAGATGATAAAAGAGAATAATGGAGCTCTATAAGCTCGGAGGAGGGCGCTGAAAATTGTGCCCTATATTAAGGATCGGAATTACCGTGCTTTTAAATGAATGAATACATATAATAGCAAAAAAGTAAAGAATAACTATGACAATGCTGTTAACGATAACAGCATATAATTTGAAATCATAACGTGTTATTACGGAAAGCTTTTTAATCCCAGAAGTTCCGGTATTGAAATCTTCAGCACTGCGGGAAGGAATAATTTTAGCCGTATCATAAGAAAGGTTTTCTATCTTTCTTATTTTCTTCTCTGTTGATTTTGTTTTTACTGGTTTTGACTTGAGCTTTCTTAAGGTCTTATGTATCTTTTTGGCAGGGACAGTGACAACATCGCCATATAATATCGTACCCTCGGACACTATAAATTTAGCATCACCAGATATATATATTTTGTCGGAACTAGGATCTGAAATTTCAGCTGCTTTTGTCAACGATAAAAATGAAACAATAAATGATAAAATAAACAGATGCCACCTTCTCCGTGAGTAAGAAGAAGATGGTAGTATTTTTTTTATCATCATCAGTTTTTTCAAGCTTTTGGATATTGATTAGTTGCTAAATATAATTTCATCATTATTATTAATCTGCATCGATTAATCCTCCAAACATATTTATCTTTAATGCGGAACACTATAATCGCAATAGATTAAAGTATTGTGCAATGATATACCATATTTATAGATAAATAAATTGATGACAATATTAAGATGAACACACCTTTCCTGCAAAAGTTATACTTGGCGATTTCCGAATTAGTCTCATGATCCCGAAAGTTTTTTTTTTATTTTACAAATAATACCACATGATTATCAATAATTTACACAAATCAACAATTCACACGTTTACGAATGAAATTTCTACCATGCACACCATGAAATTGGGATATTTTTCTGAATTTATCTCATAACTTTGCAAGAGAGCATCTGATATACCAAACAAAAACTACTTACCCATTAACAAACTATCATATCAATGAAAAAACTACTCTATCTTTTTATCCTGCTTTTTTATTTTTACACAGCGGTTGCTCAGAACAAACAATCCTATACCACATTACAAACTGAAGCTATCGTCAAACAATTAAAAAAAATCACCCAGGATATTAATGAGGGTAAAGGCAACCAGAACCAACAAGTGCAGCAACTGCTTTACCTGAAGGCAACCTGTGAGAAATTAGGTTATGATGATGGAATTTTACAGAGTGGTAGTCTTATGATGCTTTTATATGGAAGTCAGAGTCGAAATAAAGAAATAATTGAATTAGGCAGTGAGCTTAAGAAATTAAGTCAAGGTAAAAAAGATACTTATGGGTACATATCTAATATATACCGGAGAAATGCACTTGCATTGGGCTATCTGGGTTTGGATGATGAAAGTATAAAGGATTTTAGAACAGCAGTTAAATTTACACAAACCATTGAAAATAGTGATAAAAAGTTTTATTATCTTTCTTTATGTTATGAAAACATGACTGTTTATTATCAGAATAAACAATTCGAAGATAAATCTGGAGATTCAATCGAATACTATTATAAAAAAAGTCTCAATGAGGCAAAAAAGATCAGAGATAATAACGAAACTATATCCAATAGCCTGAAATATGACCAGATTGCTTTTAGTAACATGGCGATAGGAGTATTTTATTTGTCTAAGGCTGATACCAAAGTGAATATACAACTAGCAGAAAAATACCTTCTCGAAGGTTTAAAAATACACGAAAATAAAAAATACAATATAATTCCTGATAATAAAATAAGGATGCTGAATCAGGTAAGCTGGCTATATTCAGAAAAATTAGATTATCAAAAATCTATTGATTATGCTCTTCGTGCACTTGAATTGGAAAAGCAATTTCATAGTCCATATGACCGGGTAGAATCTTTTGAATTCCTTGCAGATTCTTATATGGGTGCCGGCAATAAAGAGAAATCTAGATTCTATATGTATAAGTACACTAATCTTAAAGATAGTTTACATTTTATTACAAAAAGTAATGCAGGTGCCACCATGAAAAATATGGTAGACGATGAAATAAATGAGCAGAAGACCGCTTCAAAGAAGCAGCTAACGATTATCGGCAGTTTGTTACTTATTGCTATTATAGTCACAATTCTGCTCTGGAGAAGAAAAAATAATAATCTTCATAAGAGATATGAAGAAATGATATCTAAAATAAATAGCAGGAAAGAAAATTCACCTATAAAACCTTTAGAAATCATAAGAAACAATGAAGCTAAAGGTTCTATATACATTCCGGACGATACAGTAAAATCACTGCTTGAAAAACTGAGAAAATTTGAAGCATCTGAAAAATATCTGAGAAAAGATGCTAGTTTAACATGGCTTGCCAATAATCTCAATACAAATACCAAATACCTTTCTGAAATTATCAAGATTGAAAGAGGTAAAAACTTTTCAAACTACATCAACGGATTACGGATCAATTATATTGTTGATAAGCTGTACAATGACCCAAAATACAGAGAATATAAAATAAGCCACCTCGTTGAAGAAAGCGGATTTGTCACCCATAAGGTTTTTGTCGCTGCTTTTAAAAACGAACATGGTGTTACACCATCCTATTTCATTGAGAAACTAAAAACCTCAGATCATTGAATATTAATTTCTAAATCATTGACGATAATTTTGATATAAATATTCATTAATTATTTAAAGTTTTCTAATGCTAAAATTTGTGAAATTCTTCCAAATCTTCAACCAAATATGGTTTGTTTAATTTATTTTAATGCAAAATACAGCTATAATTTTAGAATTTCTTACGTATCATACTTTAAAAATAAAAATTGGATTTTATCGGTAAAATCTCTCAATAATCACTATTGCAGTCGGGAATTGTTAATTGTTTAATTTGCAGTAATTTATAAAATTAGAGGTGTACAGAAGTAGTACAAATGCTATTTTTATTTCCACTATAAAAACAATAAAACCCTTTATTTAATCCTTTATTTCTCCGGATTTACAACAACTTGCATTTATTCATTTTCCTTTAAAATATAGTCTAACATTAAAATGGTTTGTTTATTGATATTCAATTTTAATATCATAAAAACTTTATTATTAATATTGAAATAGGAAATGTATTCAAAGAAGTACTTTGTAGTGTTATTTAGACCTGATAAATAAATTCTTTTTATTTTAAAATATTATTCAATATACACACTTTAGTGATTTGAATCATAACTTATCTTCTCAATATTTATAATATTTACAAAAGAATATTCAGAATAACCAACTAAATCGGTTACCGGCTCAAATAATATAAATATGGAAAATATATTCAAAAATAAATCTGAAAATGTAAAACTCGTGTCTGATTGGCTGCAACACAAAATGAATCAACAATTTAATTCTGAAATTAATCTGTCCCGGGAATATGCTATTGATATTGATGGATCAGGTTTGATTATTCCTACCGAAGGTTTATCGAAACTAAATTACGAGCAAAAGTCATATCTCTCTACCATGATAAGATCAATAAACAGTCGGGAAGTTTCTTTTGAAGAAATGAATTCAGAACTTAATCTGTAAATATTTCATATATAATTCTATGAAAAACAAAAAACCGCTAAAAAACGGTTTTTTTATCAATATGATTTCTTATATAATAAAATCTAATTTGTTGTTGCTTTCCAAAAACTCCATCTGGTTCCGTTAAACACAGCCAGCCTTTTAGAACCTGCTTTATTTACGTAAACCATCATACCCGGTGCAGGATTCACAACGTTTTGTACATCCTCAACCGTTGGCAAAATCATCGCTTTGGATGCTGATTCAAGAACCAAAACTCCATCAGCGCTTGTAGTAGCACTACCAATGATTGTTTTCGCTCCGGTAACTTCCGTAACTTGTGCTGACGTAGGTTGAGAAGCTAAAGCAGAAGTAATGTTTCCATCCTGTCCGCTAAGATCAATCCATGAGCCGTTGAAATATTTCACTCTTGCTGCTGTTCCGGAAGTGGCATCCAATGCAATTGTTCCTTCTGTAGGTGTTGACGGCATTGTTCTTACATAAGGTAAAACCATTCCTTTATTTTGCCCTGCAGCAAACTCCAAAAGTACTGAACCCTTCTGGTTTGCCGGCGCAGTACCAACCGCATCACCAATAATAACCTGAGCATTGATCATAGCAACGACTATTGTAAATGCAGCTATATATATTTTTTTCATTTCTTCCTTAATTTTTATTTTAAATACTTTAAATGATTATCCTGAATTCTGTAAACTATTTTACGGACAAGCAGGTGTAGAAAAACAAGACCATCCTGTATTGGCAGGAACAGCTGTATCTACTGTATAAATTTTAAGACATTTAGCCGTTGTATCATAAACCATCATACCATCTACAGGTTGAGTAATAGCCGAAAGACCAGTCGTGGGAACTCTCGTAATTACAAAGCCTTTAGTATTTGATTCTAAAACAGTATGTGCTCCGGTTCTGATCATTGGCCAGTTTCCTTCTGCAACTCCTGCTCTTTTAAGAAGCGTAATACCATGTTGAGCAGCAATACCCGTAGTTGTCGTATTCGGAAGATTGTAGCATGCACACTGAACGATATTCAGTCCGTATCCTCTACCGGTAATAATTGTTGCTCCTACAACAGCTTGAGTAATTGTTATTGTATTACCTGAAGAAGTGTTCCAAGGTATTGTGTTAAATGAATTACCATTAAAAAGTTCAAGCGGGAAAAGTGCACCACCTGCAGTTTTACTTCCGTACATTGAGATTGCACCTGCAGGACTGATTACTACTCTGATAAGTGGTGCAGCAGCAGATCCTGAATAATTGTATATCAAAGGAGTATTTACTTCATATTGATCACCATCAGCAAAACGAATATTAATTCCGGGTACTGCACCAGACTGGAATTCAATTTCAGAAGATGCTATTTTCACACCATTTACAGTCATGTTAAAGGAATTGTCTATAGAATAAATGTCAAATACAAATCCGTAATTCGTTGCAGGCTGAACAAATGTTTTTGGTGTTCCAAATGAAGTAGTAAAGTCTTCTCCTCCGACTTGTTCCGTACATATTGCTGCCGCTGTGTAAGAAAGCGATAAATTTTTGATATTGTTACAGCTTCCTCCAATACCATTATTAGTACATTCTGCCTGTGCGTCTGTAGGCTGTACTGTCGGATCAGGATTCGTTGCATCAGGGTCGGTAACGTCATTAGGACGTAAAATACCTGCTTTAAAATTTTGATTTCCTGAATTCACACCTGTGGTTACATTTAATTTTATGGTATAACCGATTTCACAACCGTTCGGAAGATCAATAGAAGATGAATAGGTTCTTGTTGCAGCATTATAAGTTATGGCAAGTGACTCGGTACCACACCCTTTACCATCAAATACAACCGATTGAGGACTAAATCCAACAGGAATTGTAAACGTAAATTTAGATCCTGTAACTGCACTTGGTCCATCATTTTTAGCTTTTACATAAAAAGTAACAACATCTCCGGGAATAACAGCTGTTTTATCTGCAACTACCTGAGAAATCTTAAGATCCGCAATTTGAGTAACAATAGGTACAGGCTGTGTTTCTACAGGACCTTTTACAAACGCCCAGGTATCCATCGATTTCTGATCTCCAAACTGACCACCCGTTCCTGTGCCGTTTACTCCCCAAATATGTCCGTTTATATTACTATTTAATCCTGCGCTATTTACAGGCGGTAAATGAGAATTGTTTTTAGGTGAAGAATTACTTCCGTTGCTGACATTTGGAATATCAGTATCGTTCCAGTACACTGTACTTGAAGCTACCTGAGAAAGATTATCTTTATTCAACAATTCAATGATGGTTCCGAAACGGTTGTATTCCATATCAATATAAGGAAAATGCACCTCTGCTCCCTGAAGCTGAACTGAAACATCTGCCTGATGAGTTCCCACCGGAAGAGGCTGACCTGCTCCATCTTTTCCATCCCATAATATGCTATTGGCATTGGCATTGGCAAAACCTAACAAAACTCTTTCCGTAAAAGTAGCAGGATTGGCGCTGCTCTTAATGATGATCGTATACTTTGCGGGTCTGTTGGAATTAAATTTAATATATCCTCCCTTCGAGCTTACCTGTCCGTTTGTACCTTCAACTCCCTGTGTATTCAATGAAGTTACAACAGGTACAATAGGAGTTTTTCTCAACCAGGTACTGTTTCCCGGTACTGCACCAACGCTGGTTTCAGGCAGATCTGACGAAGGCAGGGTGTAGAAGATTTTATGGGTAATCTGCTGGGTGGTTGAGTTTGATATATCAGCAGCTGTAGGATTTTGCACATCACTGCTAGATAGGTTTGTAATATTTAAACTCTTATAAACCGATACTCCACTGGCATTTGTAAAACCGTTGTTGTTGATAAAAAACGAGAAGTACAAACCATTATTACCATTATTATTAATTCTATAAATAAAACCGTCGTCCGTCAATCCATATACAATTCCATAGAATCCGTTGGCATTTGAATTTTGGTTTCCGTTGCTCATATTAAGCAAATTTGCATAAACACGGCCACCAATAAATCCTGTATTGGACGTATTTATAACTGATATATCCCATGCAAGGATACCGGCATTAGATTCTTGAATCCAAGCTGCATCGGCGAGCACAGTGGTACTAGGAATTCCAGAAGCTCTTGCGATAAATTCTACACGATAGATACCCGCACCTCCTGCTGGAACCTGATAATAGACTGGTGTATATTTAGTAGTAGAGCTTTCACCAAATAATTTAGGTCCATTTTTTTCCTGATCTCTACTTGCGATTTGACCAGCAGTATTATTATCCACAACAAGTGTACCTGATGGACTGTACATCATGATCTTAGGAGTTGCATTAACATTACCCAAAATCTGTGCACTGGATGCTAAAGTAATTCTCTCTCCTTCTTTTGCATACACATAATGCGTTCCGTTTGTAGGAAACGGCCATCGTTCTGTATCCGGCGTTAAGCTGGATCTAAGGTAAGCACGGTATCCTGCTTTTCCGTTCGGGTATAAATCTTTTGAACCATCAGCAAATAAAAAACTGTTGCACAAAAGAGTGATAAATAATGTCAAAAATAATTTTAAACTGACATTTGTTTTTAGTTGATATATTTTTTTCATGGACGAGGGGTATCATGAGTTTTGATAATATGATTTTAACCCAAAGAAATAATCTCTGAGCAAAATGTTTATATTTTGAAGAAAATTAAGGGTTTAGAGCCTTATTTCTCGGATTGATAAGAATTGAATATGCCTCTTGACTGACAAGAAATTTGCCATGGAAGCAAATTCAAAAGATGTTGCGTGTGGGGAAAAATCACAAGGGAAAATCAACACCTGTTGAACAAGGTGCTGAAAGAAGGTGTTAAACATTTTCATTCAGTTTCAGTTTGAGCAGCAAAAATACACAAAATCATTTAAATAGCACATCCCTACCTGATTTTTTAACCATATTTTAATATGGATTGAATAATTCGTAACATAATCGTTTACATTTTGTAAAATATTTTTTATACCTTATTGGGAATTTATCATCATTATTTATTAATAATCAACAGTTTACACATCAAAACAACACCTCCAAACAGCGTCTGAATCATCATTTATGACATTTATCATTAATTATTGAAAATTATTCTTCAAAAGAGTAATCTTATCCAAAAAGTATAATCATTCGAATAAGAATGTATTTTGATAAGATAACAGGAAATTAAAAATCAAAAAAAACTCTGACGAGTCTCTTTGTATTGTAAAATAAAGCACACTGTTTTTCAGACAATTAACAGATCAGCAAAAGTCGGCACTCTCCCTTATTTTCCACAGGAGCTCGATGAACACAGGGTAAAACGTTTTGCTCAGGATGATCTACCGCCAATCGCCAAAGATGACCATTTCCTAAATTGGTGGGTTGTGCATCGGGCTTTGGTTCATAATGCAAATCGAAGAAATTTTCTTTAAGAAAAGATTCAAAATCACCTTCTGAACCGTCATATAATTGACTAAGTTTTTCACGAACTTCAGGAATCAATATTTTTTGTACAACTTGATTATTTGGAATTATATCACTTGCCGCACCATAATAAGTACACAAAAAGGTATCTGTTCCAATTGGTGAGCGGTCTACATGATAAGAATATACATCGATTGAAATAAAATCAAGCTCATCATCACGATCATAATTTTTAAGCAAATTAAGAGAAGGAGAAGCTCCGAAATCTGACAATAATTGCAAATCATTTAATATAATTTCTCTTGCAACACTACCCTTTTCAGATAAGTTTAAAACCAAAAGCTCCTCAATAGAAATTTCTGTAATATTTTCTTTTAACTCAAGCTTCGAAACAATTTCTTCAAAATCTCCGGTTAAATTTCTTTCCCAACACAGAGCATTTACTTCCCCTTGAAACTTGGCATTTACCAATTCAGAAAAAGAAGAAACCACTTCAACCTGATTATTTTTAGAAAATATATCATTTATCATATCAATTTCACAGACTTAATTATCTACAAAAATAATAAACAACAGTGATACAAATTTAAAGTTAGATCACTTCAAAAACATTTATGCAAATAACCCTACCCTTCCTAAAAATATTTCAATCAAAAATCCGTAACTTTGCCGCCTACGAAAAATTTTATGGAAAGTATTCAAGTTCACGACAAAACTTTTGTTCCCTATTTAAAGGATGCCGAAATTCAGGAAATTGTAAAAGCAACTGCTCTAAAAATTCACGAAGACTATAAAGATGAAGTTCCTGTTTTTATTGGTGTTTTAAATGGTGTTATCATGTTTTTTTCAGACCTTCTTAAACATTATCCGGGCTCTTGCGAAATCGCTTTTATCCAGATGAGTTCTTATGCCGGGACAGAATCTACAGGAATTGTTTATCAGAAAATGGAATTAACGAAAGACGTAAAAGACCGTCACATTATTCTTGTAGAAGATATCGTAGATACCGGAAATACTGTTGAAAGTCTTTTCAAATATTTTAATGAAACCCAACGTCCGAAATCTGTAAAAATTGCTTCATTCCTATTGAAACCTGAAGTTTATAAAAAAGATTTTAAACTTGATTATATTGGAAAAGAAATTCCAAACAAATTTGTACTGGGCTATGGACTGGATTATGATGAATTAGGGAGAAACTTACCGAATTTATACCAGTTGGAAGACGGACAAATCAACCATTAAACGTTGTTGGCTATTAGCTGATAGCTTTTAGCCTAAAAAAGTAAAATAAAGAAATAAATTTAATAATAACTTAAAAATGCTAAAGGCTACAAGCAAATAAGCTAATGGTAAAAAGCCAAAAGCCAACCGCCAACCGCCAAAAGCTCTTCAAACTTATGATAAACATTGTTCTGTTCGGGCCTCCAGGAAGTGGAAAAGGAACTCAAGCGCAAAACCTAATCGAAAAATTCAATTTAAAACAAATCTCAACAGGTGACCTTTTCAGGTTCAACATGAAAAATGATACCGAACTTGGGAAACTGGCTAAATCTTACATCGATAAAGGAGAATTGGTTCCGGATCAGGTAACGACAGATATGCTGATTGATGAGATCAGAAAACCAAGTGATGCTGCAGGATTTATTTTCGACGGATATCCAAGAACCGCCGTTCAGACAGAAGCTTTGGAAAAAATAGTAAAAGAAGAATTAAATGACGAGATCGACGTTTGCCTTTCTTTGGTCGTTGAAGATTCTATTTTGGTTGAAAGACTTTTGAAAAGAGGAGAAATCAGCGGAAGATCAGACGACAGCAATGTTGAGATCATCGAAAACAGAATAAAAGAATACTACACAAAAACAGCAGAAGTTGCCGAATTGTACAAACAACAAGGCAAATATGTAGAGATCAACGGTGTCGGAGACATCAACGAAATCTCTGAAAAACTTTTCGCTGAAGTTCAAAAATTTTCATAAATTTTTGATTCAATATTCAAAGTTCAATATTCAGGGTTGGGAACTTTGAACTTTAAACCTTTAAACCTTGAATTGAAATTATGAGCAATTTTGTAGATTACGTAAAGATTCATTGTAAAAGCGGTCATGGTGGCGCAGGTTCTGCCCATCTTCGTCGCGAAAAATATATCCCGAAAGGTGGTCCAGATGGAGGTGATGGAGGTCGCGGTGGACACATCATTATGAAAGGAAATGCCAATGAATGGACTTTACTACCCCTTCGTTACACCCGTCACGTAAAAGCGGAACGTGGTGAAAATGGAGGAAAAAACCAGCTGACCGGGGCTTATGGAGCAGACGTTTACATCGAAGTTCCGATTGGGACTATCGCTAAAAACGAAGAAGGCGAAATCATCGGTGAAATTATGGAAGATGGTCAGGAAATTATCCTGATGGAAGGCGGAATGGGAGGAAAAGGAAACGAACACTTCAAATCTTCTACCAACCAGACTCCTAGATTTGCACAACCGGGCATGGATGGTCAGGAAGGTTACGTTGTTTTCGAGCTTAAAATTTTAGCAGATGTAGGTTTAGTTGGTTTCCCAAACGCCGGAAAATCTACTTTATTATCATCTGTTTCTGCAGCAAAACCGAAGATCGCCAATTATGCATTTACTACTTTGACACCCAATTTAGGAATTGTTGATTACAGAAATTACAAATCTTTTGTAATGGCAGACATTCCCGGAATTATTGAAGGTGCAGCGGAAGGAAAAGGATTAGGACACCGATTTTTAAGACATATTGAACGAAATTCAATCTTATTATTTTTAATTCCTGCCGATTCTGAAGATCATTTTCAGGAATTTAAAATTTTGGAAAATGAGTTGAAAGAATACAATCCTGAATTATTAGATAAAGATTTCATTATTTCCGTTTCAAAAGCAGATCTTTTGGATGATGAACTGAAAAAAGAAGTTTTAGCAGAATTCCCTGAAAACAGAAAACCTTTATTTTTCTCAGGAGTAACCGGAGAAGGTTTAATGGAGCTTAAAGATGCAATCTGGAAAAAACTTCATGGATAGAATTTGAATTTTAAGAACAAATAATAACAAGGATAAGCAATATGTTTATCCTTTTTTGATTAAATTTAATACTGACAAGATCCTTTGGAACAATTATTGACAGAGGTTTTTAAATTAAAAAAACAAAAATGAAGTATTTATTCAGCCTTTTGGCATTTGCATTTGTATTTTCTTGCAATTCACAAAAAATAACCTCAAAATATTCAACGATAGAATATGAAGCAGGACCTTGCTTCGGCTCTTGTCCGATCTACAAAATGACGATTAATGCAGACAGAACAGCAGTTTTAGAAGCAGAACATTTCAATTTTTCTAAAGGGTTTTCTAAAGGTGAATTCGATAAACCCAGAGAAGGTACATTTAAAACAATCATTAAAGAAGCTGATTACAAAAAACTCACAACTCTTCTTGACGATTTGAACGCTAAAAGCTTAAATGACAAATACGGAAAACGTAATATTACCGATTTATCTACTTCTTTTCTAAGAATTAAATTTGCTGACGGTTCAGAAAAAAACATTGAAGATTACGGAAAAAAAGGAACGGAAAAACTGATGACTGTTTACAAATTTTTCGAAGATTTAAAGCATAATCAGCAGTGGGAAAAGGTTCAGTAATATTCTTAAATTAATTTAGAGTATCTTTGCAGTATATTTCGCGGCATTCTCAGCCAAATAGTAAATGATTTTACTTAAAAATTCTGTTAAAATACATTTAGCAGATCTGCTAAAAATGATGAAGTATACTGCTTCAACCGCATTATTTTAATACACAATATATATTTTGTTATTCACAGACTTAAAATTAATTAAGCCCATTCTTGATGCGCTTCAAAATGAAGGCTACGAAAAGCCTACTCCTATTCAGGAACAGGCAATTCCTTCCATATTAGAACACAGAGATGTTTTAGGAACAGCACAAACAGGAACAGGAAAAACTGCCGCTTTCGCCATTCCTATTTTACAAAATCTTACCGAAAGAAAAGCACCGAAAAATAATCATATAAAAGCTTTGATTCTTACTCCTACAAGAGAATTGGCCATTCAGATTGAAGAAAGCTTTAATGCTTATGGTAAAAACTTACCCCTCAGAAAATTGGTAATTTTTGGTGGTGTAAAACAGGGAAACCAGGAAGCAGCCTTGAGAAAAGGTGTAGATATTTTGGTAGCAACTCCGGGAAGATTGCTGGATTTTGTTGCACAGGGAATTATTTCACTTAAGAATCTTGAAATATTTGTTCTGGACGAAGCCGACAGAATGCTGGATATGGGTTTTGTACACGATGTGAAAAGAATCATCAAGCTTATACCTCAAAAAAGACAAACTTTATTTTTCTCTGCAACAATGCCGACGGAAATTCAGAAACTGGCAGATTCTATTCTGAATACTCCGATAAAAGTTTCTGTGACCCCAATTTCGTCTACAGCAGAAACGATTAAGCAATCAATCTATTTTGTTGAAAAAGATGATAAAATTGCTCTTTTAACCCATATTTTAAAAAATGATATCTCGGGTTCAGTGTTGGTTTTTGCACGAACAAAACACGGTGCCGATAAAATTTCAAAAAAACTTCAGCAGAGCCATATCACCACAGAAGCGATTCACGGAAATAAATCTCAGAATGCAAGACAAAATGCCCTGAATAATTTTAAATCCGGAAAAACACGTGTTTTGATTGCCACAGACATTGCTGCAAGAGGGATCGATATCGATGAACTGAAATATGTTGTGAATTTCGAACTTTCCGATGTTGCAGAAACATATGTTCACAGAATCGGGAGAACCGGAAGAGCAGGTTCTGAAGGGAGCTCAATCTCATTTGTGGACGGTTTAGATTTATTGAATCTGAAAGACACCGAAAAACTGATCGGAATGAAAATTCCTGTGGTAAAAGATCACCCATTTCACACAGACAATTTGGTTGTTGAAAAAAGAGATTCTAATAATAAACCCTTTACTCCGAGACCTAAACCAAAAGATCCGTCTCAACAGAGAAAAGACATTGGTTTTAAAAAACCGAAGAATAAGAGTAATTTTTCGAGAAAAAAATAATAAAAACAAAAGCCTTCCGATTGGAAGGCTTGCTATTTATTATTTCAATTTATAAACGCTAATCGAATCATACCCAGACTGCCAAGTTTTAATGGGATTCGGATAAGATTTAATCTTATTTAATTCACTTTCTTTCAAACTATCTATTGTTGTTCGTTTTAAAGTATTTCTTAAAGAGAAAGTATAATCATCTGTCAGGTTATTAACACGAACAGCTAAAAAGCTTTGCTCTTTGGCTCTTACCAAAAAATGCGTAGGAAATATTAAATACTCTATTTTATTTTTAATTAAAAAGTTTCTAAAATTTCCTGGCTTCATGTCGTTAAAATAATCTTTATTCGCAACTAATCCGTCTGCAGGAATAACATTAAAACCAGAATAAAAAGCAAATTTTCCCGGAAAATCATAGACAAAGATTCTTGAGCGCTTAGGAATATTTCTCTCAAATTCTTGTGCTGTTTTCATTACTAGATCATTGGATTTTTTCTCTAACTTAGAATAACTGGCAAAGACATTATTCTGAAGACTAAAGCTGGTAGTAAGCTTTAACCATGCGATTCCACAGACAAAGATCATAGCACCTAAAAATACAATTCTATCGAAAGCTATTTTTTTTAATATACTATTTTCTAAAACACGCATGACATCATAAATAAACATGCCACAGAAAAACATTTGAGAAACAAAATACCACTGTCCTATTTCAGATTGAAATATCAAATTATAAATAAGATGAAGAAAACTTCCCAATAAAAATGAAATTTTAATAGCCCGATAAGGATTTTTTTTGTCTAAAATTAAAAAAACGAAATATAGAACACCACAAAGGGCAAATAATTTTGGAAAAAGGTCAAACTTAATATATGGCTGGATGAGAGGGAATGTACTTTTAATCCTACCACTGATCGGAACAGCAGCATCAAAATAATAATAGTTTGATCCAATGTACGGAACTGATAAAACAGAAAAACCAATTAATATGATTCCCAAACTTTTAAGATTCCATTTTCGGTAATGCCAATATAAAAATCCAAAAGGAAGAACCACGAAAATATGATCTAAACGGGCTAAAAAAACCAGACTACAAATGAAACCAAATAAGAAATCATTCGTTAATCTTTTAGAAATATAAAATATAAGTAAAGCAAATGTAAAAAATGTGAGATGTGCCTCAATTAGATATAAAGTACCTAAACCAAAAAACATCAGACAATAAAATGCCAAGCTGAGAATTTTCCCAGTTTTGTTTTCTTTGAAAATCGTTTTTTCTAAAAGGATAAATCCGAAAAAAATTAATAAAACCTGAAAAATCCAGATGATATTTAATACAAAAAATTTATCAAAAGGATTAATTAATTCTGCTAATACACAAAAAAACATCCATAATGGATGAAAGCCATTAGTCAAATAGAGATCATTAAAACCCATAAAACTATAATGGATAATATTATACGCAATTTGCGGATAGAAAAAACCGTCATCAGCAGGAAACTTCGATGGATTTCCCAAGAAAAAAATTGAAGAAAGAAAAAGTAGATAATGATAGTTTTTTTTTATGAATTCCATTAATTAAAATTTATGTCACCGTTTTACTTATTTCTCGTCAGATGATTAAATTTGGTTTATTAGTTACTTAGACCTTAAACAAACATTTTCTTAGCATTCTCACTCGTAATTCTCACAATCTCAGCAAAATCTTTATTGTAAATGTTCACCAGTTTTCCGACAATGAGATCAAGATATGAGCTTTCATTTCTTTTTCCACGATGCGGAACAGGAGCCAAATATGGGGAATCTGTTTCCAGAACGATTTTATCCAAAGGAATTTCATGTAAAAACTGATCTATTTTACCATTTTTAAAGGTTACTACTCCACCGATTCCTAAAATAAAATTCAGATCTAAAGCATGTTTTGCCTGCTCCAAATTCCCTGAAAAACAGTGAAAAATCCCGCGAAGTTTTGGATGTTTTTTCCTTTCTAAAACCTCAAAAGTTTCATCAAAGCTTTCTCTGGTATGAATTACAATTGGCAAATCTTTTTCAATTGCCCAGTCGATTTGTTGTTCAAAAGCTTTCACCTGAATATCTAAAGTCGATTTATCCCAATACAGATCTATTCCGATTTCTCCGATTGCCGGAAAATGTCTTTGGTCGAGGTAATTTTTTGCGATTTCCAGTTCTTTTTCCCAGGATTCCGGCTTTACATAACAAGGATGCAATCCCATCATTGAGAAAATCTGATTCGGATATTCACTTTCCAGTTGAAGCATTTTTTCATGCGATTCAGAATCAATTGCCGGAAGATAAAACTTTGTAATTCCTTTATCTAAAGCTCTTTGAATTGCTTCTTTTCTGTCTTCATCAAATTCTTCAGAATATAAATGGGTATGTGTATCAATCATTATTTTAAAATTTCAAAAGATCTTCGTAAGGATTTTCTAAATGTAAAAGCATTCCGAAAGCAGGTTCGGTTTTCATTCCTTGTTTCTTAAGATCTATTATTTTTTGTTTAAACTCCTCTTCTTTTTCCTGTAAAATCTTGTATTCAGCTATCATGTGGAGATAAGCATTCTGTTGTGTTGTAGGTTTGTTTTGTCCGAAAATTTCGATGGTAAAGCCTTCTAAAATAAAATTACAAACTAATGATTTTTCATTATTAATATTTAAAATTTGAATCTTTAAATCAAAATCCTTAAATGCTTGAATTAAAAATTTCTCAAACTCAACTTTATCCTTAACCTCGCAAATAATATCCAAATCACTTTCTTCAATATCAATTTCGATCGGAATAGTTCCTGCTAAGATTGGAGAATAATTTTTTAATATATCAAAGATTTTATATTTTGTGAGAACCTCATAAATTATTCTCTGCCTTTCATTTCCGATTTTCAGATAATCAAGCTTTGTAAAATCAATCATTTTAATAACATTAATCTTTGAACCTTATACCTTGAATATCGAATGCTTCACCTTCTGTTTTTGAGCTTCAATTCTTTGGTTTAATTTTTCTTTAAACTCAATAAATTTCGGATCTTTTTCATCATCCGTTCGATGTTCTAAAGCTTTATTGATTTTAAAATTCTCTTTAATAAAATCTTTGGCTTCATCTGAAAAATAAGCTTCTCCGAATTTATCAAAGATATAATTAACTGCCTGAGAATTGGGATGAATTAAATCTTCTTTATAAAATCTGTAATCCCGTAAATCATCCATTAAAATCTCATAAATCGGAAGATAATGGCAATTTTCAAACTGTGAAATTACTTCATGAACCGTTGTTATCAATTTAGATTTACTTAATTGATTTTCAGTCATACCGTCTTTCGTATGACGAACCGGTGAAACGGTGAAAAGAATCTGTACATCATCTTTACAAATATCTTTCAGGTTAATAATAGTATCATATATAGAATCTTTCAATTCCTGATTCGTCAAAAGTCTTTTCTCGAAGAATTTTTGTGGAATTTTATGACAATTGGCCACAAGCTTTTTCTTAGGTTCAAATTCATAGATAAATGAGGTTCCGTAAGTGATAATCACCCAGTTTGTTTCCTGTAAAAAACGGTTTCCTTCTTCTATTTTAGCATTGATTTTATCTAAAGTCTGATGAATATATCTCGTATCAAAACTCGTATGATGATCCAAAGAAATAAACTCATCGTGATATGCAATAAGTTCATCTTCATGATAAAATGCTGAATCGTGAAGCCTTTTAACCGAATTATTAATCGAAAACGGATTAAAAATCGTCCCGAAAGGATTATTAACCGTCTGAAGTTGTCCTTTGTCGAACAAATCCGACATTTCCGAAGCAAAGCAAGAGCCTATTGAAAATATTTTATCTTCAATTTCAATCTTCTTCGGCGATGGTTTTATGTCAACTTCGGTACGGAATTTCATTAATATAATTTGAAAATTTGAGAATGTGCCAATTTGAAAATTAGGATTCTCTTCTCAAAAGGTAATTTGCAAGTTCTGTGAACGGTTTTTTCTTTTCCTCTGGAACATTAATTTTTGATAAGTAACTTTGGCCGATTTCATTATGCTTTTCGATTAAACGAAGTGCTTTTTCATCCACTCTTGTTCTTCTGAAAATCTTTTCTACACCGTAAACTTTATCGATATTATCGGTTTTTTTAGAATACCAGTAATCTAATTCTTTACGCTCTTCCTCCGTTCCGTGCTCTCTTGCCAAAAGATAAAGAACTGTTTTTTTATTCTCGTAAATATCGCCCGCATGTTTCTTACCAAACTGAGCCTGATCTCCGAAAACATCCAGATAATCATCCATAATCTGGAAAGCGATACCGATATGTTTTCCGAAATTGAAAATCGCTTTTGCGTCTTTAAACTGAGCTTTAGCAATCATTGCTCCGATCTCAAATGAAGAAGCACTCAAAACTCCTGTTTTATACGTAATCATTCTGATATAATCATCGAACGTTACATTTTCCTGGGTTTCAAAATTGATGTCATATTGCTGACCTTCACATAAAAGCAAACCTGTGTGAGTGAAGATTCTTACACATGCTTTAAAAATTTCAGGTTCAAGATCTTCGAAAAATTTGTACGCTTTCAGCATTAATCCGTCTCCGGAAAGGATCCCGGTATTGATCCCGTGAATGGTATGAATAGTTGGTTTGTTTCGTCTCAACGGTGCTTCATCCATAATATCATCATGGATCAAAGTAAAATTATGGAAAAATTCTATTGCCAAAGCCGGCTTTATCGCCATTTTCTGGTCGCCTCCAAACAGATCGCAAGCCATTAAAACCATGATGGGACGAAGTCGTTTTCCACCATGCGAAATGATATAATTCATTGGTTCATAAAGTTCCGTAGGCTTGTCTTTGAAAGTATATTTGCTAATCGCATCAGCAACAATATCTTGGTATCTGTCTAAAAATTCCATAAAATTTAATAGTTTGAACAAAAATACAATTTTCCAAGGGGTTTTAAAACAAAAAACTTTGCCCGGATAGACAAAGTTTTATATTGTTAAGAAAAATTCAGTTTAAGTTAAAAATGTTACCACTAAATAAGTAATTCCCGCAACAATTGCTGAGATTGGAATCGTTAAAACCCAAGCCCAAAGTAAGCTTACTGTAATACCCCAACGTACTGCCGAGATCCTTTTTGTAAGACCCACCCCGATAATCGAACCGGTAATTGTATGAGTTGTAGAAACCGGAATACCAAAGTGATCGGTAATGAAAAGCGTGATTGCTCCCGCAGTCTCTGCGCTTACTCCTTCTAATGGTGTTACTTTTGTAATCTTTGTCCCCATCGTTTTAATAATCTTCCAACCACCACTCATTGTTCCTAATGCAATTGCGATAAACGAAACCAAAGGAACCCAGATATAATGTTCAGAAAAATAATTAAAACGTTCTGCTGTAGGAATATTCAGATACTGAGGATCTGCAAGCATATTCACGTGATAGTAAATTAAAGCCGCACCAATAATACCCATAACTTTCTGTGCATCATTTAAACCGTGACCTAAACTGAATAAAGCTGAAGAAGCCAACTGAAGTCTCTTAAACGCTTTATCTGCCTTGTGTGGGTTTGATTTTTTATAAAGATGAACAATAATAAGAGTAATAATGATCGAAATGATCATCCCAATAATCGGAGCAAGGAAAATGAATAAGAAAATAGGGATTACTTTATCAAATTTCACAACGCTTTGCGTAGTCACTTTCATGATAGCTTCCTTTATGGTTGCAAACATTCCGAGATCAGGTTGTGCTGCAACAACTTCATGATAATCTATCATAAATGCATGCATTAAAGCTGCTCCTAAAAATCCCCCGATCAAAGTGTGAGATGATGATGAAGGAATACCAAACCACCAAGTCAAAAGGTTCCATGCAATCGCTGCAATAAGACCTGAAAATATTACTTCGAGCGTAATAAAGTTTTCGTTTACGGTTTTGGCAATCGTATTACCGATTTTGAATTCCCCGATAATATAAACGGCGATAAAGAACGCTGCAAAATTCCACAATGCTGCCCAAAGTACGGCCTGAAATGGCGTAAGAACTTTAGTCGAAACAATTGTTGCAATAGAGTTTGCCGCATCATGAAAACCGTTGATGTAATCGAAGATTAAAGCTAAAGCAATAATAACCGTAAGTAAAATAGGAAATTCCATTTCTGTTATATTGTTTTATGCGTATTTA